>VFQN01001824.1_pt1 | contig 34538 bp, 33 predicted proteins | sample 3512371 | NCBI WGS metagenome assembly VFQN01 (sample SAMN10412370, study PRJNA504923) | tailings metagenome | isolation source: Replicate 2 from Balatoc abandoned mine | place: Philippines: Itogon, Benguet | collected 2017-08-28 | reverse complement strand
ATCACCCGCTCGATCGCCGACCAGGCGCGCACCATCCGCATCCCGGTGCACATGATCGAGACCATCAACAAGCTCAACCGCATTTCCCGCCAGATGCTGCAGGAAATGGGCCGCGAACCGACCCCGGAAGAGCTGGCCAAGAAGATGGAGATGCCCGAGGACAAGATCCGCAAGGTGCTCAAGATCGCCAAGGAGCCCATCTCGATGGAGACCCCGATCGGCGACGACGAGGACAGCCACCTGGGCGACTTCATCGAGGACACCAGCATCGAGTCCCCGATCGAGGCCACGACCAACCTCGGCCTGATGGAGACCGTGCGCGACGTGCTCGCCGGCCTCACCCCGCGCGAGGCCAAGGTGCTGCGCATGCGCTTCGGCATCGACATGAACACCGACCACACCCTCGAGGAGGTCGGCAAGCAGTTCGACGTCACCCGCGAGCGCATCCGCCAGATCGAGGCCAAGGCCCTGCGCAAGCTGCGCCACCCGACCCGCTCGGAGCAGCTGCGCTCCTTCCTCGACCTCGAGTAAGCCGCGGCCGGTGGTAGCATTCAGGGGCCCCGCATCCGCGGGGCCCTTTCGTTTGGGGAGCGCTGGGGATGGCAAGCGGCAACAAGCTCACGTGGTGGATCCTGGCCGGCCTGGTGCTGGGCGTCGTGGTCGGCACCACGCTCAACTACACGGTGCCCGACACCGCGCCCTGGGTCTCGGGCTTCGGCGTGGTCACCACCACCTTCCTGCGGCTGATCAAGATGATCATCGGCCCGCTGGTGTTCGCCACCCTGGCCGTGGGCATCGCCAAGATGGGCGACCTGGGCACGGTCGGCCGCGTGGGCATCAAGTCGCTGGCCTGGTTCATGGGCGCCTCGCTGGTGTCGCTGGGCCTGGGCCTGGTGCTGGTGAACCTGCTGCAGCCGGGCGTCAACCTCGGCATCGAGCTGCCCGACGTCGCCGCGCGCAGCGACATCGCCGTCACCGGCCTGAGCTTCGCCGAGTTCGTCACGCGCCTGGTGCCCACCAGCATCGCCGACGCGATGGCGCGCAACGAGATCCTGCAGATCGTCGTCTTCTCGGTGTTCTTCGGCGTCGCCGCCTCGGCCGTGGGCGAGAAGGGCAAGGTGCTGGTGGACGCGCTCGAGGGCCTGTCCTACGTGATGCTCAAGGTCACGATGATCGTGATGTGGGCTGCGCCGTTCGCGGTGTTCGCGGCGATGGCCGCGGCCATCGCCAAGAGCGGCCTCGGCGTGCTGGCCGTGTACGGCAAGTTCATGGGCCAGTTCTACCTGGGCATCCTGATCCTCTGGGGCCTGCTGTTCCTGGCCGCGGCCGCGGTGCTCGGCCGCCGCGCCTTCGGCCTGTTCCGCGCCGTGCGCGAGCCGACCCTGCTGGCCTTCGCCACCGCCTCCTCCGAGGCGGCCTACCCGAAGACCCTGGCCCAGCTCGAGAAGTTCGGCTGCAGCAACCGCGTCGCCTCCTTCGTGCTGCCGCTGGGCTATTCGTTCAACCTCGACGGCTCGATGATGTACTGCACCTTCGCGGTGATGTTCATCGCCCAGGCCTATGGCATCGAGCTCACGCTCGGCCAGCAGCTGGCCATGCTGCTGGTGCTGATGGTGACCTCCAAGGGCATCGCCGGCGTGCCGCGCGCCTCGCTGGTGGTGATCGCGGCCACGCTGGTGCAGTTCAACCTGCCCGAGGCCGGCCTGCTGCTGCTGCTCGGCATCGACCACTTCCTGGACATGGCGCGCTCGGCCACCAACGTCATCGGCAACAGCGTCGCCACCGCCGCCGTGTCGCGCTGGGAAGGCCAGCTGCGGCCGGAAGGCGACATCCCCGAGGACCTCGCCGAGGCGATCAAGCCCGAGCCCGGCGTCGTGCATCGCCATTCCGGCGACCAGGGCGGATAATCCCGCCGGCGCGGGCCCATAGCTCAATGGTCAGAGCAGGGGACTCATAATCCCTTGGTTCCAGGTTCGAGTCCTGGTGGGCCCACCATGTCGCGGCGCTGCCAAGGGAACGTCATGCACGGCCGCTAGTCTGCGGGGCTCCTTTCCGCGGGCCGCGCGCCATGAGTCCACGCATCCTCCTTGCCTGCCTGTTCCTGCTGACCGCCTGCGGCCCCGCGCCCGCGCCCGACCCGGCCACGCGCGCGGCGCCCGGCTCCGCCGAGGTCGCGTCCGCCGCCGCGGCCGTGCCGCGCGACGCCGGCGCCCTCCGCGAGGCCGCGACGCGGGCGCTCGCCGAGCAGCGCATCTATGCGCCGGCCGGCGACAACGCCATCGAGCATTACCTGGCCCTGCGCGAGCTGTCGCCCGGCGATGACGCCGTGCAGCTGGCCCTGCTGGAACTGCTGCCCTATCCGGTCATCGCCGGCGAGCAGGCCATCGGCCGCGGTGAGTTCGGCGAGGCGCGCCGCCTGATCGACCTGGTCGGACGCGCCGATCCCCGGGCGCCGGCCCTCTCGCGCCTGCGCGATGCGCTGGCCGGCGCCGAGGCCGACGAAGCGCGGCGCGTCGTCGCCCTGGTCGAAGCGGAGAAACAGCGCGAGCTGGACGCGGCGCGGGCCGTGGCCGAGGCCATGGGCGATGCGCCCGACGCGCCGTCTTCGGCGGCCGCGTCCGCCGCATCGGCCGCGCCGCCCGGCGATCGCCCCGCCGTGCCGGCGGTCGGCCCCGTCGCCGACGGCGCGCGCCCCCCGGCCGATGCGCCGACGGCAGCCGCATCGATGCCTGCCGCGGCGCGAGCCACGCCGCCGGCGATCGCCGCCGCGCCCGCCGCCCCTGCGCCACCGCGCCCGCCCGCGAACGCACCGCCCGCCGCGCCCCGCGTCGCCAGCGCGCCGCCGCCGCGCTATCCCGCGCTGGCCCTGCGGCGCCGCATCGAGGGCGAAGTCACCCTGGTGTTCACGATCCGCGCCGATGGCACCGTCGACGCCCCGCGGGTGGTGGCCGCGAGTCCCTCGGGCGTGTTCGAGGAGGCCGCGCTCGCCGCGATCCAGCGTTGGCGCTTCGAGCCGGTCGCGCGTCCCGTCGAAAGCCGCCAGGTCCTGCGCTTCCGGCTGCCCGGTCGCCCGGGGGCTTGACGAGCAAATGCGAAGCATTATCATTTGGGCCGCACCCCACCGGAGCCGACCATGGCCCTCGTCCCCACGCCCCCGCGCCCGACGCCGTCGTCCACGCCGCCGGCCCACGACGGCCCCGCCTTCGACAGCCGCGACCTGATGCGCGGCACGCGCGAAGTGCTGATCCGCCACGGTGGCCAGGTCTATCGCCTGCGCCACACGCGCAACGACAAGCTCATCCTCGTGAAGTAGGCCGCGCGCCCGCGGTTCGCGCCGGCCGCCAACGCGGCTACACTGCGGCGAGCCCGCAAGGAACCGCCGCGTGATCCGAATCGACGACCTGGCCTTCGGCTACCGACGTGCCCCGCTGTTCCAGCACTTCAGCCTGCGGCTCGACCAGCCCGGCATCCACGGCGTCTTCGGCCGCAACGGCAGCGGCAAGTCCACGCTGCTCAAGCTGCTCTCGGGCCTGCTTTTCCCGCGCAAGGGCCGCATCGAGGTGCTGGGCCACGAACCGCGCCGCCGCCATCCGGACTTCCTCTCGCAGGTCTACCTGGTGCCCGAGGAGTTCCACCTCCCGGACCTGAGCGTTGACCGCCTCGCCCGCACCCACGGCCGCTTCTATCCGCGCTTCGACGCCGGCGCCCTGCGCGCCTACCTCGAGGCCTTCGAGCTCGAACACGACCGGCCCTTCGGCGAGATGAGCCTGGGCGGCAAGAAGAAGGCGGTGCTGGCCTTCGCCCTGTCCACCTTCACCCCGGTACTGCTGCTCGACGAACCGACCAATGGCCTGGACGTGCTCGGCCGCGACCAGTTCCGCCAGCTCGTCGCCCGGCCCGAGCAGCAGGAGCGCATGATCCTGATCAGCACCCACCAGGCCCGCGACCTGGAGCGCATCCTGCGCCACATCCTGTTCTTCGACGTCGCGCGCCTGGCCCTGAGCGCGCCGATCGCCGAGGTCGCCCGCGCAATCGCCACCGGCGTCTCCCGCGACGAGGCCGAGGTGCGCGCGCTGGCCGGGCTGATCTACCACGACGCCGCGGGCGACGGCTTCGGCTGGGTGAGCCGTCGCAGCGGGGGCGAGCCGGGCCAGGTCGACCTCGAGCTGCTCTACAAGGCACTCAGCCGCAACCGCAACGCGGTGCTGTCGGCCGTGCACGGCGACGCCGGGGAGGGTGCCCATGTTTGACCTCGCCCGCTTCCGCCTGCTGCTCGCCACGCACTGGGCCGAGCACGCCCGCAGCCACGCCTGGTTCCTCGGCATCGGCGTGCTGGTGCACGCGCTGGTGCTGCTGTTCTTCTCGATGGACAAGGACCCGGTGCCGGACTGGGCCTCGCAAACGACGCAGGCGTTCCTGTACATCGCCGGGCTGATGGTCACGGGCACGATCTTCGCGGCCCGCCACTTCGCCGGCATGGCGCGGCCTGAGTCCGCGCTGGTCATGATGATGCGGCCGGCGTCGTCGGCCGGGAAATGGCTGCTGGCGGTGGTCGTCGTGGCCATCGCCTACCCGCTGGCGTACTCGCTGGCCTTCCAGGTCTGCAATGTCGCCGCGTGGGCCCTCGCGGCCGGCCCGCTGGAGGCCGCACGCGCCAGCATCCCGCCCGACCAGCCCTGGATGCTCGATCGCCTGGCGCCGGAGCACTTCCGCCTGTTCCTGCCCTGGCACCTGTTTACCGAGGATGACTCCGGCGTGCCGGTGCTGCTGGTGACCTGGTCGCTGCAGGGCTTCGCGCTGGCCGGCAGCCTGTGGTTCACGCGCTTCGCCGCGCTCAAGACCTTCGTCGCCGCCTTCGTCGTGCTCATCGGCACCCTCGTCGTCGAGCCGCTGCAGGGCCCGGACAACCTGAAATTCTTCGACTACTGGTCCGACGGGGTCGAACTGACGCCGCTGGCCGCGGTCGTCTATGCCGCGGCCTGGTTCGGCGTGCCCGCGCTGCTCTGGCTGGCCAGCCTGGCGGCCCTGCGCGAGAGGCAGCTGCGATGATGCGAACCACCGCCCTGTTGCTGCTCGCCGCGGCCGCGCTGTATTTCGGCGCCGTCGCGACGCCGTCGCCGGAAGACCGGACCCCCCCGTCCAGGCCACTCGATTTCGAGGGTATCCGCACGCTCGAGGTGCGCGCACCGGACCCGGTCCAGATCCTGCTGTCGGACCTTCCACCAAAAGTCCTCTGGGAAGAGGACACGCCCGACGGCGTGCAGGTCGAACGCATCGGCGACACGCTCCGCCTCACCGCCACCTCGGGCTCCTACCGGAGCATCGACGTGCGCGCGCCCCGCACCCTCGGCCGGCTGGTCATCGACCGGGCCTACGTTCGCGTCGAGGGCCGTGCCGGGCGGGTCGCCATCGAAGCGCGCGGCAGCCTCGAGTGGGAGGGCGACGCCGAGGCCCTCGATTTCCGGCACGTCGGCCGGCCTTGCGCGTCCGGCGAATGTCCCCGGGTCTCGATCCAGCCCGGCGCCGACACCGAACTGACGGTGGCGGCCGAGTTCGCGGGCCTCGACCTGCACCTGCCCGTGCGCACCCAGGCTGCCCGCATCCGCCTGGGCAACTGCGCCGCGCTGGACCTGCATGGCGTACGCCGCCTCGACGCCGTGGTCATCGAATCCCTGCCGCGCCGCCCCTGCCCGGATCCGAAGCCCGAGCGCCCTGTCGCCACCGCACGCATCGCCCCATGACCCTTCTCGACACCGTAGAAAAAGAAACCGGCCCCGCCCCGGCCTGGACCATCCTCTGGCTGCATGGCCTGGGCGCCGACGGCCACGACTTCGAGCCGATCGTGCCCGAACTCGTGCGGCCGGGATGGCCGGCCCTGCGCTTCGTGTTCCCGCACGCGCCGGTGCGGCCGGTGACGATCAACAACGGCCTGCGCATGCGCGCCTGGTACGACATCCGCGACCTGTCCCTCGAGCAGCGCGCGGACGAAGCCGGCGTGCGCGAGTCCATTGCCCAGGTCGATGCGCTCATCGCCCGCGAGGGCGAGCGCGGGGTGCCGCCGGCGCGCCTCGTGCTGGCGGGCTTCTCGCAGGGCGGCGCCATCGCCCTGGCCGCGGGCCTGCGCCGGGAGGCCGGGCTGGCGGGCATCGCCGCGCTGTCCACTTACCTGCCGCTGGTGGCCGCGACCGCGGCCGAGGTCACCGCCGCCGGCAAGGCCACGCCGGTGTTCATGGCGCATGGCCGCCACGACCCGGTCGTGCCTGCGCCCCTGGGCGAACGCAGCCGCGAGGCCCTGCGCCACCACGGCCTGGCCGTGGACTGGCGCGACTACCCGATGCCGCACAGCGTCTGCGCCGAGGAAGTGCGCGACCTGGGCGACTGGCTCGAGGCCCGCTTCCGGGCCGGCTGACCGGCCCCGGCTGCGGCATACTCCGCGCCATGAAGCTCCTGCTCGTCGACGACGAACCCCTGGCCCGCCAGCGCCTCGCCGCGCTGGTGGGCGAGCTCGGCGGCCACGAGATCGCCGGCGAGGCCGCCGATGGCCGCGAGGCCGTCGAGCGCGCCCAGCAGCTGGCCGTGGACGCCGTGCTGATGGACATCGCGATGCCGGTGATGGACGGCCTCGAGGCCGCGCGCCACCTGGCCACGCTCGATTGCCCGCCGGCCGTCGTCTTCTGCACCGCCTTCGACCGGCACGCCCTGGAGGCCTTCGAGGCCGCCGCCGTCGACTACCTCGTCAAGCCGGTGCGCCGCGAACGCCTGGCCGAGGCGCTCGAACGCGCCCGCCTGCAGCGCAGCGCCCGCCAGGCCGCGCCGGTGCCGCCGGGCGCCCCGCGCCGCAGCCACCTCAGCGCGCGCCTGCGCGGCAGCCTGCGCCTGATCCCGGTCGAGGACGTGCGCTACCTGCAGGCCGAGGAGAAGTACGTCGTCGTGCACCACGCGCGCGGCGAGGACCTGATCGAGGAATCGCTCAAGTCCCTGGAGCAGGAGTTCGGCGAGCGATTCGTTCGCATCCACCGCAACTGCCTGGTCGCCGCCGACGAATTCGCCGAGCTGCGCCGCGGCGGCGAGGGCCAGGTGCACGCGGTCCTGCGCCACGATGGCATCGCGCTCGAGGTCAGCCGGCGGTGCCTGCCGCAGCTGCGCGAGCGCCTCAAGCATCTTTGAAGGGGGAAACATGGAGAAGATCCGCCTGGCCACGCGCGAAAGCGCCCTGGCGATGTGGCAGACCGAACACGTGGCCGCGCGCCTGCGCGAGGCGCACCCGGGCCTCGAGGTCGAGCTGGTGCCCATGACCACGCGCGGCGACCAGGTGCTCGACCAGCCGCTGGCCGAGATCGGCGGCAAGGGCCTGTTCCTCAAGGAGCTCGAGGTCGCGATGCTGGAAGGCCGCGCCGACGCCGCCGTGCATTCGCTCAAGGACGTGCCGATGGAACTCGAGCCCGGCTTCCGCCTGGCCGCCATCCTCGAGCGCGCCGACCCCTTCGACGCCTTCGTCTCGAACACGCACGAATCGTTGGAGGAGCTGCCCTTCGGCGCCGTCGTCGGCACGTCCTCGCTGCGCCGCCAGGCCCTGCTGCGCGCGCACCGGCCGGACCTGAAGCTGCTGGACCTGCGCGGCAACGTCAACACGCGCCTGGCCAAGCTCGACGCCGGCGACTACGACGCCATCGTGCTGGCCTGCGCCGGCCTCGAGCGCCTGGGCCTGGGCGCGCGCATCCGCGAGCGCCTGGTCGCGCCGCGCTTCATCCCGGCCGCCGCCCAGGGCGCGGTCGCCGTGGAGTGCCGCGACGGCGACGAGGCCACGCGCGCCCTGCTGGCCGTGCTCGACCACGCGCCGACCGCCGCCTGCACCGCCGCCGAGCGCGCCATGACCCGCATCCTCGGCGGCAGCTGCCGCGTGCCCATCGCCGCCTACGCGACGATCAAGGGCGACCGCCTCTCGCTCGAGGGCCTGGTCGGCGATGCGAAGACCGGCCAGGTCGTACGCGGTTATGCCAGCGGCCCGCTGGCCGAGCCGGGCAAGCTCGGCGAGCAGGTCGCCGACATGCTGATCGTGCGCGGCGCCGACGCGCTGCTGCCCTGAGCCGCGCGGCCGGCGGCGCGCCGGCCGCTCAGTAGTACAGCGTCACCAGGTGCTTCGCCTCGGCGAAGAACAGCCAGCGTTCGACGAAGGCGCCCAGCAGCGCACTGGCCGCCGCCACCGCCAGCAGCAGGCTCGCGACGCCCGGGCCCGCGGCCAGGGCCAGCGTGGCCAGGGCCGCCGGCACGCCGGCGAACAGAACCAGCGCGATCGCCCGCAGCCGACGCGAGTGCTTGCGCGCCAGCACGAAGCCCATCTCGCGCGTCAGGTAGTTCGCTTCGGTGTGCGGGCGCTCGAACACGCGCGCCTCGCGGCCGGCCGGCAGGCCCAGGGCCGAGGCGCGGTCCACCGGCAGCGGTGCACGGTCGATGTCGCGCCAGTAGCGCCATTTGAGCGCGCCCATGGCCAGCGCCAGCATCGGCAGCGCCGCCATCACGGCGGCCGGCGGCGTGTCGGTGCGCAGCTGCCAGGCGATCGTCGCCAGTCCGCCGGTCAGCAGCGCGAAACCCAGGTAGGCCGGCAGCACGGCCCAGTGCCGCCAGGCCGGCACCGGCGCGAGCGAGGCATAGATCATCGCCGTGCACGCGACCGTCGCCAGCGACAGCAGCACGGTGGCGCCCAGCGCCAGCTGCAGCGCCCAGGCCGGCACGACCGCTTCGCTGGCCGCGGGCCAGAGCACGAAGGCCCAGGGCACGAAGGTGGCCACCGCCAGCACGCCCTCGCGCGACAGCCAGCTGCTTCGCCACTGCGAGAAGGCGCGCCAGGCGCGCAGCGGCTTGCCCAGGTGCAGGGTCGAGCTGAGCAGGCCCGCCGCCACCGGCAGCACGCCCAGCGCGAAGGTCACCAGCAGCATCAGCGTGCCGTGCGCGCCGCGGCCGAGCAGCAGGCCCGTGCCGCTCCAGATCCACAGGCCATAGCCCAGGCCCGAGAGCGTGGTGAAGAAGATGACGGAGAACGCCGGATGCATGTCAGCGGCTCAGGGCGCGGTCGAGCCAGCGCAGCACGGGGTGGAGTTCCGACGTGTCCAGCGCTTCCGCGGGCGCGGACTGCGTGGCCTCGTCGGCCGGGCCGGCGCGTCGCGGGCGCGGCGGCAGGTAGCGATTCACCGGCGCGTAGCCCAGCTCGGGCATCAGCGCCACGCCGCCCCGGTCGGCCACCAGCTTCGAGACGGTCGAATCCTCGTCGCCCAGGTCGCCGAAGTGGCGCGCGCGGGTCGGGCAGGCCTGCACGCAGGCCGGCTGGCGCTGCGCCTCGGGAATCGTTTCGTTGTAGATGCGGTCGACGCAGAGCGTGCATTTCTTCATCACGCCCTCGACCTCGCTGTACTCGCGCGCGCCGTAGGGGCAGGCCCAGCTGCAGAGCTTGCAGCCGATGCACTTGTCCTCGTCCACCAGCACGATGCCGTCCTCCGCGCGCTTGTAGCTGGCGCCGGTGGGGCAGACGGTGACGCAGGCCGGCGTCTCGCAGTGCAGGCAGCTGCGCGGGAAGTGCAGGGTGGTGGCCGGCTGCGTCGGCGTCGCGGCCACCTCGAAGGCGTGCACGCGGTTGAACCAGACGCCGCTGGGTTCGGCGCCGTAGGGCTGCTCGTCGGTCAGCGGCCCGGCGATGCCGCCGGCGTTCCATTCCTTGCAGGCCACGGCGCAGGCATGGCAGCCCACGCAGGTGTCGAGGTCGATCACGAGGCCCAGCTTCTTCTTCGAGGGCGGCGGCAGCGTGGTCATGGCGTGGGCGTGAACGGCCAGATCATCGGGATCATCACGATGCCGATCACCCAGAACAGGAGGTTGAGGGGAATGCCGACCTTCATGAAGTCGGTGAAGCGATAGCCGCCGATGCCGTAGACCATGGTGTTGGTCTGGTAGCCCACCGGCGTGGAAAAGCTGGTCGAGGCCGCGAAGGTGACCGCGACCAGGAAGGGCGTCGGGCTGATGCCCATGCCAATGGCGGCCGAGACCGCGATCGGCACCAGCAGCACCGCGGCCGCGGCATTGCTCATCAGCTCGCTCATCACCAGGGCCAGCAGGTAGACGACGGCCAGCACCAGCACCGGGTCCAGGCCGGCCATGCGGCCGATGGTGTTGTCGGCCAGGATCTCGGCCGCACCCGACTGCTGCAGGGCGATGCCCAGCGGCAGCACGCCGGCGAGCAGCACGATGATGCGCCAGTCCACCGCCTCGTAGGCTTCCTCGGGCTCGAGGCAGCGGCTGAGCACCATGGCCACGCAGCCGATCAGCGACGAAATCACGATGGGCATCAGGCCCAGGCCGGCGCTGGCGATCACCGCGGCCATGATCAGCAGGGCCAGCGGCGCGCGCCGGCGCGTGGCGGTTTCGTCGCCGCGCTCGTTGACCACCACCAGGTTGGCGTTGCGGCGCAGGGCCGGCAGCTCGTCGCGCGGCGCGACCAGGAGCAGCAGGTCGCCGACGCCGAGGGTGACCTCGCGCAGCTTCTCGCGCAGCACTTCGCCGCGGCGGTGGATCGCCAGCACGGTGGCGTTGTAGTGCCAGCGGAAGTCCAGGTCGCGCAGGGTCTCGCCGGCGAAGCGGGAGTTGGGCGCCACCATCACCTCGACCAGGGCCTGGTCGCCGTCGCGGAACTGTTCGTCGCGCAGCTTGAACTCGGGCTCGAGCTCGAGGTGCATCTGCTGGCGCAGCTCGTTCAGGCGCGACCAGTCGCCGCGGGCCAGCAGCACGTCGCCCTCGCGAAGCACCTCGGCGCGCGGCGCCCAGACCTGCTCCTCGCCGCGCAGCAGTTCGAGCACGTACACGCCGAACTTCTCGCCCAGCCGGCTGCCGGCCACGGTGCGGCCGATCAGCGGCGAGCCCGGCATCACGCGCAGCTCCGTGATGTACTTGCCCAGCTCGTAGGTCTCGGTCAGCTCCGCCTTCACCGCGCGCTCGGGCAGCAGCCAGCGGCCGACGGTGGACAGGTAGGCGATGCCGGCGATCGTGCAGGCCACGCCCAGCGGCGTGAACTCGAACAGCGAGAAGCCCGGCTGGCCCAGGTCCTTGGCCAGCGAATTCACCAGCAGGTTGGTGGACGTGCCCACCAGGGTGCAGACGCCGCCCATCTGCGCGGCATAGGACAGCGGGATCAGGTGCTTGGACGGCGGCATGCCGTTGCGCGCGGTCGCCGCCAGCACCAGCGGCAGGAACACCGCCACCGCCGCCGTGTTGTTCACGAAGGCGGAGATGAAGGCGATGGTCACCATCACCACCAGGCCGAAGGCCCAGGGCCAGCGGATGCGCGCGAACCACTGGCCCAGCGTGCGCAGCGCGCCGGTGCGCTGCAGGCCGGCGCTGAGCACGAACATCGCCGCGACGGTGATGGTCGCCTCGTTGGCGAAGCCGGAGATCGCCACGTCCGGGCCCACCACGCCCAGCAGCACCAGGGCCGACAGCGCGAGGATCGCCACCATGTCCACCGACAGCTTCTCGCTGACGAACAGCGCGATCGCGCCGGCCATCACCAGCAGGGTCAGGATGGCCTCGGTGCTCACCGGTCGCCCTCCCGGAAGCCGGCGCCATAGCGCAGCGGCGTGTCGGGCGCCGGCGCGCCGGCCAGGGCCGGCCACTGCGGCGCGGTCGCCGTGGCCTCGCGCGCCGGCGTGATCGCCACGCGCAGGTCGAACCAGGCGGCCTGGCCGGTCACCGGGTCGGCGTTGGCGCGGTCGCCGCGCGGCAGCACGTCGGAGATCAGCGGGTTGAGCAGGAAGCCCTTGCGGCCCTCGGGCGCGTCGGGCGAGAGCTTCCAGGCGCCGCGTCGCTTGCCGATCGCGTTCCAGGTCCAGACGGTGTCGGGCTGCACGTTGCCCGCCAGGGCCACCGGCACGGTGATGCGGCCGTGGTGGGAATCCACGTGCGCCATGTCGCCTTCGGCCAGCCCGAGCCGCGCCGCGGTGTCGGGATGCAGGTACAGCACGTTGCGCGCCATGATCTGCCGCAGCCAGGCGTTCTGCGAACCCCAGGCGTGGTACATGAAGGGCGGGCGCTGGGTGATCGCGCTCAGCGGGAAGCGTTCGCGGCCGGCCTGTTCGCCCTCGAAGGGCTCGTACCAGAAGGGCAGCGGGTCGAAGTAGGTGGCCACGCGCTCGCGTTCTTCGTCCGGCGGCTGCACCGGGCCGTGGCCCAGCGCCGCCAGGCGGAACTTCTGCAGCGTTTCCGAATACAGCTGCAGCACCACCGGCGCCGCCGAGGGAATGAAGCCCATCCCGTGCGACCACTGCAGGTAGTCGCGGTTGGCCATCTTGAAATAGCGGCCGCGCGCCGGCACCGGCGCGTGCCAGAAGCCGCCGTGTTCCTTGTAGCGTTCCAGCTGCGCCGGGTTGGGCGCGCCCTTGCCGTGCTGCGTGCCATCGCCGCGCCAGCCGGCCAGCAGGCCGACGCCGGGGGCGCGTTCGTGGTGGAGGATGTAGTCGGCGTAGTCGCGGTAGCGCGGCCTGCCGTCGTCCTTCACCAGGCCGGGCAGGCCCAGGCGCGCGCCCAGCTCGATCAGCACCGACTGGAACCCGCGCACGTCGCGGCCCTCGCGCTGCGCAGCGGCGTCCAGCACCGGCCAGCGGATCGCGTCGGCGGCCGCGTCGGCGTCGGAGATCGGGCGGTCGAGCAGGGAGATCGCGTCGAAGCGCTCGAGGTAGGTCGTGTCCGGCAGCACCAGGTCGGCGTAGGCCACCATCTCGCTGGCGTAGGCGTCGGAATAGATGATGCGCGGGATGCGGTAGCTTCCGTCTTCGCGCTTGTCGGTCAGCCAGCGGATCGTCTCGCCGGTGTTCATGGCCGAGTTCCAGGCCATGTTGGCCATGAACATGAAGAGCACGTCCACCGGCTTCGGATCCGCCGCCCAGGCGTTGCGGATCACCGTGTGCATCATGCCGTGCACGGCCAGCGGGTAGCGCCAGCTGTAGGCGTGGTCGATGCGGCGCGGCTGGCCGTCGGCGTCCACCAGCAGGTCCTCCGGGCCGTGGATGAAGCCCAGCGGCGCGGCGTCGAGCGTGCCGTCGGCCTTGCGCGCCTTGCCCGGCCGGTTGCCCGGCGGCACCGGCCGCGGGAAGGGCGGCTGGTAGCGGAAGCTTCCCGGCGTATCCACCGCGCCCAGCAGCAGCTGCAGCAGGTGCAGGGCCCGGCAGGTGTGGAAGCCGTTGCTGTGCGCGCTGATGCCGCGCATCGCGTGGAAAGCGACCGGCCGGCCGACCATGCGCGGGTGCTCGACGCCGTGCACGTCGGTCCAGGGCTGGTCGATCACCACCGGATCGTCGAAGGCCGCGGCGGCGATTTCCTTCGCCAGCCGGCGGATGGTCGCGGCGGGCACGCCGCAGCGTTCGGCCACGGCCTCGGGCGCGTGGGTCGGGTCGAGGTAGCGCTCGGCGACGAGGTGGAACACCGGGCGGGCGCGGCGGCCATCGGGCAGGGTGACTTCGCCGACGATGGCGGGGCGGATGCCGGTCGCATCCGCCGGCGTAGGAGCGCCCGTAGGAGCGCCTTCAGGCGCGATTCCCTCCCGTCCGGCCACGCACTCGACGGCCATCGCGCCTGAAGGCGCTCCCACGGGCCCGACGTCCATCGCGCCTGCAGGCGCTCCTGCCAGGGGGCGGTTCCAGCACAGGGGGCGGCCTTCGCCATCCCGCGCGAACAGCCCGTCGTCCGCGCCCCCGGGGTTGTGCACCACCAGCCAGTGCGCATTCGTATAGCGCACGAGGTAGTCCAGGTCGATGCGGTCGGCCTTGAGCAGCTCGTGGATCAGCGCGAACACCAGCAGGCCGTCGGTGCCCGGCCGGATGCCGATCCATTCATCGGCGATCGCGCCATAGCCCGTGCGCACCGGGTTGACCGCGACCACCTTGGCCCCGCGCGCCTTGAGCTTGCCCAGGCCGAGCTTGATCGGGTTGGAGTCGTGGTCTTCGGCCACGCCCCACATCACCAGGTACTTCGCGTGCTCCCAGTCGGGCTCGCCGAACTCCCAGAAGCTGCCGCCCAGGGTGTACAGGCCGCCGGCGGCCATGTTCACCGAGCAGAAGCCGCCGTGCGCCGCGTAGTTGATGGTGCCGTACTGCTGCGCCCACCAGCCGGTCAGGGCCTGGCTCTGGTCGCGGCCGGTGAAGAAGGCCAGGCGGTCGGGGTCGCGTTCCCGGGCCTCGCGCAGCCAGCCGGCGGCGAGCTCCAGCGCCTCGTCCCAGCTGATTTCCTCGAAGCGGTTCTCGCCGCGTTCGCCCACGCGCTTCATGGGCTTGTCCAGCCGCGCCGGCGAGTAGTGCTGCATGATGCCGGCCGAGCCCTTGGCGCAGAGCACGCCGCGGTTCACCGGATGGTCGGGGTTGCCCTCGATGTAGCGCACCCGGCCGTCGCGCAGGTGCACGTTGATGCCGCAGCGGCAGGCGCACATGTAGCACGTGGTCTGGCGGACCTGGTCGCCGACCGGGCGCTGCAGGTTGAGGGCGGGCTCGCGCATGCCGGCATTGTGCCCGTTCGGGGGCCGGACCCGCGAGGGCCGCTTCCGCCGCCGGGGCTTTGGCTTATCCTGAGGGCCCCCAAGGAAGCCCCCGCCATGGACCGCTACGAGCGCATCCTCGCCCTCCACCGACGCCTCAAGACCTCGCGCTACCCGGTCGGCATCCAGGGCCTGATGCAGGAACTGGCCTGCTCCCGCGCCACCCTCTACCGCGACATCGCCTTCCTGCGCGATGCACTGGGCGCGCCGATCGAAAGCGAGGGCGAGGGCCGCATCCGCTACGACGAGAAGGAGGCCGAGCGCTTCGAGCTGCCCGGCCTGTGGCTCAACTCCGACGAACTGCACGCGCTGCTCGCCGCGCACCAGCTGCTCGACCGCACCGGCCAGGGCGTGCTGTCGAGCGCGCTGGCGCCGCTGAAGGGCCGCATCGAATCGCTGCTGGCCCAGCAGGCCGGCGGCAAGCGCTGGCCGGTCGAGCGCGTGCGCGTGATCGCCAGCGGCGTGCGCCGCCGCGACGAACTGGCCTTCCGCCTGGTCGCCAGCGCCGTGCTCGAGCGCCGCCAGCTGGAGTTCGACTACCTGGCGCGCTCGACCAACGAACGCACCCACCGCAAGGTATCGCCGCAGCGCCTGACCCACTACAAGGACAACTGGTACCTCGACGCCTGGGACCACGAGCGCGAGGCGCTGCGCAGTTTCTCCGTGGATCGCGTCCAGAACGCCCGGCTGCTCGAGGCCGCCGCGAAGGACCTGGCGGACGAAGAGCTCAACACGCACCTGGCCTCGAGCTACGGCATCTTCTCGGGCACGCCCAAGGGCGTGGCGACTATCGTGTTCTCGGCCAAGGCCGCGCGCTGGGTCGCCGACGAGCACTGGCACAGCAAGCAGGAGGGCCGCTTCCTGCCCGACGGCCGCTACGAGCTCAAGGTGCCCTACAGCCAGTCCAAGGAATTGCTGATGGACGTGCTTCGCTACGGCGCCGATGCCGAGGTCGTGGCGCCGGCGCCGCTGCGCGAGCAGGCCCGCACCCTGCTGCAGCTGGCGCTGTCGGCCTATGAACGCTGAGGCCCGCGGCCGCGGCGCGCCGGAAGGCAAGCGCGTGGCGCTGGTGCTGGGCGCCGGCGGCGCGCGCGGCATCGCCCACGTCGGCGTGATCGAGGCCATCGAGGCGCGTGGCTACCAGGTCGCCGGCATCGCCGGGGCGTCGATGGGCTCGCTGGTGGGCGGCATCTACGCCGCGGGCCGGCTGAAGGAATACACGGAGTGGGCCTGCGCGCTCGAGCGTGGCGACGTGCTGCGCCTGCTCGACTTCGTCTACGGCTTCCCGGGCCTGATCCGCGGCGAGCGCGTGATCGCCGCGCTGCGCGAACTGGTCGGCGACCACCTGATCGAGGACCTGCCGATCCCCTACACCGCGGTCGCCACCGACCTGGCCAGCCAGCGCGAGGTCTGGCTGACGCGCGGCAAGCTGTTCGACGCCATCCGCGCCTCGATCGCCATCCCGATGATCTTCACCCCGGCGGTGTTCGAGGGCCGCGAGCTGGTGGACGGCGGCCTGCTGGCGCCGGTGCCGATCGCCGCCACGCGGCAGATGCGCGTGGACCGGGTGATCGCCGTGGACGTGAACGGGCCGGTGCCCTGGATCAGGCCGGGGCTGGAGCCGCGGGCCGAGCAGGTCCAGGCCGGCCATGCCGAGGACGAGGACGCCGGCGCCGCCGGCGGCGGCACGCCCGGCAGCCTGCGCGAGCGCATGGCCTCGGTCTGGGAGTCGATCGCGGCCTCGGTGACGCCCGCGCGCGCCGGCAAGGTCAAGAGCCGGGGCGTGATGGACCTGATGTCGCGCTCGCTCGACACCATGCAGGCGCACATGGCGCGCGTGCAGCTGGCCCAGGACCCGCCCGACCTGCTGATCCAGCTCAGCCGTGAAACCGCCACCTTCTACGAGTTCTGGCGCGCCCGCGAGCTAGTGGACACCGGCCGCGAGGCCGCCGAAAAAGCCCTCGACGCCGCCGGCCTCTAGCCAGAACGGGGTCAGGTTCACTTAAGTCGACGATGAGACGGCGCAGAGCCCGTGAGTCTCACGGACGACTTAAGTGAACCTGACCCCGTTTCAGCGGGCCTGGTCGGGGAATTGGGGGACGCGGCGGAGGGTGGCGGGGTCGTAGCCCCAGCGCGTGAAGCGGGCGCGCAGTTGGTCGAGGCGGGCGTCGTCCATGCGCGGGTCGCGGGCGAAGACCCAGGCGAGCTTGCGCTTGGGTTCGCCGATCAGCGCCCAGGAATAGTCGTCGGCCACTTCCAGCACCAGCAGGTCGGCCTTCACCAGCCCGCCGAAGAAGGCGATGCGCCACTGCGCGTTGCCGGTGCCGGGCTGCACCGTGGCCACGCCGCGCATCTGCTTCTCCGGCCGGTCGAAGGACTTGCGGTAGGCGTAGGTGTTGTCGATCCGGCCGTCGGGCCGCAGCGCGTAGATGTCGGCGGTCGCCACCTTGCCGCGCTCGGCGAAGTAGGGCACGTGGGCGATCACCCACCAGCGGCCCATGTAGCGCTCCAGGTCCACGGTGGCGGTCGAGGTCAGCGGGGCCATGGCGCGGTCTCCGGAGGTGGCGCAGCCCGCCAGCAGGGCGAGCAGCAGCAGGGCGAGGGTGCGGGTCATGGGCGGCGGGGGTCGGGGGTTCGGGCGCCAGCCTGTGCGCCGGCGCGTGAATTCCGGGTCAGCCCGCCGCGTCTCGGCCCGTGAGATTCGGGCCCGGCAGGCTTCCCCCACGCCCGCCGAGGACACGCCCATGGCCCGCTTCCGCACCGACTCCGAGCCCTCCGTCGATCCCGCCCTTGCCCGCGCCCTGTGGCATCTCCAGGGCCTGGCGGCGCTGGCCATCGTGCTGCCGCCGCTCACCTTCGGCCAGGCCGCGTTCGGCCCGGTGGCAAGCGTCTGGCTGCTGGCCTTTCCGGCCCTGGCCCTGCTCACGTTGCATCGCCGGTTCCTGGCGGCGGCGTGGCGTGCGCACCTCGTCCGCGCCACGCCACGCCGCCGTCAGCGTTTTGTCGCGCGGGCGGCGGCCGTGCCGCGCCGGGCCAGCCGTGCGCCCGCCCGGGCGCCGATCAGGGCGTCGGGAAGCCTCGCTCGGCGTAGCCGGCATCCCTGATCCACGCATCGGCGCGCCTCCGGGCCCGTTCCCGCTGCGCTGGATCGCAGGCGGCCTCACGACCCGCGAGTTCGCCGGCATCGGCCCAGCCGGCGGCGTCCTGCACGTAGGTCCAGGCGAGCGCCGTCTCGGGGTCAGCCTGGCGCTCGGCGAGGCTCGCCAGCTGGGATAGCGAAATCCGCGTCACGGCCGTGGGTTTGCGCGCCGCCCGCTCGATGTGTTCCGCCGCACGCGCCGGGTCTTCATTGAACACCATCATGCCGAGCACGTACTCGGCTTCAGCGCTACCGCGCTCCGCGGCCATGCGAAACTGCTCCCTGGCTTGGTCGAACTCTTCGGATAGGAGCAGATCCAGGCCCAGGGCATAGCTGGCGGCAGGACTTCCCTGTTCGGCCGCCGAGCGACAAGCGGTGGTTTCCGCCGCCGTCAGCCGTCTGCCTGGCGCATCGCCCGCGACGGCGCGCGTGCGTGCGATGGCATCGCTGCACGCCACGAGCGCATCCGGGCCCAGAGGCCTGCAACCGGCAGCGGCCAGGCAAAGCAACAGGAGAGTCGCGCCGGCGATCCTCGACATGATCCTAGTCGCGCACGCCGAGGCGCTTTCGCTCCAGCCGCCGCAGGAACTCGGACATGATGCGCCGGTACAGGTCCTCGCCCAGGTAGGCATCCTCGACGCCGGCGTCGATGCTGGGGTTGTCGTTGACCTCGATGATCAGCGCGCGGTCCTTCACCACCTTCAGGTCGACGCCGTAGAGGCCGTTGCCGATGGCATTGCTGGCGCGCGTGGCCAGGCGCACCACCTCCGACGGCGCCTCGCGGATCGGCAGCGTCTTGAAGCCGCCCGAACGCACCGTGCCGGCCTTCGCGGCGCCCTTGGGTGCGTGGTCGTAGATCTGCCAGTGGCCGCGCGACATGAAGTACTGGCAGGCGTACAGGGGCTCGCCGTCGAGCACGCCGATGCGCCAGTCGAACTCGGTCGGCACGAACTCCTGGGCCAGCAGCAGCGCGGTCTGCTGGAACAGCTGCTCGGCCACCGCCCGCAGCTGGTCGGCCGACTCCACCTTGTGTATGCCGCGCGAGAAACTGCCGTCGGGGATCTTGAGCACGATCGGCAGGCCCAGCAGGTCGGGCAGGGCCTCGAGCTTGCGCGCATCGTCGCGGAACACGATCTCGGTGCGCGGGGTCGGCAGCTTGCGCCCGCGCAGGCGGTCGTGAAGGTAGATCTTGTTGGTGCAGCGAAGGATGGACACCGGGTCGTCGATCACCACCATGTCCTCGCGCTCGGCCCGGTGCGCGAAGCGGTAGGTGTGGTTGTTGATCGCCGTGGTCTCGCGGATGAACAGCGCGTCGTACTCGGCCAGCCGGGCGAAGTCGCGCCGGCCGATCGGGTCGACCTCGATGTCCAGCTCCTTGCCGGCCTCGATGAACTGCTTGAGCGCCTTCCTGTTCGAGGGCGGCATGGCTTCCGCCGGGTCCTGCAGCATGGCCATGTCGTAGCGGTACTTGCGCCGCGCCCGCGGTTTGCGCCAGAGCTTCTTGCTGAAGGCGTCGAGCGCGTCGGCGAAGGCGTCCTCCTGCGCGTCCGAGAGCGTGTGCAGGCCGGCCGGCTTGATCGCCGCGATCTGCCACACCCGCTGCCGCTCGAATTCGATGCGCAGGATGGGGCAGGGGAAGGTCTCGAACACCTGCTGGGCCAGGTCCTCCAGCGGCGCGTAATTGGTGCGGCCGAAGTAGACCAGCAGGCCGAAGTCGCTGGCGTCGCGCGAGCCCTCGGGCAGGAACTTGCCCAGCTGCGTATTCAGGTCCTCGATGTCGATGCCATACAGCGAGCGCCGGCGCAGGTCGTTGATCGTGCGCACGCTCGGGATCACCTTGTGCCCGCGCGCCTCGGCCAGCAGGGACACGTAATACCCCGTGCCCATGTACTTGTAGCTGCGGCACAGGTTGATGACCTGGGTGCGCTCGCCCTCGGCGCCGACGTCGCCGCGCAGGTAGTCGGCGGCGGCGACCACGTTGTCGGAGGGGTAGTACGAGCCCCAGTCGGAGGGCTTTTCGACGACGATGACGAGACGGCTCATGGGGGGCGGGGCGGGGGCGTCGCGCGGAAGCATGAGCCTTCGGCCGGGCCTTGGATAGACTGCCGGCATGCCTTCGCCCCGACTGCGCGACGCCCGCCCCGCCGACCTGCCGGCCCTGCTCGCCCTCGAGGCGCTGTTCCCGGGCGACCGGCTCTCGGCGCGGCAGTTCCGCCGCCACTTCGGCAACCCGCGGGCGCGCCTGCGCGTGCTCGCCGGGGGCGGCCGGCTGCTCGGCTACCACCTGGTCTTCCTGCGCGCCGGCAGTCCCTGGGCGCGGCTGTATTCGATCGCCGTGGACCCGGCCGGCCGCGGCCAGGGCCTGGGCCGGCGCCTGCTGGCCGACGCCGAGGCCCAGGCCCGCGCGGCCGGCCGCGTGGGCCTGCGCCTGGAGGTGCGCCGGGACAACCGCGCGGCCGTCGCCCTGTACGAAGCCGCCGGTTACGTCCCGGTCGCCGAGCTGCCCGGCTATTACGAGGACGGCGGCGACGGCCGCCGCTACGCCCGCCGGCTGGACCCATGACTTTGGGCCTAGGCCGGGGGGCGAGGGGGCCGTGCTAGGGTCGGGCGCTCGCTCCACCCCAAGAGGTCCTCCGCATGCGCTTGTCCGCCCTCGCCTGGCTGATCGCCGGCGCCGTCGCCACCACGTCCCCCGTTTCCGCCCAGACCCCGACCATGCACGTGCCCGCCGACGACCCCTACCTGTGGCTCGAGGACGTCGAAGGCCCGCAGGCGCTCGACTGGGTCCGCGCCCGCAACGCCGAATCCGAGGCCGTGCTCAAGAAGGACCCGGCCTTCGAGTCGCTGCGCGCCGATCTGCTCGCCATCCTCGACTCCAACGCCCGCATTCCCTACGTCGGCAAGATGGGCGGCTACTACTACAACTTCTGGCGCGACAAGCAGAACCCGCAGGGCGTCTGGCGCCGCACCACGCTCGAGGAATACCGCAAGGCCGAACCGGCCTGGGAAGTGCTGCTGGACATCGACGCGCTCGGCAAGGCCGAGGGCGTGAACTGGGTCTGGGGCGGCGCGAACTGCCTGCGCCCGGACTACGACCGCTGCCTGATCGCGCTCTCGCGCGGCGGCGCCGACGCCACCGTGACCCGCGAGTTCGACGTCTCCGACAAGGCCTTCGTCAAGGGCGGCTTCGAGCGCCCCGAGGCCAAGGGCTCGATGGGCTGGATCGACCTCGACACCGTCTACGTCAGCACCGACTTCGGCCCCGGTTCGATGACCGAATCCGGCTACCCGCGCGTGGCCAAGCAGTGGAAGCGCGGCACGCCGATGTCGGCCGCGACCACGGTGTTCGAAGGCCAGGCCTCCGACATTTCGATCGGCGCCTACCGCGACGACACGCCGGGCTTCGAGCGCGACTGGGTCTACCGCGGCCTGACCTTCTACACCAACGAGCTCTACCTGCGCGGCGCCGACGGCAAGCTCACCAAGCTCGACCTGCCCGACGGCGCGCAGAAGGGCGCCTACCGCGAATGGCTGAGCGTGGAGCTGCGCCAGCCCTGGAGCGTCGGCGGCAAGGACTACGCGGCCGGCTCGCTGCTGGCGATCAAGCTCGATGCCTTCCTGGCCGGCGACCGCGACTTCGACGTGCTGTTCGAGCCGAGCGCCAACACCTCGCTGGCCAGCAGCACGGCCACGAAGGACTACGTGGTCATCAACGTGCTCGAGGACGTGAAGAACCGCATCTACGTGCTCAAGCCCGGCCCGGACGGCTGGAGCCGCGAGCCGCTGGTGGGCGCGCCGGGCTTCGGCACCGTCGGCATCAGCGCGGTGGACCCGGACGAGTCCAACGACTACTTCCTCACCGTCACCGACTACCTCACGCCCACCTCGCTGATGATGGGCACGATCGGCCAGGCGCCCGCGCTGCTCAAGCAGCTGCCGGCCTTCTTCGATGCCTCGCCCTACCGCATCGAGCAGCACTTCGCGACCAGCAAGGACGGCACCCGCGTCCCGTACTTCATGGTCTCGCGCAAGGACCTGGTGCTCGATGGCGACAACCCGACCCTGCTCTACGGCTACGGTGGCTTCGAGGTCTCGCTGACCCCGGGCTACTCGGCCAACGTCGGCCGCGCCTGGCTGTCCGAGGGCGGCGTGTATGTGGTCGCCAACATCCGCGGCGGCGGCGAATACGGCCCGCGCTGGCACCAGGCCGCGCTCAAGGCCGACCGCAACAAGGCCTACGAGGACTTCGCGGCGGTGGCCGAGGACCTGGTCGCCCGCAAGGTCACGAAGCCGGCGCGGCTGGGCATCCAGGGCGGCAGCAACGGTGGCCTGCTGATGGGCAACATGACCGTGATGTACCCGCAGCTGTTCGGCGCGGTGGTCTGCCAGGTGCCGCTGCTGGACATGCAGCGCTACCACAAGCTGCTGGCCGGCGCGTCCTGGATGGCCGAGTACGGCGACCCGGACAAGCCGGAGGAGTGGGCCTTCCTGCGCAAGTACTCGCCTTACCAGAACGTCAGCAAGGACGTGAAGTACCCGCCGGTGCTGTTCACCACCTCCACCCGCGACGACCGCGTGCACCCGGGCCACGCCCGCAAGATGATGGCGCGCATGATGGAGCAGGGCCACGACGTGACCTACTACGAGAACATCGAGGGCGGCCACGGCGGCGCCGCCAACAACGCCCAGTCGGCCACCATGTCCGCGCTGGCCTACACCTTCCTCAAGCAGAAGCTCTTCGAGGGCAAGTGACATGAACCTGCGCCTGTTGCCGCTGACCGCGGCCCTGCTCGCCACCGGCCTGGCCGGCTGCGCCACCACGCCCTCGCCGGAGGCCCCGGCCGCGCCGGCCGCCGCAGCCGTGGCCCTGCCGTCGCCGCCGGTCGCGGCGAAGAAGCCCTACGAAGTGAAGGCGCCGCACGGCGCCGCGCGCCAGGACGAGTACTACTGGCTGCGCGACGACACCCGCAAGGACCCCGAGGTCATCGACTACCTCAACGCCGAGAACGCCTACACCGATGCGGTGCTGCGGCCGCTGGAGGCGCTCGAGGACCGCCTGTACGAGGAGCTGGTCGCCCGCGTGAAGCAGGACGACGCCTCGGTGCCCTACCTCGAGGACGGCTGGTGGTACTACACGCGCTTCGAGACCGGCAAGGAGTACCCGATCCACGCCCGTCGCAAGGGCAGCCTGGACGCGCCCGAGGAGATCCTGTTCGACGTCAACGCGATGGCGGCGGGCAAGAACTTCTACCAGCTGGCCAACTACGAGGTCAGCCCCGACGGCCGCCTGGCGGCCTTCGCCGAGGACGCGGTCGGCCGCCGCCAGTACACGCTGCGGGTCAAGGACCTGGCCACGGGCGAGGTCCTGCCGGACGCGATCACCGGCGCCAGCGCCGGCCTTATGTGGGCCGACGACAACCGCACCCTGTACTACGTCGAGAACGACCCGACCACCCTGCTCACCAAGCGCGTCAAGGCGCACGTGCTGGGCACGCCGGCCTCGGCCGACCGGCTCGTGTACGAGGAGAAGGACGACACCTTCTACATGGGCATCGGCCGCACGCGCTCGGACGAGTACCTGTGCATCGGCGTGAGCAGCACGGTGTCCTCGGAGATGCGCTGCACGGACGCCGGCGCGCCCGGCGAGTTCAAGGTGCTGGCGCCGCGCCAGCGCGACTTCGAGTACCAGGCCGACCACCTCGGCGGCCGCTGGGTGTTCACCACCAACTGGGACGCGAAGAACTTCCGGATCATGACCCTGGACGACGGCCAGGCCTGGGGCGACCGCAACCTCTGGAAGGAGCTGGTGCCGCATTCGCCGGAGGTGTTCATCGACGGCATCGAGCTGTTCGACGGCTTCATGGCGATCGCCGAGCGCAGCGGCGGCCTCGAGCGCCTGCGCGTGCGCCACGACGACGGCAAGGAGTCCTTCGTCGCCGCCGACGAGAGCGCCTACGCGATGGGCCTGGCCACCAACGCCGAGCCGGCGACCGAGTGGCTGCGCTACACCTACACCTCGCCGACCACGCCGGCCAGCACCTTCGAGCTCAACGTGCGCACGGGCGAGCGCCGCCTGCTCAAGGAGCAGCCGGTGCCGACCTACGACAAGTCGCTGTACGCGGCCGAGCGCATCTGGGCCCCGGCGCGCGACGGCACCCGGATCCCGGTGACCGTGCTGCACCGCAAGGACTTCAAGCGCGACGGCACCGCGGCGCTGTACCAGTACGCCTACGGCTCCTACGGCTCGAGCACCTCGCCCGGCTTCAACGCCAACGCGATCAGCCTGGTGGACCGCGGCGCGGTCTACGCCATCGCCCATGTCCGCGGCGGCCAGGAAATGGGCCGGCAGTGGTACGAGGACGGCAAGCTGCTCAAGAAGGTCAACACCTTCACCGACTTCATCGACGTCACCGATTTCCTGGTGAAGGAAGGCTACGCCGCCCCGGGCCGCGTGGCGGCGATGGGCGGAAGCGCCGGCGGCCTGCTGATGGGCGCGATCGCCAACATGGCGCCCGGGAAGTACCGCGCCATCGTCGCCCACGTGCCCTTCGTGGACGTGGTGACGACCATGCTCGACGAGTCGATCCCGCTGACCACGAACGAGTTCGACGAGTGGGGCAACCCGAAGGACCCGGTCTACTACGAGTACATGCTCTCCTACTCGCCCTACGACCAGGTCAAGGCCCAGGCCTACCCGCCGATGCTGGTGACCACCGGCCTGTGGGATTCGCAGGTGCAGTACTTCGAGCCGGCCAAGTGGGTGGCCCGCCTGCGCGCCACCAAGACCGACGCCAACCCGCTGCTCCTGCGCACCAACATGGAGGCCGGCCACGGCGGCAAGTCCGGCCGCTTCCAGCGCTACCGCGAGCGCGCCGAGGAATACGCCTTCGTGCTGGATCAGCTGGGCCTGGCGAAATAAGGCCATTGGACACGGATTGACGCGGATGGACGCGGATAAGAGCCGATAAGGCGATTGGAAGTGGTCCAGCAGCATCCCGGGGGGCGTCGGCAACGGCGCCCCCTTTTCATTTTTCGCTCTATCCGCGTTTATCCGCGTTTATCCGCGTCAATCCGCGTCCAAAACCCGACCCCTCCGAAGCCGACGAAGGGAGACTGCGCGGCGGGGCGGGGGCTGGCTATACTCGCGGCCATGAAGACCGCCCGCCTCGTGTTCCTGCTGCTGTGCCTGTCCCTGGCCGCCGCCTGCGGCACCAAGGGCGACCTCGTGCTGCCGCCCAAGGACGCCCCGGCCGAATCGGAATGAGCGCCGGCCCGCCCCTGCGCTTCAGCAAGATGCACGGCGCCGGCAACCACTTCGTCGTGCTCGACCGGCGCGGCGGGCGCCCCGCGCCCGGGCCGGCCCTGCTGCGCGCGCTCGGCGACCCGCACACCGGCGTCGGCTTCGACCAGCTGCTGACCATCGAGGACGCGCCGCGCCCCGGGGTGGTCGCGCGTTACGGCATCTACAACCGCGACGGCAGCGCGGCCGGGCAGTGCGGCAACGGCGCGCGCTGCGTCGCGGCCTGGCTGCGGCGCGACGGCGCGGCCACCGGCGATCGATTCCTGCTCGACAGCCCCGCCGGCGAGATCGCCGTCGAGTGCCTGCCCGATGGCCGCTACCGGCTGGCGATGGGCGTGCCGTCCTTCGACCCGGCGCGCGTGCCGCTGCGCCTGCCGGCTGCGGACGAGTACGTGCTGGACGCCGGCGGCGAGGCGCTGCGCTTCGGCGCGGTGTCGATGGGCAACCCGCATGCGGTGCTCGAGGTGGCGTCGGCGCGCGACGCCGACGTCGCCCGCCGGGGCCCGGCGCTGCAGGCGCGGCCCGAATTCCCCGAGGGCGTGAACGTCGGCTTCGCCGAAGTGCTCGCGTCCGACCGCATCCGCCTGCGCGTGTACGAGCGCGGCGCAGGCGAAACCCAGGCCTGCGGCAGCGGCGCCTGCGCGGCGGTGGCGGTGCTGGCGCGGCGCGGCCGCATCGGCCGGCATGCCTTCGTCGAGCTGCCCGGCGGCACGCTCGAGATCCACTGGCCGTCCGACGACGCGCCCCTGCTGATGGCCGGCCCGGCCGCCTTCGTGTTCGAAGGCGAATGGCTGGCGAACGACACGACCGCCCCGGAGTCCCCCGCATGATCGACGAGAAGAGCGAGCGCCTCGGCGCGCACGAAGTGGCCGCCTACCTGCGCCGCCACCCGAAGTTCCTGGCCCAGTTCCCGGACCTGGCCGTGTCCATGGTCGTGCCCAAGGACGAAGGCCCCGCCGCCTCGCTGGCCAGCTACCAGCTCGACGTGCTGCGCGACAAGAACCGCGAGCTGAGCCGCCGCCTCAACGAGCTGTACGCCAATGCGCAGGAGAACGAACGCCTCGCCGTGCGCACGCACCAGCTGGCACTGGCCCTGATGCGCGCCGGCGACGCGGCCGCGACGCTGCGCACGATGGCGGCGGTGCTCAGCGAGGACTTCCACGGCGACATCGTGCGCATCGTGCTGTTCGCGCCGGTGCCGGGGCTCGAGGCCGAGTGGCTGCAGGTGGTGCCCGGGGCCGATCCGGCGCTGGCGCCGTTCCGTGATTTCCTCGCCGGCGGCGAACCGATCTGCGGACGCCTCAACCAGGACAAGCTGGCCCTGCTGTTCGGCGAGCAGCAGGCGCGCGCGGCCTCGGCCGTGCTGCTGCCGCTGGCCGGCACCGGCATGCTCGCGGTCGGCAGCGCCGACGCCAACCGCTTCTTCCCGGGCATGGGCACGCTGTTCCTGCGCATGATGGGCGAGGCGCTGGTCACCGCCCTGGGCCGCTTCCCGCGCTGAACATGGCCACCGGCGCGCCGCTGCAGGCCGAGCTCGAGGACTTCCTGTCCCGGCTCGCCGTCGAGCGCCGGCTGTCGCCGCACACGCTGTCGGCCTATCGCCGCGACCTCGAGGACCTGGCCGCGTGGATGCGCGACCAGGGCCTGTCCGCCTGGACGCAGCTGCGCCAGGAAGCGCTGCGCGGCTACGTCGCCGGCGCGCACCGGCGCGGGTTGTCGGGCAAGAGCCTGCAGCGCCGGCTGTCGGCGGTGCGCAGCTTCTACAAGCACCTGCACCGCGCCTCGGGCCACGACCTCAACCCCGCGCTCGGCCTGCGCGCGCCCAAGGCGCCGCGCAAGCTGCCGCAGGTGCTCGACCCGGACGAGGCCGCGCGCCTGGTCGAGGTCGACACCGACGCGCCGCTGGGGTTGCGCGATCGCGCGATGCTCGAGCTGTTCTATTCCTCCGGCCTGCGCCTGTCGGAACTGTGCTCGCTGCGCTGGAACGCGCTCGACCTCGCCGAGGGCCTGGTGACGGTGCTCGGCAAGGGCGCGAAGACGCGGCTGGTGCCCGTGGGCAGCCATGCGCGCGAGGCGCTGCAGGCCTGGCGCGCCGAATCCCGGCCCGCGCAGGATGCGCCGGTGTTCCCGGGCCGCGGCGGCAAGCCGATCTCGGCGCGCGCGGTGCAGTCGCGGCTGCGCACGCTGGCGATGCGGCAGGGGCTGTTCAAGCGCGTGCATCCGCACCTGCTGCGGCACAGCTTCGCCAGCCACGTGCTCGAGTCCAGCGGCGACCTGCGCGGCGTGCAGGAACTGCTGGGCCATGCCGATATCGCGACGACCCAGGTCTACACGCACCTCGACTACCAGCACCTGGCCAAGGTCTACGACGCGGCCCATCCGCGCGCCCGCCGCAAGTAGGACTTGATCCTCGGGCCTGACGGGCGGGTGGCATGGCGGGTGGCCCCATCGCGTCGGGAAAATGTTCGCCCGCCCCTCGGTCAGCGCGTCGTCCTGACCACTGATTCGGGTCCGCTCCGGCGCCGCTCCCGCGCATCCATGCGCTCTGCGGCATTTGGGCGTCCTGCCCGGCATCCTGCCTACGCTTGGTCAAACATATGCCCGCCACGCTGTCGCCCGGATTCCGCAGCGGCCGTCAGGCACGAGCCTATGCTGCGCGGCGGCGCCAGGACGGTGCAGCACGAGGCCTTGTATCCTTGGGTGGGTGGCCCCAGAACCGGGGTTCGTCCCCCAGGAACGTCGCATGGATCCCACCGTCTTCCACGCCACCACCATCCTCTCGGTCCGCCGCGAGGGCCGGGTCGTCGTCGCCGGCGATGGCCAGGTCACGCTCGGGCACACGGTCATGAAGTCCAACGCGCGCAAGGTGCGCCGGCTGGGCGGCGGCAAGGTGCTGGCCGGGTTCGCGGGCGCGGCGGCGGATGCCTTCACGCTGTTCGAGCTGTTCGAGGCCAAGCTCGAGAAGCACGGCGGCCAGCTCACCCGCGCGGCGGTGGAGATGGCCAAGGAATGGCGCACCGAGCGCCGCTTCGGGAAGCTGGAGGCCCTGCTGGCGGTGGCCGATGCCGAGACGTCGCTGATCATCTCCGGCACCGGCGACGTGATCGAGCCCGAGGACGGCATCATCGCCATCGGCTCCGGCGGCCCCTACGCGCTGGCCGCGGCGCGCGCGCTGGTGCGCAACACGTCGCTCGACGCCCGCGCGATCGCCGAGGAGGCGATGAACGTCGCCGGCGACATCTGCATCTACACCAACCGAAACCTCGTGGTGGAGGAACTGTGATGACCCAGCTCACGCCCCGCGAGATCGTCGGCGAGCTCGACCGCTACATCATCGGGCAGGCCGCGGCCAAGCGCGCCGTCGCCATCGCCCTGCGCAACCGCTGGCGGCGCATGCAGCTCGACCCGGCGCTGCGCGACGAGGTGATGCCCAAGAACATCCTGATGATCGGCCCGACCGGCGTGGGCAAGACCGAGATCGCCCGCCGCCTGGCCGCGCTCGCCAACGCGCCCTTCGTCAAGGTCGAGGCCACCCGCTTCACCGAGGTCGGCTACGTCGGCAAGGACGTCGAGCAGATCATCCGCGACCTCGCCGACGTGGCGGTGAAGATGTTCCGCGAGCAGGCCAAGGCGCGCGTGCGCACCGCCGCCGAGGAACGCGCCGAGGACCGCATCCTCGACGTGCTGCTGCCGCGCCGCCGCGGCCCCGGCTTCGCCATCGAGGTCGGCAGCGAAGGCGAGAACGAAACCCGCGCCAAGCTGCGCCGCCAGCTGCGCGCCGGCGAGCTCGACGGCCGCGAGATCGAGCTCGAGCTGTCGCCGCCGGCGGCCGCGGGCATGGACATCATGACCCCGCCGGGCATGGAGGAGATGGGCCAGCAGCTGCGCCAGATGTTCCAGACCCTCGGCGGCGGCAAGGCGCAAAAGCGCACGATGGCCGTGCGCGACGCCCGCCCGCTGCTGGTCGAGGAAGAGGCCGGCAAGCTCGTCAACGAGGAGGAGATCCGCGTGCAGGCGCTGGCGGCCTGCGAGCAGAACGGCATCGTCTTCATCGACGAGATCGACAAGGTGGCGCGCCGGCGCGACGCGATCGGCGGCGGCGACGTCAGCCGCGAGGGCGTGCAGCGCGACCTGCTGCCGCTGGTGGAGGGCAGCACGGTCAGCACCAAGTACGGCAGCATCAAGACCGACCACATCCTGTTCATCGCCTCGGGCGCCTTCCACCTGGCCCGGCCCAGCGACCTGATCCCGGAGCTGCAGGGTCGCTTCCCGATCCGCGTCGAGCTCGCCGCGCTCAGCCAGGCCGACTTCAGGCGCATCCTCACCGAGCCGAAGAACGCGCTGGTGCGCCAGTACATGGCGCTGCTGGCCACCGAGGGCGTGAACATCGGCTTCGACGAGGGCGCGATCGACCGACTGGCCGAGATCGCCTTCCTGGTGAACGAACGCCAGGAGAACATCGGCGCCCGCCGCCTGCACACCGTGCTCGAGAAGCTGCTGGAAAAACTCAGTTTCGAGGCCCCGGACAAGGGCGGCCTGTCGCTGATGGTGGACCGGGCGATGGTGGACGAGCAGCTCGGCGGCGCGGTCCAGGACCCGGACCTGAGCCGGTACATCCTCTGAACCCGGCGATGCCTGTCAGGTTTCCGGCCCGGGGCCCGTCCATGGGGGCAACCACCGCCGGAAGCCGTCATGCCCGCCGCCCTGTCCGTCCCGCTCGTCCCGCCGTCGGCGCCCGCGCGCCCGCGGCCGGCTGAGCCGCCCGCCGTGGCCACCCCGCGTCCCGGCGTCGAGGCCGTGCTGCGCGAGCACGGCCCCATGCTCTCGCGCATCGCCGGCAGCTACGAATCCGAGCCCGCGCGCCGCGACGACCTGCTCCAGGAAATCAGCCTGGCGGTGTGGAAGGCGCTGCCGGCCTGGCGCGGCGACGCCTCGCTGCGCACCTTCTGCGCCCGCGTGGCGCACAACCGGGCCCTGGACCACCTGGCGCGCGAGAAGCGTGCGCTGGGCGAGGCGCTCGACGACGCCCACCCGGATCCCGAGGCCAGCCCGGTGCGCCACGCCGAGGCGGCGCAGCGCCGGGCGGGCCTGGTGGCCGCCGTGCGCCGGCTGCCGCTGGGGCAGCGGCAGGTGGTGGTGCTGGCGCTGGAGGGCTTCTCGCAGCGCGAGGTCGGCGAGGCCCTGGGTCTGGAGGAGAACACGGTGGCGCAGCGCCTGAGCCGCGCGCGGCGGCAGTTGAACGAGTGGCTGGGAGGTGGCGAATGAGCGGGGCCATGCAGGAATGGGGCGCGCTCGCCGAGGACTGGCGCCACCAGGAGGTGCCGGCGCTGGACCTGGAGTCGCTGCGGGCCGAGGCCACGCGCCAGGGCCGTCGCCTGCGGCGCGTGCTGGTGCTGGAGACCGTGTTCGCGGCGGTCGTGGCCGTGGCCATGTTCTGGATCGCGCTGAAGCCGGGCGCGGACGCGTTCGAGTTCTGGCTGTTCGGCGGCCTGGGCGCCTTCCTGGTGCCCTACCAGGCCTACGTCCTCTGGTTGCGGCGGCGGGAATGGAGCGAGGCGGGACTGGACGGCGGGGCCCTGCTCGACCTCGAGCAGCGGCGCTGCCGCACGACCCGGCGCTACTGGCGCACGGGAATGTGGGCGGCGGTGGCGATCTGGCTGGGCCTGTACGGCCTGTTCCTGCATGCGATGCAGGTGCCGTGGCCGGAGGCGCGCGTCGGCGGGCTGATGGGTGGCCTGGTGGCGAACGTGCTGCTGATGCCGGCGATGGGCGCCTATGGCGTGTGGCGCAGCAACGGCGCTCGCGACCGCTGCGCGCGGCTGGCGCAGCTGCGCGAGCAACTGCGGGCGCCCTGATGCCGGCGCGCGGCGGCCGGTAGAATGCCGCCATGGCCACGCCCCGCCTCACCGACCTGATCCTGCACCAGGCCTCGCATGTGCTCGAAGTCGCCTTCGAGGACGGCCTGCGCTTCCGGCTGCCTTGCGAATACCTGCGCGTGGAATCGCCCAGCGCCGAGGTCCAGGGCCACGGCCCGGGCCAGAAGGTGCTGGTGGCGGGCAAGCGCGACGTGAACATCCGCGCGATCGAACCGGTCGGCCACTACGGCGTGCTGCTGCGCTTCGACGACGGCCACGACACCGGCATCTACACCTGGTCGACCCTGCGCGAACTCGGCGAGCAGCAGGCCACCCGCTGGCCCGCCTACCTCGCCGCCCTCGAAAACGCCGGCCTCTCCCGCACCCCCTGAATTGGGGTCCTGAAATGGGGTCAGACGTTATTAACGTTTCAAGCACGCAGTTGTTTCAATCGTTAATAGGGTCTGACCCCATTTTCGGAGGACCCCGGGCGGGGGGATAATCTTGGGCATGGACGAGAAGAGCCCGCAGGACACCACCCACTTCGGCTTCCGGGACGTGCCCGTGGCCGAGAAGAAGAAGCTGGTCGGCCAGGTCTTCAGCTCGGTCGCGCGCCAGTACGACCTGATGAACGACCTGATGTCGCTGGGCATCCACCGCGTGTGGAAGCGCTACTTCGTCGGCACCAGCGGCGTGAAGCGCGGCGACCGCGTGCTCGACCTCGCCGGCGGCACCGGCGACATCGCCGCGCTGCTGCACGAGCGCGTGGGCGAGACCGGCAGCGTCGTGCTGGGCGACATCAATGCCCAGATGCTCGGCGTCGGCCGCGACCGCCTCACCGACCGCGGCCTGGTGCGCGGCCTCGAATACGTGCAGCTCAACGCCGAGGCGCTGCCGTTCCCGGACGCCAGCTTCGACCTGGTCACGATCGCCTTCGGCCTGCGCAACGTCACCGACAAGCAGAAGGCCCTGGGCGAGATGCACCGCGTGCTCAAGGTCGGCGGCCGCGCGCTCGTGCTCGAGTTCTCGCAGGTCAAGCCGGAATGGTTCCGCCCGGTCTACGACTTCCATTCCTTCAAGGTGCTGCCGCGCCTGGGCCAGCTGTTCGCCAACGACGCCGGCAGCTACCAGTACCTGGCCGAGTCCATCCGCAAGCACCCGCCGCAGGACGAGCTCAAGGCGATGATGGAAACCGCCGGCTTCGCCCGCTGCGACTACCGCAACCTCAGCGCCGGCATCTGCGCCATCCACTCCGGCTACCGCACCTGACCCGGTAGGAGCGCCTTCAGGCGCGATCTTCCGCGACGGGTTGCCGGGTGGGTCGCGCCTGCAGGTGATCCTGCGCGGGGGTCAGTCGGCGCGGACGCGCCAGGCTTCGGCGAGGGAGATCAGGCCCTCCCGCGCCAGCTGCACCGCGGCGCGGGTGATCGGCACCATGCCTTCCTCGATCGCGACCCGGTGGATCGCATCGGCCTCGGCGCCCGGCTGGATCAGCGACTGGATGCGCGGCGACACCAGCATCAGCTCGTACACCGCCCGGCGCTTGTAAACGCCCAGGCCCTCGCAGCGCGAACAGCCGCGGCCGGCGTGGAAGATTTCCTCCGGCGCCACGCCCAGCACCGCCCGCACGTGCGGGTCCACGACCTCCACTTCGCGGCAGTGCGGGCAGGTCAGGCGCACCAGCCGCTGCGACATCACCGCCAGCAGCGAGGCGCGCAGCAGGTAGGCCTCCACGCCCAGGTCGAGCAGGCGGGTCACCGTCGTGGCCGCGGTGTTGGTGTGCAGCGTCGACAGCACCAGGTGGCCGGTCAGCGCGCTCTCGACCGCGATGCCGGCCGTTTCCTCGTCGCGTATCTCGCCGACCATGATCACGTCCGGGTCGTGGCGTAGGAAATTGCGCATCGCGCTGGCGAAGGTGAAGCCGGCCGCGCGGTTGACCTGCATCTGCTGGATGTCGTCGATGTAGAACTCGACGGGATCCTCGATCGTCAGGATGTTGATGCGCTGCTTGCGCAGCTCCAGCAGCATCGCGTACAGCGTGGTGGACTTGCCGCAGCCGGTCGGGCCGGTGGTGAGGAACATGCCGTGGCTGCGCCCCATCACGTCGTCGATGCGCCGGCGGTCGGCGTCGCTCAGGCCGAGCTGGTCGAGGTTCCACAGGCTCTCGTTGGTGTCGAGCAGGCGGATCACCACGCTCTCGCCGTGGATGGCCGGCAGCACCGAGATGCGCAGGTCCACCTCGCGGCCGTCGTCGAGCACGAAGGTCGTGCGGCCGTCCTGCGGCTTGCGGTGCTCGGCCAGGTTCATGCTGCCCAGCACCTTCACGCGGCTGGTCACCGCCGGATGCAGGCTGCGCATCAGCCGGCGCACCGGCACCATTTCGTCGTCGATGCGGTAGAGCACGTCGGTGCCGCCGGCGCCGGGGCGCAGGTGGATGTCGCTGGCGCGGCGCGCCACGGCCTCGGCGATCAGGGCGTGCACGATGCGCACCACCGGCTTCTCGCGCGACAGGCGCTGCGCCTCCTGCTCGCTGGTCTCGGCCGCGGTGGCGGTCGGGTCCAGGCCCAGCTGGCGCGCCACGTCGCGGTCCTCGACCTGGTCGTAGTGGCGGGCGATGGCCTCGCGGATGTCCCGCGGCGTCGCCAGCATGGCCAGCACGCGCTGGCGGCAGAGGAAGTCGAGCGTGCTCAGCGCGTCGTGGTTGCCCGGGTCCTCCATGGCCACCGCGATGCTGTCGCCCTTGATCATCAGCGGCACCACGCGCAGGCGGCGTGCCACCTCGGGCCGGATCAGCGTGGTCGCCTCGTGCGTGGCCTCGATCCCGCCCAGCCGCACCAGCGGCACGCCCAGGTCGCTGGCCCGCCGGTAATGGGCCTCGGTGGCGTCCTCGCCCAGGGCCAGCCAGTCGGCCAGGGTGGGCGGGCGGTCGGCATGTCCCCAGGGCGAACCGTTCGGGGTCGCCGCCAGCCAGTGGGCGAGGCTGGATTGTTCGGTGATCAGCAGCGGGCCGGTGGCGGTGGCGTTCATGGCGGGTCCGGTGGGGTCCTCGGGCCAGTATGGCCCGGACCCCGGCCGCCGGAATTGAGCGAGGTCATGCCGGCCGCGGACGCCGGGCCGGGGGCGGGGCCGGGCCGCGGGCCCCGGGCCGCTGGGCTAGAATCGGCCGGTCCCGCCCTCCGGAAACACCCATGCGCCGCCTCAGCCTTTTGCTGGTCCTGCTGCTCGCCGTCCTGCCGGCCGCCGCCCAGGACCGTCGCACCGACGAGCATTCCTACGCCCAGCCCGACAAGGTCCGCATCACCGACCTGGCCCTGGACCTGGGGCTGGACTTCGACAAGCGCCAGATCACCGGCACCGCCACCTACACCCTGGCCTGGTCGGACGCGGCGCAGCGCGAGCTGGTGCTCGACACCCGCGACCTCGCCATCACCAAGGCCGAGGCCCGCAACGGCGAGCGCCGCTGGCGCGAGGTCGAATTCGCGCTCGCCGAACGCGACGCCCGCTTCGGCAGCAAGCTCACGATCATCCTGCCGCGCCAGTTCGACCAGGTACGCGTCACCTACGCCACCTCGCCCGAAGCCAGCGGCCTGCAGTGGCTGGCGCCGACCATGACCGCCGGCCGCCAGCTGCCCTTCATGTTCAGCCAGTCGCAGGCGATCCACGCCCGCAGCTGGGTGC
>VFQN01001823.1_pt1 | contig 34553 bp, 28 predicted proteins | sample 3512371 | NCBI WGS metagenome assembly VFQN01 (sample SAMN10412370, study PRJNA504923) | tailings metagenome | isolation source: Replicate 2 from Balatoc abandoned mine | place: Philippines: Itogon, Benguet | collected 2017-08-28 | reverse complement strand
TCCCATCATGTCTCACGCCGCGTTTCATCATTCCCTCCAGTGTCCTACGCCGAGGATCGTCCCGCTCGCGCCCGCCCAGGCGACCTGGTATCATGGGACGGCGCCGAAAACCACGCACTCCGGTTCTATCACGCTGATTTTTGGATACACTCACATATTTTGCATTTGATCGGAATCGCCGCCGGGCCGGGCCGGCAAGCACGATTGACTCCGCCTTTGCGGCACGGTAAATCATTATCCTGAAAGCAACTTGGGTCGACCGGGCCGGCACCGACCGGATTTCCGTCGTGGATGTCCGGCGACCCGAGAAGTCGAATATCAAACCCCAACTAGGACGCGCCCCCTTGGTCGATTTCAGGAAACGCTTATCAGGACGATCCGCAGATAAGCAGACCGACCCGGTGAAGTTGTACGACACGCTCGATCGCGCCCACGACAAGGGGCCGCTGCGCCCGGCCCAACTCGCCGTGCTCTCCGATTGGTTCACGAACCACCATGGCACGCGAGACAACATCGTCAAGCTGCACACGGGCCAGGTCAAGACGCTCATCGGCCTGCTCATGCTCCAGTCCCGCCTCAACGCGGGCAAGGGCCCCGCCCTCTACCTCTGCCCCGATAACTACCTGATCGATCAGACCTGCGACCAGGCAAGGCAATTCGGGATCGCCACGTGCAACGCGACCCCGGACATCCCGGAAGAATTCCTGAGCAGCACTAAAATCCTGGTGACCTCGGTCCAGAAGCTCTTCAACGGCCTGACAAGATTCGGCCTGAATCGCCAGTCCGTCGCGGTCGGCTCGCTGTTGATGGACGACGCCCATGCCTGCTCCGACATCATCCGCGAGGCGTGCCGCATCCGCATCCCGAGGGAGGAGCCCGCCTATCACGCCCTGCGCTCGCTCTTCGCCGGCGACCTGGAATCGCAAGGCGTCGGCACGTTCGCCGACATCTGCAACAATCAGCGCGACGCCCTGCTGCCTGTGCCCTACTGGGCGTGGCTACCCCGCGAGGCCGAAGTCGCCCAGATCCTGTCGGACAACGCCAAGCGCGAATCCGTGAAGTTCGCGTGGCCCCTGCTCAAGGACATGCTGAGCCAGTGCCAATGCATCTTCACGGGCGTAGCCCTGGAGATCGAGCCTTACATCGCGCCGCTCTCGGCCTTCGGCTCCTATTGGGAATCCCCGCACCGGATTTTCATGTCCGCAACCGTCACCGATGACGCATTCCTCGTCAAGGGCCTCCAGCTCAAGCCGGAGACCATCACGCGCCCGCTGAGCTACGCGCAGGAGACCTGGTCCGGCGAGAAGATGGTCCTGCTGCCGTCCCTCATCCACGACTCGCTGGACCGCGAGGCCATCGTCCAGGGTTTCGCCGGGCCCAAGCCGAAGCGGAGGCACGGAGTGGTCGGCCTGGCGCCGAGCTTCAACCGCACGCGCGATTGGGCCGCCTACGGCGCCACCGTGGCCAACAAAGACTCGGTTTCCGAGTCGATCGACCTCATGAAGAAGGGCCAGTTCGAAAAGGCGGTCGTCCTGGTGAACCGCTACGACGGCATCGACCTGCCCGACGACACGTGCCGGATCTTGGTCTTCGACTCGAAGCCCTATTCCGAAAGCCTGATCGACCTCTACCAGGAACTCTGCCGCCCGGACAGCGACGCCACAATGATGCGGACCGTCCGATCCGTCGAGCAGGGCATGGGCCGGAGCGTGCGCGGCGAGAAGGACTACTCGGCCATCGTGATCATCGGCCCCGACATCATCCGACTGGTCCGGGAAAAAGCGACGAGACGATACCTGTCGCCGCAGACCGCCGCCCAGATCGAGATCGGCCTGGAGATCGCCGACATGGCGAAGCAGGAGATCGAGGACGGGAAGGCGCCGGGCGACGCCTTCAACGGCGTGCTGAATCAGTGCCTGGGCCGAGATGCCGACTGGAAGGCTTTCTACGTCGAGCAGATGGACAAGGTGGCCCCGGCCGGGGCCAACGAGAACATCCTACGTCTGTACGCGACAGAACTCGCGGCCGAGCAGGCGTTCAGCGCGGGCGACTACGTCATCGCGAGCAAGACGATCCAGGCCATGCTGGACGGCGGCGCCGTGAAGCCGGCCGACAAGGGCTGGTATCTCCAGGAGATGGCCCGCTACTACTACCAGGCGGATCGCAAGGAATCGCAGAGGCTCCAGGTGGCCGCGCATAAGAACAATCACATGTTGCTTCGGCCCCCTTCGGGCGTCACCGTGGCCAAGCTGACGATCGTGAGCCAAGGGCGCGTCGAGCGGATCGCCGAATGGGTCGGCGAGCTGGGGACCTACGCCGACCTCAACATCCGCGTCACCGACATCCTGAACTCCTTGGTGTTCGGCACCAAGGCGGAAAAATTCGAGCACGCTCTGGACGAACTCAGCAGGGCGATCGGCTTCGAGGGCGAGAGGCCCGACAAGCAGTGGAAGGAGGGCCCCGACAACCTCTGGGCCGTCGATGCGACCCAATACCTCCTCTGGGAATGCAAAAGCGAGGTCGATGTCACCCGGGCCGAGATCGACAAGCGCGAGGCGGAGCAGATGAATCGCTCCAGCGCCTGGTTCGACAAGCACTACCAGGGCATGAGCGTGAAGCGATTCCTGATCCATCCGACCCACACGGTGCAAAGCGCCGCGGCTTTCACTCATGAGGTCGAAGCCACGCGCGTCGCGGAGCTGAGGTCACTCGTCAAATCGGTGAGGGAATTCTTCAAGTCGTTCGAGTCGCAAAATTTCAAGGATCTATCGCCAAAATACATTCAGCAGATGATCGACGCCCATCACCTCGCGGTCGGCGACTTCTTGACCGGCTATTCGAAGAAGCTTCGCCACCTGAAATGATTCCTCAGATCGATATCCGTTCGACGATGTTTCGCGTGACCCGCTTCTGCCGCCGGTCGTAGAGCCCGGTCGTCCGCGGCTCGGCGTGCCCGGCGAGGTACTGCACGTCCTCCAGCGGCACGCCCTGCGTCAGCAGGTCGGTGATCGCCGTCACGCGGAATGAATGCGGCGAAAGGCGAGACGGCAAGCCGGCGTCTTTCAGCCGGCGCTTGACCAGCTCGCAGATGGATTTCGTGGTGAGCGGATTGCCGGTCAGTTGTTTCGTGCGGCGTAGCGTCGATCGGAAGAGCGGACGGTCCTTGGGTTCGGAGGCGAGGCTCGTCGCATCGAGATAGGCCCGGATGAAGCCCTCCAGGTCGTGGCGTACCGGAATCTCGCGGCTCTTGCCGCCCTTCTCCTGGAACCGCAGCACGAACTGCGTCCCGTCGCTCTGGAAATCCTGAAACCTGAGCTTGGCCACCGCCCCGGCGCGGCAGGCGGTATAGGCCAGCGTGGCGAGGATCGCCCGATCCCGCAAGCCCACGACATGACCGGTTTCCACCGACGCCAGCAGCTTACGGGCCTGAACGATGGTGATCTCCGGCGTCTTGCCCTCGATCACCTGGTCCTTGACGCCCCGCACCGAAGCGGCCGGATTGAGGATGACCACATGGCGTTGCACCAGGCGGTCGAAGAATCCGCGCAACGCCGCCAGGTGCAGATTCCGCTTGGCGGCCGAGCCACCCAGGCCGACGAGGTACTGGCCGACCATGCCGGGCGTGACCGTCGGCAGCTCGACCCCCTGCCCCTCGCACCAGGCCAGGAAGCGTTTGGTCGCCGCCATGTACGCCTTCTGCGTGTGCGGGTTGTGATGCTCGGCGTAGAAGAACTCGTCCCAGGCGAAGCGGGCCGCCCCCCCTGCCCGCTCGACCAGCGCCGGCAGAGCCTGCGCGACGGCCGGCTGGATCTGCTGGCCTTTGGAAACCGGCACCAACTCGCTACCCATTGCACCCTCCCCTCTCGTCAACGAATTTGGATGATTTCGACGCCCACGTCGCATGCGTCCCAGGCTTTATCGGCGGTCACAACGGAGCAGCCAGTTTTCAACCCCAACGCCAGACAGGCACGGTCCCCGAGAGACAGGCCAAGCATGCGCGTCATGGGCCGGAAGGATGCGGCAAGATAGGCTTGATCGACGTCGAAAGGAATAACCTGCATAGCGAGCCCGGACAATGCCGGCATGACGCTGTCTACGGTCAGTCCTCGCTCGACGGCGGTAGCGACCACTTCCGAAAGATTCACCGCCGAGATGAGCCAGGGGGAGCGAAGCTCCCTGACCTTCGCGGCCCCGCGTTCGAGCAGCAGCACGGCGAGCAGAGCCGAAGCGTCGAGGACGACGCTATTCACGCGACGCCTCTTCCCGACGCCCCTCGATCAGTGCATCGACGACGCTCTCGCCCGACCTTTTCATCTGGGAGAACAGTTCCTGCGCCTCCCTTAGCGCCTGCATGTCCGTCCGGATCTCGATGCCGTGCTTCGTGCGACGGAAGATGACCTCCGCCCCGTCCTCGATCCCGAATTCCTTGCGCATGTCGGCGGGCAGGACCACCCTGCCAGCATGCACCTTGCCACGGCTTACCTGTTCCATAACCCAATTCCCAATCGTTGAACCAATGCCCGATATCATGGCATGTTTTTACATATGTGGCAACATATTTCAAAATAGCAAGGAATCGGGCCTGCCAGGGTACGTTTGTACCAAAATCGCTCGGCAAGGCGGTAACGGGAAATAAAGGGGATTATTTCCCGTTAACTGGCATCTCGGTCATTTCCATCCACCCATGCACCTTCAATCCCAACTTGCCCGAGGCCCCCAGATGAGGTAACATCCAATTTGATGCAAATTGCGTGCAAGGAGTGACCATGCTGGATTTGAACCGCGACATTGATTCACTTTCTAATTTCAAGCGGAACACGCCCGAATTCCTCCGGCAGTTGAAGGAGTCGGGCCACCCCGTCGTTTTGACCATCAACGGCAAAGCCGAATTGGTGGTGCAGGACTCAGCATCATATCAGCGGCTGATCGAGTTAGCCGATAAGGCCGAACGCATGGAAGCCCTACAGGCGTCCCTGGCCGACATGAAAGCAGGCCGGGTGATTCCAGCAGAAAGCATGCTGGCGGAAATGCGGCAGATTCTCGCCGAGAAGCAGTAACGGTGATCTATCGCGTCATCGTCACCGCCAGGGCGAACGCCGACACCATAGAGGCGTTTCGGTTCAAGATTGAGCAATCAACCCAGGCAGCGGCACGCTGGCTCGCTGGCTTGGAAAAGGCCATCGCCAAGCTGAGCAAATTCCCGGAGCGGCATCCCGTCGCCGAAGAAGAATCGGAGCGTTTGGGCATCACGCTCCGTCAGATGATCTACGGGAAAAAGCCGGGAACATACCGCCTCCTCTTTTCCATCGAAGATGACGCCGTTGTTCTGCACTTCATCCGCCACAGTGCCCGCAACCTGATCGACCCTGGAGAGGACTAGCCAGGCAAGGCCGCCTCCCCTTACCCCGGCTCTGCCGCCACGATCCAGTGCCGGATGAATTCAATTCCTTGTCCGGTCATCCAAGACCGATCAAGGGCTCCGGGCTGTGTTATCGTAGGAGGCGACGTCGCATCGACCATCGAGGAGTTTGACCTATGACTGAGTCAGAAGTCTTGTCGCAGATCGTCGAGCATTTAGACCTCATTTTCCCCGACGGCGGCAACGGCCCTTTCTGGAGCCAGGAGCCGTATCGCAGCGATTTGTTCAAGCTCTTCGCCGCGTCCTACGAGACATGCCCAATCCACGGCGATCGAATCTGGCTCAGCCTGAAGGATCGATGGTTCCCCCGAAGAAATCTATCCGAACAAGACAGCCGCATCGTGTTCGAGATCTGCCAAGCCTGGACCGAGTGGAAATATGCGTGGGATAAATTTCCGCGATGATCCCAAGGCGTCCCTGCTCAACCCGATCGACGTGGTGTGGCCCCGGTCAGGACGGGCGAATCACCGGGCCCTCTTTGCCCTTGGCGATTTTCCGTAAGACCGTGTGGTCGTCGCCGAACTTGCAAAGTCCCGTGCAATGCTCGCATAACTCACGAAACAGAATATATCGAAGTTCCAAAGCGCCCAGGTCGCCGAAGGCCGGTCGACGCAGTTGGGCTTGGATCTCCTTCTCGCGAGCGTTCGGCGCCACGAGATAGAAGTGCAGTGCGGGATCGCCCACCGACTTGGCGAGATCGACGAGCCGCAGTATGCCCGAGTAGATCGAGGTGCTCTTCTCGACCTCGAAGGCACAGACGACCTGGCCGCCATCGGGGCGTAGCCATAGGACGTCGATCAGCGCGATCGTCTGGGCCGTCTCCTCGGATAATCCCAGATCCGGTAGGCGATCCACGGTGAGGGACGACAGGCTCTCCCCTTCATAGCTACGTCCCCGGTCGTTGGTCGCCACATGCACCGCATAGCCGAGCGAACGGCCGACGGTCGTCAGCATGTGCTGGATCTTCAGGTGTTCGTTTTCCTCGGCACGGTCCTCCTCGACTTCGCGATGACGCCTGCGGACGATCTTCTCCACTTCCTCCCGCTCGCGTGCCAGCCCCTGGGCCAGGTTGGATTCGATCAGGACCTTGCCGACGCCGATATCGAAGAGCAGCCCCGCGAAGGCACCCAGATCGGTCGAGAGCGGTGGCCGCAACCCGCCATTGGCGGACTTGATGACCTCCCTCATCTGGAGATAATCCGGCCAGGAGCCGAGCTTCTTCGAGTCGGCGAACAGGGCATTGAAGCCCCTGACGATCGCGGTATTGAACGGCGGGAAGAGCGTCGGATGCAGGAAGTAAAGGATGTTGGCAACGGCCGGCCCCAGCCCTTTGATGCGCCGCCGGTCAAGGTCGAGGACTTCGCGTACCAGTCGCTCTTCGCCCGGCGACGCGAGGGCCCGCTCAAGGAGCTGGCCGAAGGCCCGCTTGTTCTCCTCGTCTTCGTAGATGTCGGGGATGCGGAGCTTGGGCTTCCAATAGAACGGGTGGGCCGCGCCTTCGAAGACCTGTTTCTGCTCGGTGATGCTTTGGATGACCGTCTCCAGCGGCGATCCCTTGAAATCGGCACCGAAACTCCCCTCGCGGATCGACCTGACGACCTCCATCACCCCGCGGCGGATCGAGCGAAATGCCTTGAGACGCTCCGGGCTGCGGACGAACCAGGTGTTATAGACCGATTCCGGATCGCTCCGGTAACGTTTCACGATCTCGCCCAGATCCTCCGTCGTCATCTGCACTTACGCACCCCCGATGCTTCCGTCGCCACAAAGAAAACCATTCAATCGCGGCGGCCGGGTGAAGTCAAACGGTAACGCAGGTCACGCCCGATCGCAGGGATTCGGAACGCGTTCCCCGTCAGGTCACAATTCCGTTTCGAGGTGATGGAGGATCGGGCAATCACTGAGTGGCCCCTCCCCCGGGCAGCACGCCGTGAGCTTGCCCAGTGCCCGTTCGATTGCCTTCAAGTCTCGAATCTTCTCTCGGACATCAGCGAGCTTGCTGTCGGCCCGCGCCCGCACGTCGGCCGAGGTCGTGCCCGGCTGGACACGCAGCGCGAGCAGCTCCCGGATCTCGACGAGGGTGCCCCCCCCCCGCCTTCCAGGCGCCGGGCCAGACGGTCAGGTCACGCATGGATGGCCTAAACCCTCGTCCTCTGCCTTGTCGGCTGAACGGCCTGTCTGTAATCCGGTTCCCCGACTCGGAAACCGTTCGGCGGCCATTTGCATCCGTGTTTCTGGGCATGATTCGCCGTAAGCCTCAATTTTGTATGGTTTCTCGGACGATTTTTGTCCGCCGAACCTGAGGAATCTCATCTTGGGACGAGACGATCCGTGTCTCTGGGCAGGATTCGACTCAACTAATTGCTAATGCGACACTTAAAGGAAAATGCGCCAGCATGTTGCACTTTCCCACCCTTCCTTCTCCTCCCATTTTCGCCGTGCATCCGTGTCTCTGGGCAGGTTTTCCACCGGGTAATCCGTGTCTCTGGGCAGGAATCGAGGACCTATCCGTGTCTCTGGGCAGGAACGTCCGTGTACCTGGGCAGGGATATCCGTGTACCTGGGCAGGAATGTCCGTGTCTCTGGGCAGGAACGTCCGTGTACCTGGGCAGGAATTTCGCCGTAAGTCCTTATGGACAAAGACTTTTTTTTCGGCTAACTACTAACTAAGATAACTTGCTAAAACTACAACACTACGCGGGCGCGACCGGCCGACCTCCAAAACCCCTTGTTGTTGCTTTTTGGTTAAAGTATGAAGAAACAAATGCTATTCGATGTCACGGATGATACCGAGAGTCCTCCCGCTCCTCTGCCCTCCGGCAAGGACGAGATGAACTTCGCGGAATTTCCGATCGCCCTGCTGACCGACAGGGTGCCCAAGGGGCAGAAGCTCATCAAATTCGAGGATCAGGTCTACGACGAGAAGCGCAAGAAGCTCATCACCCGACGCCGCATCATCGAGGGTTCGGAGGAGTACGGCCTGCCGACCGCCACGGATGACCTGGTCATCCTCGCCCTGATCCAGTTGACGAAGCTCAAGGGCGGCTTCACGAAACGCGAGGTCGAATTCACCCGGCTGGAACTCATCAAGATGCTCGGCTGGGCGGACGAAGGCAGGAGCTTCGACCGCATCAAGCTCTCGCTGCTTCGCATCAAAGGCGTGAATTACGTTTATGAGAACGCCTGGTGGGACCCGCGACAGAAGACGTGGACGACGCGGGCCTTCAACATCATCGACAACGTGGAGATCAACGACAGCCGCACCTCGTTCGGCCAGACCGGGCTCTTCACCTCGCGCATCGTCTGGAACGAGGTGGTCTTCGACAGCTTCCAGGCCGGGTTCCTCCGCGACATCGACTTCCAGCTCTGCATGCGGCTTGAGCACCCCACGGCCCTCCGCATCTACCGATTCCTCGGCAAACGCTTCTACGTCAAGGCCGAATGGGTGTTCGACCTCAAGGAGTTCGCCCACGAGCACGTGGGGCTCGGCCGCATCTATGAGGGCGGAACGCAGATCGCCCGAAAGCTCAAGCCGGCCATCGCCGAGCTTGAGGCCGTCGGATTCCTCGAACCGCTCTCCGAGAAGGACCGGTTCATCAAGAAGGGCCGCGTCTGGTCGATCCGCCTCGTCCAGAAGAACCACGCCCCTTCCACCCTTCTTCTGCCCGCGACGGAATCCATCGCGGAGCCGCCCGGCCTGGTCGCGGTCCTGACCTCGCGCGGCATCACCGCCAAGACGGCCGCCGAGCTGATGCGGCATCACTCGGCCGAATCGATCCAGGCCAAGGTCGAAGTCTTCGACTGGCTGAAGGAGAAGAAGGACCGGCGGATCGCCAAGAGCCCGGCCGGTTATCTGGTCAAATCGATCAGGGACGATTATGCGGCGCCGGAGGGATTCACCCCCAGGGCCGAACGCGAGCGGCTGGCCGAACTCGCCCGCCAACAGCGGGCGGCCGAGGTGTCCCAGGCCCGGAAGAAGCAGGAAGAAGCGAAGCGTGAGCGGGAAGAAACCGAACAGATCGCGACCTATCGCAAATCGCTGACACCCGAGCACTTGGCGACGCTGGAGGCCGACGCCCTGGCCCAGGCCAGCGTCGAAGAACGGCAAAGCATCGACGATCAGAGCCTCGCCCGCTTCCGCTCGACCATGCTCCATCGATTGGTCGACGACCACATCCGGCGTCTCTTGCAAACCAGCGGAACCTTGCCCCCGGCAGCCCAATAGCCGCCCTGCCCCGTTGCGGCCCCTCCTGGCGTGTTTCGGCTTGACCGCCGAATTTACTGCCTCGACGCCGTTCAACGCTTCCCAGGGGCATCCAGGGCCGTTTTTGACCCCTTCCCTGAATGACACTTCTGGCACCCCGGCTACGCCGGTCGCGCGCTCACGGAGTCCGCTTCGCTCCCGCCCCTCCGGGGCCGCCTTCGGCGCCCTCCCGCCCGCTGGTGCAGGTCGGCGACGGGCGATTGTCCCGCCGGCATCCTTGCCGGCATGCCAACCGCCGATCCGCCGCCTGATCGCGGGTCGCTTCGCTCCCGCCCGGTCATCGTTCCGGCTCGATTTCCCCCCAATCCTCTGTGGGGGGTGAAACCGGCCGGCTTTGCCGAACGCGGAAGGTCGCTACGCTCCCACTTTCCGCTACGAACCCCCTCCCGTCCCCCGGCGGGGGAGGCGGGGAGTTAAAAGGGAGAGAAGGGTATCGCGGTTTCTACCGGCGCTCCCGCTGGTCGCCGAAAAGCCCCTGCCCCGGCCGCGAACGCCGCGCTTCTTTGCGGGGTCCCGGCCCAGCCGCAAGGCCCAAAAGTAGGAAAGCAGGAATTCAGTCATTCCTGAATTCCTGCCCGGACCGCAGCCTATCCTCGTGCTCGGCTAATAAGCCAGAAAGGCGGAATGCCCGAATTCAGCAATGCCTGAACTGCCGCGCTTGGGCCTGTCGCCAGCCAGCAGTTCGTCCGATTCCAGAAAAACGGAATGCCTGAATTCCCGCTTTCACGCATTCCCGCTATCTGCCGTTCCTCCATTGCCGCCGTCCCCCCCTCCCCTGTCGCTGACAACGAAGCGGCGTAGATGCTGGTTGATTAGCGACTCCACCAGCTCGGAACGGTCCATCCCGAGCATCGCCGCATGGACGGTTAGCCGCTGAGAAGCGTCGGCGGATAGATGGATTGTGGCCTTAACCTTGGAAGCGGCGGGCCGGTTAGCCATCTTAGCGGCAGAACGCTTCCGTACCTTGCCGCTTGACTGTCCCGTGACATCTGCCGCCATGCCATTCCTCCGCTTGCCGGTTCCGCCGCTCAGCCACATAGCCTGCAAATAACTTTCGGCCGCCAGGCCCTCGGGCTTGACCCGAGCCTCCACTTCCGCTTTACTGCCGGGTGAATTCTGGAATGGGGGAAAGGTGAAATGCCTGAATTACTCCCTTCTGGAATTCAGTCTAAGCAAACCGTTATACAGGAGGGAGTTGCGCATCGTGAGTATCTTGGCAATCGTGAACCAGAAAGGAGGCGTGGGGAAGACCACCACCACCGCGGCGCTGGGCGTGATCCTGGCCCGGCAGGGCAGGGGGGTGCATCTGGTCGACATGGACCACCAGGCGGACCTGACCAGCGCGTTGGGGCTAAGCGACGACAAGGGCTTGCTCTACGAAGCCCTGACCAAGCGCGGACCGCTTCCCATCGTGCCCGTAGGGGAAAACCTCACCCTCACGCCGTCGTCGGTCGACCTTGCGGGCGGGGAGACGCAGTTCGTGGCGTCCGTCGGCCGCGAGTATCTGCTGAAGACGTGCCTGGCGAAATCGGACCTGCCGAAGGGCGTCACGGTGCTGATCGACTGCCCGCCGTCGCTCGGCGTGCTGACCAGTAATTGCCTGGCGGTTGCCGATGCGCTGATCGTGGTCGTGAAGCCCGGCGGCTTCGAAATGCGGGCCGTGGCCACGCTCGAAGAGCTGGTGAAGACCTACCGCGAGCAGGTGAATCCCAAGCTCACCATCGCCGGCGTCATCATGACCGAGGTGCATCCCAGGCGGGCGATCAACGACGTGGTTGAGGAAGAAATCGGGCAACTCTACCCGCTCCTCGGCAAGATCAGGGCCGAGTCGGAGCTGATGTATTCGACCAGCGAAGGGCGGATTTTGAAGCTGACGCGATCCAAGGCACTCGACGATTACGCGGCGGCAGCGGAGAAGTTGAAGGGGGTGATGAAATGGCGTTGAACCGAGACAAATTCCGCAAGATCGTCGGAGGCATCACGACCGCGACAGAACCGCAGGACGCCCCAGCCGATATGGACGCTAAACCGGAGGCCGAGGAAGTCTCGACGGAATCACCGCAACCGCCGGCAGGGCAGGGCGTGGGATCTGCCGAGCCTGAGGGTCCGGCGAACCAGGAAAGGGCCGAGGAGACCCGCCGATTTGCCAAGCGAGGCCGCCCCAAAGGCCGCAAGGACAATGTGGCGACCGGCAAAGCCCGCAAAGTCAAAGTGTCCCTCTTCCTGGACGAAAAAATTATCAATGACTTATACGACTGGGCACATGCCGACAAGGTCCATCCGGGCGAGATGTTCGAGCGGGCCTTGAAGCCGTTCCACGAGAAGGAAACAAAACGCCGGAATGCCGGAAAGCAGTAGTAACGGAATTCCGGCATTCCTGAATTCAGGTTTTAGGCAGATACGGCCGCAACCCCGCAGAAAGCGGACGTGGATTAATGGGGGAATTCCTCCATTCCAGAATTCAGGCGATGGATTGCGGATGGCCGACAAGAAGCCGGAATGGACAGGAACATGCCCCCGATACCCTTCCTTTTCATCGCCCGTCCTGACCAACCCGTCCCGCCTGCGTTTCCGCGACGACCCTCGCGATCTCCCGGTCGATGATCCGGCACAGGATCGCGAAGAAAAGGTCGGCGTCTTCCTGGCACAACGCGACGGGGCAGGAGCGGAAGAAATGCTCGACGATCGCGTCGTGGCATCCCTCCCCGAGATACCGCAGCCGGATGGGTTTCATCGCCGGTTCCTTTCGATCATGAGATTGAGGCGGTGCTGCTCGCGCACGCACCAGAAGACGAGGATGAGGATGATGCCGAGCATGACGGCCATGGCGCCCTCCTCGGAGCCGGAGCGGATCAGCGCCAGATTGATCGGGTCGGGCACCGTGCCGTCGCGGTAGAGGGTGGTGCCCGGGAGCAGTGCGGCCCGGGGCAGCCCGAAGCGGCCGAACTCCCAGCGCGTGCCGAAATGCGAGAGCCAACGGCCCCCGCACCCGAGGAAGAACAGGATTCCCAGCCATCCCAGGGACTTATCCACGATCGCTGCAAACCTCTTCATGATGATCCTCGCGGGGTATGCGGTCCGAAATCCGGGTTCTATCCGGGGGCGTGGCGAGGCGTCATTCTCAGCCGACATAGGGGGCTTGGCGCGGGCATCGAAATTTAGTATGATAACTTGTACAATTAATGATTTTGTTGGGATCTATGGCGTTTTGGGAATATCGCGAAAGACGGTGGGTTGCGGGGTCCATCCCGCTTCCAAAGCCGGAAAACGACAACTGGCCGGTCAAGGCACCCTGGCAAACACCGCCCGAGGTGCTCCAGATGATCCGACGGTGGAAGGAGGAGATGCGGCAGGAGCTGATCGCCGATTTCGCGTTGCGGTCCTGCCCCGAGCACCGACATCGGTGGGACCTGATGCACGCGATGGAGAAAGCCGCCCTCTGGGTCCATTACCGCGTGCGGAAGGAGTAGGGCTCATGCCGATTTGGTCCTACCAGGGAAGCGTGTGGGTTGTGGGCTCGGACCCGCTCTCCACACCGGATAACGACAACTGGGGCGTGGCGGGCAACGGGCAAACGCCGGCGGAAGCGCGCCAGTTGATCCGACGGTGGAAGGCGCAGGCGAAGCGAGAGCTTGCGGCTGATTTTTCGCTCCGCTCTTGCCCCGAGCACCGAAAGACGTGGGACATCACGCTCGCCATGGAGAAATGCGCTCTCTGGATCTACTACCGGGTGCGGAAGGGATAAGCTCAGCGGCAGCGGCAGCGGCTCGGCCCCAGAATCTTCTCTTTCTCCCGCTGCTCTTCCGGTAGCGATCGGCCCTTTGCCCGCTCGTTCTGATCGTCGGCATTGCCCTCCTGATTCGCCTTCGCACGCCGCTCCAGCTCGCGCTCAGCGAAGGTTTTCTCTTGCGTGAGGACCTCCCCTCGCTCGCGGGCGATGTCGCCGGGCGACGGCTGGGATTGCTCCTGGCCGCGGGGTTGCGCGTCCTGCGTGGTCGTCGTCGCCTGCTCGCGGGCGATCTCGCTCGGCGACGGAGAGGAGGGGCTCTTTGACTGCGCCTGATCTGGGCCGTATACCGACCCCGCCCCGTCCTTCGCTATGGCGCTGGGCGAGGTTGTCGTCGAAGGGGAGGGGGCCTGGCCGCGGGCGGAGGCGATCTCGCCCTGGGTGGGGTTGAGGATCGTGCCCGGCTCTTCGACGTGGATTGAATCGGGAAACGCCTTCAGGGCCATCCCGATCTCGTCGGCGCCCTGCCGCATGGCGGCCGCGATCGTGCCGTCCTTGGTGACGGCGTTCCACGTCGAGGCGAGGCCGGATTTGACGGCGGAGTGGGCCGCCACGATCATGCCGACGACACCTTCGGAGGACTTCTGGGATTCCATCGAACTTCTCCTTGAAACGAAGGCCGATCCGGGAAGGTAGGGGACGAACCCGCCCCAACTCAATTGTCGGAGAAGCCCTCAAGCGAGGGCCTGGCCACGGGTGTGAAAACGGGAGCAAGGGGGGAGGGGCGATACCCCTCGTATGGCCGATAGCAGGTCGCCCTGCGGGCAGGGTAGTGCCGGACCGGCAGGGGTTGCGGCACGGGCAACTTCCTTGGCCAGGCCGCCGAGGGGATGCGCTTCCTCGGTGTCGAGATGGACTCCATCTCCGGCCGGATCGCCCGCGCCCTGCACCCCGAACACGACATCCGCATCGAGAATTTTCGCGACACGAGGCTGCCCGATGCCTGCCTCGACGCGGTGATCGGCAACGTGCCGTTCGCCGACGTGCGTCTCGACTACCGGGGTCAGAAGCTCGCCCTGCACGATTTCTTCTTCGCCAAGTCGCTCGACGCGTTGAAGCCCGGCGGGGTGATGGCCCTGGTGACCACGCATTTCACGCTCGACAAGCAGAACGCCGCCATCCGCGAACACCTCGCGGCCAAGGCGGATTTCCTGGGCGCGATCCGACTGCCCTCCGATGCCTTCAAACGCGAGGGCACGTCCGTCGTCACCGACATCGTCTTCCTGCGCAAGCGCGGCCCCGACCAGGCGCCGAACCACGCTGATCCCGACTGGCTGGGCGTCGCGCCGCTGGCGATCGAGGGTGTCGAGAATCCGATCAACCGCTATTTCCACAACCATCCCGAGATGGTCCTGGGCACCTGGAGCCGCAAGGACCGTCTCTACGGCGGGGAGTCCGGCTACAGCGTCATCGGCAGCGACGACCTGGCCTCGCAGCTACGGGCCGCCGTCGAACGCTTGCCGCGGGCGGACCCGACTCGGTCCGCCGCCACCCTGCCCAAGCCGCCACCCGTCTTCATACCCCCGCCGCCCGAGCGGCACGTCACCGAGGGCAGCTTCTTCGTCGCGGACGACCGCACCATCTGCCAGATGGAGGAAGGCCGGTCCGCGCCCGTGACCTATTGCGGGACCCTGCTCAAGGCCGACGGCACCCCCGGCGCCCGGAAGATCGGCAGCCTGATCGAGCTGCGCGACCTCGCCCGCCGCGTCCTGCAATCGCAGAACGAGGGCTGGCCCGAGGCGAATCGCGCCGACGCCCGTCGCACGCTGAACCGCGCCTATGACCGATTCGTGGCCGCGCACGGACCAATCAACAAGACGACGTTCACCGAAACCAAGCAGGGCTCGATCATCCGCCGCATGCCCAACCTCGTGAAGTTCCGCGAGGACCCGGACGCCATGCTGGTGATGGCGCTCGAAGAATACGACGAGATGACCGGGAGGGCGACGAAGGCCCCCATCCTGCTCAAAGACGTGGTGGGCAAGGCGCCGCCGGTCACGTCGGTCGCCAGCGCCGAGGAAGGGTTGCTGGTCAGCCTCGATCGACGCGGCGTCGTGGACGTGCCCTTCATCGCCACGCTCTACGGCAAGCCCGAGGAGCGGGTCGTCGCCGAGCTGGGCGACCTCGTCTACCACGACCCCGAGACGAAGGCGTGGCAGACCGCCGATGCGTATCTCTCCGGCGACGTCCGCGCCAAGCTCGCCGCCGCCGAAAGGGCTGGTCAGGGGCATGTGAGGAACGCTGAGGCGCTCCGACTGGTCCAGCCCGAGGACGTGCTGCCCGGCGACATCGACGCCGGCCTAGGGGCTCCGTGGATACCGGCGAGCGACATCCGGGCCTTCGCCGCGGACCTCTTCCGCGTCGCCCCGTCCGCCATCCAGATCGGCCACCTCAAGAAGGATGCGACGTGGAGCGTCGACGCCGACCACGCCGCCGAGGCGTCGGTCGCCGCCACCGCCGATTACGGAACCCCGAGGGCCAACGGCGTCGGGTTGCTGGAATTGGCCCTCAACATGAAATCCCCGATCATCTACGATGTCGTCCACAACGGCGAGCGCGAGGAGCGCGTCGTCAACCAGGAGGCGACGCTCGCCGCCCGCGAGAAGCAGAAGCTCATCAAGAAGCGGTTCAAGACGTGGGTCTTCGAGGGGCCCGAGCGCACCGAGCGGCTGGTCCGGGTCTACAACGACACCTACAACAATCTGCGGCCCCGCCTGTTCGACGGCTCGCATCTCGACTTCCCCGGCATGAGCCGGGGCATCACGCTGAACCCGCACCAGAAGGACGCCGTCTGGCGAGGGATAAGCGGCGGCAACACCCTGTTGGCGCACGCCGTCGGCGCGGGCAAGACCTTCACGATGGCCGCCACCGGCATGAAGATGAAGCAGGCCGGGCTGGTCAAGAAGCCGATGTACGTCGTGCCCAACCACATGCTGGAGCAGTTTGCCCGCGAGTTCATGCAGCTCTATCCCAACGCCAAATTGCTGGTGGCCGCCAAGGAGGACCTGACGCGCGAGCGCCGCAAGATGCTCACCGCCAAGATCGCCAGCGGTGAATGGGACGGCATTGTCGTCACCCATTCGAGCTTCGAGCGGATCGGGATGTCCGGCGGCTACCAGGAGCGGTTCCTGCGCGAGCAAATCAAAGAGTATGACCAGTTGCTCCGCGACGGGGCCGCCGCCGACACCGGCCGCGGCAATCGCAACATCATCAAGACGATCGAGAAGCAGAAGGCCCGCCGCGAGGAACGGCTGAAAGACCTGCTCGCCGAAGACAAGAAGGACGACGGCCTGGTTTTCGACGAGCTGGGCGTCGACCACGTCTTCATCGACGAGGCCCATTATTTCAAGAACCTGGAGACGCCGACCAAGATGGAGCGGGTGGCCGGCATCCAGACCGGCGGCAGCGAACGCGCCTTCGACCTCTACATGAAGGCCCGCTACCTGGGCGAGCGGCACCCAGGCCACGGCGTCACCTTCGCCACGGGCACGCCGATCAGCAACACGATGGTCGAGCTGTACACGATGCAACGCTTCCTCGACCCCGAGGGGCTCGCGAGCCGCGGCATCGAGCATTTCGACGGCTGGGCCGCCACCTTCGGCGAGGTGATCGACACGATGGAAATTTCCCCGGACGGGGCCAGCCTCCGGCCGCGGAGCCGGTTCGCGCGGTTCACCAACCTGCCCGAACTCCAGCAGATGTTCCGCGCCTTCTCCGACGTGCAGACGGCCGAGATGCTGGACCTTCCCAGCCCGAGGCTGGAGACCGGCAAGCCGATCGTCGTCGCCTGCCCGATGGCGGAGGAACAACGGGCGCTCCAGCAAGCCCTGGTCGCCCGCTACGACCGCCTGCGGACGGAGAAGGTCGATCCCCGCGAGGACAACGCCCTGGCCATCACCACCGACGGCCGCAAGCTGGCCCTCGACGCCCGCATGCTCTCGTCCACGGCCGAGGATTTCGCCGGCTCGAAGGTCAACGCCCTGGCGGGCCGCGTCGCCGACATCTGGACCCGGACCGCCGCCACACGCGGCACGCAGATGGTCTTCTGCGACATGGGCGTCCACCCCACCGCCTGGGGCTATTCGGCCTATGACGAGATCGCGGCCAAGCTCGCCGCCCGCGGCATCCCGCGCGAGCAGATCGCCGTCGTCGGCGACGCCGACTCCGACGCCAAGAAGCAGGCCCTCTTCGAGAAGGTCAGGAACGGCTCGGTGCGCGTGCTGATCGGCAGCACCCAAAAGATGGGCACCGGCACCAACGTCCAGAAGCGGCTGGCGGCCCTGCACCATCTCGACGCCCCCTGGAAGCCGGCCGAGGTCGAGCAGCGCGAGGGCCGCATCCTCCGCCAGGGGAACGCCAACGAAGAGGTCGCGATCTATCGCTACGTCACCGAGGGCTCGTTCGACGCCTATATGTGGCAGGCGCTGGAGACCAAGGCCCGGTTCATCTCCCAGATCATGACCGGCGAGGCGGCCGTCCGCCGCGCCGAGGACATCGGCGGCCAGGAGCTTTCCTACGCCGAGGTCAAGGCGATCGCCTCCGGCAATCCCGCCGTCCTGACCCTGGCCGAGGCCGCTGCCGAATTGCAGCGGCTCGCCGTCCTCAGGAGGAACCACGCCGACGAGCAATATCTCGCGCGACGGAGCTTGCGCGAGCTGCCCGGCACCATCGAGACACTGTCCCGACGCCTGAACGATCTGGGAAGCGACCTGAAGACCGTCACCGACCATGCCAGCGACCCGTTGGTCATCGGCGGCAGGGACTGCCGCCAGGAGTCCGAGCTTGAGACCCTCGCCGGCCGCCTGGACGCCCTGCCGGAGCGGGGCCGCGAGACCAGGCGGTTCCCGCTCGGGACCTATCGCGGGCTCCGGTTCGGCGTCGTGCTGCACGGAAACGACGCCGCCGAGGTTTTCCTGGAAGGAGCGGCAACCCGGCACGGCATGCTGTCCCGCGATCACCGCGGGCCTCGGGCCGTGCTGAACGCCCTCGACCGCCTCGCCGGCACCTACGAGGACCGGTGTGCCGCCACCCGACAAGATCTCGACATCGCACAGGGCCAGCTCCGGGACTACGAGGCACGCCTGGGGGTGCCGTTCCCCCACGATGCCTATCTCGGGGAGCTGACCGCATTACGCGACCGACTGAAGGCCGGGCTCTCCGACACGGCCCCCGAGCCCGGGGCGATCCCGCCCCCGCCGGTCCACGAGCTAGCGGAACGGATCAACGCGCTCAAGGCCGCCCACGCCATCGAAGCCACGCCGCAACGGGCCGTTACGCGCCGAGCCGCGACGGCCGAGGAGCCGGTCAGCGCACGCATCCGCCGGCGGGCCGCGGCGAATGCGCCGTCTCCACCCGAGATTGGGGCTGTGCCGGGATTACTTGAGTCCGAGGTACAGGTGGCTTCCCCAACGGAAGCCACCCTAGCAGACCCCCCGGTCGCCTCCGCGCGGTGTGGCGAAGTCCCGCACGAACACCCCGCCGCGGTTCGGACAATATTCCGGGAGGACGTCACCAGGGATCGAGGGAAGGTGCGTCAATTGGGCATATTCTGAGGCGATGGCCACAAGTCGCCGCGAATGCCAACGCTCTACACCACCAATTCCCTAAATTCAAGGCTAAGCCAGCGCGTCGAAGTTATTGTAGCCCGGGCATTGAGAATCCGCGACGACGCAAGATACTGGATCGCAGACGTTTACGGAAAAGCAATCGGGCGAGTTTGGGCTGAGTTTCCACGTTGGCATGCGTCCTGCGGATATCGGCTCTTGTCTCTCGAACTTCAGAATTCAAGGGGTGCAACATGCCGCCGACCTTGCGGACGATAATCCTGGCCGGTGTCTTGGCTTTCGGGGGCGTCCCGGGGCTCGGGACGTCTTCGGCGAAGGCCCAATTCTTCGACCACCATCACTACCCGTCTTACGGGGGCCCTTACGCGGCCCCAGTCTATGTGGCCCCGACCTATGTGATGCCCGCGACGCCGTACTACGCTCCGGCCCCGGTCTACGGCGGCGGCTTCTACGGGACCGGGCTCGGCGGCTATACGGCCAGCGGCTTCTACGTCGGTAGCCACGGCTACAATGGGGGCTATGGCGGCACCGGCGGCCACCACGGGTTCTATCGCGGCCATCACGGCTACGGCCATCACTTCTGATCGAAGCCGTCTCCGACGGGACGGGGCCGTTGCGTGCCTCTTTCAACTGAGCCGCCGCGTCCGAGGGTCCGCAAGCGGCGATCATCCACGCCCCGACCCCGTTCCGTCAGCGCACGGGGTCGGGCGCAGTCTGGGCCAATTTGGTACGGATCGCCGTGGAGCGAGCCTCGAGGGGGGCCGCCGCCGCGGCGCGGCCCGTGTCACGCAGAATGAGCGCGTAGCATTCCAGGATGTCGGCGACGTCGGGGTGGTCTGCCCCGAGGACCTTCTCGTCGATCGCCAGCGCCCGCTTCAGCAGGGGCTCGGCCTCGGCATACCGCCTACGGGCGGCGTCCAGCTTCGCCAGGTTGCAGAGGACCTGGGCGACGTCGGGGTGGTCCGGGCCCAGCGCCCTCTCGCGGATCGCCAGGGACCGCTTGTAGAGGGGCTCAGCCTCGGCATATTGATCCTGGTGGAAGCGGACCCCCGCCAGGTTGCTGAGGGTCTGGGCGACGTCGGGGTGGTCCGGGCCCAGGGCCTCCTCGCGGATCGCCAGCGCCCGCTTGTAGAGCGGAACGGCCAGGGTGAATTTCCCCTGCTGACAGCGGATCGCCGCGAGGTTGTTGAGGCCCAGGGCCTCGTCGAGGGGCTCCGCCCCCGAGGCCTCGTCCCCGATCGTCAGCGCCCGGTCCAGGAGGTCCTCGGCCGCGGCAAGCTTGCCTTGGGCGAGGTAGACCCCGGCCAAGCCGTTGAGCGCCTTGACCACGTCGCGACGCCCGGACCCCCGGGCCTTCTCTCCGATGGTCACGGCCCGCTCCAGGATGGGCTCGGCCCGGGCGGGCTTCCCCTGGGCGAGGTAGAGGATCCCGAGATTGTTGAGCGCCTTGCCGACGTCGGGGTGGTCCGGGCCCAGGGCCTTCTCGCGGATCGCCAGGGCCCGCTCCGCGATGGGCTCGGCTTCGGCATACCGACCTCGCCGGCTGAGGACCTTCGCCAGTTCGTGGAGGGCCTCAGCCAGGCGTGCCTCGTCCTGCCCGGGCCGCTCGGCCGCCGCGACGGCCCGCCTGAGGAGCGCTTCGCCCTCGGCATAGCGTCCCTGCTCGAAGGCCCGGGAGCCGCCCGCAAGGGGCTCCTTCCCATCCGTGTCCTGGGCCGGTGCCGACGTCGGGCACGAGGTCAGGCCCACCACGGCCGCCAGCAGCCAACCCGCATGGGGATTTCGCATCGGAGTTCCCTCTCGCGATAGGGGCCCAGAGTCGCGGCCGGTTCACGTCGCCGCGTGGACTCGGGCCATCATGTCGGGGCGCTTGGCCCCCCGCGGCTTCTCCCGGATCGACTTGGCGCGCGCCTCCGTCGGCTCGGCCGCCTCGGCCCGGTCGGTCTTACGGAGCAGGGCAGCGTAGTTCTCGAGGACCGTGGCGACGTCGGGGTGGTCCGGGCCCAGGGCCTTCTCGCGGACCGCCAGGGCCCGCTTGAACAGCGGCTCGGCGTCGCCGAACCGGCCTTGCTGGCAACAGAGCGCCCCTAGGTTGTTGAGCGTCGTCGCTACGTCCGGGTGGTCCGCGCCGAGCGCCTTCTCGTTGATGGCCAGCGCCCGCTTCAGCAGCGGTTCCGCCTTGGAGAAGCGGCTTTGAGACTGGTAGATGCCGGCGAGGTTCGTGAGGATCCTTCCCACGTCGGGGTGGTCCGCTCCCAGACCCTTCTCCTTGATCGCCAGGGCCCGCTGGTATAAGAGGTCGGCCTCAACAGACCGGCCCTGCGTCAGGTGGAGCGCCGCGAGCATTGTGAGGCTCGTCGCCACGTCGGGGTGGTCCGGGCCCAGCGCCTCCTCGCGGATCGCCAGGGCCCGGTGGGCGAGGGCCGCGGCGTCGGGGATCTTGCCCTGGACCATGTCGATGGCCGCCAAGGTCGTGAGCACCTGGGCGACGTCGGGGTGGTCCGCGCCCAGCGCCCTCTCGCGGATCGCCAGGGCCCGCTCCGCGATGGGCTCGGCTTCGAGGGCCTTGCCCTGCTTGGCCAGCGACCGCGCGAGCCCGTGGAGTGCTTCGGCGAGTCGCGGGTCTTCGGGTCCGAAATTCACCGCCTCGGCGACGGCGACGTTGAGGAGCTTCTCCGCTTCGGCGAAGCGCCCCTCATCGATCGCCTTGGAGCCGGCGGCGAGAGAGTCCCTCCAGGCGGCATCGTCAGCACGCGCCACCGGCCCGACCATCGCGAGGCCTACCGCGGCCACCAGGAGCCAACCCGCATGGGGATTTCGCATCGGAGTTCCTTCTCACAGTCGAGGAAGATCCGCACTAACCTTGGCCTTGGCACGCGTCCGCCCCCGCGGGTGGGGCGGCGGCCGTGACTATAGCAATCGGTCCGGAATCCGAGAACATCACTTTGCTGTCGCAAACTCGTCGCGATGGCTAGGGATGCCATCTCGGCTTGGAGAGGCGTCGGCCTACACATTACGCCGTCGAATCGACCGGCACCCGTAGGCTTAAGAGGCTCGGACAAAACCTCTTGATCGGCATATGATCTGAAGGCTTCTCATGGCGTCGATCCTTCACCGGAGGGCCCACGCCATGGCCGCCGCACGCATGCCCGAGGAGTTCTACGATCAGGTCGTCCATCACCTCCCGCCGGAGCAACCGGTCGGTCGCAAGGGGGGACGGCCGCCGATCTCGCATCGCAAGGTCTTGCGGGTCATCTGGTTCGTCCTGGCGACCGGCTGCCGCTGGGAGGACGTCCCGGTCGAGATGGGATGTTCGGGCCGCACGGCCGCCCGACGCCTGCGGGCTTGGGAATCCCTCGGCGTCTGGGCCCGGCTGCACGCCGACCTGCTCGGGGCGTTGAAGCGGGCCGGCAAGCTCGACGCCGACACGGTGGTCGTCGACGGCGTGACCATCCGGGCCTTCGGCGGCGGCGAGGCGACCGGCCCGAGCCCCGTCGACCGCCGCCGCAAGGGGACGAAGCACACCCTGATGGTCGATCGCCGGGGCGTCCCGCTGGCGATCCGGACGGCCGGGGCCAACGCCTCCGACCACCGCCAGATCATCCCCCTCGTGCTCGACTACCCGAGGGTCGGCGGCAAGCCGGGCCGCCCGAAGGAGTTGCCCGACGACCTGTTCGCCGACCGGGGCTACGACTCGGAGGCGACCCGGGACCTGCTGCGATGGCTGGGGATCGAGCCCCACATCGCCAAACGACGGACGCCGCACGGCAGCGGCCTGGGCAAGGTGCGTTGGGTCGTCGAACGCACCATCAGCTGGATGAAGGGGCTGCGGCGGATGCGGGTCCGCTACGACCGGCTGCTGGTCGTCCGGACGGCCTGGGCCACGCTCGCCGCAAGCGTCATCTGCTTCAGGCTATTGCACGACGAATTGCCCGCCGCAGGATAGGTTTTGTCCGAGCCTCTAACGGCAAATCTCGTTCTATCTCGCAAGACCGTTGTCATCGCGGGCCGATATCTTTCGGCATGCGTATGCATGGCAGCTAATCCTCGAAGTGCGTTGACAAGGACCTACGGCACTCTCTCCGGCCGGCGTTCTTGGGTGCCCATCCCCGTTGTGGAGCCCGGAGACATGCGCCTACGGATCGATTCGGTCTGGCAACGTTCGGCGGTCATCGCCTTGGCATTGGGATTGCTCGGCGGATCCGCCTCTGCGCAGGACCCCACGCCCCGCCCCGAGCGGCGGCTCCTGAGGCCAACGACGCCCGTGCCTCCGCCCCTCGTCGGCGAACGGGCGTCCGCAGGTGCCGCGGCACCGCCCCGGGTTGCATCGCCACGCGCCGGGCAGCTATCCCCTACACCCTCGCCCGAGGTCCGCCGGGTCCAGGCAACGCCGCACGACGTCCCTCCCACGCCGCCTGCGACCGCAGAAGGCTCGCCGCTGCCTGGGCCCGGTGGGACCTCGGCGGATATCGAGAACCTCAAAGTCCCCGCATCCGAGCGGGAGGGCGGGGGGAGGGAACCGACCATCGCAGAGGCCGAGGCGGAGAAAGAGGAGGAGGCGAAGCTGGAACCCGCCTTCCTCACGAAGGTGCTCGGCCTGGAGGACTCCCCCGTCAGGATCTTCGGATGGATCCAGAATAGCTTCACCGGCAACGCCAACGGCCGTCCACCCAGCGGCGAGAACTTCGGCGTCAACCCCAACCACCGGGCCAACCAGTGGATGGGTAACCAGTACTACCTCGTCGCCGAGAACCCGCTGGAGCAGAACGACAAGGTCAACTTCGGCTTCCGGGTCGACAGCCTCTTCGGGAACGACTGGCAGTTCAACAAGATGTACGGGCTCTTCGACGAGGCGTTCAATCTCAACCAGTTCTCCGGATTCGACTTGGCGCAGTTCTACGGCGAGGTCCACCTGCCGGTGCTGACCAAGGGGGGGGTCGATGTCCGGGGCGGCCGCTTCTATACCCTGGCCGGCTACGAGTGGTGCCGGCGATCAGCCGGCCGCTGCTGTCGGTCCCCTACATGTTCAACTACGGCCAGCCGTTCACCCACTTCGGGGTCATGACGACCCTGCACCTTACCGACCGGATCAACATCCACAACTGCGCGATCAACGGGTGGGACCGCTGGATTAATGAAAATTATAAGTGGGGATACATGGGCGGAGTGACCTGGAATGCCAAGGACGGCAAGACCAGCCTGGCCGTCATCACCGTCCAAGGCCCAAATCAGTTCCCCAGGTTTCTCCCCGCGGACACCACGGTCGTCCCGACCGGGACGACCCCGCCGCCGTTCCTGGCCGGCCGACGCAACCCGGGCTACGGCGGCAACAACCGGTCTCTGGTCACGGCCGTCTTGACCCGCAAGTGGACCGACCGGCTGACCCAGGTCAATGAGGTGGACCTCGGGTTCGAGGCCAACGTCCCCGGCCTCGGCCCGAGGGGCTTCGGGACCGGCGGCACGTCGCAGAACGCCGAGTGGTACAGCTTCGGCAACTGGTTCCTCTACCAGTTCGACAAGGACGCCAAGGACGCCAAGGTGACCGGCGTCTGGCGGAGCGAGGTCTTCCGGGATGATGATGGCGTCCGGACCGGTGTGGCGGACACCTTTTACGAGATGACCTTGGGCATGATCTACAAGCCGAAGAGCTGGCTCTGGATCCGCCCCGAGGCCCGGTACGACTGGGCCCAGTTCACGAAGCCTTACAACGACGGGACCCGGGGCAGCCAGCTCACCCTCGCGTTCGACGTGATCGTCACCTTCTGACCGGTGCGATCGGCCCGGCCCCGGCGCGATGATGACAGCGGTGACTTGTGTCGTGGCCGGGGCCCCGGGGCGACCGATCTCTGCCGGTCGCCCCGACTTCGACTTGGAAGCCACCGCGGCGGGTTGTCCCAATCGCCATCTTCTCCGGCGGGTGCCCCGGTCGCCCGGATTCCTCATGGAAGCTTCGGGGAGACGGCAACTGTTAGGCCTGGAAGCTCGGGCGTAAAGATCAGTTCCGGCGAACCCCCCCGTTGCTTCCCGTCCCGTCGGGCGCACGCTGGCGCGTCTTGGACCCTATAATGTCTGCGGGACTTCAGCGGCGGTACGTCGGGTCGGCACCGGAAACCTGCGCGGGTCACGAGCGAGGCGGGGCGGCGGGTGTGGCCGCCTTCGCACCGGGACAATCCCGGGGCCCGAGCGATACGAGGCGAGGGAGTCGGTATCATGCGATCGGCATTGCGGACAGCTTCGGGCATCCTCCTGATCGGGGGCATGTTGACGGTATCCAGCCCGGGGGCCCGGGCCCAGATGGCCGGCCCCAGCGGCTCGCTCGGCGGCTATGGCGCGGGCACGATTACATCTTACTACAGCGGCGGCGGCGGGGGCTACGTCCCCTACGGCGGCGCCATGGGCGGCTTCGTCCCGTACAGCGGGGGGGCCGGGGGGTTGGGGGTCGTCCCGCGCGTGGGCCGGCAGATGGACGAGACCGCGATCGGCGGCTCCTCGATGATGATGTACGGGCTTTCCAGCGGCCCACGCATGGGCGCCCGGTCGAGCCCGGCTCCGGTTGCACGTTTCGGCTATCGGGGCGCGATGGGGTCGCGCGGCGGCATGGGCATCATGTCGAGCCGTGGCGGCTCGCGGCCGATGTCGTCGGGGATGGGCTACCCGTTTCGGCAACCGCCCAGCCTGACGGGGTCGTCCATGTCCATGCCGTGAGCGACGGTATCGGGGATTCGGAGACGAGGGACAGGTCCCTCGTCTCCCGAGCGGGCGGTGCTGCCCAACGGCCCTCTATCGCGGCTCGGGGCGCTCAACCCCATCCGCCGGCGGGCTCGTCGGTCGGAAGGGGCCGGGCGTCGTCGGGGGTGGCGGGGGCGGGGCGTCTCCGCCGCCCGGTGCGGCGGGCGCGGTCGGCGGGTGCTCGTTCAGTTGGGCGCCGACGGCCCGCTCCAGCGAGGCCAGGGCCTTGCCCAGCTCCGACTCGACCTGGGCGATCTGGAGCTCGATCTGGAGCACCTCCCGCCAGGCGGTGATGAGCGTCAGGTAGTCCAGGGTGCCGGTCCTATAGTCGCTCGTGGCGATCTCCAAGGCCTGCTGGCTGCGGGGCAGGATGCTGGTGCGGAACAGGTCGATGATGTCGCGTTGGGCCTTGGATTGGACCATCAGGTCCTTGACCTCGCGGTAGGTCCGGTCGCGCTCGGCCTCGTAGAGCTTGGCGTCGGCGACGGCGCGGGCCTGGGCCTCGCTGACGGCGCCGGCCAGCTTCTTGCGGTAGATCGGCAGGTTGAAGCCGACGAAGAGGCCGACGTTGTCCTTGCCGTCGGCCGTGGGCGACATGGCGTTGTCGCGCGACATCAGGCCGTAGTTGACGCCCAGGGTGACGTTGGGGTAATAGCGCTTGCGGGCGAGCTCCACGGCGCGCTCATCCCGGGCGATGGCGGCGAGCCGCCCCTGGAGTTCGGGGCGGGCGGCGACGGCCAGGCGGTAGAGCCGCTCGACCTGCGCGGGGACGTCCCCCATCGGCGCGTTCGGCAGGGTCCGCAGTTCGGCCTCGGGGCTGATGTGGAGCTGCTGGGCCAGGTCGGCCCGGGCGGAAGCCAGGGCCTGGCGGGTCGAGACCAACTCCCGGTCGAGGTCGGAGAGGATGACCTCGGCGCGGAGCACGTCCTGCTGGCTGGTCTCGCCGGTCTTGTAGCGATTGCGGGCGAGCACCACGAAGTCCTCCACCAGCTTGCGATTCTCCCGCAGGATCGCCTCGGACCGCTCGCCGAAGTGGAGGTCGTAGTAGCCCCGCTTGACGGCGGCGACGGCGTCCAATTGGGCGACCGCCAGCTCGGCCAGGGCGACCTTGACGTCCTGCTCGGCGGCCTGGCCGCGGAGCTTGAGCGTGCCGAACCAGGGGAACTGCTGGGCGATCATCAGGTCGTAGGGCATGTAGCCCATCATCGAATACTGGGGCGCGTTCGACGGGAAGGGGTAGATGGTGTTCGACACCGTCGGGTCGTCCAGGGCGGTGACCTGCGGGATGCGGCTCCCCAGGGCCAGGACGTTGTAGCGGGCGGCCTGGACGGTCCGGTTCTCTGCGAGCGCCCGGCGAATATAGGTGTCGACCGGCTGGGGGCCCGTGAGCTCGGGCGGGGCCGGCACGGGGTCGAGTGCCGCAGCCATCGGCTCGTCGGGGTGGATCGAGCCCGGCGGCCGGTGGGCTGCGCCGTGCAGATTATTGACGACTTCGGCGTATTCCGGGCGCGGTGCCACCTGGGCGCAGCCGATCACTCCGAACACTAAGGGCATCATCATCCTCAAGGAGCATCGTCGATCCATCGCTGGCCTCGTTCTTAAGGGGTGGCACGCCGCGCGCACCGGCAGCGCGACCGACACTGCCTATCCGATGAGCCCGTGGGCATTATCGGCAACGAAGGTCGTGACGCTTTGGCGGAAAATCGCGATCGTGACGATTCGTTTGGGCGAACGTGCGTTGGGTCGCCGGAGGTCGGCCAGTCGGATTCGACGAACAATATCGCTTCGGCCGACGTATTAAACGGGATGGAGGACCCTGAAGAACGCTTCTGAGCTTGCTGTCTGCCGTCTTCAGGTTATAATCCAGGTTGAGATGGTGTCAATTTCGGTGGTTTTGCCCAGGGTAGCAGGCATGCGTGTTCGTCGCCCCGACCTCCGCCCCCTCACCATCGCCCTCGTGGCGATCGCGGGGCTGTTCTCGGCGGTGGGCGAGGCTTCGGCCTGTGCCACGGAGGCAATCGCACAGGCTACCAAAGCCTGTTGCGGCGGGCGCCCGTCGTCCGAGTGCGGCTGCTGCACCTCGCCAGGTGAAACATATCGCGCCGGCGAGCCGGGGCGCTCGCTCGCCTACCCCGAAGCGGCGGGCGTTGAAGCTCCGGGACGCTCCTGCGAATGCCGCTCGAGCGATCCGGCGACTCCCTCCAAGCCTGAGTCCAAGACCCCCGAGAACCGCTCCGACGAAGCCCGCGGCGGGCCGCTCCGGGCGATCGTCTCCGATCGCTCGGCGGTGGTCGCACGTCTACGGCTCCTCCTGCCGAACGCAAGCCCGCCCGAATTTCCCCACTATCTTCGCACTTCGCGACTCCTCTTTTAAATCACTCCCCGCACCGAGGCGTCTTTGCGCCTTGGCCCGCTCGGCGTCCGCGCGCCCGGTCCATGCTCCGAGCGCCGCTGGAACACCTTTCCGACCGACTCAATTCGTTAGTCACGGTCTGAATCTGCGGATCGTACGCCGCTTGAGGCTGTCCGCCTCATCGCCGCACGGGGAGCGATCATCATGTCCGCGAACGCCCTTCCGAGGCCCTCCGAAGCGCCTGCGCCCGAACCCGTCCAACCCGCCGAGCCGCTGACGCGCTGGCAGAAGTTCCGCATGGTGGTGAAGGTCGTCGAGCTCCGGCTCCGCTTCATCGCCCTGATGGCCGCCACGGGCCTCGTCTTCGCCTACTGGGACACGCTCTGGAACCACTACGAGAAGTGGACGCGTCCGCCGGGCGAGACGCACGCCGCGGCGTCTGACACCGAGTACTTCTGCCCGATGCACCCGACGGTCATCCAGGCCGAGCCGGGCTCCTGCCCGATCTGCGGCATGCCGCTCTCGAAGCGGAAGAAGGGCGAGGCGGAGACGCTGCCCGCGGGAGTGCTCTCCCGCATCGCCCTGGCACCCTACCGGGTGGCCCAGGCCGGGGTGCGGATCAGCGAGGTGGGCTATGTCCCGCTCGCGGAAACGGTCACCACCGTCGGCTCGATCGAGGTCGACGAGCGTCAGCTCAAACGCATCTCGTCGAAGACCAAGGGGATGTCCCGCGTCGAGAAACTCTTCGTGAACTTCACCGGCACCAGGGTGAAGGCGGGCGAGCCGCTCGCGGAGGTCTATAGCCCGGATCTGTACCAGGTGATCCAGGAGCTGCTCCTCGCCCAGCGTTCGAACCGCGATCGTCCCCGCGCCCAGACGGCGCTCGGCCGGTCGCTCATGGGCGATGCCGACGGGCTCCTCGGCCTGTCCCGGGAGAAGCTCCGGCTCTGGGGCATCAGCCCGGAGCAGACCGACGCGATCCTGCGGGCGGGCAAGGCCGACTTCAAGCTGCCGATCCTCTCGCCGATCGGCGGGGTGGTCATCAGGAAGAACGTGGTCGAAGGCGAGTACGTCACCGAGGGCCAGGCGCTGTTCGAGGTCGCCGACCTCGCGCACGTCTGGGTCAAGGCCCAGATTTATGAGAACCAGTTCTCGCTGGTGCGGGTCGGCCAGGCGGTGGAAGCGACCGTCGAGGCGTACCCCGGCGAGGTGTTCTCGGGCAAGGTCGCCTTCATCGATCCGGTCCTGAACCCCCAGACGCGGACCGTCACCGTGCGCTATGACCTGGAGAACGTGGACCTCCGCCTCCGCCCGGGCATGTTCGCGACGGTCACTCTCAAGACCCCGGTCGCGGACACCCCGGCTTTCCGCGCGAAGCTCGCGTCCCGACCTTCCCCTGGCTCGACTCGGAAGGCGAGCCTCACGGTCGAGGAGCAGAAGCTCTGCCTCGTGACGAATGCCAAGCTCGGCTCGATGGGCGAGCCGGTCCCGATCGAGGTCCAGGGGCAGAAGCTCTGGATGTGCTGCGACGGATGCGAGTCGAAGCTCAAGGGGGAGCCCGCGAAGTACCTCGCCCGGCTCGCACCGGCGCCTAAGGACACGGTCCTCACCGTACCCGAGTCGGCGGTCATCGACACCGGGACGAGGAAGGTCGTCTACGTCGAGGCCGAGCCCGGCGTCTTCGAGGGGCGTGAGGTCGTCCTGGGTCCCATCTCCGGCGACCGCTATCCCGTGCTCGACGGCCTCTCCCCGGGGGAGGCGGTGGCCACCCAGGGCTCGTTCCTAATCGACGCCGAGAACCGGCTGAATCCGAAGGCGGCGGGAAAGCAGGGCGCCTCGCCCCGGCCCGGCGGTGAATCGACCCGGTCGGCCGCGGCGCCCGTCGCGGCGGCCCACCGGCATTGAGCGAGGGGGCACGCGCATGATCGAGAACATCGTCGAGTGGTCGATTCGGAACCGCTTCCTCGTCATCCTCGCCTCCATCGTGGTCGGGATCGCGGGCTTCCGCGCGCTCTTGACGATGCCGGTCGACGCCATCCCCGACCAGTCCGAGAACCAGGTGATCGTCTTCACCGACTGGATGGGCCGGAGCCCCCAGGAGATCGAGGACCAGGTCACCTATCCGCTCACGACGAAGCTCCAGGGCCTCGCCGGGGTGAAGGTGGTGCGCTCGTCGAGCGAGTTCAACTTCTCGATGATCAACGTCATCTTCGACGACTCCATCGACTATTACTTCGCCCGCCAGCGGGTGCTCGAACGGCTCGCGACGGTCGCCCCCGAACTCCCCCAGGGCGTGACGCCGTACATGGCGCCCGACGCCACGGCCGTGGGCCAGATCTTCTGGTATACCGTCGAGGGGGAGGGCACCGACCTCGGTGAACTCCGCGCGATCCAGGACTGGTACGTCCGCTACCAGCTCAACTCCGTCCCCGGCGTGGCCGAAGTCGCCACGGTCGGAGGTGCCCCGCGCGAGTACCAGATCGACCTCGACCCGAACAAGCTCCGCTCCTATGGCATCAGCCTGGGCGAGGTTTACTCGGCCGTCCAGCGCTCGAACTCCGCCGTCGGCGGCCGCGTGATCCACAAGGGGAACGCGGAATACCTCATCCGCTCCGTCGGCTGGATCCAGAGCCTCGAAGATTTGAAGGACACGGTCGTCGCCCAGCGCGGCGGCGTGCCCATTTACTTGAAGACGATCGCCGCGGTCCAGATGGGCCCGGGGTTCAAGCGGAGCGTGCTGGAAAAAGACGGCCGCGAGGTCGTCGGCGGCGTGGTGATGATGCGCTTCGGCGAGAACCCGCTCGAAGTCACGCGGAAGGTGAAGGAGAAGATCACCACGCTCTCCGCCGGGCTCCCCGAGGGGGTCCGCATCGTGCCCTTCTACGACCGCACGCCGCTCATCAACAAGGCGCTGGAGACCGTCTCCGACACGGTGAAGGAAGAGATCATCATCTCGACGGTGATGATCGTGCTCATCATGGGGCACCTGGGCGGGGCGTTCGTCGTCTCGATCACGCTGCCGCTGGCGATCCTCTTCAGCTTCCTCATGATGAAGATCTTCGGCATCCCGTCGAACATCATGAGCCTCGCCGGGATCGCCATCTCGGTCGGGATCCTGGAGGACCAGGCGGTCGTCATGACCGAGAACGCGGCGCACCATCTCACGCGGAAGTTCGGCGACCAGCCCGTTCGCGGCGACGCGCTCGACGTCATCATCCCGGCCTGCCGGACGGTCGGCCGGCCCATCTTCTTCTCGATCCTCATCACCATCCTCTCGTTCCTGCCGGTGTTCGCCCTGACCGGCCGGTCGGGGAAGATGTTCCACCCGCTGGCCTGGACCAAGACGTTCGCCCTGATCGGCGTCGCGGTCCTGGCCGTCACGCTCGTCCCGGCCCTCATCCCGATCTTCCTCCGGGGGCGGATCAAGGGCGAGGACGACAGCTGGCTGGTGCGGACGATGATCACCATCTTCAAGCCGATGCTCTCCTGGCTGATGGACCGGACGACGCTCGTCTGCTGGCTCTTCGCCGTGATCCTCGGCTGCGGCTACCTCGCCTCGACCCGGCTCGGGAGCGAGTTCATGCCGCCGCTCGACGAGGGCTCGATCCTCGACATGCCGACCTCGGTCCCGAGGATGTCGGTGACCCAGGCGGCGCAGGACCTGAAGGCCCGGGACGCGGTCCTCCGCGGCTTCCCCGAGGTGCTCACCGTGGTCGGGAAGGCCGGCCGGGCGGAGACGGCGACCGACCCGTCGCCGCTCGACATGGTCGAGACGATCATCAACCTCCGCGACCGCGGGCTCTGGCCGAAGCGGAAGCTCGAGTTCGAGGACGCGCTCGTTCAGACGAGGGCCGCCCTCGCCTCGCTCGAGGCCAAGGGCCTGCTGAAACCCCCGGCGACCCAGGAGGAGCGGGACGCCCTGCTCAACGAGGCGGCCATGGAGGTCGTCGCCAAGGTCGACCAGTCCCTCCGGGACCTGGCCCTCCTCCGGATCGAGGAATATCGGCCGGCGCTCGGCTCCGCGCTCGCGGGCGAGGCGGTCGACTCGCTCTTGGCCCGGGTGGATCCGGCCCTCGTCCCCCGCAAGCTCGAGCCGACGGAACGCGAGCACCTCGCGAAGGGACTCGGCGTCGTCCACGGCCAACGGCTCGCGCTCGAGCCGCGGTACGACGACGTGACCGCGCTCGTGAAGGACGCCTCGGAGCGGCTCATCGCCCTCGGGGTCCTCGAGGACCGCCCGGACCTCCTCTCGCCCCCGCCGGGGCCCTGGGAGCGGGCCGCCGAAGCGGCGGGCGAGCTCCTCGGCAAGGGCCGGGAGACGCTCTTCACCCGGATCTCCGACCATGTCGTCCGGGCCCACGAGGAGAAGCTCAAGGAGCGCATGAAGTCCCTCAACTGGGAGCTCTTCGACCGGGCCGTCGCCGTGGGTTCCGAGGCGGCGGTGGACGAGCTCGTCAAGCGCGGCGAGGCCAAGAAGCTCACGCTCAGGGCGCCCGCGCCCGGGGAGCTGGCGGCGGTCGGGTCGTCGCTCGAGAAGCCCTTCTCCGACCGGCTGTTCCTGTGGCAGAAGTCGAAGCAGGACCTGGTCGACGAGATGGGCACGGCGCTCCAGGTGCCCGGCTGGGGGAACATCTTCACGCAGCCGATCATCAACCGGATCGAGATGCTCGCCACCGGCGTCCGCACGCCCGTCGGCGTCAAGGTCTTCGGCGACGACCTGGACGAGATCCAGCGGGTGAGCCAGGAGGTGGCCCGGGTGCTGCGCGGGGTGCGGGGCGCCAACGGCGTCGTCCCGGACCAGATCGTCGGCAAGGGCTACGTCGAGATCGACATCGACCGCGAGAAGGCGGCCCGCTACGGCATCCAGGTGGGCGACGTGCAGGACGTGGTCGAGGTGGCCATGGGCGGCAAGCCGCTCACGACGACCGTCGAGGGGCGCAGGCGGTTCCCGGTCCGGGTCCGCTACGCCCGGGACTTCCGGACCGACGAGGAGGCGCTCAAGAACACGCTCATCACGGCGCGGGGGGCGACGGGCGGGGCGGACGCTCCCGGCGGGATGGGCATGGGCGGAGCCAGCGGAGGTGCTCCCTCCTCAAGTGCGGACGCCCCGCCGGTGCAGGTGCCGCTGTCGGAGGTCGCGACGGTCCGCGTCGTCGAAGGCCCGTCGATGATCAAGAGCGAGAACGGGCTGCTCCGCGCCTACGTCCAGCTCACGGTTACCGGCCGCGACGAAGTCGGCTTCGTCGAGGAGGCGAGGCGGGTGGTCGCCGACAAGGTCAAGCTCCCGCAAGGGATGTACGTCGAGTGGGCGGGCCAGTTCGAGAACGAACTCAAGACGCGAAAGACCTTGCAGCTCGTCTTCCCGGCGGTCATCGCGGTGATCGTGCTCATCCTGTATCTGACCTACAAGAGCTGGATCGATGCGATGCTGATGATGACGGCCGTGCTGGGGGCGCTCGCCGGGGGGGCCATGTTCCAGTGGCTCTTCGGCTTCAACTTCTCGGTCGCGGTCTGGGTGGGCTACATCGCCTGCTTCGGCATGGCGACCGAGACCGGCATCGTGATGCTCGTGTATCTCCGGGAAGCCATCGCCGACCGGGGCGGGCTCGAAGGCATCGGCTCCACCGCGGAGCTCAAGGAGGCGATCCTCGAAGGTGCCATCCACCGCCTCCGCCCGAAGCTGCTCACGGAAGGGACCACGATCATCTCGATCGCGCCGATGCTCTGGGCCTCGGGCGTCGGCTCCGAGGTCATCCGGCCGATGGCCGCCCCGGTCTTGGGCGGGCTGCTCATCGCCGACGAGGTCATCGACATCTTCCTCCCGGTCCTCTACTTCTCCGTGAAGAAGTGGGAGTGGCGGAAGATCCATGGCCTGGGCGCCTTCGAGGATCGGGTCCGGGCCGCCTCGACGATGGCCAACGGCGAGGTCATGGTCTCATGAAAACACAGGGGAGGGCGACATCTCCTGGACGCCCTCGTTTACCGAAACACGCCCCGTCTGGGTCCGGGGGCGGGCCGGACGGGGCGGACTGCGGAACGGTGATGCCCGCCCCCGATGCACCTCGGAGAAGGACCATGGACCGCAGGGAATTGCTGGGCGTCCTCGGGGCCACCGCCGCGGGACTCGCCGCCGTGACCGGGGGTTCCGCCCTGGCCCAAGACGAGAAGGCCCACGCGCACGCGGAGGGCGACATCCACGAGAAGTGCGCCGAGGCCTGCACCGACTGCGAGAAGGAGTGCAACCAGGGCTTCCACCACTGCTACAAGCAGGTCCAGGCCGGGAAGGCCGGGCACGCCAAGGCGATGCACCTCTGCGTCGACTGCGGCGAGATCTGTTCGACGGCGGGCAAGCTCGTCGCGCGGATGAGCCCGCTGATGACCATCACCTGCCACGCCTGCGCCGAGAGCTGCGAGGCGTGCATCGCCGAGTGCGAGAA
>VFQN01001822.1_pt1 | contig 34560 bp, 17 predicted proteins | sample 3512371 | NCBI WGS metagenome assembly VFQN01 (sample SAMN10412370, study PRJNA504923) | tailings metagenome | isolation source: Replicate 2 from Balatoc abandoned mine | place: Philippines: Itogon, Benguet | collected 2017-08-28 | reverse complement strand
CTTGGTTTAACAGGAGCATAAATTCAGCCTGTATTACTCAGCGTAGGGCTTTCTGTTAATTGTTTTCTTCTTTCTTGAACTTGCTTCTTTAACTTTTGCGATACACTTAGTCCCTTCTCTTTGTCCTCTCTTTCCTTATCTCCCTCCTCTTCTCTTTCTTGACTCAAAAGTTGAAACATCTTTTCCTCTAAAGCCTGAATTCTTTCCTTCAACTCGTTATTCAATTGTCTAAATCTAATCACATCTGCCTGCGATCCTCTCAACTTAGTCTTTAAGATTGTCACATCACTGAAATTGGCCTGTGTGAGAGCTTCCTTTAAAGCCACGTTCTCTTTTTTCAGTTTTTTATATTGACTGACAACTTTTTCATAGGATTGTTTCTGTTGCCATGAAGAAGGATGAGATGAAATAATACTCATAGAAGTATCAGAAATAATTGAATGATTATCAGCGATTTCATCTGATTCTGTCTCGGTCAATGAACCTGGTCCTTGACTTTCTTCGTGGTGAAATGTATTCTTTTTTGATCGATGGATATTTTTCGATTTATTTTCATTACTTATGTGTGCTATTTGATCTTGTAGAGACAATTGCAAAGATGGGTCGGTCTCTGTTGTGATAGGAGAGTGAAACCCATCAACTTCATCTCGCTCTTCCAATGTGCTAAAGAATGACTTGGAGTCATTCACAGATTTAAAAGGAGTGTCTTCACTACTCGAAATAGAAAGATCCATCAATAAAGTTAGAACATCAGTTGGATCAGAGGAAAGAAGTAGAAATGCGGGAGAAATGAACTTTCAAAACAATTCATAAAACACAATTTTCTGGAAAAAGTAAGAAACGATTTTTTGAAATAAAAAGCGCTTTTATCTCTTTAACGATTTCGGATTCGAGAATTCACTGTTTTAAATTACATTTTAATACCAATGATCGGTTTAATAAATCTTTCGTAAATGGTTATTCTCCTCCCTAAGCTCCTTATTCAATTCGACTAAATCATGCAGTTGCTTCGCTAACTCTTGAATTAAAGAGCTTGTCTCCTCCTGTATACAAAGGATTTAAAGCAAGTTATATAGTAGACAATAGTTAACTTACTCTTGCAATTGTAAACTGCCGAACCTGTTCCTTCATTACTTCCTGGATCTCGCAATGAATATCGTATCTTAACATATCTAATGCATCTTCAAGTTCTTTCGAAGTCACCGGCTTAATGGCTTGTCGAAGAGAGCTGAAATCATCTTGAACATTAAATATATCTGTGTCATTTGGAATAGTACTACTCATAATCTCTGCTGTAGGCAAAGGCGTTGCTTTATTAGAGGATTGTGGGTTTTGCTGATTTCTTTCATACTGACTTAGGCTTTGCAATAGCTCTTGTTCTCTTTGTTCGTAGGTATACTTCGTCGGATCATTGAAAGCGGAGTCTTCGTCAAGCTTTGATTGATTCAAAGATGGTTTAAGAGGGGGCTTCACCTGTTCTTTACTTTGATTTAATTCCTCCGCAGCAGATAGGGAAGTCTTCGACTTGCTTGATTTTAGAATTGATTGAGTGGGTGGAGGAGGATAAATCTCATGCAATGTACTTTGTATTTGATGGGGGGTAGGGTATACACTTGGTCTTTCTGCCGACTTAATTCCTTCATCCATAAAACTTCTAGATTCAGGAATCTTAGATTTCATAGATTCCTCGAAGCTCTTAATCTTGGAATCTACCCTTTGAGATAATGTAGGCTGCATGGAGGAAAGCACCGATGCTGACCCTGAGATCCCTGAAACAGTAACTTCATTCATTTTAGCTACAGGCCGTGAATGTGGATTCGGTTGACTATCGGAAAGATCGAGTGATGTTACTAAGATCGGTGGTTTCAATCCGTTATCATGACGGTTCTCTGATGCTGGAGGGGTAGGAGAGGGTTTAGGAAGAAGAGTGGCTGATGATAGTGGATCTTTGGTCTCTTCTTTTTGACCCTCGTTTCCTCGAATATTTTCTTTGCTATCTGGCGTACTTAACTTACCTTTCTTGGAAGACATGCGATTTGAATTAACTGGAACCTAGTAGAACATTATCAAAACAACTATCCACTAAACAGTTGAATTCACCTGAAAAGCGAGCATATTTATAGGGTTAGGATTGTGGGCTGTTACTTGGACGATAGGATACCGAGTATTTCTCAAGTCGTACATGAGAATATTCCCTTCGACAGTTCCCACAGCACAATTAACTCCATTTTCATGGAAGGATACTGATGTCAATCTTTGGTTTACATCTACCGATAAGTTCACTTCCGTAGGCTTTGAATGAATATCCAATAACTGTAATTGCTCGTCATAGCCAACTGAGACGAAGATATTTGGGTTACGAGGAGAGAACGCAACACTTGTAACTTTTTCTGCATGTAATTTCTGTTTCCGTATTATGGCATGATCATTTTGTTCACCAATCGATGCATCCCATATTTTCACACTTCCATCAACATATCCCGATGCAAGATAGTTCCCTAAAGATGAAGAATAAGGTGACAACCTCATACAAGTTAGATAATTATTATCAGGTGTAGATCTATCTATTGATGCTGTTAAATCAAAAAATTTATGATGTATTTGCTGTGTTTTCATATTCCATATCCAGATTTGACCTAATTCATCGGCAGAGAAGAAATGTTCTCCATTTTCATGAAATAATAAAGAAACAACAGAATGCTGGTGTCCAACAAAAATCGAAGTTATTTTTCTTGTTTTTAAATCCCATAGTTGAATAGGTGTTTGAACTGTTGTAATTAAATAGCGTGAGTTATGAGAGAAATCCAGAGCACTAATTTTTAATGATTTAAAGTCTGAATCAGAAAGATGAAGGGATTGTAATAGAAGACCAGTATTGGATTGAATTAAATGAATCTTCGGCTCACGGCCTCCAATAGCAACGACTTGATTGGTATGATTCCATGCAAGAGAATAGAAGTTTTGAACTTTATGTCGATAGTTAGCCTGTAATTGTAATGTCGAATTGACCAAAGGGACTGAAGATTTCAAAGCATCATTAGAGGAGGAAACTGAAGAAGAAGAATCTTGCTGAAACTTCCAAATCTTCAAGCTGTCTGATACGGATGCGATCTGCATGATCTGATCTCTGAAAAAATACAAAATTTTTTCCTCACACAAATTCAAAAAACATTCGGCCGAACGGCCACAAATGGCCGAAAAACGGCCGAGCTACGTATGTTGATGACATCGCGTTATTTATTTTCAGCTGGCAAAGATCGCAATAATTATAGCTTGTGGGGACGTTGCGCCTGGAATTGACCTCTTACCCTTAGTGTCGTTCTCTTGATAATCGCAAAATATGAACATCTTCAAGAAATTCCTCGAATTCACTTTGCTTATTTCGGCAATCTTTCAACTGCAAGGTAAGAAATGCAAGATTGATACTTCAATTGAAGTAACCAAATCCTATCCCAGCGTATAGATTAGGTTCGATAAGCTTCCGCACATCAAGGTTGGTGGCTCAAGCTCATCCAACACAGGGTGGGTTTGATCTGAAGCGATATATGGAGGAAAAGAGAATAAAAGTGGAGGATGCATTGGACAAGTCGCTTGCTGCAACCACCCCAAATGTTGATAAAATCATCAATTCAATGCGGTATTCATTGATGGCTGGAGGGAAAAGGATCCGCCCTGTTCTTTGCTTGGCGTCTTGTGAGATGTTTGGTGGTAACGATGATATCGCAATGCCAACTGCTGTTGCTTTAGAGATGATTCATACTATGAGCTTAATACATGATGATCTCCCCTCTATGGATAATGATGACTTACGAAGAGGGAAACCAACTAATCATGTTGTGTACGGAGAAGACATCGCTATTCTTGCTGGTGATGCACTTCTGTCGACTTCCTTTGAACACGTCGCCAAGCATACACATAATGTCCCTGCCGAGAGAATTGTAGATGTGATTCGGAGATTAGGAACCTCAGTTGGAGCTTATGGACTCGCAGGAGGACAAGTGAAGGATTTGGAATGTGAAAATAAAGAGGGAGTAACCCTCCAAGACTTAGAATGGATTCATCTTCACAAAACAGCTGCTTTACTCAAGGTTAGGAATGAGTTCGAATCTAATTGAATTTTTTGTTAACTTTGTTGGAACAGGTTTCAGTTTCAGCCGGTGCTATCTTAGCTGGCGCTTCTCCTGCTGAGGTTGCTGCTTGTGAAGTCTATGCTGAAAAAATCGGATTAGCTTTTCAAAGTATGTCGCCTTTTATGAAAATCTGTTCGCGTCTTACCATATTTTTCTTTTAATTTTTAGTTGCTGATGACATTTTGGATGTCACTGCTTCGTCAGAGGAACTTGGCAAGACTGCAGGAAAGGATGAGAGTGTGAATAAGACAACTTATGTCAAACTTCTCGGCTTAGAGAAGAGCAAGCTAGAAGCGAAGAGAATCATAGATGAGGCAAAGGCAGCTCTTGCACCATTTGGAGATCGAGCTCAACCATTACTTGCACTTGCTGACTATATTGTTGGAAGAAAGAACTAAACTAGAATATAGGTTTGATGGTCGACGACTTTGATGTATATAGTAAAGAGAACTAACTGTCTTAAGAGCAATATCAGATTAAATTTAACCTCTTGCTAAAATGAGAAACTAATTCTACCCTTATCGTTATTTACGTCCTTTTTGCAACTCGTCTAACTTTGTTGTTAACCATTCATTCTTATCACATTCGTCTTGGAAATCCTTAATAGCCTTGTAGTAACGTCGCTGCTCATCGACCAACTAAAATGATTTCGTAAGAAAGGAATGAACGGAAACAAAAAAAAACGTACACTTTGATAGATTTGCTTATGTTGTTCCACAACAGCCTGTTTCTGTTGTAAAGTAGACTCTTGTCTCTTCAAAGACTCTTCCACACCACGGACAATATTATCGAACTGTTTAGAAAACTCATTCTTCGAGCTAGCAGATCTCATGGCATCATGGAAATTTTCTGAGATAGAATTCAATAACTTGATCTAACAAAAAAGAGCGAAGAAAAGGAGATCAAGAGGTTAAAACTAATGTGAAATGAGATAAGAGAGGATATTAATTATACCTCTTTTTGTAAGAAACTTAATTGTGTTTCTAATGTATTATACATATCATAATACTTTCTGGTCTCTTCTAATTTCCATGCAACTTGTTGATATAATTCAACAAAACGTCTTTCATATTGAATTAATTCTGTACGTGTTGGAATATCATCAATAAAACGTACTGAAGTGGCAACTTCTTGATTTGCTTCAGCTAACATTTGTCTTAAACGATTATATTTCGCTAATACTTTTTCATACATATCTTCAATTTCTTTTTGTTGTTTAATTTCTGGTGCATCATTATTATCTTCATTATCATATTGTTTAATTTTATCTAAATATTCTTGTCTTTTAGCTTTACATTGTAATTTAAAATCATTTTCTTTTGATTTTAATTCTTCATTTAAACTAATTAAATTTTTAATCGTAGCTAATTCTTTTTGTTGAATAGAATTTTTCTCTAAATCCATAAATTTCTTATTTTGTGCAGTTAATTGTTTAATATAATCAATTGCACCATTTTTCTCCTCCTCTAATGTTGATAATTTCACTTTTAATGCTTCAGTCTTACTTTTTGCTTCTTCTTCAGCGTGTTGAAATTCTTCTTTTTGTTTTAATAAATGTGTCTTTTGACGATTAAATGCTGCTGCTGCACCTAAACGGCCTGTTGCTACATTCAAATCAAGTTGTTTCTTAGATTCTTCTAACTCTGCTTGATATGCAGCATTTGCTAAAGAAATTTCATCTGCACCTAATCCTACAATATTTCCAACATGAGAACCAGAGACAACAGAAGCTGTTTTCTCGTCTACTTCAGACATTTGTTTCATGATTTCGGTTTCTTCCTTGCTGACTTTCTCAGCAAATAAAATCTCATCACGCTTTGCTTCCTTAGCAGCCTTCGCAAGTTGCTTCTCGAAACCAGAAAGTTCAGTTACATCCAAACGCGCGAGGTCAGCCAATGCCTGCTCAACCGCATCAACAACAGGCACATGCATTGTCAACTTTTCATTGTCTGCGTCAAGCACGTCAAACTGATCATTGGAGGCAGCCTTGTTAGCCGCTTTTGCCTCACGAGCGGAAGCTTTTATCGCAGCGGCTGCAGCCAACGCGCTCATTCCGCCAGCCCCCGGTGCGGCAGTAGCACTAGGAACATCTGCTCCTTTCCCTGTTGTAACAAAGGCCGCTCCACCTCCCGCACCACTTCGACCACCTTCAGAAGCACTGCCACCACCTTGCTGAGCTAAAGCACCTCCTAATTTTGCAAATGATTCACCGAACTCAAGAAGACAGGAACGAACTCGAGTTTCCTCGCTTTCCGTCTTCGCAGTCTTTCGCTTGTATAAACGCACAGGCTTGTTACTATTAAGAATTTTAGATAGGATGGGAGAAACTTCATCAACTTCTTTCTCTTCAGGAAGATGGTAATTCTTGGAGAATTGATAAGTGGAAAAGGCACGAAGCTGTTGTTCTCGCTCCGTTCTTCTCTCGAAATATTTCTTAACGAGCCAAACGATAACCTGATAAATGGCAGGATAATCGGCACCACCAACACCACCTTGAATCTGATGAGGTTGGATAGGGCAAGGACAACCCATTTTTCGAAGGGCAACAACGATTGCTTCTGATAAAGTTATTTTCTGACCAATTGAGGAGTTCTCCTGAAACAAGATATCGACATCAACACTCTCACCACTTGAGGTAATGCACCAACATAAACCACCAACAACTTTATCGAATTCGCTTAAAGTATTAATTCTTGCACGAAAATAACCAGCAGATAACAAAATTTCAATAATTTCATTATACTTTGCTTTCTGGTAAACTTTCTCCGTTTCAGAAGTTTGATCAGTAATTTCTCGTTGCTTTTGTAACATGTTTCACGAATCAGACTCTCTACTTCGAGCAGAAATCAATCTTACAAGACACAATACAAAGATCAAATCTTTCTTTCACTATTAAGGTTTTCCCGGAAATATGAAGACAAAATAAAAATTCTTTAATTTTTCCGGGAGAATTGTTAGAACCGTCCGAAGAATCTCGGTCTTGTAAGGAGACAAGTCGGGGTTTGTTGGCTTGGAGGAGATTTTTCTTATTTTCTTTGATTTGTTTGGTGAGATTATTTCATCATCAACGAGGCGAGAGCGATTCAATTTGAGTTAATCTCATTCGATTTAAGATTTTTCAGCAGATATTATTTTTACACGGGTTCTGAGAAACAAGAATGTCTTTCGGAGATATCGGAACTACGAGACCTGTTTCGAATGGGACTGTTATCAAAGGTCCTTCAGGGTATGGAGATTTATCATCGAATAGCGAAAAAGATAGTATTTCAATTTTACGAAATGCAATCTCTTCTTTCCAGGTATAAAAGTTTATCAGTTTGATGTATATTCAGTCAGTCTCTAAGACCACTCATATTTCCCTATAGAGAAGCTGTTTGACAGTGAAAGAGAAGATAACAGAAATGAGACGGAGAAAAGTTAACGTCTCTGAAAAGAATCAGTAAGCCCTTTCTTTATTACCTTTCTGAAAGCTAAACGGGTACGTTATCTAGGTTAGAGTTACAAATTAAAGATCTGCGTCATCAAGAAAGTGCTATCAAAATTCAGGTAGACTTTGAACCAAATTTGCATATACTTTATCACTCATCGCTTTTTTCCTAAATGTCAGTTTGATGCAAAGCAGAAAGAATTCGAAAGGCTGCCCAAACAAGAAGCAGCACTTCAAAAAGCGACTTTAGCTAAGTTATTCAAAGACTATGAAAGGTTAAAAGCAAGCTTGGAAGCCATCGTGAGTGAATCGTTACTGGTGAAACCTGAAATAGGTGCCAAGAATGATAACTTTGCGCGAACAGGAAATGGAAATATTAACTTGGCCGTGGAAGAGCCCAGTGGACCTGGTGATAACACAATTGTTGTGACAAACGGAAATCAAAAACTTGTGTTGAAGCCAATGATTCAAGCGCATGATGTAGATGATTTAATTATCGAGGAAAGAGAAAAAGAGATCAAGAAGCTCCACGAGGACCTCATCCTCGTCAATGACATGTACAAGTAAGGAAAGCAGGTTGTTTTACATTTTATTTTGACACTTTTCGTAGACAAATGGCTGATATTGTGGATAAACAAGGAGAATCAGTAGAAAGCATTCACAAAACAACAATAGAATCACATAGTCGCGCCGAAGCAGGCTTAGAACAAGTTAAACAAGCTGCCAACTATCAACCAACTTGCACTATCTGTTAGTCCAATAGTGTCAACATGCTGCTGATCTTCTTTGTGTATACGACTGCATTTTCATCAACCTCTTCCTTCCTTTAGCTCTTTGGTTTGCTCTTCATAGTTCTTTAGTTTCTATCCTTTCGTTTCTTTGATCTTCATTTATCGATTAAAGCACAGTTATTGGGAATCGTGTTTGTATCGATGTGTTTGAGCAACTGCCTTACACAATTAATGAAAGAAAATAAACTGAAAATGAAGAATAAGTTAAGATTTTAGTTAATAACAGATCTATAAACAAAGAAATTGAAAATGTGTCCTTCACTAGTTTTCTTTGGGTATCCAGAGAGCAGTATTCCCACATGCTGAAGCCCATACATCATACTTGGGATTGAAAGCTAAACAACCAACAGGAGAGACATGGCCTGTTAGAGTCGTTAACAATTCCGTTGTATCCTTATTATAGACAAGAATCTCATTTTCGTCATTTGCAACAAATGCAGTTTGACAATCAGTCGAAAGGCAGCATCCTAACTTAAGATTTCCATCATTCTTTCTTGGACCAAAGACTTTAGGCTGGATATCATTTCGGAAACTGTCGATTAACCAAACAATCTCTGAATCTGTATTAATTAAGATATGACTACCATCACGACTAAACTCAAAACCATTCCAAAAGCATTTTGGTGGTCGAGCTAAAGTCTCTTCTAATAAGTGAGGATATTCTTGTGTTAATGCCTTAATTTGTAAATTAGTTGGTGGTGAAATATCTTGAAAAGGTCCCGCAGAATAATTTCTTGCATCATACAATCGCAACGTATGAGAATGATCTTTCAGATTTTGAGCCATTACCCCAAAAATAACACCAGAACTATCAAAATTAACAATTGGTACACCAAAGGGATGGGAATGAGGTAAAGCAATTCGAGCTGTCTCTTTGGGCGATGACAAGTCCCACCTTCTGATGGTTCGATCTTTCGAAGCTGTAAGGAAAACATCTTCTGTAGGGTTCATTGAGATGGATGTTATGCCATCTTGATGACCAGAAAAGCATCTTAAGTAACGATTGTCGTAAAGACTCAGATATTTCACATCATAACAACCGTATTTATCTCCTGACAATAAGACGCATAGTTCGTGGTGTGTGTACTTGAGATGCCCAACACCAGAAGACTTCACATTAATTTTCTTCTTCTCTTCACCTGCCAGACAATCTATAAGATGAATGGATCCTTGGTTAGTACTCATCACAAGCCATTTTCCTTCACTAGAAGCCAACATGAAATACAACATGGAAAGGATCGAAAGAACTCACCTATGGAAATCCAAATTACTCACAACACCCTCTCCGGTGATGACAGCACCCATTTCATACTGTGGTGCTTCCATTTTCTATGATATAAAAGAATTGTTGCCAATGATGGAGAATTAGAGTTCTTTTTATTTGGCGTATCCACTAAAAGCCGAAATTTGAATTTCTCGAGGTTTTGCTCTCGAGCGTTTCCTTGAATCGTTATTTTTTTTGCGACTTTTTCATCGATTTTTATTCATTTATTAAGATTGATGAGTTAACTATGTCATCATCAAGGCTTACTTCACAACTCCAAGCTTTTCGAGAGAAAGCTCTGGTCGATCAAATGAGCTTAAACTTGATAAACCAGGAATCTCCTCTCGAGCGAATGCGAAGGGAGATACAAGAGGAGTTAGAACAATCAGAAAAGTATAGAGCCTCGATTCTTCAGAATGTCACAACATTTGGTAAGCTATACTCCTTCACGTTTCTTGATTATTCGATCATATCAATGTTTTTAGCTGGGTTGAGTATAGAAGCCATCCACACTGCGGCAAGAAGCATGGAAGAAGTTTTCTATAAAAAAGGGGACATCATTATCTATCAAGATGATATTGGAGATTCTTTTTACGTCCTTGAAGAAGGTTTAGTGAGCGTAACTGTAAGTGGTGCCTTTACTTCTGATATATGAATCACTCACTCGTCGCCCTCAGAGAAAGGCAAACTCAAAAGATGTTAATGAAGCTGCTAAAGAGTTGGTAAAATTAGGGAAGAATGCACATTTTGGCGAGATTTCTCTTCTCACTGCTGAACCGCGTTCCGCGACGGTGACAGTCTTGAGCGATGAAGCAAAATGCCTGAGAATGACAAAGCAGAAATTTGATGAGCTATTAGCTACTACAAATCAGCTACAAGTGGAAAATCGTAAACAAATTGGCCGAGATGTTTTAGATACTGTTCCACTGTTTAAGAGTCTCACTAGTGTTAATAAGAAGAAACTGCTGGATGCTATGATTCCTATGACTTATCATCCACAATCTTACATTTGTCGTCAAGGAACAACAGGAAATGTTTTCTTTATTCTTACCGAAGGCTCGTGTAAGGTCACTGTGAACACACAAGAAGGGTCAGAGAGAGAACTAGCCAAACTTCATCCCGGCGATTTCTTCGGTACGCTTTCTTTCGATCTTCTGTGAGCATCCTAACTACTTCAATTTTCGATAGGGGAAGTCGCACTAATTGAACCATCGAATCGTAGAACAGCTAATGTAATTTCGCTTGAAACAGTCAATTGTTTAACTCTGAGTCGAAACGACTTCAACCGCCTGCTCAAATCTCTGAAAGTGAAAATATTGGAACATCAAGCAACACGTGGTGTTTCTACTCACATGGAATCAAACACTGAAATTCGTCAACTCAACTCTTTATCCCGCAAACGACGCATTTCAGGTTATAATACTCATGGTCAACGTGATGAGCTTCGAATCGCCAATATCCTCCGTCGTTTCGCTCGCTTTACCACCGAATCACTTTGGAATTCGCTATATTCACGCATGTACCGTGAAATGCTACTGGATAGTAATAAAATTAATGAATACGGCAAGTTTGCTGCTTTTGTGATGAAAAGCAGTGAGAGTCGCTGGGATGCTGTGAAAGCAATCTGTGAACAAGCACAAAGAATTTTAGAGACGGATCCTTCGCGACGCACACCAGGCGACCATTCTTTTATCTTTGGATTGATGAAGCAAAGGAATTTATTAAAGGATCGATTGTGTAAGAATTGGCCAATACATCAATACATGCTCTTATGCAAGAAAGTGAAGATTATGCGAGTAAAATCCTTTCGAAAGGTAAATTAGTTTTAAGATCTTGAATAATTTCTGGTAATAATTCTTTTTTCATTCAGATCATTGAAGTAGATACGAGAGGAACGACAGTTTTCATGATTTTGCGAGGTTCTGTGCGCATTTTTAGTCGAATGCCTGGTATGTTTTCTATTTTTTCTTCTTTCGCCAGAATTTCTTTATTCCTCGTTTTGTTAAGGTGCTGGAAGTAAAGTTATCTACGAAGAAGATCTTTTCCCTGGAGAAATATTTGGTGAAGCTGTCTTAAGTGGAATGCATACTCGATTGCTCACAGCTCTTTCTATTACCTGCGTTGATTTAGCCGTAATTGATGATCAAGATTATATGACTGCACAAGATAGAGACTCTGTTCATATGGGCACTGAAGAGAAATCAAAGTTCTTAGCATCAGTCCCAATGTTTCGAAGTTGGGATTCTTATAAACTTCTCCGATTAGCTCATGCACTCGTCCAAGATGAAATTGATAAGGGGGCAATTCTTACACGCCATCATAATATAAGTAAAGATATTTACTTTATTGTCAATGGTCGAGTTGATGTAATTGATTCGTTGCATAAAAGAAATATCCTAACATCTTTAATGAAGCATGATTATTTTGGTGAATCCGGATTTTTAAACAAATATATTCATAAAATTCCTGCTTTAACTGCCGCGGCAAATAACTCATCGAATTCTAACTCTGGACATCATGGCAACTCCTCAAATGTCCCAACATCGTCATTTCATCATCAACAGAGTGCAAGTATGACGATGATGAATGACATATTAAAATCGATGAATAACAAAGTTCTTGAAGAATTTTATATGGTTGCAACAACCAAATTAGAAGTATTAATTCTCAATGAAAATAATTTTCATTTATTTGATATGCTTTCAATTGAATCTTTTCGTGATGCATTTTTTTCTAAAATTCAATGGCGTCGTGATCGTGTTCAACGCATGAGAATCGAAAGAGCACAAGTTCGTAAAAAATTTGCAAAGATGAAATTTGAGGCCGATCAATTACCTGAATGGTTATCAAAGGATGATGATACAATACCAAGTGCTGATGGCGTCCATTCGTACGATGACACAAGTGAAAATAGCCAGCTCAATTTATTAGAGGAAGTTCAATACATGATACACACGACAAACCCAAATACTCCCAATCCTAATTTCGATAACAATGAATCACCTCCCTTTTCTAGACCAAGTTCTCCGTTAGGCAACATGAAAGGAAGAAATCAACCTGTATCACCGCCTCATAATTCGGCTCGAGCAAAGGAGGAAGAAAAACCCGCGCTTTCTTTAGTTGATAAAGCATACCATGCTGCATTAGTGCATCCATTAGATGAACGCATGAATAGCGAAGCGTTCTGGTTACAAACAGTTGGCGCAAATGACAAAGATAAAGAAAAGGATTTCCCTCAAACTGCATTAGAAGATGAGAAGCCTTCTAATCCCAAGAAGTCAGAAAATCCACTGGCAAGTAAAGTTTCAACACCAACTTCTAATGTTACAATCAGTAATGTTATTGTTACCCCGCATGAGAAGAAGCAAAAGGAAGTTCAAGAAACGTTGAAAAGCGTGAATTACGCTCATCAAAATCGTGAAAAACATTATCTATTGAATAATTTGCAAGATATTCCTGTTCTTTTGGCTCAAGATTATGATCTTTTAATGGTTTCCTCGTCCTGCCATTCAAGGCATTTTGGCAAGGCTCATGATTTTTTAAAGACAGGAAAGAGACCTTTGAGTGGAAAAACTGTGCCTTATCGCACTATCAAGCCTGGAATAAGTTCCGAAATAAGTCGGCCAAGCACTGCACCAAAAGAACCGTTGGTAACTACCACGATAGGTCCACATTTTAACGACTCTTTGTCACGGCCTTCGTCACCAACATTTAAACATCAGAATAGTGAAGGAATTGCTTTTTATGAAGAATATTCATTGAAGCAAGGAACATTTGATGAAGATTATCAACATTTAGGTATGATCCCTGAGAAAGACCCTAAAGAGAGTGGTAATAATACACGTCAAAACTCCCCAACTGGTGCCTTGCGACGCTCTAACAGCAGAAAGCTATCAACTCCATTTGTCAAGCCCGCATTCTCTTTGGATGAAACGGCTGAGAATTTAAACGGTCGTAAGGGCTCAGTCCTCTCCCCGACATCAAAGAAGAAAGAGTATCAATTTAGATTTGTTGATGATGACGAATTAGTTGATCTTGGATCCCCTGTTCTCCCAAATCCTGCCTCCGCCTCAATCGATCTGACTCAACAAGGAATTTCCCTTGAATCTTACGGAGTTGCATTTTCTCCATCTGTGCGAAGAGCCTCTACAGCGAATTTCAATCAATTGAAGCGACCATCATCTTCTCCGCAACTTGCCATTCCTTCCTATGATACCACGGATGCAAAGTTGATGGTGATCAAGCCATTTGGTGCAACAAATAATAGTAAAACTCCGACCGCAGCAATGATTGCGAACAGTGGTAACCGCAGTCGATCAGCGACAAAAAGATTAGGAATGGGGAATTCTATTCCCGTCCCAATCGCTGGAGAAAAAGCAATAGAGCAGCTGTTAGCAAGACGAGCCACTAGTGCAAAAAGAAAGAGCTCCGTAATTGCAATTGAATTAGATGATGATGGAAATCAAATCCTTCCACAATTAACCAAGGGAAATGGTGCATCAAGCAATATTTTTTCGACCAATCAACTACCTTTGAACCCTACAAATAACCCTGTGAACGTGAATCAGGCCACTCCTTATTCCCAATATCTGCAGACTCATCACCGACCTCTCTCTGGAGGCCACTTGAGCAATAACAATAGTGCAAAGCTGCCTTTTCTTGCCACAACTCTTGCTGGCACACCTCAACACAGTTTTAGTCCATACAATATGAACAATCCAAAGATTCCTTCTTTGCGTCATGAATCCAGTATTAACCTCAATCCTAATAATAATGCGGCGGCTGCTGGCATTGCAGTTCGAGGACAATATTTAATGATCAATCCTCTACCAGCCAACAACAATCCAGGCAACAATGCTGATTTATCTGGGAACTATTTATCTACGAGAACACCTGAAAATCAAGAAGCAAGTAATCATAATTTCAATGACGATCCTTATAACGAGAGAAGATCGCATCAAATTCCTCGATTACTTACCGCTCCTACCTCAACTGGAAATCGATTATTAAATCAAAGAAGAAAATAACAATAATAAATCGAAGTCTGAAGGAGAGTCATTGTCTTATTCAAATCAGTCCGAAGAAATAACTATCGCTTTTTTTTTTCAGTTTTATTCGGTTTCATAGTGTTAGAAGATATTTAGTGTTAGTTCCTTCCATAGTTTACAGAATACTATTAATCAATAAGTCATCCTCTTTGTCCACCATATCAACGAACTTCTTTTATCTTTACGCCACTCGCCTCCAATAAATGATGAAACAACAACAATTAATTAAATGGGTGGAATGAGTTTAGAAAACCTTCCCAAAGCAATCTTTCTGGATTATTTGTTTGAATTTTTACCAGAATTTAGTAGATTCCAGGTATTCACGTTAAATCATGCATTCTATTCTCTTCTGAATCTTGAGGCACGTCGAGTACTATTAAGTGATGATGAATTATTAAAGTATTTTGTGCAAGAAAGTTATCAGAGAAACCTTTCCGCCAAGATTGTTGATCCTTCGAAGCAATTAAGACTATATTATACGAAGGAAGAAGAAGATAGTGATGATGATGATAATGATGTGCACAGTTTAGAAATATTTATTACCTCGATGCACCATGCTCCCCCTTTCTGTTACATCAAATCACAATTTCAGTGTCCTTCGCTCTTAGAGCTTTGGGTTGAATATGAATTCTTTCTGTATTTGTGTGAGCTTCCTCATAACGAGTCCTTCTCTGTCGAGGTTCTCATCTTGGCTGGATTCATGACCAAAAATAATAATGTCAGTAAATGGGTTCAACCTCATTTAAAACGAGCAAAGAGGAAGCTCCATTTACGTTGCTGGCCAGAAAATACCTTACCTGAACTTTCTCCGACCTTGGAGGTGTTAAAATTGTTCTCTTGTCATGACCTCTCTCTCCCGTCACTCCCCAATCTGAGAAGCTTGACAGTCGATAATTGCCAAGTGGAAAACTTTGAAACTTGTGAATTCCCCCAATTACAAGACTATTCTTGTTCTGATTCGAAAATAAATCGTTTTCAAAAGCCTTTAAAGACAGTAAAGAAGATGTTCCTTGACTACTCTTCTGAAGGTTCTGATGATTTCAATTCATTAACAAATATTCTAGAATTAACTATTGACAATTATTTCTTTAATTCTAATTGGAAAATATTCCAAAATTTGAGAAAGTTAACAATTATCTTAAGTGAGTTCAATGAAATGTGTGCGATAGATCTTTCTCGCTGCTCCCCTCACTTACTGTCATTTACTCTGAATGCACTGAGCCGACATCTTCCTTCTTCTCTAACAAGGAATGGAATTCCTAAATCATTAAGATTTATTGAATTATATCAAGTCTGTGGTTTTATTGATTTCAATCTGTTTCAACATGTTCAATCGATTCTCTTGGAAGACTGTACCGATGTGAAGTCGTTAGTTGGTCTGGGAAACATTCCTAGAATTAAGCTGAAGAACATTCGTCAATTAACGAGTTTAGATGGTTTAGGGACAGGAGGGAACTGCTCGATTGAAATCAATGGCTGTAATGGTATTGTTGATTTTAGTGCGATTAAACATGTGCGAGAAGTGACGATAATTCGTTGTTCTGGCTTCCGTGATTCCAACTCTGTCGATCACGTCCATCACCTGACAATTAGAAATTGTGAACATCTTAGAGATATTCGTTCGTTGTCAAGGGTTCATACTCTGCTCATCGATTCTTGCGATCGCATTCATTCCATGAACGGCTTAGAGAAGAATTCAAAGGTTATTATCATCAATTGTCCCTCTTTCGTATCAAGTGACAGCCTTCCTCAAACTCCAATTTATAAGCGAGACTTTGGCATTAGAGGAACAGTTGATGATCACTTTTGTGTTCTTCCAGAATGCATTTACTCAGAGATTATGTGTTATCTTCAGAACACAGAACTTTTACAATGCATGTCATGTAACACATATCTTTATCATCGAATACTTTGTAAAGTGCGACGTATTACCTTGAGAAATCGAAATATGATCTCACTCTTTCTTATTGATGATTTATTCCGTCAAAAGATATTTGATCGTATTAACAATCCTTACCATCAATTGACGATAGCAGATCGTTCTACAGGATTTCCCTGGTCCGAATTTACTGAAGATGCTTCTGCAAGCTTTCGTTGCGAGTCAATTTCGTGTTTATCTATTCATTCGGTTTTGTTTCATCATCTTGTAACGACCTTTCCTCAGAGCTTGCAAAGTATCAAGAAGTTAGAGTTAATTCCATCCAGGCATGATGATTACTCGATGTATCCTCTTTTTAAAGACTTCATCAACAATCGTGTGAAAGAAACTCTTTCTTTGGAATTGTTTCAGTTCCCAACCAATGAAGTGCAATTCCCTCCATGCCTGAAGGAATTAAAGTTACGTAAGTGCTCCGTTACCACACCTCTGAAGATCCTGCCTCTTCCGAAGTTGAAAAAGCTAACTCTTTCTCATGCAATGATTGGTAATCTGGCAGACTTAGCTTATTTGTTAGAAGAAGTTCATTTAGAGTTCATTACCATTTCCTGTGATCTAAGTGCCTTGAATCGAGTGAGAAAACTCACAATGAAAGGATGTGAAGGAATGAGAGATTATCGAGGATTGCAAGATAACGAAGAGATCAACCTCACTGTGATTGACATCGATAGTTTTGATTTAACTGAATGCTTTGAGAATTCGAAAAGGATTTCTATCACTTGTCATCACTCAATCGGCATCGTTGATTTTTCTTTTTATCAGAAGATCGAGTCATTTTCGTTGATCATGGAAGAAGGAGCAAAGTTAACTTGTCCATTGTTAAAAGAGAATCATTTACCACCAAAAACTCTCAGATCTTTCCAAATTCAGGGCGAATCAACTTTATTTGACCTAAAGAAAGGATTTGAACATTTGAAGACTGTTCACGTCATTTCTTGTCAAAATTTCAACAGTGTGGATGGATTGGGTGCAGTGGAGACTGTTTATTTATGTTTGTTACCTTCATTAATGACTTTAAGTGGGTTAGGTAAAGGGAATAAAGAAGTTCATCTTCAAAGTTTAGAAGTGTCAGACTATAAACCCATCTGTAATGTTCCTCGTGTTTCGATCGATAATTGTTCTGAATTTATGGATGCTTCTCTGTTAGATGGGGTGAAATATCTTGGTCTATCTTATTGTTCACTGCAAGATGTCAGCGCCTTCTCTCATCTTCATCAATTAAGATTACATGCCTGTAATGAAATTCGTTCGATCGAAGGATTGGTAACTATACCAGAGCTAATAGTGAAGGGTTGTCGACTATTAGTTGATTATTCGAATGTTTCATTGTCGGTAGCTGACAGAGCATGGACTATGCCGCCTAACGAGTATTAATTATTAGTATTGAGAATAGAATAGTAGTGATGGACTATATAGCTTAACTCTGTCTCGTGTTAGCAGCTGGTTTGATTGTTTTGTTTATATTATTTACTTAAAGAAAAAAGAAAAGACAAAGAAAGTTAATTAGAAGGAAGTTAATTAGAAGTACATAGAACCACTCCTCTCCTCTCATCTCATCTCACTGAAGAACGAAAAAGAAGGAAAAAGAAAACAGATTTGACGATGAAGTGATCTATAGTACTCCTGACTAACTCGTCTGATATTATTATCCATTTAATATTCCACCAACACCATAATGAATGGCAGTTAAGAGACCATGTCTCATCTCTTCCTCCGTACGATATTCAGGTAATTCCACCGAGAAGAAACAAGTATGAGATACAGGTAAAGCCGCGCGTCCACCACTAGTTAATCGCATTTTCATTTGGAAATCTTCACTCTTTGATGGCAATCTCGATCGACCCCATGCAAAACGAACGAATCCTGTTTGTTCTTGGACAGTTAATGATTCCATAACTTTCCAAAATAAATTGACAGTGGCCGACGATACACCTGATACTTCAGTATTTTGTTTCCATACATCAATATCAATTTTCGTATTACCACAGACTAATTCCTCTAATTGTTTTGCTGAGAATAATAATAATGCTCTCATTGGGATGACTTGTCCCATACCACGTGCGATTGCAGCAATTTGGACATCAAATTCATTTAATCTTGCTTTACGTACAAGATCACAATACTCAAAACGATTTTCAAATGTAACTTCTTTTAAATGACCATTTAATATTAAATCTTTTTCAATAGAATCAGAACCAATATAAACAAACTTTAATTTTCCTTGATATTTATTATAAAATGTTTCTTGATTGGTTATTGGTTCATTGAATAGACCATTGTTATTGTTATTCTCTGATGTTGTCGTAGTATTTAATTGTTCTTTATGACAAAATTCAATTTCATCTAATTGTCTGGATGTGATCATATCAATTTCCATTAAATCATATTTATTTACTTCCTCACCAACAATTTTCTTCCATATTAATGGTGGAAATTCAAATGGTAAATATAACTTTGCACGTATGGACATTGCCATTAATTTACCAATAAATTCAAACATATCTAATGCTAATGGTGTAATATATTTTGGATTTGGTACATATTTATCCATATTCGAATGAACAACCTGTTGTCCATTAGGACATAATAATAATAAATGAAAATGTTCAGAGAATAAATCTTCAATAATACGTGATATACCTTCACGGAAAACACCACCAGCATCAATACCACTTTCATCAGCAAAGGAAATAGTAAAACAACGATCACCACTAATAATATAACGATATACTGCAGAATCTTTCTTTTGTAATTGTTTAAATGCTTGTACAAAACAATTCTGTGAGATTGTAATATCTTTTTCACCTTTTTCACGTGATAATAATGATTTAAAATTATCTAACATTAAAGTTGCTGGAGCATCACTACTTGGTACTGTTGCATTGTTAGCAGATGTTGAATTAATTGCTTTTTCTAATAATGGTGATTTAATTTTCATTAATAAATATCGATTTGATTTACGTATCATTGCACCAAGTGAATGTGGATCATCGTTCCCTAAATCAATTAAAGGTAAAAGAGTTTCTAAAGTTTTATTAAATGCTTCAATCATTTGTGTTCTCATGATAATATCAATCATTGTTAACCGTGATAAAGATTGACCTTGATATAAAAGATATTGCTTTGGTAAGATGAAACTAAATGGTTGTGCCTTCGTGGTAGTTGTTGTACTTTCCTTCTTGTGATTGTTCATATATTCGATGAGAGCTTCATCACATTCGCGATTCCAACTCGATAATCGATGATGAACTTGTAAAGGAGTTAAAATTTTACCTCCACTCACAACAGCAGCTTCCAGTCTTGATTCAAACTTTCCAATTATGTCAAATTTACCTTTGACGGAAATCTTTACAATATCACCTGTTGTTAAAGAAGAAGAAATAGCTGATGGCTTTGATACAACAATATCAGAGATCGAGGGCGAGAGTAATAATTCTTCCTCTTCATCCTTCTTCGGCTTTTCATCGGCTCTTTCTGTAGAATCTTCTCCAGTTACTCTTGCCGTACCGCATGCTTGACAGCTCGTGGCCCTTAACGGATTGACCAAAGTGCAAACTGGACACCACCACCCAGCAACTGCTTCTCCAGAAGTTGTCGTAGACTCAGCCACAGTAGAAGCAGTCGGATCTGCAGCAGCGAGAACTTGATTGGCGGTACCACACATCTCACAGGTAGTATGATCGTTAGTGTTAAAGTACGTGCAAAGACTACAATTCCAGCCGATCAAACTCTGCCAATCAATTTCTGGAGCTACAGGTTTGACCAGTTCTTGAACCTGAACTTCTACGACTGGAATATCTTCTGCCTTCTCAACTTCTCCCTTTTCGACACGTTTTGCTTCCTCGGCCTTTCTCTTAATAGCATTTACAATTTGCTCCAATCGCTCAGTTGAAATTGAAAACAATTCATAATTCGCCGTGGAACCAGGAACTTTGATAGTTCGAGATTCATTTGCAGCCAATAATATACGTGTTGTAACCGTCCCTTCTACTTCTCCGATAATCTTTAGCAAATATGAATAATCCGTAGAACGAGCGGGTGCTGAGGCATCTCCTGAAGGGTTGGGGTCCGCTGTAGATCTTTCTATTTTAATTTCCAACTCCTTTGAATGCGGCACAGAAATAAAATCTGAATGTCTCAACTGACCAAGGAATTCGATGATATCCAAAGTTGGATCGATCTCCTCTTCCTCATCTTTCTTCTCTTCACTAACTATTTTTTCCTTCGTTTCTTCCTCAAATTTTACCTTTGGTCGACGCCCCCGCTTCGATTTAGGTCTCGCCAACTCTCCCTCTGCCTGATACAGCTCGGTACTATCAATCCCAACTTCGATTTGCGAACTAACCTTTCCCCCATCTTCAGTGGCATCTATGACACCGCTTTCTTCAGAGTCGGAATCATGACCATTCGGATCAATTTTTTTGATTTTTTCGGAGGTTTCAGTTGCGTTTCCTTTCAGAGGTTCCTCAGAAGTTACATCAAGGTCGATGTCAGTCAGCTTGAGGTTTTTCAAACGTTCAACAGCGTCTTCGATAGAGTAGTCATCCTTGATCTCCAATTTTGCTGAACTTGAACTCGCCACATTTTCAACTAAAGACTCTAAATCGATCGTTGTATCAGCCGATTCGTACACAGGCCCGGAAGTGAAGATAATAAACGCCCAGCCCCATTCATGTGTATCCTTTTCGGTACATCCGGCTTCAAATGTAATAGTTACCTCATTGCTTATAAATTCAACCCCCTTTTTCAGATAGTTTTCATTCATGCTGGACGACAAGACATAATTATGGGCCCCTGAAGATAGCGTTAACTTATCACCGGGATTTAAGGAACAGCGACGATCAAATTGGACTGAGAGTTGTTGAACTCCTGGAAAGGAAACCTTTTTCACAAAATTCTTTTCACGGTAAGGATGTGTACTTTGAATAAATTGACATAAGCTAATCGTCTCATACCAAATTTTGGAAGTCATTAACTTTGGAAAAGATCTTTCGATCTTTGGCGTCGAAATTGAATGTTCTAACGAATTTTCAGGTGAGCCAACGGCAAACAGAAACTTTAAGGCTTGCTTTAACTTCATCAGCACTGTTTCACTACCATCTATTAAATGAACAACACTGTCTTTCTTCATAACTCGATGCAACTTCAATGCATGATGATCTAAGTTAGACCTGTCCCACCATTTAGCCGATTTTGAGGCGACTTTGCATGAAGCAAAAGAGTTGTCCAAAACATCACCTTCCTTTTCTTCAATGATATTATCTTCTTCTTTCGTTTCTTCGAACCAGTCCAGTTTGAACTTTCCCCTCTCGATATTTCGAGATATTGTCGATCGGTCCTTTAATCCTGACTCAAGAACATTAGTTATCTGAATTTCTACAACCAAATCGACTAATCTCATCAAAGACTTGGGAATTTCAGTCTTCTTTTGAGTCTTCACCAGATCCACCGCCTCTTTTAATATCACATGACATAAAGTCTTCATCTCATGAAATGACAATGGAATGTTATATTTGTTCGCTTGACGAACCATTAAAATAATTGTTGGAACAACTTCCAAAGGCGCTGCAGCGGTAGAAGATCGAAGATAATTTACAAGTGCCTTAAAGACAGAATCGTTTAATGCCATCTGATGCCATTTTTCGCTCGTCAAGAGTCCATGAATTAATTGTTGTGACCACAAAACGTTAGGTTGAGAAAGTATCTCAGACTCTTTTCTCCATTCAGCGGATACAATTGATTCGACGTCACTGACTAAAGTGTAACCACTTCCAACACCATCACACTTGAATTCAGTATGTTTTGGCTCAGTTGAAGTGCGCTTTTCATAGGGGCTTCCGAAGAAAAAGCCATAGTTGTTATCAACCTTCCAAACAGAAGCGTTGGTGCTGGTCTTGCCGTCCCCAACTTTTTTGAAAACTGTCAAAGACTGAATCACCTCGACTTCTTTCACTGCCCAACGAGGAAGACACGCAACACATGATGATGGTGGGGAAGACGAAGATGTGGTCGCCACATCGCCCATGGCAACATAACCATCTTCGGGATTGGGTCTCCAAATGAAGAGGTTATTCTTTGAGCTACTAAAAACGAGACTGAAAGATTTTGGAGATTTGCATTGATGTTTGAAAACCAGTATAGAACGACGGGGAGGATATGGCGTGGTTGTAACGATATCAGAGATGTTAACATAATCTTTAACTGACTTCGATCGCCAGATCCAGATCCGCTTCGTGTAATCCATCTTACTACTGCCAGATGAAGAATCTTCACCTTTAGGTTGCCAAATTAACTCAAAATCACGATTTAGCTGCAAATTTAAACTCATTAAAGGTTTTACGACAAAATCGTATCCCCAGGCAATATCATTTTGCTTTTCTTCGCCAATAGAATCAACAAAAGGTAAAATTGGTGAACTAAAAATGCCTTCTTCTAAACCAAATTCTTGAAATCGAAATGGAAGATCACCAAAATTAACAGTAACCTTACAAGAATTTGAAAATGTTATGGCAGGAATTATCCCTTTGCCAATTTTTTCACCGGTCCACAGATTTATGAATTGATTGTCATGTAAAAACGCGATAGTATAGTTTTCTTCAACTGCCTCCACTACAACATCAATTACAATATCTTGGGACCAATCAATTTGGCGATTAGAAGTGGCAACACCTTGTTGGTTTGCATAAGTTGCTAAATCACTGCCAATTCCGCACGTCCCGTCTTTATCACCAACAATAAAATCGTCTCCATCAGAAGTTGTATCAGCTTCCTTAACACCAACTCGGAAGAAATGGTCTGCTTGTCCAATATCTTCAGTAGCTGATCTGATTATAACTTCAAACCTCCAGCAGCCGGAAGAAATCGCTGGAGAGTCAGCAACTATTGTCGCGAAACTCTTTTCAGTAACAGGTTGTTCGGAAGCACTTAAGTCAAAAAGGTTGAAGAGGCTGTCTTCTTCACCTAAACCGACAGGTTTCGAGCTATCCACCTTTCCTGTGATTTTGAAGACTCTAACTTCTTCGCTGTAGGATGTTAACCCACAAAACTGCTTTGCTTTCATTGGAAATTTGTCTCCGCCTGGTAAAACCTCAAATTTATAGAAAATGGATTTGCAGTCAGTAAATGTTATATCTCTGAAGTCTTTCGAAGGGTTGTATTCTCCAGAAAACGAGTACAAGAACTTATCACCAACAGCGTCCTCTTTGGTCTCAAAAAACTTTAAACGTGCTTTGTCGGTTGGTGTGCGGCATTTCTTATTAAAGCTGAGGGTTGCCCCTCTCCAGGCTTTTGGAAAGATAATTTCTCCTGAAGTCTGAAAAGGGCCTCGAAAAGGATGCGGAGACGAAACTCTGAAGAACTCCTTTGCAGAATCTTCAGAACTCAATTGCTGATTTAATTCAACTTCACAAGAGTCTTTCAGCTGCTTTTTAGCATCTTCGATCAGCGACGTTATCAAACTTTCTTCCCCAGAAGAAGAACTGGCTGATTGGGCGTTTCTTTCTGGAAGGGCATTGCAGATTGAAGATAAGGAACTTCCGATTCCTGAAGAATCAGTGGAGGAAATAAATTTAATCAAATTATTGGGAGTGGATAAATTACTCTCCTCCGTTAACTTTAGAATATATGAATAGCCAGAAAGAAGCAAACTTTTCGTTAAGCTTCTTCCTGACAAAATTGCTAAAGTCCAAAATACAGGAAACGGGGATTCCTTGTAATTGATTGCCAAAGGATGGTGGAATGACAATATTCGACTACATCCCGACTTTGGAAGTAGTTTATAATAAACACCTCCGTTCGCTGGATTGTAGTATCTTGTTACAATGCTACTCGTATCCGTGGTTACCGTACTCATTCCAACGTTGGTGAAATTATATTTCACAAGACCTTCTTCCATTCCCTCCAAAATAAAAGATTCTTCTTTATCATCGTCATTCTTCTTTCCTCCTATCCCTTCAACTTTGAAGTAGTACAAGATACTGTCAGAACTAGGATATCCCTCAGCAGATAGAGAATGAACATGCTGGATCCCTTTCACTAAAGACTCATCCGATAATTCCGAAGCTATAGAGGTAGCTTTTGTTTGGACAATCTCAGTCACATCAGCAAAACTCACTGATTTAGAGGATTGCAAAAGTTCTCTTGCTTTCACTTCATCTAACATCGCATATTCCAAGCATGCTTGACAGAATTCTTTAGGAAAGGAAAACTCTTCGGCTAAGCGTGCAGCAACCTCTTCAGTAGATTTACGAGCTTCGGGGCTAATTTCCACAAAAATTGAATCAGAAGGGGATAAATCGGCGGTATCAACACTCTCAGCTCTGCCTTTTTCCGCAGATATTTGTCGAGACAAGGAAACTTGACGAGCAATATTCCCGGACGAAGATAGTTCAAGAACTTCATCCTCAGATTCTAAACGTCGACATTGAGTGAAAAGCCAAAGATTAAGAGAATCACTATAATTTATAATCTTTGGCAAGTTAACTGGTGAGGCTGAGAGTAGCAGTAACTCCTTTAGAATATTCGTATCTTGTAAATTCTCCATCACCACTTCTGTTTGAGAATTAATAAGTGTCAAAACAGTTGAGAGTAAAATTCCCAATACATTAACTTTCGCTAAGGACAGGGTATCGTTTTGTGGAAAGGAATTCGCCTGGTTCTGTAACATCCATGTCAAAAGCTGTTTAGTCAAGCTAAATAAGTTCGGTAGAACGGGATGAGAGATTGTCGTAAAATCGATTTCGGTGGTTTCTGTTTTGAAGCGAACTTGATCCCTATCGACCGATTCAATATGTTTCCCGAATAAAAATTCCTTTAGATTGGCGTCGAAGATTACATCCACTTGATTGCCGCTGCCAAATCCACCAACGACAAGACCAGTTGAATTACTTATTTCGACCTTCGTTCCTGGAACTAATAGTGGGAGATTATATATTGAACCGCATGAAACAGCAGCGTAAAAAAGAATTAGCTCTCCTCCTTTCACTTGAGCGTGTTCAGCCGTCCAAATATCATCATCAATCATTAGAGAAGCGGCATTTTTGAAGGCATTGCCCACATTCGCAGCAACCAATTCCGTCCAAGCTGGAGTTGCAAATAGCTTTTGCAACAATCTAAAGTTCAGTTGGACCTTGCGAAATTGCTCTTCACCGTAACCATAAACACTTCCGAAACTGGAAAGCAAATCAGAACCTCGACGAAATATCGAAGTTGATTCCAAAAGCAACACACGAATAAATGAGTCTGGCATTTTCCGTGTGCGCTTGCCACATTTCCAATCCAGTAAACATGAGTCAAAATAATTGAGTTTCTCCCTCCACTCGGAAGGTATGGAATCCTCAACGGTATCAGGATCGGTTTCGGGTAAAATTTTTAGCAAAATGCTTATAACAATGTTATAAACGGATGCGGCTGGGAATAATAACAAAGTGAGAAGGGTTGTAAGAGAATTTGTATGAGTTAATTCTTTGCGGATATCTTCACTGGATCCAACCACAATACATAAAGTAGTCAAATGTTGTCGCAAAACGTGTACGACTTCTGAAACCTCCAATAATGCTACATCGTGCTGAGGGTCAGAAAAATCGTAATTTAAAAGTTTCTCCTCGAAGAATGCAAAAGAATGAGCGAATCTTCCTCCGGTTTTTCTGCCTTGATTCACATAAAGAGAACCAATAAATAATTCGTGGACTAAAGCAGCTGAAATCTCGCTTTGAATCTTTGACTCGTCAACTTTAGTGACAGCTTTCGGGGTCCCAAATGTGGAAACGTCTTTCAGAAGAGGCGGGCGATGAACAGAAAGAATAGATTCCTTCTTTGGTTCGATTGATTCTAAATGAGTCTCCGCAGACAAAGTCAAAAAATATCGAACTAACAGAAAAGATGCCTCCCGAATGATACCGTGCTCAAATAGCTGCGATTCAACAGCCTGCAGACTTGCGAGATACCTCGCGTAAATATCTTTCACATTAGCAACAGAAAGGTCAACTGACTTAACTGTCTCCAAGGGTGCGCGAGATAGTTCACTTTTATTTCCGTTACTCTTTTCCTCTCCAGTTGAAGCAAGGTTTGAGGTGGAAGATTCCCTATTACGACGCTCTTCTAAGGCCTTCTGGTTGGTGACAATCTCACTCCCCGTATACGCAAAGGGTTCCACGCCAAAATTTATTTTAATCTTGACAGTGTCATCGTGTCGATTCGAAAATCCGACAATAGGTGTAACAATAGTCTCCTCAATTTCGGTAAATCCATCACCCAACAAGGCACCGTTGCGAGTGTAAAAAATTGTTTTTGTATCGAAGCGGATACCACAACCAATGACATCACCTTCTTCAAAGACGGGGTAATCTCCAGGAGTACTATGCTCTCCGTATTTCTTTCCATCATCCCCGTGATACCCATAAGAATGAGCAATCCAGCCCGGCATATTATCTCTAATGTTGAAGACTTTCTTGTCAGCGAAACCAACACCAACATCTCCTTGTCCAACTGATATAATTGTGATTTCGAAATAGTTACCATGGTCACCAGGGTTGTTTAAATCAAAATCAACACTAACGTAGGCACAAATAGAGGTCCCTGAACGATCTTCCCTTAATGTGGCAATCGAGTTAAACTCACTTAATTTTATTTCGGTTGCATGAAAATCAGGATCAAAAATTCCTATGGGCGCCAAGCGAGTCAACTCTTCTTTTAGTTTCTTGGCCTCTTCCGCCTCTTTCTCTGCGGCTTCGGCTTTCTTTGCAGACTCGACTGCATCGATTTTTTCTTCATTAATGGAAGTGAGGCGACAGAAAATCTTTGATGAATTTTCAAGAATATTAATATAATTTAAACCTTCTGTAAATGAATGATCCAAACCCACTTGCTCAAGCTCTGCTCGAGAATGATTGGAAAAAAGAGCATAATGGTGTAAATTGAACAGTAATGCCCGTCCAGTGACACTGCCATTCATAATTCCATTAAAAACGGATTCCTTCCCGTATAACTTAACCTCTGGAAGGTTTTCTTTCTTCAGAGCCATAGGATCAAGTAAGAGAAGACTATTCGCGAGATTAAACCACTGAAGAACTATCTTTTCATGAAAACTCAGTGAGACAACTTTGAATAACGCTGGAAGAATCGATGATTCAACAATCCATCCATAATCACGATTCGAAAATTGAATGGTCCACATTTTCAAGACCATTAACAAACCCTGAAAAATTAAGTGAGGAGGAGCAATTGAACCAAAAGAATATTGTTCTAAAGGATGTTGAATTGAATGAAGGCTCGACTGTTCCCAAAACTGGAGATAAGACGTAAAAATATCTGATAAACCCGAATACAGAGATGCGAATGCGTTCTGCACCGACTTTAAAACAGACGCACTGCACCCTTCCAAGTTGATTAAATAATGGCTTCTTTCTTGTTCTGAGAACTTATTTTTCTTCCCGTTATTTGGTGGAACACAATTCTTTACAACAACAAGAATCTCAAAAAGTAGCAAAGGATCACGGACAATGGAGGTATTGTTAATGGTTGAACGCAGAATTTTTAGAGCTTTAATTCGATTATTAGCTCGTTGAAGTCGAGTTTTCATGAGTCGATACAGATTTTCAGCTGAGCATAGGGAATCTTCGGAATTTACAAAAATTGAGCTTGCTTGTATGGCCGCCTGAGCAGTAGAAACCTCTTCTTTACTTTGTAGTGGAAGGACTTTCCCAGCCTCAATTTGATCTCGCTCCGCATCTAATGAACTAACATCACCCGTGATGTCAGTTTGAGCTGCTGTATTTGACTCCGATTCAGTCGATAACTGACGCCTAATTTTACTATTCACATGCAAAAACTCGATAACTCGTTTCCACCGTTCTTGAGTTCGCCAACGTGATTGATCATCTTTGGTTTTGATACTGTTAGATCGTTGGAGATACAAGCTGGATAAGCCAAGGAGTGTAGATTTTGACGAGGCATCAGTTGACTGCCATGCAGATTTCATCAAAAGTAAAAATTGACTTTTCGCAGCGATGGAATTACACAGAGAGTCGAAGTCGCTGATATCCTCGCTACTCTCATCTTTCCTATTTAACCCTTTCAAAGAGACAGTAAAAGGATCCCAACCCTCACCAACTCTATAGGTAACAGATTCCAACTCTAAAATCTTGCTAATTTCGATTCGAGAGAGATCAAACATCAATAAAGCTACACTTGTCGTTGCAGTGCTATCTTCGCTAAACACGAGAAGTTCATCGACAGCTTCCTCACCAATTTTTAGAGAGCCATTAGTAAGTGTTGGTAATTTCTTATCTACGGCTGTCGTAGATACATCAACTAAGATAAAAATGCTAAGGTTTTTTGTATCAAGACCAAAGCTCTTCACTGTAGTTTTGGCACCTAAAGATTGGTTTTCTACCAATAACTCTAGATCTTTCAGCCATTGAATTGACTCCGTTAAATGAAATTTTTGCAATGGATCCGATAATGTATCAGAAGATTTTGTGTCCGAACTTTTTTCATCATGGTGGCCATCTGTCGTACTTTTACTGGATAAGTCATCTACTACTTTCGTCTGGGAAATTGCAACACTCTGCGCTTTGAACTGTTGTCTCTTCCTGCGAAGATTTGATCGCAGTTGTTTTACTTTTTGCCACAAGAGAAACATTTCCTCACTTGGAGTTACTGATTCACCTCGCACAATGCTATGGAGAACTATAAAAGCTTCTTCTATCAAACCTGCATGTTTGATTAAACAGGCAATGAAAGGAAGTTCACAATTCGGAAATCGATAGTTTCCCGTTTTTTCAAACGCTTTTCTCATTGCAACAGGCTCTGCATCAATTTTCTCGAGCCATTCATAAAACTGAGAAACAGAGGAATCTGTTTGGTTCAAATTGTAGCCATGTGCAATTTCAAGAATAAACTTTTCTGCATCAGTCAACTCTCGGCTATCTTGATCATCATTCGACAATTCGGATATCTTTGTTTGTAACTCAGAGAGCGAATTGACAGGTAACGCTTCTAATTTCGAGGAATCAAGGAACGAAGAGTCGATTCCTCCTGAAAAAATAGCCGAACGAAGCCATTCAGTCAAGTCCTTTTCATTTACATCTACTGAAATGCCCTGGATCATTCGAGCACTTACACGGCCGAGAATCGAGGCCGCTGAATGTGTCAACGAGGCGAGAAGCGGTAAAACAACAGAGCTTTCCATTCCAGCAGATCGAATTTTAATACTCATTTGTGCATCGTAAATCGATGCAGCAGGATATATGATATTTGAACGAAATTCAGATGAACCACTAACTTCAGGGAGAGGTAGAACAACAGCTGGAGAAAAATTCTCGGGTCCAAAGGAAATACCAACATAGTTTCCATTGACGAAAAAGCTGGCGGTTTGATCGATTCGGTTGATTCTCAATTTTACAGTAGTATTCTTTTTTATCGGAAAAAAAGAGGTGCCGAATGAAGCTGATAACTTTGACCCATCAGACCACAAGCTTCCGTCAGAATTCCATGAATAGCATCGTGCAGCCTTTCCATTAACTCCTTTTTCACTGGCTAGTCGAATCGAATCGACTGGAGTTTCATTGAAGGTAAAGCCAATCGACCAAGGTCCGTCAACAAAGCTACCAAATTGGAATTCCCAATCATGAACGCCATAAGCAGCACCTTTATTACCTCTTGCGCTTAACCATTTAGACTTCTTGGACTTTTTACTTTTCTTGTCTTTCGGTTGATTTAACTGAAGGATAGTAACATCTTTCACGTTTACCAGTGGTTCTGTCAGAGCCCATTGAATAAACTTAGCAGGAACAAAATCTTCAATATCAATGTCACCGTCATTATCGGCTTGGTTATTAAAGATTTCGACCTTAATTAGCTTGATAATAACTCCATTTCGATAACTTCCACATGCAGGATAGATATCATCGGTGATATCAGTGAATCCGACTTCCATTTCACCACCATTGACCGAATAGGAGAGAGTTCCTTCAGGCCCATTAAACTCGATCCTTATAGTATCTCCTGGGTGAATTTTATCCATATTATTGCCGGTCGTAGACCCTTGGTTATACATATAACCATTATATGAACGTCGCATCCATAAATCTGAAAAGGGAAATGAGGAGGCACCAGAGAAATCAGAATATCTTACCATTTGAAGAACTATAACAACGACTTCGAAGAGGTTGTCGCGCCGCACCGAAGACAGAGCATTCATCGCTGACTGAATCGGTATCAAGTATGAATTCCCACGCACCCCTCTGGTGAACACCGAAGCGATAATTTACTAATGCACAAGTATTACTAGAGTGCAGGGATGTATAAGTAGCTCCGTTATCGGAAATGGTAAACGAAGAGTCTGCATCTTCGAAGATGGCTTTCACAACTTTCCAGCCACCGACAGAGGAACCAGTGCTTGTATGGGTCCTCTTTCGAATAATCGAGGAAGAGACACTTTCAAGGGAATGACGACATATATCAGAAGAATTGGTTAATTCGGACATTTGTAAAACAAAACTTTGGATATCGTCAATAATCAACTCTAAAATCTTTAAAGGAACAGTTTCAATTGAAAACACGTAAATAAGTGAATGGAGTGTATTGCAAATAAAGCTTTGTCGCAATAGTAGATCATGCTCCCAAGAGCTAACCGCTCGAACTCGTTCACTCTTCAACAGTTGGAAAGACGAAAGAAACATTTCTTTGGTTAAATGTATAAAAACCTCGTCTACAACAGTAATCTCTTTCAGATCAACATTTGAGGCAATGCGAACAGTTAGTTCCTCCAGTAAAAAGAGGAGGAATGACTTCGAGATTGATAAAAATTCAGATTTATCGCTCGTGTAAGCTTCTTTCTCCTTAATCATACCGAGTTCAACATTAACAATTTGATTGATAATTTGTGATATTAATCGCTGCAGATTTTTGCTGTCATAATCGTTTAATGAGTCCAAAAGAACCTTAATTGTATTTAAATCATCAAATCCTTCCAAAAGAATTCCCCATAATTGATATGATAAAGAAGATTTACGCTCAAATAAATCAACCACTTTCTGCAACCATTCCGAATTATCCTTTGAGAATGTTCTTAAACCACGAGAATAAGTGAGAGTCGCACTTGCGGCAAGCGAATCATTAGATGACCCTGTTAAGCGGTTGAGGTACAACTGCAGATCTTGGAGAATGCTTTCTCTTTCATTCTCATTTACGTCTTCATTGAAAAAGCTCTCAACTGAAGCTAATCGTAAATTAGATTTGCTCAATACGTGAAATTGCAATTCTAATATTTTTAATAACGATTGAACGCCAATATCATCATTCTGATCGAGTAAAATACCTAAAACTCTCGCCAATTTACCAAATAAATCGAATGAAACCTCTGCACAAAAAGGATATTCCAAAAACTGTTTACTTTCTGTTTCATCACTATAAATTAAAGTTAAACTCAGTTTTTCTGCTAGTTTCGATATTGTATCAAGCAGTTCCGCAGCAAAGGTTACAGTAGAGTCTAAAGGGCATGCTGTCAGTTCGCTGCTCGATAAAGTGGGAACTTTACTATTGGGATTAATAATTTGTACGAATTTGCTCAACGAAATACTTCGATGTTCTTCAACGGCTTCAAAGAAAACAACAGGATGGACAACTCCTTGAATCTGTTCGAATATTACTCCAAAATATTCTTCGTCAATCCAAAGTGACAATTGACGGGACTTAGCAATAAAAAGAAATCGGAAATTAGTTGGCTGGGTTCGAGGAACTTGTAATTTTGAAGATGAGTTGGCAGACTTGATATAAAGATTTCCATCCAAATCGATGAGCCACGATTTATCTATTGTCGCTGGATTACTTCCACTGAGCTCAGTAACACCAAACCGAATTCCTTTGCCCTCTGTGACTTGAAATTCCCAATCATACGAATACTCAGAGAAAATAAGCGAGAGACGTGTATCAATACAGCAAAACCCGCTTTCATTTCCAGTTGATATCTCAGTCTTGGAATGAACAACAACATTGCTTGATCTCTTTGTAGTTGAAAATTGGCAATCGCTTAATTCCTCGTTGACAAATTTACAATTCCTTCGATTAAATTTCTTCACAACCTCATCTTCTTTCTGAGAAATAGCCTTGAGTAAAGCTGAAAACGGGTCATAGGTTAATATCGCTAGTGGATTGGCTTGTAGGAAGTGTTCTACAAAAGAAAGGCATAGACCTAATGAACCAGTCCCCCGTAAAACGCCCAAATTCGCATTCAGCGCTTCTGATTCAATGGAGCGAATTTTCATAGATGAAAAGAAAGAGCGCTGAATTTTACTAAAGAGTTTCAAGTTATCAATCCATGTAAAGTTTTGGTCGTTATTAAAGGCTGCAAAATCAAAAATTTCAGTAGCAGTCGCTGTGCTTGATGAGCAAATCTTCTTAGAAGGATAAAGAATCAATTTTTTAACATCCTTTAAATTCAATTTGTAATATTGAATCCAAGATCCTTGCAGAATCTTTTGCTTTTCCGGTTCAATGATCGTGACAAAAGAAGGTTTGGATACTTCTTTTTGCTCTTCAAACACGGCGAAAATACTTAATTTTTCTGGGGCTCCAATGCCGAATTGGTCAAGAATTTTTCCTTCTGGATTGACCCAGGCAATACGAATTCTGTCAATTTCTTCAGGGGACGCAAAGGTAATAGACCATTCTCCTCCTTCTGATGACCATCGAGTGTTCGCCATCCCATCAATAGCAAGCAGCGCATCTCCTCGTGAGGCGTTGACTACGCATTTAGATAAATTAATAGATCTGAAAGGGGGTTCTACTCGAGGTGACCAGGAGCTGAAGAAGCATAAATCTTCACATCCAGAGAATTTATTGCACAGGTTGATCAGGGGTCTAACTGCATTTCCAACCTGTTCTTGATCTTTAAGAGATTCCACCAATAAAGGAATAAAATCTAAAATTTCAACGCCAAAGTCAGTAAATGCAGACAATGCAGATAAGCTAGGATGATCGATAGAATTTAAAGACTTCTTCGACCATTTTCTTTGTTTTTCTGAGCATACTAACGACTTTCTCTCATGGGATACAGCTGCATGAAGTTCACGAAATACCGCTAATCGTCTCTGAATGGAGATTAGAAAAGGTAACCGTTCAAGCTGAAAGGAAGATCCTAACTGCCTTTCTAATAGCTGCAAAACTTCACTTAACTTCAACTATTAGGAGGAAGGAAGATATGAATCCGATAAGCAATGTCATAACGACTACTTACCTTAATACCAGCGTTCGAGCAATTTTCCAAGTTTTTGGCTTCTTTTGTAATAGTCTCAACGTCTTCGGGTTTGGGACTATTGTAGGAAGTAATCCCTTCCAGAGCAGCCTCATCAGAGTCATTTGATAATAAAGATCGAATTAACTCATCCGAATCAATATGCTGAAGCATATACTCCTTAAACTTCTTGGACGTCTTCAACTTTTCGTAAGTATCAATAACATCATAATTTTCATTGATGGGTATTGAAGTATCCAATGGCCCTGTTTTCCATTTTAATTCTTTCCCATGAAATAAGGGAGTAAAGTCATTCTCCGCACTAGTAGAATCGGTATTTCCCATAGTTATGCTCACTCAAGTGAAAAATCGATTCTTGCACTAAAGATTCTCAAAAAAATTTCCAACTAACGAAGGCTTCGAAAATTAACTTCGATCTATTTTTCTTTCTCAATTAATTTGAACAACTACAAAAACCAATGGCAAATTAAAGTTTAAAATAACTCAAAAATTCAATTATGCGTCGAACTAAGGAAAGAAAACAATAAAGAAATCAATCTTCTTGACTCGGAAGGAATTCTCTCGTTTTTTCAGGTAAAATAATGGAAAATTCATGAGAATTCGAGGAAAAAGGAAATTTTTATAATTTAGCGTTGCTTCGGTTAACACGCAAAATCACACACTGGATGACTCACATGAGTTAACTCCATGACTCCAGAAAGTCATGGAGT
>VFQN01001821.1_pt1 | contig 34565 bp, 48 predicted proteins | sample 3512371 | NCBI WGS metagenome assembly VFQN01 (sample SAMN10412370, study PRJNA504923) | tailings metagenome | isolation source: Replicate 2 from Balatoc abandoned mine | place: Philippines: Itogon, Benguet | collected 2017-08-28 | reverse complement strand
GGGCAAGCAGGGGAGGCCCCAAGCGACGAGGCGTCGTTAGGCATAAGGCGCCACGGACGATGGTTGGGAACTGGGCAGCCGTAGGTTGAGAGTATATTGTACATATCATTTGCGCTTCCATCTGAAGGCACTAGTGCCGCGGTCGCTTGTTGTGTCGATCGCGCATGCTTTCGGCGCGGCTTTAGTGCACTTTCGGCGCTTTGTAATTGCGTTATATGTCTCACGTTCTTTAATTACTATGTTTGCCGTCATCGCCAGCGGGTGGTCTAGTGTGCGATATTTTGCGACCGTCGCCGCGGCAACCAACCGCCTACACGCCACCCCTCGCAGCTTCTGGGTATGGTGTCATAAATTCCTATCAAATTTAGGGCTTTCCGATGATCTATTCAGCTTGCGGATTAGGGTCGTTATCGCGACGGAAACATTGTTACGATGAAACTGACCCGGGGTCGGTTTATGTGGGCAAATCGCCCTCACACAGGGCAGCTTAAATAGCTAGTCTGATTGCCACATATACAATAGAGGTTTACAGATTATGCGCATAGCGATAGGGCTCCGTCACCAATGTCCATCACAGGTCCCAATCTCCCAAACCTGTAGCGTAGCTGGCATGCTCCTGTAGCCTACTGCAAAGTTACTGCATCCATTTATCAAGTGCAGTCACACCAAGCTGTGCAGGAAGGAGCGATACGCACAGGTGAGGCGTAACAAGGATCAGGTGCAATGGGCTGAGTGCACAAGCTCATACAAGGCGTACTATTGTGTGTCATATTGGAGCTGAAGTACTGATGAAGCTGCAAGGGAAGAAACGCATTTCACAGTCGTCAGAGGGCTGTCGCTTTCGCATGTCAAACTAAACCGCAACCCTTCGCTGGCCTAATACATATGTATTCCAAGTATATGGTACACTAGAGCGAGTTTGTTAGATACTAACCGCCCAAGCGTCCCGACCCAGTGACCCCTGCTCTGGTCCCCCCTCAGCGCATGGACGGGTAACAGCCCATGGACGGGCAACAGTCGACTAGGAGAGGCATTGTAGTGCCTCGGGGGATGACCAGCCCGGATAGGGCAAATAGTTCACATGGAATTGTTCAGCAGAGCCTGCGGGCTTGACGCTGTTGCGGCTGCCCCGTTTGCCTCAACCCTCAGGTCCCGGCTGTGCGCCCTCCTTTGCAATGGCGGGCCACCGAAGCGCAGCTCCCCTGCCGACGGAGCTCAACCACATCATATTGTCGTTTCTGCCCCGCAACGAGATCGCCACCACCGGGCGTCACGTTTGCAAGAGCGCAGCGCTGTTGTTCAGCGGCAAGGACAACTGCATCATCACCCTCAGCCAGCCGTTGCCACCCCACGTCACCACCACCCCCTGGTCCATGGACAGCGCGGCGGAGGCACTGCAGCAGCTGACCCTCCTGCAAAAAAAGCAGCTGCCAGCCACAACTGCTTCCAGCGGCACGCAAGCCAACGTGGTGTTTGCGGTGCAGCTCGTCCAGCCGCAGATGGCTGGGGCAACTGTGCCAACGGCGGCGGACCTGCTGAAGCGATGGGAAGCCGGGCCGCTGTTTCACAGGCCCCTGACCCCGTCCAACGTAGGGCCCACGGCCGTGGCGTCTGGGCTCGCCCACCTGCTGCCTGCCCTTGAGCAGCGCTGCCCCGCGCTGCTGGACCCAGAACTCACACTGCAGGCGGCAGTGGAGCACTGCGACTTGGCGGGGCTGCAGGCGGCGTGGGACCTCCTTGAGGCCCGGGTACCCGTCACCCTCGGCCAGCCGCAGCAGCACGAGTGGTGCCTGTCCTTTCGGCGCTTTCACGGAGAGACGTATGCGGAGTCGTTCTGGCGCCGTATGCTTCGTGCTGCGGCAGCGTCCGCCTCCCCCGACGCGGTGGAGAAAATGTCTTGGATTGTGGAGCACAGCCGCAGCAACTGCGGCAGCATGATCATGACCAGGCACGAGGATGTGTACGGCATGGCCGCCGCCTCTGGCGACCTATCCCGTACGGAGTGGCTGCGAGAGCGCGGCTTCCGGTGCGACAAGGAGGCGCTGCTGGTGGCGGTGCTGCAGCACGCGGACTGCAGCGACATCCTGCGCCTTGAGGAGGAGGGCGGCTGGCTGCCCCCGCCCGATGCCGTCGCCTGGAATGACGGCAAAATGGTGGCGGCGGCCGCCGGCAGCCCCAGGGACAGCGCTGCCAAGCTGGCCTGGCTGGCGGGGCGGGGGTCGGAGCTGGGTGCGGAGAAGGCGATGGAGGCGGCGGCGCGGGCGGGCAACCTGGAGGCACTGCAGCTGCTGGTGACGGCATGGCGCGAGCGGAACGGCGAGGATGCGGCTCTTCCGGACGCCCTGCTTGTCGTCGCCGTGACGGCTGGCCACGTGCCCGTTGCCGATTGGCTGCACCAAGCTGGCTGCCCCCTGTCAGCGGAGTCTTTTAGGAGCGCTTGCCGCCAAGGTAGCCTCCCCCTTCTCCAGTGGCTGCTGGACGCGGGGTGCCCCCACAAGAACCTCGGCGTGCATGACGTCGTTGCTGCTTGGCCCAGCGGCACAGTGGCGGACAGCCAGCGACTGGCGAAGGCGGTGGAGCTGCTGCCAGACTGGCCCTTCAGCCTCGAGCGCAGCCTGTATGCAGCAGCAAGTGCGCGGCACCCATGGTCTCTGTGGCGCACGCTGCTGCCGCGGGTGCCCGAGGCCGACCGCATCATCCCCTTCGACGCCGCAAAGGAGGCTGCAGCGGCGGGCTGCGAGGCGACGCTGGAGGCACTGGTGGAGGATGAGGCGTATTCGGCGACGTACATGGCCAACCGAGACGCCCTGGCAGCCTCGTGGTACGGCGCTGCTGCCGGCCACCACGACTGGTGCACCCTGGAGCGCCTGCAGCGGCTGGGAGTGCCCGTCGGCGGACAGGTGCTTGTGGAGGCCTACTACGATGAGGCACCGCTGTCCGCCATGCTGTGGCTAGTGGAACGAGGTGCACCCTACCATGACGAGCTAGTGGACTGCCTGCTGGAGGCTGAAGACGAGTTGGGACTCCCCCTGATGGACCCCGATGAGGAACGTCACCGCAAGCACCAGCGGTGCCAGGTGCTGCAGTGGCTCCACGGGTGGGTTGCTAGCCATGGGCGCTGAGGCGGCGGCTGGGCCGTGGGGGCAGGCAGGACACGTGCACTTTCGCACAGGTGGCTCCTTGGGGATAGGCGACGAGGGTGTAGACGGGGAGCTGCTCTGTAGCGGACGTTTCGATGTAGGGCCCCGACTACAAATGTGGATGCAAGTGCGCATTGGGAGGTGCCATGGAGGCGGGGAGTCTTGCGACAGTGGTGGAAGTAGCCGGGCGTATGGCATGGAAGAGCTCAAGCTGGCGCGTAGGGACATTTTTACGGGAGGGTGACATGAGTTAAAATGTTTGGCCGGCCTAAGCACGCAGGAATTCTCTGGGGACGATAACGGTTGCGTGTTACATCTGTGAAAATATTGATTGTGAACCGTACCATGCTTTGGGGTGCGCATCGGGCGGGAGAGTAGCAAGAGCGACACTGTGAATGAAGTGAAGACAGGCTGGCGCTGAGGAGGTGGCGGAGGGTGCAGCGTCGAGGCAGGAAAGCGCTGGGAATGGTGAGGGGTGGGAGGCGGATGAGGTGCAAAACTTGAGCCGTAATGCACCGGTGCGGGTGTAGAGGGCAGCTTTACCGATGGTATGGTGGAGGCGGAGGGGAAAATGGCGTTGAGGGAGGACATGTACGGAGGCGCACCAGACACCTGGTGCGTGGGTAGAAAGGGCTGAGGGAGTGGGGGTGGGCATGTTTCATCAGCTGACATGCGCCTGTAGTAGGGGTATTGATGGTGTTTGGGTGACACTATGTGTACTGCCGGTTTGCCCAAAAGACCACCAACCGCGGTGTGTGTGCAGGAGTGCATGCCTTCCATGCTGCGTAATACCCAGCGGCAAACCGGTACCTTGTGCCCACCTGCACAGCGCAACTGGTTTGAGGCATTATTGTGGTGGAAATTCCAAATGCTTACGTTTTCTGGCCCTGTCTCCCATATTTTGCAACAGTACTGCCTACATGTTTTGGCTGGGGCCGCTCATTGACTGCAACGCCCTCACACGTAATTTATATTGACCTACATAACCGGGATGCTCATGTTGCGCACCCCGCCGCTCCGGCCTCCCCAGGCGTGCGCGCCCGTGAGAGCTGTACATGATACGTTTGGTGAAGGAAAGTAAACATGAGTCATATGCGCAAACGCAGTGCCCGGTACAGAGCCATTTCCACATGCAGGGGAGACTCCCTGGTACACACAGCCAGCGGCATGCGCCGACACTGCCAGCTACCGCCGCCAGCCAACCTTACCGATCCGACAACATGCAAACCGCAAGATGGCTAGTGCACCAAATACATTGCACGCAGAATCCAGCACAGCGCCATGACGATGAACCCTGCTACGTGGCCGAACCAGGCCGAACCACGTGTCTTGCCTGTCCTTACTGTGAACGGTACACCCTGCACTGTTGTACCGGTACCAGCAATCCGCCGTTTACCGCACACAGCGCAAGCAGCACTGCGGCCGAACACGCCACTTTACCAGCAGCTAATAGCCTGAGCCCCGCCGTCACTCTGCTAGCTACCATACCGTGACTTCCGCTCGAATTGAGGCGCATGCGCGAGTCCACACACAGCCACATACAATGTCACTGCCTGTCACCGTAGCAACCCTACCATAGCAACCCCTGTGCACAGCACAAATGCGGCAGGCTCTGGCCTGAAAACATGCAATGTTGCGGATCCAAAGCGCAATTTGACCCCAGCACCGTGGACACCCTACACAGCGGAGCCAAAGCGCCCAGCCTGCCTAACCCACCGCTGCCTGACCCCGGCCCCGCCCCGTGCCGTGTAGCTGCCCGCTGCCCCTGGCCGGTCTAGCACCTGCCCATTCAGCCCCAACCTCCGCCGCCCGTGCTTCCCAAGCCCTCCTCCACCACACGCTGACCCCGCCAGGTGCCACCGGCGCCGTGAAAGCGCACACTAAGCGCACTTGAGTGCACATCCCGCGTTCGCGTCGCACCAACTGCCGCTCTCTTTACGCAAACGAGGCTATCAACTCCGCGGGTGCAATGCGCTAGCCGGTCATTGGTACGCGGAACGATGTGTGCGGGTGCGACGCCCTAGCGCACTTGATGCTGCCGGCATCATCAGACCGTCTCCCTGACACCACGGCCGCTGGCAGAGGGCACCCACGTGTCTAGTCCAGTAGTCTCCGCGACCCAAACGGGCAGCTCCTACTCTCATCCTTTCGCGCCGGGTCATGCGTCCATCCCCCGCCTCCCGCCTGCTCCCGCCCCCCTGCCCTAAACCACATATACCAAGAGCGTCACGTGCTGCCGCCAGCAAGTTTGCACGGCAGTTCACCTCGCCTGTCCAAGCCAGTGGCCCCCGCCCCCACGGGCAACCCCGGCCGCAGCGTTGCAACCCTTTCCATACTCGGTTTCAACTCCAATGCGGTCACGGCATGCACACACTGCGAACCCCAGTTGCTACGTGCAGCAAGGCTCACGTCGGCCTCGCACTGACAACGGGGTGTGCTCCACGCCTCCACCACGCTCACTCTCGGCGGTTCCGAGCGCACGCTTCGCAGCAGCGCTGCGCTGGGCCGCTGCCGCCCGAACCGCGCGCTCCAAGCCGTACCCCCGCCTCGCTGTCCCCCTCCAGGTCCGTGCACAACGGGTTGCTGCAAACGGGCAGCACGAGTTGGCCCAGGTCGCACGGGGGCAGCAGCAGCGGAGCCAGCACATCGAACTTGTCGTCCGCCGTACCCTCCCCTGCCCCGTCTCCGGCCCCCTGCTCTGTGGATGCACGCTGCTGCTCCTGCCCGCGCAGCCCGACCTGGGGTGCGAGGAGAAGTAGCTGGCCCCAGCTGTCCGCCGCACGCGTATCCCCCCGCTTCTCCGCAGCTCCCAACGCCAGCGCCACCAGCCCCATCATGCGTTGCACGGGCCGCCGCAGCACATCGTCGTCCGTATGGGGCAGCAGGGACAACCGCATAACGCACAGCGGCAGCCAGCGCGCTAAACACAGAGACACCAGGTTCAGGAAGCTGGCCTGCTGCTGGTGCTGCTGTTGCCGCTGCTGCTCTTGCTGCTGCTCTGACACTGGCTGTTCCCCGCCTGCTGTGACCGCACATCCGGCACCCACTCTGCGGCCGCTTTCTGCCGCTCCGGCGCTCTGGCCCCCGCCGCCTCCGCTTCCACCACCGCCGCTGCCACCGCTGCCACCGCCGCCTCCCGCCTCCACGTGTGACGCAGCCGTCCTCACCATGGCGTCCATGACCCCCAACAAAGACCGCAACGCCGCCTGGTCACACACTTGCACGCCAGCCAGCAGCGCCGTCGCCTTGAGGGCGGTGACCAGCATCGATGCAGCCTGCCGCTCCTCGCCGCCGCCGTCACTGCTAGCAGCAGCGGCGGCCGCCTCAGCCAGCGCCGCCAGCCGCCGCCCCTCCAGCAGCTCCAGGAGCAGGCGCGCGTTCTTAGGGGTAGCCGCCTTCGATTGGGTTGCAGCGTCAGCCGGGGGGACGTCGCTCTGGGGTGCCTTCTGCATGTTGCTGGGGTCCTTCAAGGGCGTGTCGCTGCATATGCGCGGCACCACGCGGCGCAGGAAGCGCTCCAGGCAGGGCAGGTAGCCGGCACGTACGGCGGCGGAGAGCCACGCAGCCGGGGGCTCGGGCGGCGGCGGCGGCTGCACGGCGGCGGAGCCTGCAAGAAGGGTATTTGCAAGAAAGGCGTGTGCATGGACGCATAGAATATGCATTATCACTGGGGGTCATCAGCGCAGCTGGAACCTTTGACAGGCTGACTACCAAGCGCACACCCGTATGCACGTACAGCGCCGCCGTAGCCTATACTGGTCAGCTCTCGCCTTACTCACTACAGCGCTCCGAGGTTTCCTGCACTGCACAACGACCAAGTACAGAGCAGACGCGTGTCTGGTATTTGAAAGACTATTGATCAGCAGGGCCCACCTGACAGGCCAAGCTCCCGGGGCGGGCTCCATGTCTGACGTAAAAGCCTCTGCAAGTGGAATACGTCCGCCTCCCCCTGCGGGTTGTCCACCTCGGCGTTCACCGCCCCCACCGCCAGCCGCCACCAAGGGTTCGCGAACTCGGCCCGCTGCGCCCACGACAGCAGCGGAGGCGGAACAACTTCGGTTGCCCCAGTGCCGCCACTGTCACTGCTACTGCCGTTGCCGCCTGCGCTCGCATCCTTGCACCCGTCGCCGCAGGTCCCTGCCGAGGTGGAAGCGCTGCACCCTCCGGCCGTGCCCCTGCAGCCCGCTGTTGCCACCGCCCCGCTGCCGCCGCCGTTGCTGGCTCCCGAGCAACTGCTGCCCTCCGCAAACCGCACGGACCTGCTGCGGCTGCGATGGCCCCCGCCTCCCGAGCGCGCGGGGTACAGCGCCATGCCCTGCTGGGCAGAACGGAGCGCATGAACAGCCACGGTCGTGCAGAGGTGGGGGTTGAACACAGCCCGGGGCGGCGGCGAGGACAACTTGCTGCCGCCGCCGCCGCTGCCACGACCACCACCGCTGCCGCCATCCCCGTCGTTGCCGCTGCCGGCACCGCTGCTGTGCCGCCAGCTGTCAAGCATGGCGCGTGCGGTCCGCAGCAGCAGCTCCACCCCCACGTGGGGGCCCAGGGGGGGCTCCAGGATGGGGCGGCCGGTCATGCTTTCAGCCAGAAAGCCTTCATACCAGTACGACACTGCTGCCCACAACGCCTCATCCTCGACGACCATTGGCCCGTCCCTGCTCGTGGGGTCCGGCACGGGCGGCAGCAGCTGGTCGTATGGCAGGCCGTACGTCGTACCGCCGTCCACCGCGTGTAGCTGGGACACCAGCAGCTGGTGCAGCACGTACTGCGGGAAAATGACACGAGGAAATAGGGGCGGGCATGTGCGTTGGCCCCGCCAACACAGGCGGTTTGCGGCAGGTGAGCTGACTGCGCGCTACAGCAAATGTCCCCTCGTGAGCGCCTTCTCCGCCATCCCCACCAGGCTGGAGGTCCAGGGTTGTGAACGTTGTGCTAGAGATGCGACACACACTTGACAAGCGCAGCAGCAGGAGCAGGAGTAGCAGCAGTAGCGGTGGCGTGGGTGGCGCCTGTCATATCCTTTATTGCATGCACACGTGCGTGAGCTGCAAAGCTGCAATCTAAAGCCCCTTCGGGCTGTAGCGAAGCGTACCTGATATCCCCTGGACGACAGCACAGTTCGGGCGTGCTCATTACAGGTACCCTCCTCGCTCCCGCCCCTGCCTTCGTGGCCACGCAGCATGTCGCAAGCGAGGTTGGTCGCACCGACCAGAAGTGTGGTCAGCCCACGCACGTGCCCCTGCAGGTCCTTCTCTTTGATTGCACCGGTCCTTCGCTGCCTCTCTTCCCCAAGGCGCCGCGCAGCAGCCCTGCACACGTGCTCCACCACCCCGCTGTCCGCCAGAGCATACAGCACGGCCGGGCGCAGCTGCTGTGCCGCCTGCTGCTGCTGCTGCGGTTGTTCCGGCGGCAACCCCGCCCCAAACTGGATGTACGGCGCGCCCGGCGGAAGGCAGGCCGCATTGTTTGCGAGGAACGCGACGGGCTGCACGGCGTGCAGCAGTGTGCCGGTGTCCAGCAGCGCCCCGCTGCCCCGGTGCTCCTCCGCCGCCAGCAGCTGGCTCAGTGCGGGCAGAGCACCACAGCGCAGCAGTATGGAGAGGACTTGAACGCGCCGCTGCTCCATATGCGCGCGAGGGTTGTACGGCTGGGTGACATTGTGCACAAAGGACGGGTCGTCGGGCAGGACGTTGAGGGCCTTGCTGCCAAGGAAGATCCCAAGCACCTGTGAGCTGTGCCGCAGAGCATCCGTCCATCCCGCTGCGTTGCTCACGCTCGGAGTGCTCACGCTCGGAGTGGAATGGGCTCCCGAGGCGCCGGGCCTGCACTCAGCGCTGCTGCTAGAAGCCCCCGCGCTGCAGACCTCCGTTTGCTGCTGGCCCTTGGACGCCGACGCGGCTCGCGCAGCGCCTCCCGCCTCTGCTGCTGTGCGGATGCAAAATGTCCAGGTCCGGACAACGCCCAGCAAAGCCCGAAAGTGGACGCAGAGCGGTATGATGACCTCCCCGTGGTTGTGTTCACCTGCTATGCGCACAAGGTCCTCTAATGCTACTGATACGCGGCGCCTGTTGCGCAGGTCTTCCTGCGGCTCCTCGGACGCCGCCATTGTAAGATCTAGAAGTGCAGCCAGCAATTGAGGCTTCGGTTGGTAGCTGCGGCTGGCTGCAGCGATAGCGTTAGCCGCCGTAGGCATCCTCGCAGGACCATTGGTCCGTTTCCCGCTTTTGGGGGGCATGTCGTGGAGCGAGCACAAGTTCCCCTACTGTCCGTCCGTTTCTATGTGGTACACTTGTGAAGCGTTGTTGGCCCACTGGACAAATGAACCATCTGCGCTGGCGATGGTTTGGAACCATGGGTCTGTGCTAATCGCGTCAGCTGCAGGCGCATCCAGACACTGCATCAGGTCGGATTTGGCTATTGGCAACATACGCATACCCGAATAGGCACTCCCGGTGCACAGTCGTTGAGGTATCGTAGTGCTTACCTTGAGAGCAGGCAGGACGAGCGATTGTATACAGCCAACCTCGCCACCCAACCCATCCCCTACTTCCGGCAGACCTGTTTTGTCGTCTCTGTACTAGCACCGATCGAATGGCGCGTGCGTAGTGCTCCCACTTCGAGGAGAACATTAGGATGTGGCTTGACAGATCTTGTCTCCGCCGTGGAAATATTGTCTGGTTGCGAAGGGGCATTACTTCGCTCGTCTCCGTCCTTCCTGGACGCCACTCAAGAGGAGGACCGGAAGGACCGAGGGAAGGCAAGGAGAGCCTTCATGTCCGTGGCAGCGGCAATGTTGCTATCGCTTTACGCATACGCTTTTATAGGTGTAGGGCATATATCGCATGTAGCACTTAGCAGCCACTCTTGCGATTTGGCCGACGTAAGGTGGTGGGACGGTGCGGGACGGTTGCATGGTGCCAACAAATTCCTCCAGGCGAGCATCATTGCGCAAGACGCTCATATGTGTGAGCGCCGTGCAGACCTTCTCGAGCACTGTGCAGGCCGGTCCCATGCCCGCGCCACCAGCGGCGTCCTAGCCTGGAGGCTGGTGTCCGCACGGATCCACATGCGCATGCCAGTCAACATCCACTGGATGACCGCTGGAGACGTGGCGCAGCAGCATTAGATGGCAGCTGTACAATACCAGGGGGCTCCCTCACCTCCTGGTAGCAGCAGGTGGGGTGTGGTTGGGTAGGGTGAGGGGTCAGCGATGGGCGCACTGTGTTGCTCCACCCCCTGCAAGGAAGCAATTGGTAGCACTCCGCAGGGCAACGGTCTACGTGTAACTGATGGGAACGTGGTTAGGACACCGGAGCAGCGGCGGGGTCGCGCAACTACTGAACCAGGTGACCCGCCCACCAGGGCGTAGACTTCACTACGCCCTGGGTCACGCTTTCGTTAACACATGTACCCTGACGCAGGGACATGACGCAGTTGCAACCGGCAAGCCAGTTGGACAGCGCGACGTGTGGACTGCTGCATAACTGGGAGACGGCCTGTGTGCTGGTTGCCTTCGGGCGGGCAGCGTACGTGCTCTGGTCGCCCTAGCAGCAGCCCAGGCGCTGAAGCCGGCGTGTGTAAGACACAAGGGTGTTTTAGGGTGGGCGAATAGGGAATGACAGAGGTTGCCCCTGTCGGACAGGCACGCAGCGGCATAAGCTACGGCCAGGTGTAAGCTTGCACACCGGTTGCAGCTCGACTACAGCACGAAATAACGGCGGTAGTCGTACATCGAGCCCGCGTCTCTCTTGGCTTCCCACACCATGACATGCCCCCACTTCGACTAGACAACCCGCCTCACATCTTGTTCTGCCATGCCCTTCCCAGCAGGAGCTACGTTCCCCGTCTGTGCAGGTGGTCACAGCCACAGCTGCTACCCACCCCGACATCGCCACAGCTGCTACTGCCTGCCATTCCTCGACCCAGCTGGGCCGTGCTCTTGGCCTCCTCAGGCCTGCAAGAAGATTGCTGCGTATGCAGGATGGCACACGTCAGGTGTGTATCGAGTTTTTGGGATTGCGGGACGTCCAGCTGACCAGTTGTGAGGGTGTAATTGAGGGGCATCAGCGCAGTTACATACCTCCGCAGGTAAGTACCCCTGCCCGCTACTGCGCACAGGGCTCACGCCTTCCTCTCCCCAACGTACTTCGGCGGTCCTTACCTTGCCGCTCCCTCTCCTGCAGGCGTACCTCGTCACACTCTCCTCTAGTTCCAACAGCTCCAATGACGCACCCGCATGCACACGTGCCCATTGCCTGCCTTATTTGCACCCCGTACTCCACAGGTGCCCATACCGCTTCGCCAACGGAGTGCGTCTCACACCCGGACCGGCCGCCGCGATGACAAATCACGCCACGGCAGCGTATGCCGGCTCTGCTTGCGGCGACGGCGACCACAACGACCACCGGCCCCCCACCCCCTCCTCTGCGATGCAGCCCAACCGGCTCAAACACAGCCACCAGCGGCCCCGTAGCCCCTCCTGGCAGGCAGACCATCATACCTCCCAACCGCAGCCGGCCTGCCGGCCACACCCTTCGCAGTGTCGCCTCATCGCGACGTCGCTTCCAGCGGCACACCGCCAGCACGGCTGCCGCAGCCCCTGCTGCGCCCCTCCATGTCCCATGCTGACACAAAGGACCTTCGTGCGCCTCCCTGCTGCGGACGCCTCACTGCCGCCACGGCTTGTCGCGGTGTGTCTCGACGGATCGTGCTCCGTGCACCGGACGTCGGATGCCACACAGCAACCGGCGGTGCCCTGCGTAGCATGTGCTGTCGCGGGCGGCGGTGTCGGCATCCTGGTCTCATGCCCGCAGTGTTGCAGGTTATCGGGAGTGGTCTGGGTTCGCCCTTTCCTCGTGTTGGTGTTGGGGTGGTGCATAAGGACTTGACAATGGTTTGGCACATAGTGCCGATCAATATGAGTCCTGGACCAAGCACCGGAAGTGGCCCACGGCGGAGCGTGCTGCCTGCGGCCAGTGACGGTGTGCGCGTACCGGTATGTGCGGGACTGCTGCTGTGAAACGCGCCGCACGGAAGGAGTGTGCTTTTCTCTTCTTCTCTTCCCTTCTTCGCACCTGTGTACCATGCAATGTACTAGTGCGTGGCCCAGCGATACGCGGTGGGCGGCTGCTGACGGGGCCAGCAGGGCTACAATGGCTGTTCTCTGCATAGGCATCTGGGTCGGACGAATGCCGTAAATGTGCGCACAGGGTGCCGGACGTAGATAGGACGGGCGGCCGGGGGCACACAACGTATGAATAGCCGGGGCATGAAGGTGGATGAGGGCCGCGCGTTACTGGTAGTCTGCAGTTGCCATGCACAGATGTGGCCTGGCGATGTGGGTCGGCACTGTGCCACCTGGCTGGGGACCAGCAGTTGCACTGCGTACTCGCTTGGGGCCGTCTTGAGGTTAGTAGTGGGGCCCAGATAGCGCAGAGGCTGTAGGAGAAGGTAACAATGATGGCACGCCTTGCTCGCATCCCTGGTTCCCTGCTGTCGTCCGCACATGATGAAAGCGCAGAGCACGCATGCCAGAGAGGTTCCCGGGAGATGCTGAGATCGAAATTGTGTCCCAAACGTTGACAAGCGACCTCGGTTACCTCCCAGGTTACGGTACCTCTGTTATCACGTCCCGGCCAGCAAGGGCTGCCTCGTTCCCCGTGTGCATGTCGTCACGGCCGTTCTCACCCTCTCAACGTAGCTACAGCCGCCAGTCTCAGCATACGATATCCTGTTATGAGCACAAGGTTGTTTGTCCTACACTGAGCCTTAGGTGCAGGCAGTGCAGTCGCCGACGTCCAGCCTTGCAGCTGCGCAAAGTCTGCTGGTGCGCGCGTAGCGCATTTGTTCGCACTTAGTACCGGTACTGCCTAATTACCCCAGAAGACTGCGTGGCGGCGGGGTGAATACTCAGGCCTACTCCAACCCTGCGACATTCCTATGTGACCCATATTCACACCGTCACACGCTTCCACCCTCAGCACCATCATAGTCCGTAACCACCCAAAGCCACGAATTGCCATGCATGCATGTCCGCACCATCTGCGTCAGCCCCACCGCTCTTCCCACGACACGCACCCGTGCATCCCTAGCCGTTCCCACTGCCCTCGCACGTGCCCAAACCACAGTAGCCCCTCAACAAAAGGACTCCAGTAGCCCACCGTGTGCGGTGCTGTTGCCCCTCCTCCCCCAAACGCGTCGGCTGCGATAGGCAAATAAAGGCCCTGAGGGGCCCCACCTAGACTTGGAAACTCCTGGCCGTAGCTCGAAGGGTGCGGCAGCGGAGCCCACGGCAACGCCTGGGGTCTCCCCCGATTGCGAGCGAAGCAGTGCAGCTAGGAGTGCACGGCTGCAGGCAGGGCGGGAGGGGGAGGGGCAGTTGGGAGGGGCGTTGCAAAAGGAGGCAGCATGGCATCACACATGCGGTACGACTCCGCTGTTGCGTGTACGCTTGCTATGCAGCGGTTGCCTAAAATGTCTCTGGGCCACCTTGCATCCCGCCAGTGACGTCTTACGGCACGCTGCTACACGTGAGGGCTGACCTGCGGTGGTGCCTCAGGGTGCTGCTGCGCTCGTTGGTGTGGCCCCGGGGCCCACGACGGCAGCCCTGCCGCCGCCTGCGCCCTCGGCTCCCGTTACGCGCGCCTGGCCAGCGCTGGCAAGGGCCGCAGGTGGTGTGGCCGCCACCTGAGTGTGGGTGGGGAACACAAGATGCTTTACGCAACTGGGGAGGCCACGAGTGCTCTGCACGGCACGGCGTGTATTGCAAGGCATGGAGGGCAGTCACCATGCGTGAGCCGCCTTCATCCCATTGAGCGACAGCCACGGTGACGGCTTAGGAGGGGCCTGCTGGTGCAACGCCTGGTCCACACGTCCCCGCGACGCCACGAGCCAGATGCATGGTCAGTCAAACCACGTTCCCCTGGCTCCTAGCTACTCTACCGGTACTCCCAAATGACGCCCCACCGAAACACAGCACAACTGGACATCGGTGTGGTGTCCTGCAGCCGTAAACCGGCACACAGCAACAGGCTTATCCTCTCCCCCACACCCTCGTCTACTCACCCTTCTCACAGCAGCCACCCTCTTGGCGCGTGGCGTCGCGTTGGCGCGGCCGGGGGTGCCGCAGGCGGCGGCCTTGGCCTCCGCAGCGCCAGCAGCCCGCGGCAGGGCACCGGGCGTCGAGCTGCCAGCAGCGCTGTTGCCGCCGCCGTTCTGTTTCAGGATATGCAATGGTTGGGCAAGCCACGCGTGCGTTGGCTGCAGAAACCGGTAGCCACCGTGCCTCTGCCAATTAAGGCCATGGACATGTACGTCAAGCTGAAACGGCGGGCCAAACAGCACGAGTGCACGCATGCGGTGGCACACCTGACCATGCCCCTGATTAGACTGGTGAAATGCCCCTGATTGCCCGGCCGTTTCACCTCTTTCCCTGCGGGCCTCCTGCTGGGGTCCGCCGCCACCAGATGCAGTGCGGCCGTGTCCATGAGGTCCGCCGTCTCGTGCTCCACGCCCAGGACCTCGGCCCGCATGCGGCGCGGGCTTGCCTGGGGGCAGCGGAGCAACAGTAAAAGTCGTCGCCGGGGTGGTTCATGCGAACCAGGGGCGGCAAAGCAGGAGGCAACACGTGCTGAAGCGGAGTGATACTGCTGGCCACCCTTGGCGCAAACCCGCTGCTGTCGCTCACAGGCCGCAGCCACTCCCACCGCCCCTACAGCCATCCAGAAACCCGCCCATCCTCACCTTTCCGCTGGATGCCCCGAGTTGCTGCTGCTCCTGCTGCTCCCGCTGCTGCTGCTGCTGCTGCTGCTGCTGCTGCTGCAGGCGTCTGATCTCCCGGGCGACGGTCTTCCGCACGTCCACAGGCGCAAGCACGCCCGCCATGCCGCACACCTGTAGCACGTCGCCAAACAGTTGCGCTCGCCGGGGATCGCAGCCTGGAGGGACGGAAGGGCCAGCGGTGGAGATAAGGAGGGTAGGCCAGGGGTGGCTCAAATACTTGCAGACGCGGGTAGTGCAGAAGGCGTGCCAGGGTGCCGATGTTTAAGGTGCTACTGTCCGGGTGATTGCTTGAAAGCTGGGCAGGTGAACTTTGAGGGAGGATCAGCGCACCCCAGTGGAAGGAGCCAACCCCGCACCTCCGCACACCCCATTCATCCCTACCCCGCACCTACCCGGGGGAGCCAGCAGGCTGCTTGCGCGTACGAGCGCTCCCACCCACACGCCCATCTTGCCGCCCAGCAGCCCCTCAGCCGCCGTGTCCAGGCCCATCGGGAGCACCTTGGGCAGGTCCAGCCTCAGCTCGATGTTGACGGCGAAACGGGTGGACCCCCACGCCAGCTGCCTTGCCATCTCCTGCGGCTGCAGCTTCAGCCCCACCCCGCCTTTGGGCCGCTCCGCCACGTGAAGGAACATTAGGTCCCGCAGCTTGCCCACGGCGCCCACCAGGCCGTCCGACAAGGCGCTGCCAGGGCCGCCCTGCTGCGCCCGGGCGGCCAGCGCTCGCTCCACCGCGGCCGCCGCCTCCGTTAGGGGCCGCGCAACGGACACGATCTCCGCCTTCAGCTCCGGAAGCCAAGCATGAAACTCGGCTTTGGCGCGCACGAGAGGCTGTTCCAGGGCCACCAGGACGGATTTGGTCTCCTCCAGCGCCATCATGTTCAGGGCTCCGCTGAAGGGCTTCTGGGCCAGGGACGCTGCCACCTCCGGCAACTGCGATGGCGTGGCCAGGTTGCTGTCCAGCAGCGCCGTCAGCTGCCGGTCCGCCTCCCAGCCGAGGTGCCGGAGGTACGGCTCCACGAGGCTGTACGGCAGGCCCTCGAGCGCGCGTTCTGCAAATTCCTACAACGCGAGGGGAGAGGGCGGGCACAGCAGCGGGAGCAGCGATTGGTTCAGTGGAAGCAGAAGCCAAAGCGGGATGGCGGTTGTGGCGCAGCAGCATGCAGCATGCTGGCGGCGGCACGGACAAGAGCGATGGCAGCACCCTCCCGCGGACTGGTCCTTAGCCTCCCGCGCCGCAGCGCGATACCCATTTGTCAGTTGCCCTGCCATTCCCACCCCGCCTCTCCCGCATGCAGCATCTGCGCCTCTGCCCACCTCGGCTTTGAGCTTGACGCGCCACGCCACGTACAGGCGCACGGCCTGCAGCGCGGCCTCCACCATGAGGCCGCGGCATTCCGCCAGCGCGCAGTACAGGCGCTTGTCCAGGTCGGCCATCGACACTGTGCCCTCGCCGCCGGCGTACACCCGGACGGCCGCCTGCGCGGTTAGCAACGCCAGCACGTGCATGGGCACGATGTTGGACCGCATGAGCCGGGCCAGGTGGGGCTTCAGCTCATCCACGAACCAGAAGCACAGGTGGGCGTCCAGCTGAGCCACGGTGAGGTCGCCTGCGGGAGGGGGGCACGCAGGGGCGGGGGCGGGGGCGGTCGCGGTCACGGACATGGACGGTAGGAGAGGTTGGAGCTACGGGCCGAGGGCAAGGCGCCACTAGGCAGTGCTGGCTGCTGCATGGGCGCCAGGGGAAAGCCGTGCCATAGGGGCAGTATCGTTGGACTCAGCCGCGGGGGTAGGTGTATCTAAGGAATTGCATACGGGATAGTTTGGTGCCATGTAAATGTGCCTGACGTTATCAGGCAAGTGAAGGTAGTCAAGTTCTCAGGGTATCCGCTGTACACCAGATCAACTGGGGGCGGCGGTTCAGTGGATGACAGACTGGCTAGGCACATAAGGCTAGCAAAGGTTGTAGCACGCAACTCTCGCAGCGTACATATGCCGACCATGATCAGGTGTACTTTGGCTCAGCCCGCATTGCGCATCATGCAGTCAGAAGCTCGACGGGTATAGCTGCCCTGCACACGCCAGGTCACCTGGAGGCAATTCCTTGCTGATCGCCCGCAGGATGCCGTCCGCGACAGACCCCACGGTCAGCGTCATGCTGGGGCAGTCCGCGAGGTATAGCACGTCCAACAAGCCCACCACGGCCGCCGTCAGGTGCTTGAGCGGCTGGCTGTTGGCCGTTAGCAGCTGCATTCGGGCCCACTTGTCGAGGGCGACCAACGGCGCAGGCAAACCGGTCACCGCGGTGTACAGCTGCGGGGGCAACAAGGTAGTAGTAACGCAAAAAAGCAGTTTAGTAGGACTGACAACCTGGATTTGAACCCACAATGTGAAAAACGTATGTCCATCTGGCGCCGGTGTATGTCGCGAATCAAGTACGGGGTGGATGGGGCGTGTTAGCCTTGAAAGCGGGAAAGACGGGCAGCGAGGGCAGTACATGCAATGCAAACACGCATACCAGTAGCCAGGGTGTCTGGGGTAATTAAGCGCACCTGCAACTGGTTTGGAGAAGCGATGATGCGGCTGAGCGCTTCCCTCAACTCCTCCACGCATGCAGCAGCTGCGCGCTGGGCCGTGTCTGCATTGCATGGAGGGTTTCCAGAAGTGATGTGAACGCAAGGGTGGTATAGGGTGCACCTTTTTTGAACACCAAATCGCATGCCTACACAGAGTCCGGCATGGCCCTCACAGCCGTACCCGCAAGCTGGCGGGGCGATGCGCTATGTGAGCTTGGGAGGGCAACGTACCCTTGCACGGCGAGACGTAGCGCCCAGGCCTGGCAGGTTCCGCAGATGCAGCGTCGAAGCACGTTGTGGGTGCAGCCGCCACGCATGAGCCAATGTGGGTCGGGTTGGATGGAAAGCGCGTTGGCCGTCATTTGTGATTTACTGCTGCTGGTGCTTACAGTAGCTGCTAGTACGGCACTTCTCGGCCCTGCATTGCCGCCAAACAAGGAGGGCGTCCCCTCCCCTCTGCTGTAGCTAGAGAGGCACTACTCCACACGCAAGGCTCGCAGAACAGCTGCGTCCCCAGACTCACGTAAGGGCTTGGCGGCGACGGCTTCCTGTGGAGAAGGACGAGGAGGGGCTGCACCGCGGTCCTGGAGGCGGCGTCCGGACGGCCGCTGAGCCGCAGCAGCCTATGGGTGGCAGGTCGGGGAGGGTTGGTGTGGGGCTCTGGCACGGGGTCCGTGCTGCTGCTGGGCAGAGCGACACGCACAGGTAGGTAGGGAGCCACATACATGAGGCGGCACTCGACTCCACGACACCGCAATGGAGGCCAGGCCCGGCGTGTACGAGACTACCACACAGCAGAGCGAGCCCTGGCACGTACCCGCATTCATTCGGAGTGGCGTGGTCATCGGCGAGGTCACAAGGTGCAGAGCGCAGAAACGTTGTGGCGGCACATAAGCACCTTGCGTTCGGCCCTGTGAGCCTACGCGGGGGGTGAGCGGAGGAGTTCAGGGCGCAGAGAGCGGGGGGACGAGTAGCAACTCCTACATTGGGCCCGCAGTGTTGGGCGCAAAGGAACAACTTGCGGTATATTCTATTGACAGCCACAACACGGTTATCTTGCTGCTGCGGGGCGCAGCGAGTACCCAAGCCAAGTCCAAGCAGCGCTGCAACGCGATACTTGTTCTTGGGCGGTCCTCTGCTTGTTACTTGGGCAACCTGTAATGAACGTATTAAAATCGAGTAATTTGCTGGAAGAAGTGGCACCGGGCTGTAGGCTAGCGCTCAGCTGTTGCTGACAGCTCACAGCAACCCACCTTGGAGGCAAAGGTATTGGTGTTAGGGCTTCATGCCTTTATGGTATGCAGGCTTTGTGTACTGGCGACTCAGCAGCAAATCATTCTGAGGTTGGTATACAACCGTTGTAACCGCCCTGGTTGTCCAGGCGGTAGAGTGGACCGTAAACCATGTAACAAATGAAGGAACTTTGCAGTAAAGCGGGAAGCACCGCTGGCCGCTCGCCCCAAGTCCGCAGCTCAGCAGAACCCCAGCATGGAGTGCCCACAGCTCAAGGCTCAAATGATCAGAGGCTCTTCTCAGATCCCAGAGCTTTCGCTTGGGACACGCAGCGTGCATGATGACAGCCGGCTGAGGCCTAACCAGAACGACGTCAGTTGTCGGAAACAGACACAGCCGGCAACAAAGCAAACGTATGTAAAACAAATCAAGGAACTTGTACGCGTTGCTATGCCATCAGCTTACGGGGCGACTTCCGTGTCAGCGAAAACCCCTCACCTTCGCGCCGAAGACTGACCCATGGGCCTGGGCCTGCAGTGCTGCGCCTCGCCGTCCGCCCAGCCCAGCACTGCCTGTCCGGGCACGTGTTACCTGTCACAGGGGAAACGGTAGCACGCAAACACGTTGCAGGCTTGCGCTGCGCTGCAGCATGGTTGCAGGAAGGTCACGGTTTACAGCAGATACCAGCAGGCACCACAAAAGCCCAAAGGCCACACCGCGTACGTCAGCTACACCAAAGCCCGCACGGTTCAAGCGCGCCTGTCAGGGCCCAACGCTTTGCACGTCATCCCTTGCCCTCACAGCACCCTGTCGCGCTTGACGCATGCCTGGTGCTAGTGCCTACGGTAATGCCACCACTGCTGCACCGCTCTTGTGTTCGTGACCCACGCCCACCCACACCCACCTGCCGCAAAGCTGGGGCCCGAGACCCGCTGGTCGCTGCCTGCACGCCGCAAGAGCGAGAAAGCAGGCATGGGGTGAATGGGTGCGGGAGGAGAAACGCGGGCGCAGACGGGCACTGCCGACTCCTAGCAAGGTGCCACGGCAGCGGGCCACAGGTACTGCACATGACCGAAATCTACTTGACCCCATGCCGCTCAGGTGTGGTTGCCACCAGATACGTTGCTGGCTGACTCCCCACAGCGCGGTACGCGCTCCCACCGTCCCGCAGCCCCACGCGCTGCCTTGTGCTCACGCACCAGCTCCAGTCCGCCCCACCCCGCTGGTGGCCTAGTGCTCGTGCAACCTAGCCCCACCGCCAACCCTGCTTCCGTATTCCCCGCCCCACCCCGCTAGCCGAGAAGCACAACCACCTTTGCTGAGTGCCAGAGGCAGGCGGGCCGGCCGAGAGCAGGGAAACACAACGGAGGGCAGTGGACAGCGGCTCGGCCCCGGCACAACGACACCTCCCCTCCCGGCCCTCGGCACCCCGCCCGCCTCCCCCCCAGCCCCGCCCCCTATGGCCTACCTGGCCCCAAGGTGCAAGGGTTGATTAGCCGCCTCCGTAGCCGCGGCCACACAACCCGTTGAGGGCGCGGATGCCGGCCTGCAAAAGCGGCCCGCCGCACTCCGCGCTGCCCCGCTAAACCGCCGCCTCCAAGTGCTTTGGGACCACCTCGTTCGTAGGGAAGCTACCTGCTCCATAGTGCCTGCTGTTCCCTGCTGTTCCCTGCAGCTGCTGCTGAACAGGTAGGACTTGGTGACCAGCCCACCCAAGATGGAGGAGGATCGGCCAGGGCGTCAACAGGGCCCTGGTAAGTAGCCGGTAGAGCCACAAGGGCTTGCCATTGACGGCGAAGGACCCGGGGGAGGAATGGCCCGCAGGCACGCCAAGCACCGCGTCGCCCCTCAACCGTTCAGCGAAGCATCCACACGTGCCAGCCGGCGGCAGGGACGGAAGCGGCCCGGCCCGTGGCCCGTGCCCGGGCACCTGACGCGCCGAATGGTGGCGCTGCGGCGGTCCAGCAGAAGGCCTCACAAGCAGGCCGCCATGCTGCACGACGCGGCGCAGCAAGCGCCGCAGACGCTGCGGAAGCCAGGTGAAGGGTGGGGCCGCAGAAGCCGAAGCAGCACCACAGCGCGAATCATTTGCTGCAACAGCTGCTTCGCACCTGCCGGCCCAGGGGAGGAGCCCGAGGTGCGCACGCCGGCGCACCCCAAACCGACCGGCACGGCTGCCTACGCTGTGTCGCGCCTCGCCGCCCAGCCTCCCGCCACTCACTCGCCGCATAGCTGCACGCCCTCGTAAAGTGCTTGTAGATAGGGTAAGGACTGAGCAGAGAGCTGGCTGTGAAGGTCCCGTCCTGGGCAGAGGCCGTCCCCGGCAGCCAAAACCAGGGCCCTTGACCAAAAGCTACAGCTGCGCTGCTTCATCACGTCACAGAACCGACTGAGCGAAGAGTGCACGATGCGAAGCCGGCGCTGCCAGCGGTAGCTGTCCAGAGCCATGCGCGCTCCGACTGGCCCCGCGAGGGGTTCACAGTGCAATGCGTAGCCGCATTGACTGCTGAAAATCAAAGGATGTCATCATGTATGCTGAAGCGGCCAAGAGAACGGTGGAGGCTTCCAAGCGTCCTGAAAAGGCAGGCTTCGCGGCAGGCCAGCTGCACAGATTTGCCATGGTTGCCATACGTCATAATATTTCTCTGCAGTATCGGTTGGTAAGATACATATCACCGTCCAGCGGGCGGGGGCTTGCAAGGAGCATGTCCGACAGACCTTTCAACCACCGATCATGAGCTGCCCGCGACAAAACTGTATGCGGCATTCACTGCTGGATTATTGGCTGAGACATCAACGCGGTGTTTACTGAAGGTCTATAGTGCCGTTGGGCACGGCCCCCAGCCCCGGCCCCAGGCCCCGGTCGGCACGTGTCTGAGCACTCAAGGCCAAGCGCCGTAAGTACCACAGTGATAGGATTCTTCCTACTTTACGGCAAGTGGTGGATGAAACACCACATGACCAAAGGCCCAAACGCTCCAAGCGGAGCAGATGGCCTGAGGGCGAGGGCTTGAAACCAAAATCCGCACAGTCAGACGGATTGACGCGTGTGTAAAGTGCACTGCGTCTCCGTATCCGTGTCCGTATCCGTACATCCGTGCACGTTCGACACAACCAGAATACTGTCCCTCCTGGGTAGACAAACTTTCACTGGTAGGTTACCGTATGCAGTAAGAAACAGCCTCGCTTGCGTGTCCTCGATGGGCCTTCAGCCCTTCACTCGGCAAGAAGGTAACCACAGGAGCTCCCGTGGCAGTAACCAATTGGCTGCTGCGGTCGTTAGCTACCCGCCAAGCCTCCGCCCAGCCATGCCCATCACCGCTGCGAAATGACAACTTCAAGGTGGCGAGACTCCGCAAGCGAGCCAGCATTCACGGCACCCGCTCAGAACAGGTGACCGTTAAATCGAAGGCCGGCCGCAGCTCAGGTACCTACGCTTACACGTGGCATGGCGGCACGTGGCAAGCCGAAGGGTAACGAAGCTCTGGGGCTTACGGAAGCCTAATCACTAAGTTACAGTTACAGTCAAGAGGACTGCTGAAGTTGACCAGAGTTGACAGGGTATAGCGGGAAGGGGAGTGGCTATGGCATGGACCTCCTGTCCATTGTAGTGGTTGCTTGGCTCCGGTGGTCCTGTCTCGGCATCTGGCTCCCATGTGGACACCCTTTCGGCTCAAAGCACGCCTCAAGTTTACAGATTGGATAAGCGAAGCCCCGAAGACACTTGTCTAAGATGCTGCATGTGCGTCAAGCAGCGCGTGAATGCGAACGGCACGTGTCCAGCACTGCCTGTCCGGTACCGTAGTGTGGTGCATGAGCCGCGTACGGCAACCTTTCGGTGCGGTGAAAGCCCATATGCATAGACGGTGCATTACACCACACTGCTGGGGCACTTACTGGCTCAGCTAGCACTACCCTGCGACGCTCATGCCTCCTATGGGACGGACAGCAGGGGCGTCCCCTGCAACACACTAAGGCAAGATCTAACTATACTTTGTCGTACCACGTACGTTCCCCCTGCGTCACCTACAGCGTATTCTGCACCCAGACTTACGCACGCAAGACCCCACGGGCCTACCAGTTCACATGCATGCCCTAGCACGTCAGCATCTCGGCTCAGTCACTGCACGACCCATCTCACCGCACGCCGCGCCGGCCCCCGCACGCCGCACCGCCCTCCGCACGCCGCCAGTTGCCACCCCACCTCACCGTCCCCCTCCACAGCGGATTGCTGCACCCGGGCCGCATCACGTTGATCACACGGTGGAGGCAGCAGAGTGGCCACTGTCCGGAAGCGGCGTTTGGCCCCGTGCCGCCCCGTCCTCCTTTCCTCTGCCCTGCCGCGCCCGGCTGCCCCTGCCCTGCAGCCTACGCACCCGGCTACCAGCGGCCCTTAGGTCTCTGCCACCTGCGCGACTCCGCCCAGACGCCGTGCCCGTTGTGTACTGTCCGCGCACCCTCCACCGTGCACCCGAATCTATTCTAGCAAGGACAATTTTAACTGCTGCATGCCGCCACAACGCCTGCCGTGCGTGCTTCGCCCGCTGCCGCCCTGCCGCCCTGTACCCCTCGTCCCCACCGCACCAAACACCTATCGTAACCATGCAAGGCAGAGCTGTGGAGGCCCACATCTTTCTCTAATACTTGAGAGCTGTTTACTTCACCCATGACTTCAGCTTCGCGCACTCCCCACAGCAGCACGGCCCCTCCCCGCCGCACCCCGCCCCTCCGCACCGCCCCCCGCACGCCACCAGCTGCATCCCCGCCTCGCTGGCCCCCTCCAGGCTCACGCACAGCGGGTTGCTGCACCCGGGCAGCACCCGATTGCACGGCGGCGCCAGAAGCGGGGCAAGCACATCATCGGCCTGCCCTGCCCCCGCCCGCCGGCCTGCCGCCCCCTTCTGGTCCCGCCCCTGCCCGCCCAGCCCCACGCTGCGGCATGTGCCCAGCAGCCGACCCCAGCTCCCCGCCGCCCGCTCGTCTCCCCGCCCCTCCGCTGCGCCCTGGGCCAGGCGCGCCAGCCGCACCATCCAAGTGTAGCCAAGCTGCAGCAGCTCAAGCGACTCCACCTCGAGATGGGGCGAGCCCGCCAGCAGCGCTGCACACAGCGGCAGCCAGTGCGCTAGGCATACGGACACCAGACGCAGGAAGCTGGCCTGCTGCTGCAGCGGTAGGCCTGGCTGCCCCGTGCCTGCGGCACTCACACCACCCGTGTCGCCGGGGCCCATCGCAAGGTGGTTCGCCGCGGCCCGCCCGGATGCACCACAGCCACCGTCGCCGCCGCCACTGCTACCGCAGCTGCTGCCGCCATCCCCATCACCTGTCCTTTCGCACGCCCCCGCCAGCCCTAGCACCGCGCCCATGATACCGGTGTACCGCTGCAACGTCGCCGGCTGGTACACACCCGCGGCCCTGAACATGCCCGCCGTCGCCTTGAAGGCGGCGGTCAGCAGCGAGTCCTGACGGTCCCCACCGTCACCGCCCCCGCCGTCGCCGCCCCCACCGACGCCTCCCGCCTCCACGCGCGCAACGGCCGTCCCCATTATGGCGTCCATGACCCCCGTGAAGCAATGCACGGCGGCCAGGTTTAGGCGGGCAGCGCTGCCGTTGGCCCATGGTGACAGGAACACGCGGCTCGGTTTGGAGAGAAGCGTAGTCGCCTTAATTGCGGTGACCATCAGCGCCGCAGCCTGCCCCTGCCTCCCGGTCGTTGCCGGTGGCGGCAGCAGCTGCCTCCGCCAGCGCCGCCAGCCGCCGCCCCTCCAGCAGCTCCAGGAGCAGGGACGGGCACGAGGCCAGTTCTGGGTACTCCAAGGTGCGGTCCATGAGCGGCACCACATGCCGGATGAGTCGCTCCTGGCAGGGCAGGTACCCGGCCCGCAAGGCGGCGGAGAGCCACGCGGCGGGGGGCTCTGGCGGCGGTGGTTCGCCTTCATGGTGGGCACGTGGGCAACGGTTAGGGCCATGTTAACATGATCAGGAGGCAGGAACGCTCGCTGTCCTATGACGCTGCGTTAGCAGGACAATGACGTAGTACACGCACGTCAAGGTCAACATTCCCGCGATAACCAGCCACATCGCACGCAGTATCCAGCGCTCAGCCTGCACCCCAACAATTACAGTCACCCTGAAACATACCTGAACCATGCGCAGGTGGAGTAGACGGGGACAAATCCACGACGCGCAGCATGTCCGTGAACAGCTTGCAAGGGCCCCTGTCCGCCTCCATCCCAGCATCGACCGCTTGCACTGCCAGCCGCCGCCATACGCCCGCCAACCTTGGCCGCCCTGCCCACACCTGATACGCAGACTCTGCGCTGCTGCCGCTGGTACCTGCGTTCCTTGCCGATGGACCTTCCGCCGCCGCCGCCGCCGCCGCACTGCGGCCGCCGCTCCCTACCTCAGTGCCGCTGCGGCCCTTCGCCCCGCGACCAGCCCCACCCCCGGAAAGCGCGGTGGACAGCAGCATGCCGCCCCGTGTAAAAGCCAGCGCACGCAGAGCGGTCTCGGGGCAGAGGCTCGGGCTGAAAACAGCCTGCGGCTGCGCGGACAGTGACACCGTACGGCTGCTGCCCGCGGTGCTGCTTGTCCCACCGCAGCTGCCGTTGGCTGTGCCGCCACCGTCATCGTCGCCGCCGCTGCTGCTTTTGGCCGTGCTGCCGCCGCTACCGCCGCTGCCGTCGCCGCCACTGCCGCTGCTTCTGGCCGTGCCGCCGCCACCGCCGCCGCCGCTACTGCTTCTGGCCGTTCTGCCGCCGCTACCGCCGCTGCCGTCGCCGCCACTGCCGCGGCTTCTGGCCGTGCTGCCGTTGCCGCCACCGCCGCTGCTGCTTTTGGCCGTGCTGCCGCCGCTGCCGTCGCCACCACTGCCGCGGCTTCTGGCCGTGCCGCCGTTGCCGCCACCGCCGCTGCTGCCTCTGGCTGTGCCACCGCCGATGCCGCTCGCTGTGACGCCGCCGCCGCCACTGCGCCTGCGCTGCCAGCTGTCGAGCGTGGCGCGGGCATACCGTATCAGCATACTGCTCACTGTCCTGCGCTCCAAGTCAGGTGGCACGACGCGCGAGCCGGTCAGGTGCTCAGAAAGAAAGATGTTCGTCCAGAAGGCGGTCGTAAGCTCCAGGCCGCGGAGGCTCAGCAGCAGCGGCCCGCCCCGCCCCGCGTCTGTGGCGTCCGGGTCCGGCACGGGCGGCAGCAGCTGGTCGTACGGCAGGCCGTACGTCGCACCGCCGTCCACCGCGTGTAGCTGGGACACCAGCTGTAGGTGCACGAAGTTCTGTGGGGCCCAAGAGGGGGCAAGGACACACGGAAGTATGAATGTGCACCGCATATCCTGTTTCAAGACCCACAAGCAAGTACCGCAGTTGCCTGATGAGGTGCAAGTGGCGTCCGGGCAAACGGTTGGATCTGGGTCAGCATGCAAACTACATTTTAGGGCTTGCAGAGTCCACACACGCGCATGCAGTCCACAGCACACGGTACCTGCAGGCATGGGCCCGACAGCAGCGCCCTGGCGTCCTCCCCCTCCACCGTCCTATCCAACGGTCCGCAGGCCGATAGTCTGCACACGCCTAGCAGCATCTTTATGATCACGCTGAAATGCTGCCCCAGATCCAGTGTTCCGGTCTTATTTGGCGAAAAATTCTGACCGCTCATAATTTCGGTGCCTTTCGGGTCTGGAAATTCTGACAATCGTACATTTTTCAGGATTTCTGGGCAAATCCTTGGGGAAAACCCTCTTAAAAATCCTGATTCGGTCAGAATTCTGCCCAAATAAATACTGACAGGCAGCCAAAATGGCCGCCGAAATCATGATAATCCTGAAGACCGGGACACTGCCAGATCCCGTGCAGATGGGCGCCAGGCCTGCAGCTGCTTGGGGTCCGTAAGGCGCCGCGTGACGAAGTCGCACATGTGCTCCACTAAGGCTGCTCTCCGCCAGCGCACGCACTATGCTCAGCCGCTGCCCGCCCGCACACCTACAGTTAAAAAGCACGAGGTCCTGTGGCCGCTCGTGACATAGGTGCACCATCTGGGCCACCGGCTGCACGGCGTGCAGCAGTGTGCCGGTGTCCAGCAGCGCCCTGCTGCCCCGGTGCTCCTCCGCCGCCAGCAGCCGGCTCAGCGCGGGCAGGGCGCCACAGCGCAGCAGCGCCGCCAGGGTCTCCATGCTTTGCTGCCGTTGGCCTCGCTGCAGCATACCCCCCAGGTGGGCAAGGGGGCGGTGCATGAAAGGGGCCTGCTGTGCGCCTTCTAGGACGGCTTCCGGAGCCAGCACCATGCTCAGTAGCTCCGAGCTTAGCACAAGCGCGTCGCCCCATCCCGCTGCCGCGCTGCACTCCCTGTCAATATCGGAAGCACCTCCGTTGTGCTGCTGCTGTGCGCTGCTGCCAGACGCGTCCGAGCCGCGGGGCTCGTGCTGTTGCTGCTGCCGCTGCTGTTCCTTGGCCTTGCCCTCCGCTCAGGGTACCGTATTATTCAAGATGGAGTAAATAATAAGGTTTCATGTTGGGGCTTCTCGTTACTCCTACGGCAAACGAGCTGTTTGCAGGCTCACAAGTACGACGGTACAAATTGAGACCCATGGGCCATGTAGCCCTCATGCGCACCAGCTGACGCAGTAGGACGGATAGTCAGAGCTCAGAGGAAACTTCTCTCCTAACAAGACTGCAACCTCGGTAGCCTTGCTTTGTGCAAGCAAATGGCGCCCCGGAAAGGCCCATGTGACCCTGCGCGCACGTGTCACCGTCAGCCACGCACGCTTGCACGGTGCCCATGCCGGCATCCCTGTCCAGTGACCACATGTAACCGGACCCACATCATCAAAACCTTTCACGTTCAGCCAATCTGGTCGAATGGTCCGCTGCACAAGAGGCCGCTATGCATGGACGTACCTCAACGAGCTTCGCCGGTACGCCAATGGAATGCGGTGGGTGGAGCCAAGGCGCACATGGCCGTTACGCTACGCTACACGCATTGAGGTGCACTACAACAGTTGAAATTGTGGGATATGATGAGAGGTGATATGGGTCAAAGAGTGTAGTGTACCTGGCATGTCTTGCGTACTTGGCATTACAGATTGGCGCAACGGTCTCAAATGCCAGCAGCTGCGTCCATTGCTTTGACATGGCTACGACGTCATGCTTCATGGAACCCCACAACGTTCTTTGCAACAGCCCGTATCAGATTTTGACACATAAGACCTCGCACTCCACCTTTCAGGCCATCGGCCACCGTCCCACCGTCGTCCACCTCACTGCGGACGCCGCGCCTAGGGTGCCGCCGAAGCTGGCTAGACCCGCAATACCGGTAGCAGCAACGGCCCTCCCACTCATTGGTCACAGTGTTGCGTGCCTGATTCATCAGTTCGGCGCCTACGCCGTCTCCCCTGCGCTTGCAACACTCGCCCCCAGCAACCCACCGCCCACGGGCAAATCCCATGCGAGCCCAACGGCAGACGTGCAGCTGGTGCCCGGTAGTGCGAAGCCATTGTTGAGCAGGTCTCGCTTTCCGCACTTTGTATCCGACATGGTACTCGCAGTTGGCGCACCTGTCGGCCAGGGAAGGGGCATGCAAGGGGGGCCGCAACCATGTCTGCGTGCATGGTGTGGAGGCGGAGGCATGGTCAACACTGGCCTGCAGTGACACTGTCTACCGTAAGGGGAATCTAGCCCTGGCTTTAACAATAGGTAAACCCACCGCCATTGCGGCCCCTTGGCCCTGATGCATCCGCCTGCCCAGCTGACCAAGTCGTCGGCCACGGAAAGTCCGTACCCTCCACCTTCTGGCAGATCCCTTTCCCACACTGTCGTACAAAATGGCGCTACGGGACTTGTCCAACGTGTGCCTGATGCTTCCTTGTAGACACACTGAGCCTCAAACGTGCAGGGGCCTGGCATCACGTGACCCTTGAAGTTTTTGCACCACGTGGTCCTGGCCCGCCATGGGCCACGTGCCCTACGCCACGCCCATGCGGCCGCCCACCTTGCCATGCCACCATACATGTCGCCACTCCACGATACGCAGCGCTGTGCTGCGAACCTGCAGGCGGCCGCCCGTCCGCAGCTGAGCTCTTTGCTGGATACCAGCTCAAGCGGCCTCCACAGCGTACAATACGTCAGTTGGTAGTGCGCACAGCCAGGTGGCCTTGTGCTGGCCAGGCCGTTCCGCGATGTGCGTGGTGCTGCCTGCGGGGCGTGGCCGCGTAGGTGGCACAGGGCTCAGCGTCAAGACCTCGCCAGCAGAGGTGTACAGCGACGAAGTGGTGCAGGAGCCCTCGCTCACTGCCACCCAGCGTAACACAGGAGAGGCCAAACGTTAGAGCGTCCCATGACCCCAGACTGCCTGTACCATGCCAGGCCCAACCCCCTAACGACTCGTACCTAACGTGTGATGGCACTCTAGTGCAGAGCGGCCGGCGCCTTCCCGGTGAAGTCGGACGGTGAAGGTGCGGGCGGCGGTGGCGGCCTCGTAATGTGGTTTCACGTGGCACGTGGCGCGCAAGGGCAGCACGAAGTCGCTGTCTGGGTTGAGGGCGCGTCGGGGAACACGTTTAGGCTTCATAGTGGGTCGAATGGTGGCCCGTGTAAACATGAGTAAAAATCAGAAGGTTTACCGGTGGCCATGGCCAGGGGCGTGAGCCAGGTGTCCCGGGCTTAGTGGCACGGCGGGAGGCATGGGGCTGCCGTCGTAAGCGCCGCTGTGGACGTGATGGGAAAGGTACTGCCCCGGTCAGCGCGACCAGACGAGGCGTGACGGCAGCCGGCGGCGGCGTGGGTGCAGGTTACTCCGTATGGGCATGTGCGACGGTGGCCCCCATATGGGACGTGAGCCAGGCGGGCGTATGCACCGAGGCCACGAAGAGTGCGAGGCGTGGGTTTGTGAAACGCAAGGAGTGGATGCAAACGGGGCCCAATCGGGGCCCGGGTAGAAGCGGCGTCTGTGACGCACAAGCCACCCACCACGGCGCTTTACTAAAAACAGCATTGGTTCTGGCGTGCGCCGGCTGTTGGGTGTTGGCCATCCTACACGGGTGGTTACTGGCCATGTGGGCTACAAGACGGCCCCACCTGTGACGTGAAGGTGTTGGCAACTGGAGCGGAGCCGTGGGGTCCCGATGAGCTGCTGCTGCTGCCTCCCACAAGGCCAACGTTGGCCCCATGCCCTGCAGTGCAGCGCATCCCGCAGCACAACCAGCTGTTACGCTGCCTCCTATTGCCACGAGTAGACGGAGCAAATATGCATTTCGCCCTGCGAGAGGGACAGGGAAGGGTAATAACGAGGACAAAGGCGGGAAGGCTCCGCTGGTGTACTACCTCTCCATGCACGGCACGTGGGCACCATGTGAGCTAGGAATGCTCGAGTATATGCAGAAGAGGCCGTGCAGCCCGGACTGACCTGGATTGGCAGTGAACAGTAGAGCCCCTACTGACGCAGGCCCTTACCAGCAAGTCTGTCAACCTTGACACTCCGTAAGCGGCACCAAAGCCTGCGTGGTTAGGGTTATTACGGCCTTAACCTGGTTAAGCCTTCGAAATGCTTACAATAGGTGTAATGCAATTGTTCGCACACATTCAGGGCCTCGCAGTAGCGTCAAGGCAGTGCGTATCGTCCCAAAAAAGTCGCTCTGGCACCAGCCCAGTTCTTGCGTCATCCTAAAAAGGTTAGGATACGAGCACATTTTGGTGAAAGTGATTCCGGGAGTCAGCACAACGGCCTCACCGAGGTCGCGGAACTGCACTCAAAGCTCCAAGCTTCCGCCACGGCCTCCAATTGCGTTCATACCAGAGTCAGAGGGCTTAAGATGGCCTCTGACAAGACGGCTCTTTGCTCTCGCGTTTTGTGGGCGATGTGTCAGGCAGGGAAACGGCAGCGCCTAGAGACCAGGCCGACGAGACCAGGCTTGCCCTGCTTTGACGAGCATGATTAGCCCATACTGGCTACTTTTGCCACATAGTAGCAGTTTGCACTCCCTCAGGAACCATGCGCACTGCCTCCGCTTGCGGATGGTTCGCCCGCACTCCCTTCCTGCAGACGCCTGTCTGGTCGTACCGTAGGTCTTACCGCCCTGCCGCACCACCTCGATGCCACGACGCACGTGGCCCGGATGCTCGGCAGCGGCAGGGCGCAGGAGACGGGCACGCGAGCGGTGCTGGCCACGGCGCAGACAGTCTTTGCCAAGGCCGCCGCCGACGCCGCGCGTTGCTGCATCGCTATGCGGCACCTGATGTACCCCGAGGCCGCCGGCGCAGGGCAGCAGCCCGCCACCGACCCGCTTCTCAGCATGGCGGAGTGGAGCAGGCTGTTCGGCGAGCTGACGGGGGACACAGCTGCCGAGGCCGGCCACCTGGACAACAACATCCAGTTAGCGGTCATGCAGCTCGAGGAAGCGGGAATGGGTACGCAGCGCCAGCCGGCGGTGCCCGTGCCGCGGAGGACTGCGAACCTCATTGGCGTGATGGCGGACGGGCAGCTGCTGGCCGCTGCCGCAGCGACGGTACTCGGGAAGCTTTGACCTGACTCGGGAAGAGTGGAGGGTTGGACGGACAGCAGCAGGCAGTGGTGGGTGGCCAGGGAGGAGGCGCAGCAGGGGCAAGCTGCTGGGGCCGGCGGCGGTGGCAGGGTTGCAGTAGGGTAGGGTAGTAGGCTGCCAGAAGACGCCTGGGAAGGTTGAGGGCCTCCATGCGCTAGTGGAATCTGACGGACGGGCAGCTGGCGGCTGAGGCGGGCGTGCCGGTGGGTCCTCGTTGCACGGTAGCAGGTAGTGTACATGAGAAACAATCACGACGCTTTTCACCAGATCGCCTTGTTCGTATAACTCCCTGGTTCTCCCGAGGTGACCCCCATTTGTGGGTCTATAACAAAACTGTACATGTTCGAAAGCCTTTGCACGTAGTATGTTCGTAAGGCCCGTAGTATGTGATGTCACAGCTCTGCCTGCCTCTCCGTGGCCCCACGTGCACAGGCTGCCAGTGCCTCCCGATCGCCGCCCAGGCCGACGTGCGCCGCCGCCTGTTCCGCTGCGGCCTGGCCGCCTGCCTAAATCACGCCCTGCGCCTGTTGTACAGCGCGCATGACAGCGGACAGGAGTACGTCGCCACCGCTGTGATACACCTGGAGGTTAGGATAGGACCAGTGCTCGTGAGCGATGTAGCACCTACAGCGCTGGCGAAAGCCAATGACAGCAGCGGCGGCGACGGTGGCAGCAGCAGCAGCAGCAGCAGCAGCAGCAGTAGTGCCCCAGGAAGGGAGAGCGGCGGCGGTGGCGGGGCTTGCAATGTGAGCTGTGGCGGCGGTGAAGGCAGAAGCACCCACGGCGAGGGCAGGCCGCAGTTGGGTCTGCTGCTCACGTCGTCCAAGCGGGCGGCCTTGTTATCACAGGCGCTGGAGCGGCCTCCCTTGTCGACGGCAGCAGCGGGCAGGGGACCAGGAAGCATGCAGGGGGCGCAGGCAGCCTGGGGGCTCGCCGTCCTGGTTTTTGCTGCGGAAGTTTTGGTGAGGGAGATAAGGGACAGGCTGTGTACCGCGCGGCAGGCGGCAGCTGTTGCAGACCGTCCGGACGCAGACGCCGCTGCATGGGGGCTGGACGCCTTGTGCATTGACGAGGCGCACGAGGCTCTGGCCCTGGCGGCGAGGGGGGCGTGCAACCTGGCGGTTTTGTGGCGGGTGGCGGAGGATGTGGCGGCGCTCGGCGATGTGACAAGTGCCACGGACACCTTGAGCCTTCTTCTGGTGCCGCTTCCGGCTACTGGCCCCCGCGCAGCTGCTGGTGTGCCAGCCACACCGCCTGCTGGTGGCGGCCTGCACGCTGACGGCGGCGCTGCCAACCGGGAGCGGGAAGGCGTCCCTCGGGATGCGGAATTTGGGCGCGGTAGTTGTGCTGTTGTCGGACAGTACCTTGTGCGGGCGGCTCAGGACCTGGCTCACCCCGCAGCAGCCGCGAGCCGTACTGCAGCCTCCTGCAGCCGTGGCGGCGGCGGTGTGGCGACGGCGGCGGTGGTGGTGGTGGTGGCATAGTCCTAAAGCACGCCGCTGACGGTGATGGGTGCCCGGTGGCGCCGCTGCCCCAAACCATTTGGCACGTAATCAGATTTGAGCCGCATTTTGTTGTGCAAGCCCTGGCGCTGCTCAAACTCGCAGCGGGCGATATCAGGCCTTCGGGCGGGGTGCCCGGGCGTTTGGACGGCGGCGGACGGCGGCAGCGGCGGCGGCGGACATGACCTTCCAGCGGTGTGCGACGGAGCTGGCGGCACACTTTTGGGACAGGGATGACTTTGTCGGCGACGGGTTCCTACAGGAGCACAACAAGCTGCGGGTGCTGCCTGACGGCTCCCTCATGTCGGACCTGCTAGACAAGCAGCGCGTCGCAACAGGAAGGCAGAGATGGCAGCTGCCGCCGCCGCCGCCACCGCCGCCGCCGTCTGGCCCCCTGCCGTCGCCGCTGGTGCTGACGCACTGCCGGGCGGGTGCCTTGCCGCAGCTGTGCGTGTGCGGCAACCCGCGGTGCGGCAATTTTGGAGGGCACTGCAAGGGGGCGCTGTCGCTCAAGCAGTGCGGCGGATGCCGGGCGGTGCGGTACTGCGGGGCGGACTGCCAGCGGGCGCACTGGCGGGCGGGGCACAAGGCGGAGTGCAAGCTACTGGTTGCGGCAACAACCAAGTGAACTCGGTCATGCTGGGAACAGTGCAGCTTGCGTGGGCCAGTGGTACAGGGTTCGCGTCTGTTGGCGGTGACGGAGGCAGCGGCGTCGTACGGAGGGGCAGGCGGCGTCACTGCTCGTCACCGGGATCAAGGCGACGGCCAGCCTGCTACGGTAGCCCAGGACGTTGCTGACCGCGGTGCGGTGGAGGGAGGATAACTAAGGCGCTGCTGGGGGTGGCGTGGTGGGGGCAACTCACGCAGCAGCGGCGGTGGCGGTGGGGCTTTGGAGGAGCCGCCAGCAGCTTCCAGCTCGAGCATTGGGATTAGAAACGCGGCAGCTGCGAATGCGGGACCGCCATGGGCGCGGGGGTAGGTGGAGTCCTTCCGCATGGTGTCCCTCAGCCTGATGCCTGGCTGCCGTTGGGATATGCGCTGCTGGTACGAGGACCTGCTTGCTGCCGGCTGCCACATGGTGCGGCTAGTGGGGCTGGCCGAGGGCGCGGCGGTGGGGCGGGGAAAGCTGCGAGCGGCGGCGAGCTGGGGGTGGCTGGCCAGCGCGTTGCGGAGAGGGACATCGGCCAGAAAGGCTCCGCTTCAGCAGAGGGCGGCTGGGGAGCAAGTAAAAGGCGTTGGCAGGGCGAGGGCTGGGCAGGCGGGCGGCGGCTGTGGCGCGCTGGGCCCACGGCTGCTGCTCCCGTGCTACGTGACGCAGCCCGGATGCAGCAACCTGCTGTGCATGAGCATGGAGGGAGGCAGCGAGGCGGGGATGCCGCTTGCGCGTGCAGGGGCCAATTTGGACGGGCGGCATGCGCTTGCGGGAGCAGCGTAGTGGAGCACGTCTGCGGCTTCGTCACGCGGCGCATGGCAGACCCCAGGCAGCTGCAGGCCTGGAGCCCGACTGCGCGGGAGATGGGGCAGCAGTGGCGCATGCTGTTTAAGCTGCTGCGGAGAGTGTTCCTCCTGGCATGCGAGGCGTTCAGGTGCCCGGCGGCAAGCGAGGATGTGGCGGCAGGCGCTGATGTCGGCGCCATGCCTCCAGGTAGGCCGTGGCTGGCATGGACGGCGGGCTGTTGCTGCATGCGATCAAGGCTTGAGCGGATGTGTACGCAGTAATGGTCACACGTGTTGACCGTGCAAGCACCAGCCGCCGAATCACTCACTGCGAGAGTACGCACCGCCTGCAGCCCTCAAGCAATTGGCA
>VFQN01001820.1_pt1 | contig 34573 bp, 50 predicted proteins | sample 3512371 | NCBI WGS metagenome assembly VFQN01 (sample SAMN10412370, study PRJNA504923) | tailings metagenome | isolation source: Replicate 2 from Balatoc abandoned mine | place: Philippines: Itogon, Benguet | collected 2017-08-28 | reverse complement strand
GAGGGGGGGGGGTGGGGCGGGGGAGAGGTGAGGAACAGGTGGCGGCATGTACGAATGGATCCGTGTTGGCAACAGCGGTAGCAACCGCGTAGAGTAGCATTAGTGGGAGAGGAGGGCAGGGGGCGGGAAAACGGAGCGGTGTGCAGCTGTACAGCGGTGCAGGGATGCGCACGGTTTGGCCATGGGAGGTCTGCGGTTTCCCGTAAGGTTAAAGTGTAGTGGGCAAGTAATCGGTCAGCTTGCAGGTCAAGGGCCCTGCGGTCTGTTTTGGGCCATGTCGCTTCTGCCCACCTTCCGTGCCAGCAGCTGCTGCATGTTGCCGTACCGCGCGATGCCGGTGGGCCAGTCGTGCGACAGGAAGATGTCCACCGGCTGCTGCAGCTGCATCAGCCGGTACACCTGCGGGAGAAGGGGGAGGCGGGCAGGGGCGGGGCACGTGGGCACGTGGGCACGAGGCGAGGGCGGTGGGCATGCGGGGGGCGCTGCCAAGTGGGCAGCAGGGGGATGCAGCAAGTATGCCCTGGAGGCAATGAGAACAGCGTAGTTCCGCCCAGCGACGCAAGACTTCCCCTCCCTGTCCGCACCCCGCCCCACCTCAAAGTCCCGGATGTGGTACATGGAGCGGATGGTCTTGTCGTTGTACGGCAGCGCCTCGTGGTGGCCGCGCAGGTAGTCGTGCGACTTGTAGATGCCGCTGAGGCCCGCGATGCGCAGCCCGCCGAACCTGTGCCGGGGCGGAGGGAGGGGGCAGGGGCAGGCTTGCAGCCGATGCATGCCTGGCGTCCAAGCGTGCAGGCCGAGCGTGCCTCCTTGCGCAGGTTGCAATCCACGCTAGCGCAACTTGGATCTCTGCGCGGGTAAGCAATGTGGCAACGTGGATGTGTGGCAATGGCAGCGTTCGCATACGGTCACCTCCACTGCCCCGCAGCCCGCTTGTTTGCATCTCCTTGCCGACCGCCTTGGAGCTACTCCTCCAACCCGCACAGCTTCGGCCGCGTGAGCCGCACTCTCCGCGCCCCACATTACCGCCCCTCCGTTGCACCCCAACCACAACAACCATATCCCACACTCCCTGCACGGCCGTGACCGCCCTCCACACTTCACCTGACAGGCGCCCGCCCTGGCCCCCATCGGACCCAGCGTGTCCGTGACTCTTTGACGCTTCACAATTCCTCGCGTTACACGCTCCCCCCACCTGACCGCCCCCGCAAAGCCCAGGAAGTAGATGTTGGGCGCCGCCCACCCCCCGTGGTACAGCTCCCACAGGTGGTTGGCGGCCTCGTGGTTGCCGCCGACTGCGGTGGCAGACGTTGGGTTCAGGATGAAGGACAACGAGTGGCGGGGCAACAGGGTGCGGCCGACGGCAGTCCTGCTGGCCGTGAGCCCGGAGTGTGTTATATCTCTGAGAGTTGTGCGGCTACACATGGACGGTTGCGGCGGCGGTATCGTCAAGCCCACGCAGCCTGCCGGTCTCACTGAATAAGGTGGGGTAGGGCGCCACTCGCTCCCCCGAGTAGTACTTGTAGAAGGTCTGCATGGAGCGGTACTTCTGAGGGCAGGCCATGGTCTCCAGGTCGTCCAGGTTGCGGACAGCCTGGGCAGGGAGGCCGGCACAGGGGATGGGGACAAAGGTGTCGAGGATGGGTGTGGGAGCAGGATGCGTGTGCCGGGCGAGTCCTAGTACGACACTTCGGAGCGGTCGCGTCGCAGCGAAACCATGACATGCCCAGCACCATCGTAGGCAAGCAGGTGGATAATCACCCCAAGTAGGAAGCGGGGAGCGGGGTCGATTGGGGGAGCAGGGGGTGAGGGACAGCAACAGAGGTTCGTTCCGGGGCCGTGCGCTCGTGCCCCTGCTGTGGCCCTTGTCCTCGCCCCAGTGAGGCCGTCCAGCAGCTGGGCCACAGTGCTTTAGGCTACCCACACGACCGTCGTACAGGATGGAAATGGCCGCACGTGCGCGCACATTCAGGCTCCGCCCTTGCGCGAGCCCCCTCCCCACCCACCGCGCACCTGGAAGTCCCCGCAGCATATGAGCAGGTCTATCTTCTTTCCCTCCCGCTGCTCCAGGTGCTGCAGCGTGGCGTAGATCTTGTCCAGCTCGCCGTGGCAGCAGCCCTCCACGGCGATCTGGGTCGGGGGAGTAGGGGGCGTGGAGGGGGGTTCAAGGCGGAGGAGAAGAGATTGGGGAGGTAGTGGGGAGGGGAGTGGGGAGGGGAGTGGGGAGGGGAGTGAATTGGGTGTTGGGGCGGGCAGGCGGCCGCGCATCCTCCGGGGTCGGCGGCTATGGTCGGTTATGGGACGGACGCTCCAGTAGGAAATGCCTGCGGAAAGAGAAAGCATTCTATGGCGGTAATACTAATGAACAAGTGGGAGTGTGCCGTGTGTGTGTCCAGCGGCCTGCTGGGGAGGAGGGGCAGTGCGCACGCAGGGCAGTGGGGTTGCGGAAGTGCGGCGGCAGAGCGATGCGCCAGTAGACGCACTTGGACCTAGCACTGGTCCAGTTCAACACGTGCAAACGCCGTATCGACACATCAAAGGCGGATTGGAAGGCGCGGACCTAGACGTTGCAATGTGGGGGAGGAGGGACGAGGCCCAACGCTGGATGTGGGTCGGTGACCGTGTTGGGTGACCCGTGGGTGCTGTTGCTCTGGTCTCGTGTACGCCCGGGAGCTGTCCCACCCACTGATCCCAATTCTCCCGGGTGTGTGCCAGGGGCTAATCTCACCGTTATCTTGCCCATTGCGCCCCGAGCGGGCTGCGAACGGCCCTGTCGGCCGACAGCTTGGGTTGGACCAGATCGCTTTTCCCGTTGCCCGTATCGTGGAGCTAAAGGACAAGTTTTTGACAGTCGTTTAGTAAGACCAATAGCTGGGCTGTATGTTGTGCCCTGGCGTGGAAAGCTCCAAAGCATGCCAGGCCCTTGCGCCCGTCTTGTTCCTTACGTCTCTCTATTATACCAGCTTAGGTAAGCACCTAAGGAGTCTGGTGTTGACTAGCATTCTTAGGCTGGCTGAGTCACTCCATGCAGAAATCCTTCGCTACGGCAACCGCGCGGGAAGCAACTTGTTGGCCCAATACATAAAGCCCCTGTCGCCTGTTGCTTAGTACTTGTGAACACCTATTTTATCGGAAAAGGGGCTGCTATTCGTGACCCTATTTATTACTCGTGATCTATTTATAATTCTGCTAAGGACCGCGCCACGATGGCTTCCTCTCTTGCGTGCCAAATGCGTGCCAGCGCCCAGGCACGGCCGACGATCTCTATAACTCAAAATTCAACAGCAGTTGTGCCACCGAGGCGTCGGCCAGTCCTCGCGTGCGCATCGCTGCGCAACCAGGAACGCCAAGCGAGTCCGCAGCAAGACCCCGTGCCTACGCCGATTGTGGCAGCTTGGCAACAGCTGTTCAGTGGACTGCAGCACCACCTACCGAGGCGACAGGTGCTCGGCCTACTCTCGGGCGTGGGAACGCTGGCGGCAGGAGCGTCGGCCGCACAGGCCATCCAGCTGCCGGGGCCAGCAGAGGCAGTGTGGGAGGCCCTTGGCGGAGGCCCACCAGATCTGGTCTTTCCAGAGCAGTTTGAAGGCGTGTGGGACGTCATGAGCGAGCTGGTAGGCTAAGGCAGCGAGGGCCATAGGGGGGCAACCGTTGTTGATCATGCACAAGGCGCCTGGCCGCTGCCTGGCACATCAGCCGCGCGGCCATGCACTCCCCACTTACTCCGCTCCTATCCATAACTCCTTCACCGCCATTTACACACTGGTCTGAAACCTCAAAAACCTTCATACGAATACATCTAACCCGTGCAAGACCTGTCCCCGTGTCCCCAGGTGTCTGTGGAGACTCCCCTGGGTGAGGACGCCGTGCCCAACCTCATGGCCCTGCGGCGGGCGCAGCGGGAGGACCTCAACCGCCCCGTCAGGTACCAGGTGAGTCAACCGACAAGGTTCCGACAAGACGCAATCCGGCCGCTCCGCAGACGTGGGGGACGGCATGTGGCAGGGCAACCCAGGACGAGAGGGCCGTACACCTCTGTGCATGGAGCAGTGCCCTGTGCCGACACGCGGTGTGTACGTCCTGACCCAGATGGAGGACGGACTCCAGCGTACTGGACTGTCCCCCAGTCCTCACCCGGCGACCGCCGAACGCCCTCCACTCCTCCATGCCCGCCTCCTCACAGCACCGCCGCACCCCCCGCACCCCCCGCCTGACCCCCGTCCCGACGCCCTCGCCCACCTTGACCCCTGCTCGTGGCCTCCCCTCGCCCCCAGGTGTCCTTCATCCGCAACGAGCGCGGCAAGGTGGTGTTCGACCGGCGCTTCAACACCGCCTCCATGCTGTCCATGTGGGTCGGGCGGAGGAGGGGCGCGAGGGGTGGGCGGGGCTCAACGTTACTTGCAAGGGCATGGGAGCGTGGCTTGGGCTCCACGCTGTATGACACTGGCTACTGTAGGCATGGAGGATGAATCGGCAAGCGCAAACTGCATGCGCACCTGCACGTATGGGGTTCCCAACTCCTGAGTTGAGTGTACAGCGGGCAGCCTGTGATGGCACTTACGGGCCTCAGCACCTGCTGCTTCCCACCTAGCCCTGCACCTCGTCCCCCCCAGGTACTACGACGGGCAGCTGGACTCCATCTCGGAGCGCATCAGCTGGAACCCCAACGACCCCAACGTGCTGTCGCTCAGCATGCCGCAGGTGAGCAGGCGGGGGCGGCTGGTGGGGCAGCGAATAGGGGTACGAGTTCAGGTCCCACATGAGCACACCGGTTGGGCTGGACCCAAATCCCGGAAGATAGACTGCAGTACTTACGAGATGCCACCAGCTGCAGGTCCTTTCTCGCTTTGCGTATAACCCACTATGCGGACTGGAGTTTGCAGGCGGAATGCCCGCCGTTGAGCTGTAATAACAACTCAACAATGGATAGGTGCCGGCATGAAAGAGCAGTCCTTTGCAGGCGGAATGCCCGCCGTGAGCTGTAATAACAACTCCACAATGGATAGGTGCCGGCATGCAAGAGCAGTCCCCCGTAACCACTGCCAGCATGCCCACTGCTGCCAGTCTGCCACACTGCTGCCACACTGTTACCGGTCAACCGGTGGCGACCCTCCTCCTTCTCACCCACTGTAACGCGCTCCGTGCCCCCGACCGCCGCCCCCGACCGCCGCCCTTCCCACCCCCCCAGGGCTTCTCCGTGCGCACGCGCGTGCCGCGGCGCTCCGAGGAGTTTCCCGCCGCCGACCGCATCGAGACGTCGGGGGTGAGTGGGTGGGCGGGTGGGGGTTTGCGGGATGGGCAGGGCGCAGGGGGCGGCCTGCGTATGGCAAATGAGCGTGCGATGACAAGCGACCGGGACAGGGAAACGTCCTGCAACCCATAACCGTCAAGTTGGTCGGTGGATGGCCTGCCTTGCGTGCGCAGCAGTCTCCGCATGGGAACCGTCGCTCCCGACTGGTGTTTTGGCAACCATGCCCATACCCGCTTGTATGATGGCGGCCCACTGTCTTCAGTGATGTGCAGGGCGCTGTTGCCCGGGTCTGCTAAGATGTCCAAGGACATGTCGGCTTTGCAGGTAGCCTGCCCCAAACCATTCCAGCCAGCCCGGAACCTCTGAGCCCCCTCCGCTGCCGCCCCTGCCGCCGCCGGGCCCCCCACCCCAGTACGTGGAGAGCGTGTACGAGGACGGCGGCAGCGGCGCCCCGCGCGTCAAGGCCAGCCAGTGCTTCACCAAGTACAAGTTCAGGGTGGGTGTCGCGCGGGGGGCCTTGTAGCAGCCCAGCGGGTTAGGTGGTTGTGGACGCAACCGGTGTCCAGGGTGCAGTGCCGTATGTCGGTGTGATACATCGCGTCCTCGCAGCAGTTCCTCTGGCACAAGCGACTTTGGCGACTGCCCGACTGTGCACCGGACGGCAATCTATTCTCTGCCCTTGGATACACACTTTGGTTGCACGTCTGACCACCAGGTCGCATTTTACGCTCCACCAACGGCGCCCATTGGTTTCGAACCTACGTGAGCCTCACATGCTCCCCCCGTCCCCCGTCCCCCGTCCCCTGTCTTCCCAGGGCGGCTCGCTGCCCCCCGGCTCCCCCGCCGTGGTGGCCTCGCAGCGCGTGTCGGACTTCCTGACGCCCATGGATGGCGAGGCGGCGTTCCTGGCGGCCGCCAACAAGCCCTACGCCGTGTACGCCTACCGCATGGCGTTCTTCCGCCAGGAGCAGTAAGGCGAGGGGCGCAGCAACAAAGCGGCGGGGGTTGCAGCGTGGGGGGTCGGTGCAGCAGCAGTGCGGTGTGCGTCTGCCCGTGGCTGGTGGCTGCGGGCGCAGCGGCCTCACCTTGGCGGCGTCGTATGGAAGAGGCTGATGAGCCTGATGCTGCAGCACTGGGAAGAGGAGGGGATGCAAGGACGAGTGCGAGGGAAGCGGGGTTGTGGACGGGATGGTGTAGTGGTACGGCAACAGTAGCAGGATGAAGGTATTAAAGGGCGGAGTGGTGGTGGAAAGGGAGGAAGCGCGAGGTGGGATCACGTGCGACAGCATCCAGGGCTAGCATGGCTCGTGTGGTGCAGAATAAGGACGGCCAGTAGCGCTGTTAGCAGACGCCCGGGCCTGAACCGTAGGATGTGTGCTTACTGGTTGAATGGCCAAACGTGGTGTGACTTGTGCATGCTTTTTAGCCGCTGCCTCGACCCTGTGACCGCAGCAGGACCTAGGATTCAACACGTGTCTCTTTTTGGCGCATACATGTTTCACGGCATTGCGAAGGGCGGCATTGTACAGCTTCACCCCCTTAAGCCGCATGCCAAGCGGGCAGTCGTTGCCGGCTGCAACACGAGGAGAGGGCTGGATACCTGGCCGTGCATGTTTAGTAGGTGCCTTAGGAGGTGTCTTCTGCTGCATCCGTTTGTCGCTGCACACCATCCCCACAGTGTCATAAGTCGCATATGATGAAACACGATTCCGTACAGTGACGGGCACAGCCATGTCCTGCCTCGCCTTCGCTCGCCCCGTGTAAGGCAGTGTAAACAGACAGCTTGGGGCGGGTCATGTGCCATGCGCGTGCACAGTCAGTCCAGGACGATCCATGTTGTGCACATGCAACCAGACGCGCATGTTATGGCCCGTCAGCTACCATGCCCCTGGGCCGTTCTAGCGCCCTCGGGCGGCGTTGCCGTTCCTGCGTTCACGCAAAACCCACCGGGGACCGGACGCAGAGTGCAAGGCTCTACCCACAACTGTCATGGCAGATCGAGCACCGCGGGGTTCAAAGAAAGCAGCACTTGCGTCGCGGATTGCAAGCCCTTCCAACTGCTGCCCTACAGCTTGAAGCTGCAACTCACTGGACTAATGTGCAGCGTACGGGGACGTGGCCTGTGGCCTGCAACTCTCAGTAAGGTACAGCCCCTCGGTGTACTACGGAATACCGGTCCCTCGTGTGCCAAGGGGGTCTAACCATATGGACATCACCGAACACTCCTACGGCCCTTATCGGATGCTATAGTGGTGCTTATTTCGCCTCTCAAGATGGGTCCACATGGGTGTTCATGATTGGGCCGGCGAGCACGCCAGGCTGTGCCACGTCAACCAGCGCAGGTACATGCAGTACGTTGGACTCGTAGGCTCTAGCCCCCAACCGCCAAGCTGGCACCCCGCCAACTGACAACCGCTCAGCCCCAACGCTCCGCCCATCGCTCAGGCCCCTCTCAAGCTCCCATACAGTGTTCTGGTCCAGTCCGTCCCACACAGTACCACAATGCTGCTTTTTTCAATCTTTACCTCCACCTCACTTTCCGGCAGCCTTGCGGCCATGCACTTATTCCTTGGTACTCGCCACTCCGCTCCCCCACTCTTGCCCAACCCCGCCCCGGCCCTCACGCGCCCCACCCCGCCCACGCCGCCAGCTCCGCCAAGCTCCCATCCGTCCCCGGTCCCCGCCCCGCCCGCGACCCCAGCCATTGCCGCAGCCCCCCCAACGCCCACCCACCCGCGCCCCCTGCCGCCTCCCCTAGCCCCGCCGCCCCCCCGGCCCCCTCCCCCGGCTCGGGGGACGGCGACGGCTGCTGCCCCCCTGTCCCCGCCCCCGCCAGCGCAATGGCGAGGAAGTTGTTGGCGAAGAGGAAGGCCCCCAGCGCCACCACGGCCCATGCGGCGGCGCGCTGCAGTGCGTGGGAGGTGGTGCGCCGCGTCTTGAACTTGATGAGCAGCGCCTGGGGACGGGCAGGGGGAGGGGGGCAGAGGGAGGAGAGGAGAGGGCCCGGGTGGTGGGTGGGTCCGGGAAAGGGGAAACCGGGTACACACGCTTCCTGACACAGCAACCTGCACCCGGATATGCTAGCGCGCTAGCTCGTAGCGCTGCTCGGTATCAGTAAAGAGTCCTGGTGACCAGGGATGGTAGTGAGTGCCTCATGACAAGGCTCGTAATTCCGGTCGGCGCTGCCCCGTGCCGGGCTCGCAGGGCCGCCGCACCCCCGTCCGCACCCAACGCCTTGACCTCCGGAAATCCCAATACACTACGCCATGTTATGGATGCTGTGCGCTTGTGAGCTGGCTGGCTTGCAGGTGCAGGCTATAGAAGCAGAGCCCAGCCGAATGCAGCAACAACTTGTCTTTTGCCTAGCATATCCTCGGCAGCTGCACCCCCTACTAGCAGCCTCTTGCCCTCACCATGTTCGTCCGCACCACCCCAACGCCTCTTTTAGCCCCCGCATCCCCAGCAGCCGCGCCCTCCGGTCCTATTACTCCCCCCTGCCCCACCCCACCCACTTGCCCGGGCCCCTCAGCTCCCCAGCTTCCCCCTCACCCCTGGCAGTATGAAGCACATGACGGTGCAGGCCACTGCGCCCACGAAGGAGATGACGTCCCAAATGGAGGGCACGAACACGGCCACCAGGTAGGCCAGCCCCAGCAGGCCGAAGGTGGTGCCCAGGAACAGCGGCGCGGGGGGCGGGGAGCCGCCGTGCGCCGCAGCGGGGGACACCAGCTCCTGCAGGGGGGAAGGGAGGGGGGAAGGGAGGGGGGAAGGGCCACGGCGTGGAGCGGTGCGCGGCACTGAAGGACCTACAAGTGGTTCCTCGTGTTGCCGTTGTGCCGCTGGCTGTCAAGCACATTCGGCTGCTTAACGGGTGGGCTGGCCGCGGCCTGGGGGCCCCTGGCTACCTACACAATGTGTACCAGGCGTGCTGGACGCCGGACCCTGAGAAGCTCAGCCTCAGCCGTGGGATGTTCCTCGCCCCGCACGCCCAGCAGCTGCACCCGTCAGCCCTGGTCCCGTGCAGCCCGCCACCCCGCAGCCCGCTCCCACCCACCATGGCTGCCTGCCTCAGCGGGAACATGACCAGCACGGTGGAGGCCGCCAGCGACACCGCGTAGCCCAGCCGCACCGCCAGCGCCAGCGGCAGCGCCACGGCGGCCCCCAGCAGCGGGGTCATGCCCTCGGGGGTCAGGTTGGTCAGGAAGTTGCCGCTGGAATGTGTGTGAAGGGGGGCAGGCAGCGGGGCGGAAACCATAGTCACAGACAGGTGAAGCTGGCTTGCCGTGTGGCGTGAGCGTGGCAAGACCGACAAGTTGCCTCAGAACCGGGTGTCGCAGAGAGAGACGGGGTGGGGTTGGGGGGTTGCAGCAGGGCGAGGGTAAGGCCGGGCGACGGCAGGCGCGGGCAGGTGTGTCCCGATAAACAGGAGCAGACCTCGACGCGCTGCCTGCCCGCCTCACCGCACGTCTGGGCCGAACGCCACGTACGCCGCCAGCGTGACCACGGCGAACAGGGCGGTGACGGCCGCCAGCGACACCGCCACCACGCGGTCCAGCAGCGCGGGGGAGTAGGGCGCCAGCATGGAGCGCAGGGGGTGTATGGACTGGTGGCAGGAGGCTGGGGGAGGGGGAAGGTTCGAGAGCGGGAGGAGTGGGTGGGGTAGGGAAGGGGACGCGGGGAGGTAGGTAAGGGGGGCATGCCAATAGGAAGCCAGTGAACCACCCTTGGGACGTTGCGAGCCGTGCAAGCGACGGGTCTTTGCTCCTGCTAGGAGCTGGTCCTTGCGGCAAGTACACAGCCATGTGCTTTGCAGCTGCAGCCCGCACGTCTTGCCTGCCACGCCCACAACAAGTAATGACCCTTGCAACTGTACTCTGGGCGGCCTCGCTTGCCCCTCCTTTAGCCTGACCCTCCTTCAGCCCGCGGACAGCAACCTGTCCATCATACCCCCCTCCTACCCCACAGTAACAACTTCCCGTTTCCAAGACCCTCCCCTCCCCTCCCACCCAACCCCTCTCATCACCCCAGGCTTGTTCCTCCCACCCGGGGACAGACACTCACTGGCTGTGAGCAGGATGGGCACCACCGCCAGCGCCCCCGTGACGCGGGACAGCGCGTCCCCGCCCAGCGCCGCCACGTCCGGCCCCAGTGGCGGCGTGTGGGCCGACCCGCGGGCCACCGCCGCCGCCGCCAGCCACACCGTGGCGACACCGAAGGCCGCCAGCGAGGCCAGACCCACCGCGTTAACGGCGCCCAGGCTGCCAACCTGGAGGGCGGAGGAGGCGGACAGTGACTACGACGGTCACACTGGTCGGCTGCAGGCAGATACCGGTACCGTAGCAACGTGTTGTGGAGTTGCGGGTGGGGCAGGGAGGCGACTTCCACGGTGCAGGAGGTCTAAGCAGTTGAGGTATCGCATCGGCATGCTTTGCGTCCCAGTGAGGTGGCGGCAGCAGGGGCTTGCAGGCGTGGACTGACGGGTAGGACTGGCAGAGAACGTGTTGGGGTGGGGTGCCGCGCACCTGTCGTAGGCAGCACAGCGGCGCCAGCACCCCCGCGGTGAGGGCGGCCAGCACCACGGGCCGGTCCACCAGCCAGGAGTGTCTGGGGCGCACGCACGTGGGAAGGGGGGACACCGAAAGGCAAGGGGGGGAAAGGCCGAGAAAGGTAGGAAGGAAGGGACAGGTGATGAGATAGTTGCAGAGGCCAGGATAAGGTTGGTGGAGGGTTGTGCTGCAGGAGGCACGGGCGACTGGTTACCACAGCGTCGGTCAGCGAGTAGGCAGCGGCCTGACAACGAGGAGCCGGAGTGCAGCAGAGTGCAGAAATATATTGTATGCCAGGTCCCGTACAAGAGCGGCAGCCCGCTGCAGAAATGAGGCCTTTGCCCACGCGGGTTCACCTCTCCTTGCGGTGACCTACCCCCGACGGAGACCATGTCAACGCCGCAGCTATGTAATGCTGCTGCAACCCGTATCGGCAGCTGCATGTGCACAGCGTTGGCCACGCCCGTCTCATCATCCTGTCCTTAACCATACACCATGTGTCCAGCAGCTCTTGATGATAGGTATCGCAAAGAGCAGCATGCCACCTGCGTGTCCGCCAGCGCGGCTCACCTGAGGTCCTCCGGCAGCAGGCTGGTGAGGATGCCCGCGTCGCCCTCGCTGCCTGGCGCGGGCCGGGGCGGGGGCCGGGAAGGTTGGGGTCAGCGGACTTAGCGCCCCATAGCCGTGAGGTGCGGGGTGCAGCTTCGGAGCACGCTGCGGCAGCGGAGGCGGACAGACAAGCAGGGTAGCCGCGGGATGTAGCCTTGCCTCCCACGCCGGGGTTGAGACCTTTGCGGCAGCGGGCTAGGCCTACAGTGCCGCGCTGGGCCGCGGACTGCAGGGCAGCACGTGCCGCCGCCATGAGCCACCACGGCCGGGGGTGGCGCAGGGGGCGGACGGCACACAGCGCAGGCCCCCGCAACGCATACCATGCGCCCGCCGCACGGAGCCGCCACCCCCACCCAGCCACGCCCCCTGCCGCCTCACCCACGAGCAGGTCCCCTATGATGTCGATGTACACCACCTCGAAGCCCAGGCAGCCCATCAGCATCACAGCCTGCGCAGCGCAGCGCAGGGGAGTGCAGCAGGGCGTGCGGCGATCTGAGCAGTGTTGTAAGGATGGACCCCGACACAGCATATGTATGCCAGCTCCGCCGCAGCGGCCCGCCCCGCCACCTGCTATTTCAGCGTCCTTACAGTGCCTGTTGCACAACCAATACACCCTATCTTGTGTCCCCCTGCTTCGGACAACACAGCACCGCTTGATTTCACAGGGACGCACACTGCAAAGCCCCTCTACTCCGCACTACCCCCCTTCCTGTGCAGGCACAAATGCCCTTGGTTTCACGTACTTCGTCGCCCTGCGGCTACAACCAGCGCCCCCCGCTCCCCGCCTGCCCCCCACCTGCAGCACCATCTCCGGCAGTGGCCCCAGCGCGCTGCGCACCACATGGCTGTAGGTGGCGCTGCGGGTGCGGTCCGACGCGTACACAATGCCTGGGTGCCAGGGAGGAAGGTGCGGGACAAAGTACCGATAAAAGAGGGAAAGCCGCACTGCCACGGTTGTATAGTGTGTAGTTACGGCTCGTTTCGCGCGCGCCACCAGCACCAGAACAAAACGTGTCAAGCACCCGTGCCGGCCGTGCGAGTATGTAGGGCCAGGGCAGCTGCTGCACGCAGCTCCCGGCTTCACGCATATGTCACCCTCGCGCCCACCGTGCACCGTGAACCACGTCAGCAGCGCCACCAGCACCATGAGGGACAGCCCCGCGCCCACGCCCAGCAGCGCCACAGCCTTGGGCAGGGCCTGGGGGGGAAGGGGGGTGTGGGGATGCCGATGGGTATAGCGTATGCCGTGCGTTGCGGTCGTGGTTGCTGTCAGGGATGGGCGAGGGCGGGCGAGGGGAGGCAGTGCGGTGCCGAAAACACTTTGCGTCGACCACGCACAGCAAAGGACAGCAGCAGTAGCGGCACCCAGAGCAGCGTTATAACCCCCGAACACAACCCCAATGAGCGGGATAGTAGGGCTGACCACTGGCACTGAGCACGGTCAAACACGCTGGCGGTTGACCCGGCCTCCGGGGTGCTGCGCTCGAGGTTGCAGCCACTTAATGACCACCGACAGGGCTTCACTTGCCGACAACCCAGAATTCGTAGCAGATTGATCCTGTCATCCTTTTCATGTTGTGCACGCGTCTGCCGCTCGTCTTCTCACATGGGCTCAGCGAGGCCTCGACGCAACTCCCTTCCGTGCCCCTTACGCTCACCATAATTCCAGCTCCCAATATGACCTTAATAAGGTTGCTAGTGGCATTCCAGAAGTTCGGCTTTAGAGGTTCGCTTTCAGACACCCGGAGGTCATGGCTCGATACCGCAGACAGCAGAGGTGCCTGAAGGTCAGCAGCAGCCTCGGGGTCGCCGCGACTATCTTCGCCCGCCATTAATATTGTGCTAGGCAGGGGCAAAGCCCCCAAATGAATTAGAGAGGAACTCCTCACGTGGAAGCCTTTATTGCAGGCCAACCAGGGGTTGCACTTTACAGTTACTTTTCGTTGTTTTACTCTTTAAAATAACAATTCTGTTTGGGCTACTTCATCACCTGACAAGGAAACTGTAGTACCACGTTGGACGCCGTACGGTATTGGAAGCCATCCTGGGGAGCTCCCCATCACCAAGCGCACCTCCCCTGGCGCCTAGGTGCAGTGAAGCAGCCGACCGCAAAATACACCCGCCGAGGTATTAAATTAACCCAGCACAGGTACATAAGGATGCTGGTGGATATCAAAGTGCATGGGCCAAGAAGGGGCCCATGCCTCTGGCAGGGGTGCCGTGAGTCGCATGCAATTGGCTACGCAAGGCAACCGGTACCTCCACAGCGCATGGAAGGACAGAGAGGCTTCTACTGGGCGCCTTGGCTCCTCTGAACTCCCTTACAAAAGGACTCCTCCGCATTTCCGCGCTGGGTGTTCACGTTCGAAGGTCATGAGGGGGTCTTCGGTCCATTCGCATGGGTGCGGCTTTTTTTTCTGTGGAAAGGTTTACAGGTGAAGAGACGGGAAGGGACAGGCCAGCGGGGGCTGTGAGCGGTGTGGTGCGGTACCTGCGGGGAACCAACCAACTCACACCGCGCCATGCAGGGCAGTATGGGCCGACCACAGTCACGCCTGCAGCAGGGTGGGCGCGGGTCTGGTAATAGGTGTGAGGATTGGGTCGGGCCGGACAGCCTCCGTGGTCGCCGCACTGACAGGTTGTGTGGCTGGGGCACCGGTGGCTGGGGCACCGGTCTATCTTCAGCTGAAGAGGAGGCCTGCGGCGGTGGCAGCGGCGACGGCCTGGCAAGCGCTAGGGCCTCGCCAGGGCCTGCGCACCGATTTGTGACACGTGCGGCTGTGTCAGGTGTGGAGCCCACTGTCTGGCGCAATGCACTGTTCCAAGCGACAAGGAGCCACCAGAAGCATAAGGACTGGAGGAGGCTGTGCAGAGTGGGTGTGCGGGGGAGCACTCGGGGAGCGACGGGGTCGAGGATGGGGGGCTGTGCGGGGCTTGGGTTGGTGGCGACGGCGGGGTGCGGGTGCCGCGTCATGACGACACCTGAGCAACGGGTAGATGTGGCAGCATAAGGCCGCGCAAAATGGTAGACCGTGGCACTTCTGCATTTTGGTCATTCTAAATCCAAGCCATGCACTTCTGCATGCACCTGGATTGTGGCGTGCATGGCTGTCTCGCAACTGCATTGTACTGTACAGCACTGGCCCGCTGGTGTCTGTTACTACAGAGACCTGAGGCTCCCTTCTGCTCCCTAGTTGGGCAGCTCTAACTTCCACTGCTGCATCTGCACAACTGCGCGCACGGTTGCCCCCTTCGACTAGCTTTGACGTTTGACCTGACTGCTAACGGAGCACAGTAGTCGCACACGGGCGTCACGGGGCCATGTGGCAATCGGCTCGCACGCTCGGAAGGGTAGGTCCAGTCAATACTGCAGAGCTGGACTGCCCAAGGGGATGTAACCGGGTTGTGGGGGTTAACCGCGGCGTGGCAAAGTGGCAAACGGAAACAGTCGGGGTGTGGGGGATGGTGGCTGTGCACCTATGCTGCATGTGCATGCGGTGACGCGGTGATGTGGGCCTGCAGGGTACGAATGAAGGCGCGCGTCTTGCCGCGGCACCCGGCACGTGGGGAAGCAGGCTTGCATGTGCTTGCATGCTGTGCATGTCCCGCCGGTAGGCCCTCGGGGCCGGTCCTGGCATTTGGTGACCGGGGAGAGCGGGGGATTTGGCGTTTGCCGCACCAAGGAATGTGGTGTTACAGCACACCGGGTGCTGCAGCTGGCAGCCACGACTGATAATGCCGGTGGGGACTGGACGGACTGGAAGCGAGCATACTGCGTGTGCTGAGGTAGGGTCGGACGCAAGCCATAAGGCTGGCCCAAGTACGGCAGCTCTCAAGCTCTTTCACTTGTACGGTATTCAGGCGTTTTGCCGGACAGGGTTCACAGCCGGTTCATGTACCCATGCAGACTGCTGCTGGCTAGGAGGCAGCCAACCTGACGGTGTCATGTTGTGGATGCGCTGTTCATCAGGGCATAGTTGAAGACAAGCAGGGACATTGCGGAACGGAAACAACCAGTGTGTAATTTGACAATACGGCCTTCCTGCCAATGCGCACGTCCGTGTGATTACCCTGCTCCCTATCCTGTCTAACTGGCTACCATCGCTGCTAACTGCACACTGCACGAGTACCCAAGGGAGACCGCTCAGCCACCGGCAGTCGGTTTCCGCTCGCGTGCCTCCGCCCGCCACAGCACGTAATATTACACCTGTGGCAGCATCATGTTGTGATTACATACTCCCTCCCGCCTGCCGTACACAGACAACTGTATAGGGCGCTTTGCCTGCTCTACTGCTTTTGGGGGCAACACAGCCCGCTGTTCCCCTTGAACACCATGACATTAACGTGCGCTGTCTATACGGTGGTCAGATACCCGGTGCACAACACCAGACACACGCTGTTCCAACGACCAAACTGCACACCAGCGACCCAACGTCGATTCGCCAATACTCTCCCGATTCTTCGTAGGTACACCGACCAAGCACTTACCCTCGCCCAGATTGTCCTGCATAGACTGCACGGCCGTACCCTCACGGCTCCCCAGCCACGACCCCAAGCGCCGGTCCGCGCTGCTCGCCTCCCCGGGCCCTCTCGCCCGGCCTCCCGCCGCCCCTGAGCCCCACTACCTCCACCACGCCCTGCAGCCCCTGCGGGTTGCTCAGCGCCAGACCTGCCCCCATGCCGCCCGCCACCAGCGTGGTCTTCACCGCCAAACCAAACAGCAGCCGCAGCGGCCGGAAGCGCCTGCCCCCGTGCTTCTTCTGCCCCCTGCCACGGCCAGAGCGCCCCTCGCTGCCGCCGTCGTCCTCCCGGATGACGCTGTTGGCCAGATAGCGGTCCAGCAGGCTGCCCCCGGGGCTCATGCCCGCGGGGCCGTGGCCGGGGGCCCATGCGGCTGCGGGGTGCGGCAGGCCCGGGTGTAGCACGGGGGTCAGGTGCGGCGGCAGCACCGGCGCGCCGGCAGCAGCAGCAGCGGCGGCCCTGGTGGAGGGCGACTCCACGGCCACGGTGCAGTCCAGCTGCGTGTAGGCGTCCGCGCTGGGCTTGGGGGTGGTGGCGGCGGCCAGCTGGCGGGAAAGCTCCTCCACCTGGCTCCGCAGCTTGCCGTTCTCAGAGGCCTGTCGGAATTCAAATGGCATATTGGGGTGTGTTACGCCGCTGCACAGCTGAAGAGACGTCGTGGACACTTCCCGTGCCATAGTCACAGGCATGAACCAGGCCCGCCGTGTACGCTCGCAGCAACCGAGTGCACGCGGCATACTCACTCGCACCTGCATGCGCAGCACCTTCATCTCTGCCTCCTGGCTGCGCTGCTGCTGCTCCTGCTCCTCCAGCGCACGGCGCAGCGCCACGGCCTGCTGCTCGCGTCGCTCCTGCAGCCGGGCGTCCTGGGAGGCGCGCTCCTGGGAAGCAGTGGGTGCGGACGGGTAGGGTAGGCTATGTGCACCAAAGGTTTAAGGCCACAGCCAGCGCCGATGCAAAAATCAACACCATGACCAGTGAAAGGGTTGCCTTTCACCCTCCACAGTCAACACCCTCTGAGGCTGCACAACGCAAGCAACGCACGCCGAACCCAACTTCAGCTACCAAGTAAGGCGGCCTCACCAGTGCGGCGCGCAGGCTGTCGAGCTCAGCCTCTGTGGCGGTGACCCGTGCCGCCGCCGCCACGGCCGCCTGCACCTGCGTGTCCAGCGCCGCCTGCAGGCCCGCCAGCTGGGCGCGCAGCTGCGGCAGGTCGGCGGCCTGGTGCGCAGCCTCCTTGGCCCTGCGGGGTGTGTAAAGAGCTTCAGTCACGAGGTGTCGAATACTGCATGTCAGCGCAGGTGTATACTAATGGTATGCTAATTAAGTATGGACAACCGGGTAGCATAGCAGCAGAACTGCAGGAGTGGCGGCGACGGGCGGGGTGCACCTGTCCAGCTGGCGCAGCAGCGCCTGGCGGTCGGCCTCGGATGCGCGGATGCGCTGCAGCAGCGTGTCTTCGTTGGAGCGCATGGCGGCGAGCTGGGGGCCAGCGGGGGCGTGAGCGAGCGGTTGGGGAAGGGGTTGCCGCTTCAGGGAGCCGCAAGGAGATGGGTACGGTGACAGGTGTTGGAGACTGACGTTAGCAGTGCTCAGACTACCAGCAGGTAGATGGCCGTCGGTTTTGCGCCCGACGCCTGCAATTGCGGCATTAGGGGCTCAGCAACGCACCTGCTCTTGGGCCTCCACGCTGGACCTGCTGCCGACCTGCAGCTGCTGCTCCAGCCGGGCGTTCTGGCTGCGAAGCTCCGTGACCTGGGCTAGCAGCTCGCGCTCCTGCGGCAGCAGCACGCAAGCAAGACAGAAAGGTTGTGAAACATACGCACTCTGTTGCCACACGCGCCCTTTCTCTGTCGGAGTCACAACCTCCCTTTCAAGGAGTACAGCGGTCAGGACACGTCACTGCGTATATGCAGCAGGTACCTTGTCCACATTCGCCTCGATGTCGGCCTCCAGCGCCTCACACCGCGCCGTCAGCTCCTCCCGCGCACGCGCGTCCTCCACGCCCTGCCGCCCCGCCGCCTCCTGCGCCCGCCGTGCAGCCTCCAGCTGCTGCTCCGCCACTTCTGACCGGCGGCGGGCCGCCTCAGCGCACCGCTCGGCCTCCGCTGCTTGCTGCCGCCACGCCTCTTCCGCCCGCTGCACCTCCTGCTGCAGGCGGTCGGCCTCGGCCTGCGCCTGCGCGTCGTGGCGGCTGGCGTCGCGCTCGGCGGCGGCGGTGACGGCGGCGGCCTCCAGCAGCGCCTCGCGCAGCTGCTCACGGAGGCCTGGGGCCAGACAGCAAAAGTAGAGGTTAGCAAGGCTTGGACAACAGAATCAAATGAGCTGATGTGAAGTCCTTGTATGCAGGCTGCGCGTACAAGTGCAGATGCTTGGCTTCACCGCTGCAGGTGACAACAGCTTATTAGGCCTTGCCGGCAGCACGTAAAGAGCCCTACTCCGCTGCAGTACACAGTAAGCTCTGGTATGCTGCTTCAATCTTTTGCGCCCCACCTGTGTTTTCCGTGCGCAGCTCCTCACACTTGGCGGACAGCTGCAAATTGTCGTCCTCCAGCTGCTCAAGGTCTGTGGCGAGCTTGGACACCTGGACAAGGGGCGGGATCGCGTGCAGCGGGAAAGGGCAGGGTGGGCGGGATGAGGGCGTGCGTGTGCCTCCGTCAACAACGCAAGAAAGCAACAACGCAAGTTGGCGCACGGATGCTGTACGAGGCACCAGGGGCTTGGCTCAACTTCACACGCAGGCTGTCCTTTGCGATGTAGACGTGAGAAAGTAGTCGCGGTAGAAAGCCGGGAATCAGTTAGGTGCGGGAGGCCATAGTCCTTGGCCAGTTGGCGGTTGGCCACCCACCTGTTGCTCAAGGGCGTCGGCCTGCAGCTCTGCGCCGGGACTGTCCAGCGGCAGGGACCTGTCCGTGGACGGCCCTGCGCCGGGAGTGGAGCCGCGGCGAAGGTGCAGCTGCATGCGCTGCAGCTGCTCCTCGTAGGCAGCCACACGGCTGCGCACGAGCACCAGCTCCGCGCCTCGCTCCTCCAGGCTACCCTTCAGCTGGGCATTCCTGCAACACATGAAAAAAGCATACGTTCAGGAATGCACGGGGGCCCGGCAGCACGCCAACCCACGAGAAGCTAGCGGCTTCAGCCACACTAGTAGGGCAGACACGTGCAAGGATTGACGCAAGCTTGGGTTTGCAGGGCGGAGGACTACGGCCCTTAAACGACAGCTCATCCATGCGCACCGGTCCTTCAGAGCTTGGGCCTTCGCCAGCGCGGCGCCGTGGCTGTCAGTCCCGGGGCTCGTCTTGGCATCCAGGGCGTCGTACAGCGCTTGCAGCTGCGGTTACAAAGTCGGATACATCATGCAGAACAGTAGCATGGGCCATGCGTGCAAATTGGGTATAGCTGTTCACTGTAAAGCTGATGGCGCGTGTGTCCCTAGAACAGCACAAGTGCAAGCCAATCGCTATCCCCACAAGTCCGAACCTGCTACACGGCGCACCTGGTCCTCGGTGCTGCACAGCTTGCCCAGCAGCTGCTCCATCTCTTCACTGTTGCGCGCCAGCCGAGCCTCCAGCTCCCGCACCCGCCCCTCCTCCTGCTGCAGCTTTCCCTCCAGCGCCCCCAGCCTCCGCTCCCTCTCCCGCAGCTGCTCCTGCGCGGCGCCTAGCTCCGCCTGCACGCCCTGCAGCCGCGCCGTGGCGTCGCCCAGGCGGCCCTGCGCCTCCTGCAGCTGTGCGCGCGTGTCCGCCGCCTTGGACTGCACCACACGCAGCTGCCCCTGGGCATCCTGCAGCTGCGCCCTGGACTCGGTGAGCTGCCCGCGCGCCTCGTGCAGCTCCACCTGCAGCTGCTCCTTGACCGCCGTCACAGCGCCGACCTGGGACTGCAGCTCCTGCACGCCGCCAATGGCGTCCATGGCCCCCGTCCACGCCTTGGTCAGGGCCTGCACATTGTGCAACGGCTCCTTAGTGCTTGCGGCGTTGCTCCAGCAAACAGCAGCATAGTCAGTCCCACTGCAGCAGTGCCCTAAGCCAAGTGTACACAAGCGAGGCAGACGTTTACGGTGGACTTGGCGCTGACTCACCACCTTGCAGACCTCGCTGGTGGTGATGGCCACGCTGCCCGACACCTGCAGGTCGCTCATCTGGCTGCTGAGGCGCTCCACGGCCCCCGCCAGCTCGTCGCGCTCCATCTGCAGTTTGGCCTGGTACTCGCGCTCGGACTCCAGGCCGGAGCGGGCGGCGCTGAGGCCGCGCGTCAGCTCGTCGCACGTGGAGCGCAGGGCGTGCAGGTTGGCCTGGGGGCACCGGGATTCATTGCAGGCCCAACATGGGTTCAAATTTGGCTCCTCGCTGCACTGGGAGCCATTCATCACGCTGCCAGCAAGTAAAAAAAGCTTTATACAGCTTTTCAGAAGCAAACGTACCTCCATATGGTGCCTCTGCCGCTGCAGCTCAGCCTCCCGCACCATGGCCGCGTCCAGCTGCCGCTGCAGCAGCTGCTGCTCCTGTGCTATCGCTACACCCCCACCACCGGGCTTGGATACCACCAAGGCGCTTGATGCAGAGCCCGGTGGAGGCGGTGGCGGCATAGACTGCTGGCCGGATTGGTGCCTTGGGATGCCGCTGAAGCCACTGTAGCCAGGTCCCCGCAGAGCTGGGCCTAGGTCCATACTCTGGGTGAAGGACTGGTACCGCCCAGACGTTCTGCGTGAACGAGTACACAAAGGGGTAATCGTGTGCCCTGAGACTAAATGAGTGGATGAGGCCAGGCTGCGTTTAGCGCCGTACCGTGCTGAGAACGACTTGAAGCTCTTGTCAGCCGTGGACTTTGCCAGGGAAGACTGCGTCGGCCTGACAGGAGGAAGGTGGGTTATTGGACAAAATGCGGTCGTGCTCAATACGGCCTTGTGCATGTACACCGGGCGGTTGCTGATGGGGTGAGACTAAAAATGTCGGGCAGCACTTGGCAGACCTCACCTTGTCGACCCCTTCTCGGTGCCGCAGCTGCTGTTGCTGCTGCTGCCTCCATCCCGCGATGGCCCTGACGCGTTAATACCTTGACCTCCACGATGTTGTTGCTTGTTGTTGTCTACGAAGGGGCCTAAATCGCCGGCCCCATAGGAGCGCCCTCGTCGGAAATGGCCGTCCATCTTTGTGACTACAGATGTATGCTGTTTTCCAACTTAGGCGGTTGAAGCATTCATAGCAGGTGCCTATGCATGCAACTGTGCTATGCGCAAACGTGTCTGGTGAACGGACCGAGTGGCAACGCCTTCTGTGTAACTGCGCTCCAACAAGGTACGGTATAGCGTTACGGGTCCCTTTGCGCTATATGCCACAACAAAATGTGTAGCAATTGTGCTTCCGAGATATACCCCCATCTGTCGCCGCATTTAAAGTTTGGTACCTGAGCTACGCACGTTGCAACAGCCGAGCCGAGCCGAATTTTTTGTTGAGAACGCTAATGAAGTTACGTTGGATCATAGGTTCTCGTAACGAGCCTAAGCTGCTGCATCCGGTAGCCGCGTAGGTCTCCCCTGCTCCCGGGCACGACACGACCCACGGCGTCCTGATTTGGTCCTGACACGCGGATTGTGCCCTGTGAGTGGCCATAGCACTCCCTACGCAACACATATAAAAGCGCCCGTCTGACGCAGAGTGGCCAGCGGGGCTCCGCGGGCTGCCTCTCAGTTCCACCTCACAGAGAGTCCAGGCAACAGGGGAGCCCCCCTGCCAAGGCTCGGCTCCCTTACTGCACCACACCACTTTTGTGCTTCACAGGTTTTGATGCAAACCGAAATTATGTTGGAGGAGGACTTCTGATGTAAACTGTCCATGGCCAGGTAAACTCCAGGTGCCAGCCGATGTCGTCCTTCCCGTAGAGTAGGTGGTGTCACCATCCATGCACTCAACGTGCCACTTATATGAGATACCTACAAGGATATTTAGACAGCCAATGTATGCTAGTTACCAGAGTGCAGACACGGTGCCAGACACCGTCTGACCGTTTCATGTTTAGCCGTTCTGAAGCCATCCTTCGGGCCGTCCGTCATAGCATCTAGGCATCGCCTTTTGGTCCCTAGCTGCTAGCGCAGAGGGCGGCGCACCCGGCTATGCGTACGAGTTTGGAGAGGCCCGAGGTGTCTGCAGCATTCAGCAAGGGCGCGAATGACGGTGCTGCCCGTCAGTTGTCCCTATCGTTCTCCGTCTGTGGGCAGTTTCAGGGCGCGCGGCGGAGCGATGTCGCGGCAGGTGCCTTTCCGCAAGTTCTGCTCGAAGAGCCGGTAAGTCGACACATTGAGCGTAATCCACTTCCGAAATTGGTATCATACAAGCTGATATCATCCTCCACATACTGGCTGCTACACTTTGCCCCTCAGGCCCTGCCGTCAATAAGCCGCCTGGAGCAAACGCCAGTCGTTGATACACAGCTGCAAAGGGCGTCAAGCGGCGCTGTTGGGCCATGCGCTCAAAATGAAGCTGCTATTCGCGACCGGGTGACCGGGTGGAACGCAGCATCCAGCCGGGACCAGGCCCCTTCAGATATTCGGGGCGCAGCATCTGACTCCCAGACGCTGTCCAGCTTTGGCGGCGCTCTGTGCGGCAACGTGCTTCACCATCAGGACCACCGCCACGCTCCGCCCCAGCCTCTTGTGCAGCTGGTGTGGGGCCCTTCGTCTGGCACACACGGCAACGGGGTGAGGGCACTGGCTTTGGCTTCGTCAGCCCTGCCCCGCAAGCAGCGTGCTGGCGAGGCGCCGTGCGATGGGGAGTGCCCCGCGCCGTCAGACGAGCCAGCGAGCAAGCGGGCGCGCCGCGGGAGCTCCGCGGAAGCGGCGGGCCGCGTAGATGGCGGCATGGGTACATCGTTGCCACCGGCGTCATACTGCTCCGCTCTGGGTTCCACACCGGCGCTGCTGTGCACCCACGCACGGCCCAGTGTCTGCCCAGAGGCAGATCCGGGGCTGAGCTTAGCGTTCGAGGGGCCTGTGCGGGGCGCCTGGCGGTCCACGGGGTATGGCACCCAGAGCAACGCTACCTCAGGGGCGCTGTGCGCCTCGGCGCCTGTGTGCCGAGACCAGGACCAGCTGGCGCAGGCACAGTGCACACGGCAGGCGCAGCAGCAGAGCAAAGCCACGCAGCCGGCGGGGCGCGTGCCTGAGCTGCCGCAGGCCGCAATGCAGGCGCTGCGGGGCCCTGCAGCTGGCGGGGGCATGGGTGTGGGCGGCCAGCCCAGCTGTAGTATGCAGCCCTCGGGCCTGCCTCGGCAAGGAGACCTGTGCGGGACTGTCATGGACCACCAGCGCCTGGCCGCTGGGTATGACAGCGTAGGACTGTCGGGTTGTGGCGCGGTAGTCTCTGCGCCCACAACGCAGCTGCGCCTACCAACGCAGTTGCAGCTGCCGTCCGTGCCGTCGTTGCCCACGTGGCTAACACACCCGCTGCTGCTGCAGCCGTCCTACTTCACCAACCCCTGGGTGCTGCGAGGGCTGGAAGAGCAGGCAATGGCCGCGCAGCTGCAGCAGCAGCAAAAACAGCAGCAGAAACAGCAGGAAGGTGGGCAGCGGCTCGCTGAGCTCCTGAAGGCTGAGGCATGGCAGCAACTAAGACAGCAGCAGCAGCAGCCCAAGTAGGAAGCAGCCGATTAACAAGTGGGTAGTGCAACAAGGGAATAATGAGCTTGTTTTGACGGGAGGGAAGGTGGTCATACTATGGCATGGCCGGCATGACAAGACGCCCTGGCTCTTGCCGTGGGACATAGCTGCGCTGGTAAGGCTGACGTCTTGGGGGGCCTTGGGCTAGGGAGCACAATGGGCGGAGGCATGAAGCACATGGTCGGCAAGACACCAGTTGCCTGGAGTACCGGGGTTCATTCATTGATATGCGTTATGTCGTGCGGCTGATTACGTGAGATCTCCGTCTAGCGCAAAATGTTGTTGTGTGCATCTTGCCGTTGTGCTTGAAGTTGCGGCCTCATGATGCGGAATCATGCCTCGTGATGTTTTCTGGAAGCGTTTTGTTGATACACAGGCACGCCCCTGGATAGCATTTGCAGTGCGCCCCCCTGAGTGACTTGCACGTGTTGAAGAGCCTTACGTGTAGCATGATGCATCCGGTCCAGTCGCTCGGTTTATGCGGGTCGTGGTGTGGGCATAACAACCGTGCAAACCCTCGGCCAGGTTTGGGCGATGTCTGCTGACCGTCCTGGCACCGTTTGTGGTGCCCGGTACAGGATCGAGGCAAAGCTCCGTCCAATGTTACGCAGTGGGAGGCTTGCGTTCTTGGTGCGGTGACGGGATGGCGGCCCTTGTTGTTGGTGCTGCCGATGACGCACCTGGCGCTGCAGGGGCACTGCAGGGGCGGCGCCACCGGGACAGCCGCGAGGGGTGCATGTGGGCTCGCAGAAGGAGACACACCGGCCGCACACAGGTCGTTGAGTGGGACGTCAGGGCTAAATAAAGGTTGAGTTGTGCCGCAGCATTGCACGTCGACAAGCGCATTTCATTGCTGGGCTGCATGGTATGTTCATTTCATGGTCATACCTGTTGCTGCCATACGGGCCTCGTTCAACCGTGGACCGTGGCACAGGGCTTGGTCACAGGGCTGTGAAGCCGCCTAATGGGCATGCATGGAACCTAGCTAGCGTTTGGAGTGGTGCGATGGGGGCCCCTAGGCTGAGCTGCAAACCAACGATGTGTCTTGTATCATTATCTTTACCCATACTGGATACTGTGTAGCATTCCTTGGTGGCCACCGCTGTAATGTACGACGATTACCAAGCATTTGGTTTCGATTGGTTTGTCACTGGGGACCTCTTCCGGTCGGGGTGTCGTGCCACACACATCCACCCGAGAGGGCGACGAGACAGCGCTCCAGCAGCACGAGCCGCTAGCCAGGGTCAAGGCAGGCCTAGGCCGTGTAGCGGTCGTAGGTACGTCAGGCCGCATCAAAACGTCCCTCGCACGTAAAATGAATGAGCAAGCAGGGCAGGAGCAGCGCAGCTTCTGCAGCCGGAGAGCAGCATGCACCACCGAGGGCGGCCTTTGCAGCCCTGTTACTGTTCGGTACGCACGATCCTGACCACCATGGACCACCTCCCCAGGCGCCAGCGTTTTGCCCAGGGGCCCCTGGTTTTGCCACACACTAGGAACAGCAGTCGCAGGCTCGCGGCAGTTGTGCAGGGCCAAATGCTCACACCGCTTGTCATGAGCCCGCAGCCCGTAAGGTCTGCTGTCCGCCCACAAGGTGCCCAGGGAAGTGTTATGGTTGCGGCTGCATGCTTGATGCTATCATGGCAGCGTATAGCAGGGTGTCCATGTGCGTTTAGGTAAATGGTGTGCAGGGAGAGCCATTCGTGTCTACTCAAGGCGTTAAACAAGGGTGCCCTCTTAGTACGGAGCTGTTTGGTCATTTCATTGAGGCTCTTGCAGATTTCAGTGATGTGCTAGACGCGAGGAAAAGAGAGCACCTGCGGGATGCCCCGAAGGTCTACGGTCGGCGGGTGTCGATGGTCCAGTACGCAGATGACCTGAGCCTGTTCGCAAACTCGATTGACAGGATGCGCGTGCTGTTAAAGCGTGTGGACGCGTTCTGCGCAGCTTTTGGGATGAAGGTGAACGTGACCAAGTGCGAGGGTATGGTGTTTGCGCCCCAAGGGCAACGTGTACGGGCCTTCATGGAGCACCTGGAGAACTCTCCGTTTCGACTGTGTAGAACTCTCCCCTGGCCCGTACGGTCTGCTGTCCGCCAGGCCTGCAGCACACTCGACCTTTTCCTTTGTACCTGGTTACACGCAGCCCTTGCTAAGCCTCCCTGGCCTGCGCCACCCACATACCGTGCCCTTCTGAGGGCCCTAAGACTGCCGCTTTGTGCAGTCCGGCAGCGAGGATATAGCTCTCCAGGCGCCAAGGATATGCATGGAGTCGTGGCGACTGGACTTACTGGGCCCGGTACCAGTCGTTTTAATGCATCTTGGGCGGACCTTGTACTGCAAGGCGCAAGAACGCCAGCGATGGAGGATATGATTACGAGTCAGGTCGACCAGGATAGATAACCGCAGCAGCGTTACAGCGAGTGCCTCCTCTGAAAGGCTCGGGCTGCTGCTGCGAGGCGAGTAACGCCCGCGGGATCTGCACACCAGCCTGCATTACGTAGTCGGGCAAGTACCCCGGCTCGGTCGTCCAGTTCATTTGATGCATTTCTAGCAAGTAGCCTTATCTGGCAATCCACAAATCACCAACACTTGACAGCCAAATATGCTGTACAACCCAGTTGGGCGGCACGTGGCTCTGGGCAGTAGCTTTGCCCGCGTACGAGAATCAATACCGCATATTTCGCTCGTCCCATGGGTGCAGCAGCCATGCGTGCCTGCTGCTCATGCGCAAGTACTATACAAGCATTGCCATAGAATAAGAATGTCGCGTCTGCACACAAACTCAACATGTCGCCAAGCTGTCCCCATCTGCCCTGGCGTGAGGCGGCCCGGGCAATGGGCCATGGGCTTCCCCCTGACCACTGGGGGAGCCACATGACGTTGACGACTACAGCGTGCATGCAGGACATGGAGAATGCACATCCGCATTGCGGCGGTCAATGTGTGCCGTGCGGGTCAGCCGCAGCCGTGGCCATGCACGTGTCCGTGAGGCTGGGTGGCTGGGAAAACAACCAGAACCACACGCGGTTGCCACACAGCTCGTTCTTCCCACGTAGCAACCCAGATCACCTGGCTCCCTAGTCCTTGGCCCCCACCCGAGCCCTGACCCGTTCTTCTATGGCCAGCAGCTCGGCCCTCAACGCCTCGGACTGGCTGGCCAGCACCGAGCCCCCATCACCGCCCCCGCCGCCACTGTGGCCGCCCCCGCCCTCGCCCCCCCTGGAGCCCGCCTTGACGCGCCGCTTGCGCGCCCCCAGCACCGACATCACCTCCGCCTGAAGCGCAGCCTCCAGTGCCGGTCTTCCCTCGCCGCCGCTGCCTCCGTTCACTTCCCCGCTGGACCCCCTGCCAACAAGCAACACACCCTCGGCCACCAGCAGCTGCCGCTTGCGCGCCGCCATCGCACCCAAGTCACCAGGTGCGCCCGACGGCGCCGCCGCCGCCACTGCTGCTGCTGTCACTGCGTCCGACAGCGGTGACCCGTTGCCGGGCCTGGACTTGGCGCTGTCGCCACCGTCGCCATCGGGCCTCGCCGCCAGCCCACCGCCAAGCGACCCACGGGTCATCTCCGCCAGCTCCGCCAGCTTGGCCCGGATGCGGCCCTCAACTTCCGCGACGGCAGCGGCAGTGGCTGTCGGGTTAACGCCGTCAGGGCCATCTCCGTCAGCGGCGATGGCGGCCCAGCCGCCGCCGGTCCTGCCGCCCTCGCTGCGGCGCCCGGGCGTGCGGGGCGGGTCGGCAAGGGCTGCTGGGCCATCGCCGTCCGGTCCCTGCCCCTGCCCCGCCTCGCCCCTCATGGTCGCCACGCGGCCAACTAGGTCGCGGTGCAGCTGCTGCAGCTCCAGCCGGGTCCGCTCCATCGCCTGCAGCAGCAAGGAACGCAGCAGGGTCGGCCGTCTGCTGCTGCCGTCGCAGGCGTCACAAGTGCTGCTGCTACGTGGTGCAATTGCAAGTACTTGTTGTGACGGTGACATACATAACGGTGCGCAAACCCTAGTGCCACATGCGATAGCCATGCTTCTCCGCCGTGCATGCCCTCACCTCCATGCGAGAGCCCTCGGAGCCATCCTCTCCCCCGGCCGAAGCACCACGCGCCATCTCCTGTTCCCGCTCGCGCCCCCTCCGCCGCTGGCCCCCTGCCGGCATGACACCGTCCACGTCTCCGCCCGTGCTCCCGGCCCCAGCTCCCGTCCCGTCCCCGCCCGTGATGCCCTGCAGGTGCGACATGATGCGTGACACCTGGTCGGCAAGCGCCTCCAAATCCAGTTGCCGCCCTGGCGTCGGCCGAGGTGGACTCGACAGCACGCCGCCTCCGCCGCCCGCCTGCGCCAGCGCGCCCTGTCTGCCCCTTCCCGACAGGACCTCGTTCCCCGCAGCCGCCCCCACGAGGCTTGTCAGCGGCGGCGGCTTAACGCCCCTGACCGCCTTGCTTCCGCTGCCAGTCCGCGGGGGAGCCTCTCCGATGTCGGTAGGGTGCGACGGCGGAGGCCCTCCGGAGCGGCTGGGCCCTGGCGCCTCCGCCGACAGCTGCTCCATTGCGCCTCCGTTGGACCTGCCGCTGAGCACATGCCCCTGACCCGTCCGGGTCCGAGACGGCGGCTGCAGCGGCAGCACCGGCCACTGTGCTGCCGCCGCCGCTGCCGCCGCCGCCACCTCCTCCCTCGTCCGGCGGTGGCCCCGCCCGCCGTGCCCCACCACGTACCCCGCCTCGGCCTCTTCCGCGTCGCGCCGCAGCTGCTCGTCCAGCTCGCTCATGTCCGTGTCGTACCCGTCGGTGTCGTGCGCGCCGCCGGTGCGCATGGAACTGTTGCTGGTTCCGGTGGCTGCGTGCCAGTCGGGCGGGCGCGAGGAGTGCAGCAGCACGGTGTGCGAGGGGCGATTGTTGGCGGTGCTGGCCTCGCTGCCCAGCAGCTGCGACGTCCGGCTGTCAAGACCCCGCGGCGGCGTGGCGCAGCGCGACATCGGCGGGGGTTCCAGCCGGCCGCCCGGCGGCGAGTGCGGCTCCTGCTGCTGCTCAGCCAGGGGGGCGAGCCGCCTCAGTCCGTCCGGGCCCTTGCCTCCGCCGCCGCTGCCCGGCGACACGTCGGTATGGGACACGCGGGGCAGCTGCGGGACCACAAAAGGCCAACCGGCCGTGTCGCCTGCGTTCCCCACCCGCGGCATGCGCCCCGGTTCCCCTCCCCCGGTGCCGGCGGTCGTTGCCGGGCGGTAGCCCCTGCCGCTGACACACAGCACTGCACCCTGGTCCCACGCGTCGGCGCCGGCGGGAGCGCCGTCGGGTGAGGAGTCAGGGAACAGCTGCAGCACGGATTGGTGTGATCTGTATGGCACAGAAAGGTATGTAATTGGACAAAAATTTGCATGGTTACATACGTGCATTCACGTGACGTGCGCCAGGGAATCAATGTGCGCGTCCTGTTTGCCATGAGCGCCCTCCCTTACCTAGCACTCCGTGGAGCAGCCTTACTGCCGTAGAAGGGGCTACCACTGGCGGCATCCTCCGTCACGTTCGCCAACGGCACTGCCGTCCCCGCGCGCGCCCCGGCTGCTGTTCCGATCCCCGGAGACGACAGCCGCTCCCGCAGCACCTTCTGCAGGCCCACAACCTTCTGCTGCTGCTGCTGCTGTTGATCCTTGGCGTTGCCCCTTCCGCCACCCGGGGATCCCGCCCCAGCTCCTCCCTCAGACACCGCCTCGCCCCCGCCCCCGCCAGCCCATCCCGCCAGTGCGCGCACGAACCGGGGCAGCGCGCCGCCACCTGCAGCATGGGACGGGCTGGACGGAACCTCAGCGGCAGCACCGCCCGCCGATGGCCCCCCCGAACCCGCTGACAGCTTCCCGCCTCGCTGTTTGGCGCTGTCCTTTCCAGCCGCGCGTGGTGGTGACAGCGCGCCGCCTGCCGCCCGCACCTCGTCAACCGTCGACAGCCCGTCTGCGCCGTCACCCCACGCCACCGGAACCCCAGACGACACGTGCGATAGCGCGTGGGAAGGCGGGTGGGGAATGTGCGCCCAGGAGCGAAGGGTTGAGTCCGCCGGCACGATCGCTCCCCCGCCCCCGCCCGCCCCCGCACCCTGACTCAGCGGGTACGGCGAGCCACGACCGCCTCCTCCCTGGGGCGAGCCCAGAGCCCGAGGCGTGCCCGAGCCGAGGCCCCTTAGAACCAAAGGTGAGGTAGGGCCTTGCAGGCCGCCATGGCTGCCCCCCCGGGAGGAAGACGGCGCGCGGGGCGAGCCACTGCCGCCGTGCGGCTGCAGCCCGAGGACGTTGATCTGCAGGGCGGCGTGCGGCCGGCCGTGAGGCCCCAGCCCGCTCGCGCGGCGCGCGAAGGCATGCGGATGGGCGTGGTCCTCCCCTGGCCAGGGGTGCTCCATGCTGTGTTCGAAGCTGGTCCTGCTGCCCCCGCCGCTTTGGCCGTGCAGCCGGTCGGGGCGGGCCGCGAGGGACTGGTTCCGCGACAGCGTGCTGCTGGGGTGGTGGCTCAGCGGACCCTGCGCGCCCACCACCAGGAACTCCAGGTCGCGCCCAGTGGCGCTACCAGTGCGCGGGAGCCCCCCCAGCGCCGCCGCTGCCACCGGAGTGCCTTCTGCGGCGCCGGCAGCCCAGAGGTGCGGCGGCGCGGGCTGGCCAAGGGGTCCCGGCGGCGGCGCCAAGGATGAGGTTGTGGACAGCTGCCTCAGGTCGTCCATGAAGGTCTGCTCCGCACCCGTCGTGCGAGGGGATACCACCGTGGCATTATCTCCCGCCCCACCGTGGCGCCCGCCCTCCTCTGCGCCCTCCGGCCACCCCAGCGAGCCTGACGACAGGGTGCGAACACCCCCAGCCGCAGGCGTCCCAGCCCCAAGGCGCCCGTCCCCGCCCACCGCGCTGCGGTGGCCCCGCGCCTTGCCGCCGCACGCGCACTGCCGCACGCCCAGCTTGCTGCTGCCGGTGTTGTTGTTCGTGTTGGACCAGCGCCGCCGCTGCCGCGCCACTCCTGCCGCCCCTCCCTCTGTGGCCCCGGCCCCCAGCGCGCCGCCGCAGGCCTCGCACAGCCTCGCCCTGCCCGCCGCGGGAGAGCTGGGGCTGCGGGGAGTCACCGCACAGGCGCCCCCAACGCCAACGCTGGTCCCGCCACGTGCCCCACCATCCGTCCCAGTCCGCAGCGCCTCCGTTCGGTCAGCCGCCCAATGGCGCCCCGCCCCAGCTCCTCCGCTCCGCCCCCTGGTCAGGCTTGCGGCCGCCGACGGCGAGGCGATGTAGCCCAGCATGGGGGCGGGCCCGGCGTCGTCCGGCTGCTGCTGCGGCGGCGGCCCCACCCCGCCCACCGGCAGGGTGCCGTGGCTGCTGTGGCGAGACGGCACGAGGAGGCCCAGCTTGCTGCGGCGGCCCGCTGCCTGCAGGCCGTGGCCGTGGCTGGGGGTGGACTGCTCGTCGTCGGTGCCGCGGGAGCCCGTGTGGCTGGGGGCGCGGCTGGAGGTGCGGGGGGCGGCGGAGCTGCTGGGCCGCCTGCCTGTGGGCGCAGCAGCGTCAGGTGTGATTGAGCGCCTTGTCATGGCCCGAGAGCGGTACGGTGCGTCAAAGACACATGAACAATTTGGGCGAACGTGCCGCTCCGTAGCCGAGTTTTGAAGGGAAAAGGGATTGCACTGGGAGTTTGTGGGCGCCCTCTGTATCCTCATCCGGCCCAATCCCCAGTGACCCACCCCATGACTTGCGCTCCAGCGCGCCGGACACCGCCGCCGCCAGCGCGCTGCCCACCCCGCCGCGGGAGCTGTTGCCGCCCCCTGGGTTGCTGGTGTGGCTGTAGCGCCGCCCGGTGCCGAACAGCCCCGACAGGCCGCCGTGGCTGCCGCCGTGCGTGGGGCCCTGTTGAGGGCGCGGCATGGGCACGCATGAGAGGACCGGCAGGCACGGTACAGCAGCGCAAGGTCGAAGAACATAAGGCGCCGGTACTTGACATGGACGCCGCTGGATAGACTTTGCATGGGGCGTTGGGGACACAGCGCAAGCCCCTCACCATGCGGCCCATCTGGCGCGATGCCAGCAGCAGCTTCTTGCGGTGCCCGGGCGGGATGACGGTGCCCGTGTGGGCCGTGACAGCATCGAGGTCCGCCTCCGTCAGGCATGACAGCAGCTCCCAGTCTGAGGTGCACATGGGACAAGCGCCGCGTCGGCATGTTGGGGTGCAGGCCGCGTGCCGGGGCCCCGTCAGCCCTCAGGAGGGTAGGGGACCATGCGTGGGGCCACAACTCGCACGTTGCAGATGCCCCGGCGACAGAAACCTGGTAGCAAAGCCTGATTGCACTAGTGAAGGACAGTGTGATGCCCCACGGGGCGTGGCCCTCACCAGAGAAGCCCGCGTCCTCGAGGGCTTTGGTGTACTGGGGGAGGCCAAGCTCCCGGAGCCACGCGTGGGCGGGCCCACGGGTAGAGTGGTTCGAGGAGGGCAACGGCTCTGCACATATCAGCAAACATTTATTTAGGTGCACATCCCGTCGGTACGTAGGAGAAAATCCCGCTTGAGCGTCCGAGCGTCCGAGCGTCCGAGCGATGACTGGGCGCCTCTGCGTACATGCAGTCCGAGCCTGAAAACCTCACCTTCGGCTTCATCGAGGGCTTTGACTTCGCCTCCTTTACTGTTCACACAACCCATTGAAACTCCTCGCCCAGCCGGAAGCGCCCTAGGTGCATTCTACGGGCGCTCTCACACGGGTCTATGCCATGGAATTCGTGGTATAATATGGCAAGGTCTGCAGGTGTTAGGGCTGGCAGAAAATAGCTTAAAATGAGTAAGGAGGTCACGGTGAAGTTCAGAAGGAAGGGCAGGAGAGGGGTAGGCAACGGTCGAGGATTGTCTCTATCAGTGCAAGGATAGAATTGTGCTTGTATCTGCGATCAAACAATTGACGTGGTCCCAGCGCCTGTGACTAGAACCGTCGTTGTGCATGCATCGGGATGGGACCTCACAGTTGGTGTTGGCGTGTTGGTAGCGCAGTTGCATGCATTTGTTTTCTGTTCGTTACAAGACAGCATTCTACATTGCGCGCACGCGTCGTGACTCGAGTGTCGACCCTTGACTACGACTGTTGCTGTCACCAGGACAAGGATGAGGGCCTCTATGCAGTCCTCTTCGCGAGCTTCAGCACCTTGCCAAGGCCGTCAAGTCAGGTAGGCGTTGCGTGTCGTTGAAGCCTGTAGGCTTCTGCGCCGCCGCCCATGTTTGCTCGGAACACGGAAGCCTCTAAATGCGCCAAGCCTGGCGCCCGGCGCGGGCACAGTGCCAATGCTACTGTGCTGAATAAGGTATCTGCATTGGGGTGTTGCGGCCTGGGACCTGCGCAGCATGACGCCGCACCACCTAGCACCACAGGCCCCGACGTCCTCTACCACTTCCCGCTGGCACCCGTCCGCCACAGGTCGCAGCTCCTGGTCCGCTGCACGGCGGTGGCTGAGCCGTCAAGCCCAGCACCAGCACCGTCGTCGCCGCCCGCCCCTGCCCCTGTCCCAGCCCCTGCCGTTGCCGTTGCCGCTGCCCCTGCCGCTGCCCCAGCCCCCGCACCTGCCCCGCGGTCGGACGCACCCGCGCCCCGCTCCATCAGCCCCCGGCGAGGGCCCGGTCGCCGCCTGTTGGACAGCGCCAGCAGCTTCCCATCAGGGCCAGCGCGCAGGAGGGATGCGGGCGAGGCAGCCAGCAGCAGCAACGGAGGCGCGCCGGCGGGCGAGCGGCCGCCCTCGCGGCGCACCCCCCGGCTGCCGGAGCTGTCCTTCCTAGAGGACGACGAGGAGCTACGCAGCCGGGCCTCCGTCGCCATGTACCGGGTGAGCCAGCCGCCAGGCTGTACAGTGTGTAATGCTGCCACGCTAGCGAAGTATGTAGAGGTTTGTAGTTGTGGAGCTGACGGCACAGCGCAGGCTGCTTGCTGCACACCGTCGTGTTTCCGGCGCAACCCGGTGCTTCCGGCGCCCAAGAGCTCTCGTTCGTGAACGGGATGCACGCCTGCCGTTTCATGTGCACGCGACACAGGCGGCACCTGCCTTGATGCCCGCTCTGTGTATCCCTGCATCCCATCCTACTACACTGCTCAATGTGCGTGCTGCTGCTGCTGCTGCCGCCTCCGCCGGTGCAGAAGTACCTGTCGTCCGGGCAGGGCATCGTGGTGCGCTGCCTGGGCCGCGCGGGAGTGGCCAGCGCCGTCAAGTACGTGGTGGCGCTGAGGCAGCAGGCGGCGGCGGCGGCGGGCGGGCAGCAGCAGGTGAGCCGCGACGGGTGCGAGGGAAGTAGCTCCCCCAGGGTGCAGGCTGGGCGAGGTGAAAACGGGGCTCGGCAGCGCCGGTAGGGCGCTACGCAGTGGCAGGGCCGCATGATGTTGCCAGGGCGGGACTCCTTCCGTGGGCGCAAGTCCGGTAGAAGCTGCGCACCGTCATCAGCGTAGTTCTGACGTCTGCTGATCCGCTGGCAGTGCAAGGCCAGTCGCCTGATCATTCATCAGGACAGCACCACACGTCACACGATGTAAAGCCACAGCGTTGCCACGTCCCCACCCACCTGCCCCTCCATGCCTCTTCCACACCTCCCCACCTGCCCTTAACTTGCGGGCTGCCCAGGCGGCGGGCTCCCCCTCGCCCTCCGCCACCCCGGTGGACGTGCGCTTCCGGCTGCGGCGCATGGACCCCGTGCTGGGCTTCGGGGCGCCGCTGGTGCTGCTGGTGGACCCCGTCAAGGGGGAGCCGGCGCGCGCGGCAGTGCCAGACCTGCACGCGCAGGTCAAGTGAGTGGGCAGCGCACGGGAGTGGGCGCGTGCCAGGGGCATGGGCGCAGGGCGTACTGGGTTGGGCGGGCGGAGAGGCGAAGGGCGGGGATTGGCTGAAGCGGGTTGCGGCGCTGCAGGCGCGTTGGGGGTGGCGGGAGGGCGGGGCAAGGTGGGGAGCGGGGAGGGGACTGGGGGTTAGGCGGTTGGACGACAGACGAAGTCTGCAGATCGACGAAGTCGATGATGAGCGTATAAGATAA
>VFQN01001819.1_pt1 | contig 34583 bp, 54 predicted proteins | sample 3512371 | NCBI WGS metagenome assembly VFQN01 (sample SAMN10412370, study PRJNA504923) | tailings metagenome | isolation source: Replicate 2 from Balatoc abandoned mine | place: Philippines: Itogon, Benguet | collected 2017-08-28 | reverse complement strand
CAGGCGGCGCTGGCAGGAAATTATTTCTTGCAGGTGCATCCGGGTGCAATTAATTCGGGTTCACTAAATGCACGGCCCAACGGGCCTGGCATTTAATTAGAACCGATGTACCGGCTTGGCGGAAGATGCCAGCCCTGCCCCAGGGGCACCGTACGGAACCTACAATTGCCCCCTTGTGCAGCCGGATACGCTTATCTGCTAGCAACGGGCAGCGCCCCAGCGCAAGCAACGGCCGCTTATCATGTCTGTCCCAAACCAGCCAGCTCCCAGCGCCAGCTCCCAGCAGGATCTCCCGACTCCCAGCCCCCAGCTCACGCCTGTACCCCCGCCGCCGCCACCGGCAAGCCCCTCAGCCAGGCCTTCACGTCATCGTCGTAAAGCGAGAACTCCAGCACTTCCTCCATCTTGGTGGCACTGCCCACCGGCGCCCCCTGCTCCGCCATCCAGCGAAGCGCCTGCACCCAGCTGTGCTGCTGCGCTGCACGCACAAGGTCGTCTCCCGGGCCCCACTGCACGCCCAGACGCCGCAGGGCAAGCATCGTTCCCCGGTCACCCTCGAACGCGGCAATGCGGTATGGGCACTCGCTGCGCGCGCAGCGCGGCTCAATCTCCACCAGCCACTCCAGCACCGCCTCGCAGCCGCCCTTTATCGCCCCATAGAACACGTCCTCGTCCACCCGGCCCCCCAGCGGCTGCAGCTGCTGCTGCAGGTACTGCACCAGAGCCAGGTCGCCCGTCCTTGCCGCGCTTCTCAGCAAAGCCGAGGCCTCCCATCTGTCCACCCCGTCTGCCCACTCGCCGCGCCCTGCCTCCACAATGATCTGCACCGCCTCCCGCATCGCCTGCCGTTCAGCGGGCGTCTTGCAACCCCAGCCCTCAATCAGCTGGCCCACCTGCGCAATCCCGTCCAGAGGCACTTCCGCCTCGGTCGCCAGCCACCGCATCATCCCCAGCATGTCGGCACGGTCGGGCAGCTGCTCGTAGGCCCCGGGCGTGAACGCAGCCCCAGCCTGGCGCAGCAACTCTGCCACTGGGATGCTGCCAGAGGCGGCCGCTGCGTTCCCAAACCACTCTGCATTGTCCTCCACCACCCTGCCCCGCCCCAGGTCCTCCACCACGTGCCGCAGCAACCCCAGCTGCCCTGCCTGGGCGGCGGCGAGCAGCAGGCCCGCCATCAAGCCGTCATCCAGCACCCTCAGGGACGGCGCCCCCCGCTCCTGCAGCCACGCCAGCCTCGCCAACGCGTCCGGGCGCGCGGTGACAGCCTGCATAACTGGCTCCCAGCTGTCGTCCTGGCCGTTCGCGGCCGGCGGCGGCAGCTCGCACCCCGCCTCGTCCACCAGCCACTGCGCCACGGCCAGGTCGGCGTGCTGCAGGGCGGACTGCAGCACCCAGTACCCGCCCATGGGGCAGCCCCGCTCCCGCAGCCACCGCAGCCGGCCCAGGTCCCCCGAGCGGGCGGCGGCCGCAGCGGTGCTGCCTTGCAGGGAGCAGCTTCCCTTGCCCCTGCTCAGCACCCACTCCATCTTGGCCACGGCATCTGACGTGCTGACTCTGCGGCCGCGTCCAACACCTCCTGGGACAGGGCCCCTTGGCGAAGGCTGCTGCTGCCGCTGCTGCCACTATGGTTGCTCTGCACGTCCGACCACACCGCCTGCACATCTTGCAGGCTTAAGCACCGAGCTGCCGCTGCAAGGGCGTGGCTCAGGTCCAGCAGCCCCGGGCAGCGGTCCAGCAGCCAGCCTAGCAGCTGCGGGTGGCCTGCCCTCACCGCCGCAACGCCGGGGTCAGGACCCTCACAATACACCCAGCGTTGCAGCAGCTCCGGGAACACGCTCGGCTGCAGCAGCGCCAGCGCCACCTCCAGGTTCACCTCGCTCCCGCTGGCGGCGGCCGTGCACAGCAGCTGCAGCTTGTGCCGGAAGGGCAGCTGCCGCACGTGCTGCTGCCCTGCCTCCACGGCCCAGGGCACGGCGTGGGGCGGCAGCGGCTGGGACAGGGAGGCGGTGCAGGTGGGGTCCTGGCTGAGGCCGGCGGCTGCGTCCGGGGACACCAGGCGGCCGCTGAGGGCGCGGTCGTTTGGGGGCAGGAAGGACAGGATGTGCAGCTGCACGGGTGTTGGCAGGACCCATTCCGGAGCAGCGCGGCTTTCGACTGGTGAGACCATGGTGTCGACAATGCCCCTAAGGCGCTTAGGTGAGCTTGAGCCCAGGGGGAAACCTGGATGGAGGCAGGGTCGTTTACAGGAACAGCGGGAAGGGTTGTTTACAGGGAAGGGGCACCAGGCGCACACCGGTACGTAACCGGCTGGAGTTAGTAACAGGTCGTGTCAGTGTGAACCGAGGCACACGAGGAAAGGATGACGGCGCAAATGCAGTCTGCAAGTGTTTCAGCTCTATGATTGGCGTTGCCAGGATGCAGAAAAAGGGTGCGCCACGACTGCCGTTGTGCCGACAGTGCCTCGGTGTACAACCCAGATACAATTGGACTTCAGAAGAGCCTCACCTGCGTGTATTGCTGACTATGTCTGGTCAGTGTCGCGCAGTTGACAGCGTAGCGTGCGAGCCGAGCGGCCCGTTTCTCGGGTTGGTCACCAGTCGTTGGAGTTGCCCAGCTTTGCACTATAACCCAACAAGAACAAATTTCTTCATGACTATAGTATTGGGGAAGGGCACTGGGCTGTAAAGGACACGCGGCGCTGCTCGGTCAAGGCGGGCCTGCAACCGCCGAATCAGGACGATTTGCCACATGACGCAAGCGGAAGAGCGGCATCTACAGTAAATGACATTACCCTTCATTTATTGAAAGTACACCTAGCCAAGACTGTGACATTGGCCAGTAGCGGGGACGGGGCTCCCCTGGTGTCGGGTCTTAGTAGGGCCAAGGCGCAATAGTAGGGCTCTCCCCTGCCGCCGCATGTGGCGACTCCCGACCAGGACAGCGTCCGGACAGCACCAAGACACAAGCCACATCCCCAGATTATAGTGAAAAGTTTACAGCGGCCCATGAGCGACCGTAATCTCCCAGCGTTTCGCCCATAACCTCCATGCTTCAGCTCAATGGAGACGTAAAGCCCTCGACGCCCAACCCATATCTAGACGGCATGTTCGGGGGAGCGCACAGGACCCGGGACTCCGTGAACTGAGACCTAACAGCCCGTTTGAGACCCGAGGCTCATGTTGCTGCACCAAATCCTGGCAGCGTGTACCGAACGGTCAGGTACTGTACTAGCCAGCCTGCTGCTGAACCCTGTACTGAACCTCAGAGGATTTGGTGTGCTACGTTTTCAGCTACCTATATTGCAGCTTGGGCACATAGCAACCCTGCTCAGACCAGCCCCCACGCAAAATTCAAACGTCCCTCCAGCAGCAGGAGCAGCGTCAGCGTTACCCACCGGCGCCCCCAGCCAGTGCATGGCCGGCACCCCTTTCCGCCCGCACAAGCGCGTCATGCAGGCTGTACGGCACGCCAAAGCCGCCGCAGGGCCACAAGCGTGCTCCGGTCACCCTTGAAGGCAGCCGTCATGTAGGGTGAGGTTCGGGCAAAGCTGCCCAAGTGCTCCTCCGCCAGGCACACAAGCAGCACCTCGCAGCCGCCGCCCCACACTGCGGCCTCAATGATCCACGCGACACTGTACGAATCTACAATGTCATCTTGCCCTACCACGCCAGCGACCACACTTGAATGCAGCTTCTGCTGAAATTAGCCATCCAGTATCCCCTGCCGAGCAGTTGCACCACGCATGTTGCGCCGTGAGCGGGACCAGTACGACACCTGTACAGCCAGTCACGTGCAGTGCTCCCACGCCCTTCCCCTTCGTCCACACTGCCTCTGCCCTTGCATCGCCCCGCTGCCGCCCACGCTCCCTGTCTCACTGGTCCCCTGAGGGTCCTGGCAGCCCCTGCAGCCACGCTTCCACCTCCTCACGAAGCGGGTACGGTACCCCCAGGACCGCCTCCTCCGCGCCGGCCCTTGGCGCCCCCTGCTCCACCAACCACTGCAGGGCCGGCACGGGTGCACGCTGCTGGATAGCCGCTGCCAGGACTCCCTTCCCCAGCGGCAACCCCAGCCGCTGCAGGCACGCCAGCGTGCCCCGGTCGCCGTTTCTGGCCGCGTCAGCGTACATGACGGCCTCGATGCTCCCGCGGTGCTTGTCACACACGCCCATGCCCACAAGGGCCTCCAGCAAGGCCCCGCAGCCCGAGGCGGCGGCCTGGAGGCAGTGGGACACGTCCAGGGCGGCTGCGGGGAACAACTCCTGGAGTGCCAGCAGGGCCGAGCTGGGCTGGCGCTGCGCCGCCGCTGCGAGGCACGTGACTGGTGTACCCTGCTCTGCAGGCACCCCCGCCTCCACCAGCAGCCGCACCGCCTCCGCCAGCGCCTCGCTGTCCGCTGGCGTATCGGCCGGCCAATCACTGATGACATCCTCGATGCACAGGTGCCCCCAGGGGCAGCCTTCCTGCAGCAGCCACCGAACCATGGCCAGGTTGCCCGGTCCCCCCCGGAAGGCTGCCTCAAAGCAGCCGTGGGACCAGGGGTAGCCGTCCGGCGGCAGCCACGCGGCCACTGGAACACTGCCAGACGAGACAGCGGCTTCAAGGATGGCAGCCGCCTCCCCCGCTTCCCCGGCAGGCTCCTGTTCAAGCTGCCCCCCCAGCAGCTGCACCGCCTCCACGTTGCCGCACGCCGCTGCTGCGCGCATCGCCTTCCGGCTGCCCAGTGCCACACCCCGGCCCGCCAGCCACAGCAACTTGGCAGCGCTGTCCCTGGGTGAGCCTGCCGCTTCGCACAGAACCACGTCGCTGGCCCATGCCCCCGCTTCCTCCGCGGGTGGCAGGTAGCCTCCCTCCTGCTCCAGCCGCTGGATGAAGCCCAGGTCCGCGTGACGCACCACAGAAGCCAGCACAGCGGCCGTGCCCCACGGATAGCGCATGCCACGCAGCCAGGCCAGCCGAGCCAAGTCGCCCGAGGCCGTAGCGGCCCCACACACATCAACGCGCAACACCGTCTGGCGGTTAAAAAGCCCAGCTTTGTCAAGAACCCAGTCCATTTTCGCTATGGCGTCCGAGCTTTCCGAACTGGCAGCCGCGCACGTCATGCGGTGCCAAGGGCTCTGTGCAGCTGCGAACCCCTCCGGGATGAAGCTCTCCAGCCGCTGCCCCACCGCCTCCCACGCCGCCTGCAGTCCCGCCAGGTCGCAGTGCCGCGCTGCCGCCTCCAGGGTGCGCGCCGGGTTCAGCAGCACGGGGCAGCGCTGCGCCAGGGAGGGCAGCAGGTGGGCCAGGCCCGATGCCACGGCAGCGGACCCCAGGTCCGTCTCCGGGGGTCGGACTCCACGCACAATGTGGCGGTAGTGGTCCGTGCGCAGCAGCTCCGGGAACACGTGCGGCTGCAGCAGCTGCCACGCAAAGTCCACGTTGGCCTCGCAGCCGCTGGCGGCCGCAGTGCTGAGCGTCAGCAGCTTCTGACGGAGCGTCAGCTGCTGCATGGCTTCCTGAGCGCCCTCCAGGCACCACGCGGTGTCCACGACATGGCCCGGGAGCGGCCGGCTGAAGTGGGCGGTGCTGTACACTGGATCGCGGTGACACAGACCCCATTCTTTGCAGCTTAGCCTTATGCCGAATACCACGTCTTCGGGCGCCGAAAATGATAGAATGCGCTCACGCAGCTCGGGCGGCAGGTGGGCTGTTGGTGGCCTGGCGTCAAGCACGTGGCGGTAGATTGCTTCCCTAGTGTGGCCTCCTTTGCTGTCCCAGGGGCCTGAGCCCTGCTCCATTTGTCCTGCACGTAAAACACTGGGTCAGTACCAGAAGGTTAGGGGACCGGGGTCGACAGGCCGGCCTTGGAAGGCTGAGGGGATAAGCGTACGCGTGCGGCACTACAAACGGTACAACACAGGCCTCTTCTAGTACTTTGCGCACATATGGTGGCTGTCTTCGCACAGAAGATGCAGCCGCACGCTTTACTGCAACCATGGCAGGCTAGCAGGCTAGCCGAAAAAGCAGTCATGCAAACTACATGAGCACGCATACTTTCTTGCTGTTTGTTGCCGTTAAGGATGCGCTGCAAATGTGCATCTCATGCAAGTTCCGAAAGACAGCCAGCATCCATTTCGGACTTGGCCTAGTGCGTCTCTTACCTAGCAGCTTCACACCTCTCCAGAGGGGCAGCCAAGTAAGATTTATGAAGTTCCAATGATCGCAGCGGTTTGATCCTGTCGTGTCATTGTGCTTACCATGCGAACATCTTATTGCGGGGAATCGGCAAACGCAAGCTCAACAGGTGCTTTGATGCCCCAGTAATGGTATACCCACAGCGTGTGATATACCAACGCTGGCCTTGCTTGGTCGTGCTTGCCGAGCGCTAAACAGCCATGGCCATGTACGACACACAAAGCCGCGGCGGCCACGTGGCGTGGGGCAGCCGCCTCTCTTCACATACTTCCAGCTCAAGCTTGTTCTCTCAGTCGCCACTTTGTACTCACGCGTTGTGATTTGTCCTCAGCCACTTCACCTCATGCCACCTGTACGCACCCCGCCTTGCCCCCAACCCCTATCCAAGCCGCTACTACGTACGGTACGCTAGGGGTCCCTGCCCCACGCACCAGACATGCAGCTGGGCCAGGCGCAAATATCGGCGGGCACTGATGCCAAGACTGGTATGTCCGTTGGGCAGTGGCACCGTGAGTGGCACAGGCATGCAAGGGAGTTGGGGGCTACCGGAATGGGGGTCTCGGGACCAGGTCCCGAAGTCTTGACCCTGGCCTCTCCTAGCCGCAGTAAGTAGGCGTTGGTACCATGATTATGCAGTGCACTTCCCATAGCTGCTGCTGCTGTTGCAGGCAGCGGCCTCCGCTGGCGGTGCCAGTGTCCCTCTGTCCTCACAGCGCGCGCAGGGAGCCGACTTGCCTCTCCCGTACCCCACTTTTCCCAGCCCCCTCGACATGGACCTCTCCACCCGTCTCCTTGGGCAGGACTCCAGTATATGGGTATGCCTTACGCCAGGAACATTGACTGCTATACTTCTATTGCATGATCCTCGCAATTAGGGGAGACCTGCTCATCTCATCTAGTTGTAGTAGATTCATCAACACGTACAACGCTAGCGTTAGACAAGCGCAGCTGAGGGCCTCCTGCTGGGGCAACGGGAGCGGCAGCGGCTCATGGTCAGGACCAACCGAACGCCCAGGAACGCCCCCTGATCGATATTTGGGGGAAGGTAGGTTTGGGTGAGAAGCAGCCCCAGTGGATGTGCCAGCCACTGACTGGTGTCAAGGCTTTGTGATGTGTCATTGCCTTGCAGCTGGTGCGATCCGTTGGGGGGCCTCCGGACAGTTGGGTCCACCGCACGGTCGCGGACTGACCCGTGGGACACTACCAGCCCCAAGGTTGCTAGGAACACGCCACAAAACCACAGCACCAAAGCAAAGGCTTGCGTGTATGTTGCAGATTATCATCCGCTATAGTCCGAGGCTTTTGCGCCATGACGAGAGTGCAAAAAGTATTGCGTCCTTGTCCCCCATCCAACACCCGCTTGCATCAGTCCCAAACCTGTCAACGAGCGGCCGATTGCGCCCATAAGCGCAATATAGCTACACTGTGCACATAGCTAATTAACCTTGGCAAAGCTTTGCGGAACACAGCGCCTTGCATCGCTCCCGAACAGACCTTGCCCTGAACCCCCTTGTTCCGATAAACGGCAGCTCTCACCATGCCTCGCTTCGAGATCTCCGACGGCGCCATTCTGGCCCTCAACGGCATTGCCTCCATTGCGGACGGCGCGCACGCGCTCATCGCGCCGCAGCACTTCGAGGTGAGGCGAGGCTCCGTCTCGTCGCCGTGCCGGAACGCCATAACCCCGCGGCGCACAGCGCCGTGCCGCCATGGCAATACAAGGCCACCATGTATGTTAGACGCTGTGCGATGCAGCTGCCCTTGAGCATCTGCTCTGCTTTTGAGGCGTAGCGTTCGCGCTTTCCCGCGCGACCCATGGGACGGACGCCTCCTTTGCACGAGTACGGTCGTGTAAGGCAATCTAACACCATGTTACACGCATTGGGCACCGCTATCCAGCATAGCCATAGCCATTAGCGCTGCGTGCTTTCAGGTCTGCTGACCGTCGGCTGCTTACGTCAGCCACGTCGACACCACGTGTCCCCCGCCAAGCAGTGCCCATGCCGCTCCTTACCCCGCCTGCTCACCATTGCTCCCTTCCACTGCCTGGCACACCACCCCCTGCCCTACCCATCCCTCCTCGCCCACGACACCGCCACTCCGCGCAGGACGTGCACTTCGGCCCCAAGGTGCTGCACCCCGTGCGCTCCTACGCGCCCAACGAGATCATGCGCTACAATGGCCACGCGCACGTGGCACTGGGCGCGCTGACGCTGGCGGCGCGCAACCATCTGGCGCCGGGCGGCACCAGGTGCGTGCGTGCGGGAAGAGCAAAGGGGTTCGGTTGGGGCTGGCTGCAGCTTCCCAAGGATGGCCCTGTCCAACGGGGTATACACTGCTGTACCGGAACGTCGGAGGCAGGGGATGGGATGCCGGCGGGTTTTGCCGCTGCTGGTGTGCTGAGGCGTACCGTACCCGTGCCCTGGCAGACGTTGACGTCCTGCCGACTTTGCACCTGCCTGTGCCTCTGGCCATGATGTGCGGTACCCAGACAGTAACGGAGGTTGGCTTGCCGATTTGGCAACTTCGGCCCCGTAACAAGGTCCGGGTTTCACGTTGTGCCTGGCCCACGGCTGCTGCGTGCCCGTACCCACGCACGTGCCTCGCTGCTGTTGCCGTACCCACTTCACGGCGCGGCGCTGCCACACCACACCCAACTCACTGGTACCGTATCTTGACCCATTACCCCGGCGCGCAGGCCGTTTTTCAACACCAGCGGCGCCATCTTCGCCACCGCCGCCGGCATGGCCGCCACCAACGCCTACAGGGTGAGCGCCTAGCATGTTGTGCCCCGGCTGTGGCACGCACTACCGCATTGCACCTATCGGGTGAGCGCCTGCGTGTGCCACCTGCTGTGCCCCACCCGGCATCCAACGGCAGCACTGCATGCTCGCCCAAGGTGCACAAGCTATCGGTAGCACCATGCCTCACCACACCCCAGCTACCCATGACTGAGGGCTGGCACGTGCCGGCCGTGCTGCGAGCGTTCCCATGCCCATTGCGGAGGCTGGGAAGTTCGATCACGCCGTGGTCTCTGCACGCACCCTACGGCCTGTGCCCCAAGCCTCGCCAAAGTCGTTCATGTTCATGCACCCACATCCCTACCCCATAGTCGTGGCTCTCTTTTCCCATTCCTTCCATCCCACCCACCCCCCCCTTCCTTTCCCCATCTTTCCTCCTCCCGCGCGCCCCAGGGCAAGCAGCGCAAGGCGTCCGGCTACACCAAGGCCGCCGTGCTGGGCACCGTGGCGGCGCTCAACCTGTGGCGCGGCCTCAAGCGCAACGACAACAAGATCTCCGTGTAGAGCAGCGCAACGGCACCGAGATCCAGGCGTAGATCGAGGAGAATGAGAGACACGGGCAGGCAGACATGGAGAAGCAGGTCATGAACGGCGAGAAGCGCGCTGGTATGGTGGTTGCGAGGCAAGGAGCAGCAGTAATAACTGCATTGGGTGTGAACCGGCGAGGCTGGGCGGACGCGGCAGGCGTGGAGCGCGCACAGCGCTGATAAGATGAGCATGGAAGGAGGCAGTTGTGCCGTATGAATCTGGGGCAAAGGCTGTGTGGTGGACTGGTGGTGTTGGGTTGCTGATGGGGGTCGGTGGTGTTGGGGTGCACCGTTGCTCTCTTAGCGTGTGGAAGACATTGACGTTGGCATGGCTACAGCATGACGGCATGCAAGGTTTAAAGGTGGCATGTTGCTCCTGCGTATGTAGTACAGTAACTGTGTGGTGTGGAGCAGTGTGGAACGATGCGAGCTGCGCCAGGGGGTTCCTCTTGCCCCAAATGTTCAAACGTACTGGGTGGTTGGCTTAGGTAAGCCGTATACGCATGCGCAAAGCGGAGGGCACCACGGACCCGTGGCAAATGTAAATGCAGCTTGTACTAGCTAGGCGTGCTACGGCGCGTAAGACCTATGGCCCCAGGGGAACTCCCCTGTATGGCCCTGTTCTTCCGCCTTCATGCACCAAGCCCTCAACAACAGCAACAGGCCTTCAGTCGCAACACTGCATCCCGCTGGCGAAGCAGCGAGGAGTATCTGGGACCTGCTCCTACACATAGAACCTACCCCGCCAGGCATGTGCGTACTGCGCCAGGGAATGTATCCGGTGTACGGCATAGGTTGATCCACGCCTGGGGCGTTTTCCCGTCGGCAAGCTTTGCGAAGGCTACCGTACAGCAGGCTGCCGTACAGTGATACAGCATTGTAGTCATTGTAGCGACCAACCTGGAACAGCTATACCGGTATGCATGGAAAGGCACAAGCGCACAGCCTAGCAGTAACAATACCGTACTTGGGTCACCGCTCCATAAGAGTGAGGGACGCAGATACGGTGCTGGCCTGGTGACACGTGGTATGCAGCCGGGTGGTGGGTACTCGGCTACCCGCTTGGCTTGAGCACATTACCGGGTGGGTTACACCCCACATGTGCTCTTTCCTGGACGACGGACGGAAGGCGTGTGCTTGGCCCAGGGAAAGATGCAGAAGCGAGAGGGACGCAACCGATAGGGTGGCAGGGACGAGGGGAACGGAGGCATTTGGCACGGGAGCTCCCCTGACGGCACGGGCGTCAAGGGAGCCCCATGCAAAGCGACTATTTCACAGGATCCTGTTCGGCGCACGGCAAAGAGGCATACCACTGTTGAAGCCTGTCAATTTGCACGCCGCAAACACTGCGCGCCACCCAGCCTCGCCGCGATACTTCCACGCCTGCAAGCTTTCTTTTACCGATCCATACCAAACACCTCGCACGCTCTCTAGCCTACACGAACTGATATTTGCGTACCTGTACTGGCTTTTGGATCTAGACATCTAGGCGCTCCGGCCATGCAGACAGGGAGACCCCTCACAGGCAGCCGGCAGCTTGTCGCGCCCATCAATGCAGGCCTGCGGAGTCGCTCTTTTGTCCCCTTTACTCCGTGTCATGGCGCCCAGGTAGGTTGGCTCTCTCAGCTGGACCCGATGGCACTTCTGACGACGTCCCTTGCGATGCATCGCGCTGCGCGGGTTATGATGAAGATACGACAATCCTTCATGTCATTAATAAGGCAACGCCTTGTCAGTATAGAAGCGGGGGGGCCGCATGTTCCCACACCCGCAACACCCGCACAGCCCCAGGCTCCAGGCTCCGTGCTGGGACTCCGCCGCACCCCTCGCTTGCCATGCCCCTGTCTACCAGCGCTTACTGCTACTGTCGCCACGTACCAATAATACATCATCCCCGTCTCTTGTCTTGTCCAGCTCCGCTCCGCGGGCTGCGCCCCCAGCACCAGCGGCAGCCCCGCCAGCGCTGCACCCCTGCGTTTGACCGGCGGTCAACGCCGCGGTCGCGTGCTGGTGGCCCCCGTGCGGGCCGCCATGTTCGACAACCTCAGCAAGAGCATGGAGAAGGCGCGCCGGCTGATCGGCAAGAGCGGCACGCTGACTGCGGAGAACATGAAGGAGCCGCTCAAGGAGGTGGGCGAGGGTGTGTGGGGCCGGGGCCGGGGCCAAGGGCAAGCGGGGCTGGGTCGGGGCCGGGGCTGGGGGCATGAGGGAAGGATCTGCAGGAGGCCTGTCCTTGTGCAGGGGAGTAAGGCGTCCGCTGTAGTAGGGTGCGTTGCGGGTCAATATTCCTCGAGTTTGGGAGGGGTCGGGGCTGTGCGATACAGCACCAGCATGGCCGGAGACTGGCAAAGAAAGCCCTGCAACAACGCCCTTTGGAGGTGTATTGCACGTGCCCATGCACGGACTCGCTTGCCGCATTGAGGCGTGTCCTGCAACGTTGCTGGTTACTGTTGACGTGATGGGTTGCACCGTGCCTTGCTGCAGGTCCGCCGCGCCCTTCTGGAGGCCGATGTGTCCCTGCCTGTGGTGCGGCGCTTCATCAAGCGCGTGGAGGAGCGCGCGCTGGGGATCAAGGTGCGAGCTTGGTGCAGCGTGGGGTCGCATGGCATGCATGACATCAAGGACATATGGGTGTCTGGAATAGGGCCAGTGAAGGTCAGGCGCTGGGGACAAAGGAGCTTGCTTGTTGGAGCGTGAGTTTGCATGGCATGCACAGAGCACGTCAATTACAGGGGGGTGTCTGGAGTGGGGCGAGCGAACGAGTGCGCGCTGCGGAGAACGATAAGGGGGTTGGTCAAGGACTGCTGGTTGGCCACAATGGCCAGTAACCGAGGGGAGAGGCTGTCCGCAGCAGTGAGCACGTGGAGGAGGGCGTGGTGGGGGCACAGGCTCGAGCACGCTGACAGCTGCGAGCAAAAGCGCGGGGTTGGGACAGGGATTGAGGTGGACACGCGGGGATGGGGAAGTGCATGCTTGTACTCAATGTCTTGTACAACATCCGTACTTACGACACAAGCACCCCCCTCCCGCACCCCTACCCCACAGGTGATCGAGGGCGTTACCCCCGACACTCAGTTCATTAAGGTGGTGTCCAACGAGCTGATCGACCTCATGGGCGGCGGAGTGGGCAGCAAGGACCTGGAGCCGGGCTTCCCGCAGGTGGGGGCTGGGGACGGGATGGACGTTGACGGAGGAGCGCTTAGTGGAAGGTGGAAGGTGGGAGACGGGCATCCTAAGGAGGACGCAGGACGCGTGGTAGTGGAGGGAGCTGTGGGGGCTGAGATGCGAGGCGTGCGTCTTAAGTTGGGGTCAAGGTTTTGGGGTGGGCATGGGTTGCTTGGGAGAGCTGGGGGCGTAACACGATGCTAGGAATTGCCGCTGGGTGAAGCCACTAGCAGGTACGTGCGGGGCGTGGGGTGGCAGGCGTGGGTGGGGGAGGGGGAGGGGTTGGGACTTTGGGGAAAGGGGGTTGGGCCGGAGAAAGAGAGGGTGACACGGCGCGGGTGTACGGGTGGTAACACTGGGAAAACATTATGCCAGGGTTACGCCTCGGATCGGCGGTGGATTTGGCCTTTGGCCTTGCGGTTGTGGCGTGATAAATGACGCAGCATCAATAGCCCAACAGGTTGCAGGACGGCACAGGCGGATGGCGTCGCTCTCACCTGTCCGCCGGCTGCCCCTTTCCCCCCTCCCCCCTCCCCCCAGGTCATCCTGATGGCCGGCCTGCAGGGCGTGGGCAAGACCACCGCCGCCGGCAAGCTGGCGCTGTACCTGAAGAAGGCCAAGAAGAGCGTGCTGCTGGTGGCCACGGACGTGTACCGCCCGGCGGCCATCGACCAGCTGGTCAAGCTGGGGGCCGCCATCGATGTCCCCGTATTCGAGATGGGCACGGACGTAAGTCTCGAGGTCTTCTTGAGTTTGAACCTGCTTTACAAGTACCGGTGTGCGACTCGGGCACTGCGCAAATGCCTGGCAGGTTGCAGGCCGCCCTCGACATGTTACATGTGTCCGGAACGCGCGCCGGTAGGCAAACCGTGGATGTCGCTGCACACAGCAGGAGCAGCAACATCAGACCGGCAGGCGTAGCTCATGGGGGGTCCAGGCATGCCGGCAGGGGGTGAGGAGGAGGGGCCCCTGGATGCCGTGTTGGGAAGGGGGGGGGGGGGGGGGGTCATTGCCCAGGCGTGGACGGAGCTGGGGCACGGCCGATGTTGGGGACGGGGGACGGGGGACGACACGGCGAATGGCTATCACAGCGGCCACGTGCCGTGACGGTGTGCTGGGGATTGACGTGCCTGCGAGGAGCTACTGCGAGGGTACCGCACGCCTTCCGTTCCAGCCACAAAACGCATGGCCGATTTTCTGAGCGCTGACCTTTCCCTCATGCTGTTTCCCGCAGGCCAACCCCGTGGACATCGCCAAGGCGGGTGTGGCTGAGGCGCGCCGCCTGGGCGTGGACGCGGTCATCGTGGACACGGCGGGACGCCTGCAGGTGTGGTGCTGGGTAGTGTGCAGGCAAGGTCCAAGGCAGTGCGTGGCATAGTGCGCGGGAGGGCAGGACGCCTGCAGGTGGGAAGGGGTGCTGAAGGACAAAGCACTTGTAAAAGGTAGGGGCCCAGTGGAGTGCTAGTTGGAAAGGCGACATTGGCTGCTCAGTCGTGTGTGGGCTGGGAATGGTCCGTGGGTCCAACGGCGCCTCTGCACGTGCACGTATCCACTGAGATGTGCTGGGTTAGGGTGCCGTGTGTTGGGGTACCGCATGAATAAGGCGGCCGGCCTGCAAGTGCGACCACCATCTGTAAACCTGGTGGCATCGCATAGCGTTGTGGGCACACTTGGACGCCGTCGTCCGCAAGCACTGGCAGCGCAAACTCTACGTCCAATGGAGGGCCGGGCCACTGTCTCTGCAACGGTAAACGCAAGGCATGGCACGGCGGCCGCGCGTCGGTCGGCGCCCACTGCCCCGTGTTGCCTCTGTACAGGTCCGCTTAGTCTCACAGCACTGCATGTAACAACGGCACGTTCGTACTAAGGCCGCGCCTTGCACGCTGCCCCAACCGTACGACGCCAGGTCGACGCGGACATGATGGACGAGCTGCGCTCCATCAAGTCCTCCGTCACCCCCAGCGACACGCTGCTGGTGGTGGACGCCATGACGGGCCAGGAGGCGGCCAACCTGGTGCGCAGCTTCAACGAGCAGGTCGACATCACGGGTGAGAAGCACGAGGCGTGCGTATGTGTGCAATACGTGGGTGTGTATTAGCGTGGTGGTGGTGACGGTGAGGCGGCGGCCAACCTGGTGCGCAGCTTCAACGAGCAGGTCGACATCACGGGTGAGAAGCACGAGGCGTGCGTATGTGTGCAATACGTGGGTGTGTATTAGCGTGGTGGTGGTGACGGTGAGGCGGCGGCCAACCTGGTGCGCAGCTTCAACGAGCAGGTCGACATCACGGGTGAGAAGCACGAGGCGTGCGTATGTGTGCAATACGTGGGTGTGTATTAGCGTGGTGGTGGTGACGGTGAGGCGGCGGCCAACCTGGTGCGCAGCTTCAACGAGCAGGTCGACATCACGGGTGAGAAGCACGAGGCGCGTGTGTGTCAAGGTGGATGTGTATAAGCGTGGTGGTGGGGAGGCGGCTAACCTGGTGCGCAGCTTCGACGTGAGTGGCGGCGGGAGATGGGGACTGGGGGAAGGTTGTGTTGGCGGTTGTGGTGGTGGTGGTGGTGGTGGTGGTGGTGTTGAGGCGTCACAGGGCGTTGTGCAGCGACGTGCACGGCACGATCGGTCGGCAAGACGGGCTCGGCTCAAGCCGGGGTTAGGGTACCTGGGCTTGAGGCACACAAGTATCGCTGCAGAGTGTAATGCTCCCAAGTCGCTAGTCGCTGCCCATGTGTACTCCTGCTGGCTCGTGTTATCACTTCGTTCGTTTGTCGTTGCTACCCCCCAGGCGCCATCCTGACCAAGATGGACGGCGACAGCCGCGGTGGCGCCGCGCTGAGTGTGCGGGAGGTGGGTGCTGGCCTCCTGGGCAGGTGGGCGGTGGACTGCAGGGTGGGCGGCGCTTGGAGCGATGGTCATGGTCGGGGTCGGAATGGGGCGCGCAGCTGTCCTGAACCTGATAAAATACGCCACCATGTTTGCCCTGATTGTCAACGCCTGCCTTACATATTTGTGCGTTGCGCCGTCCATCCGTCCAGGTGTCTGGCAAGCCCATCAAGTTCGTGGGCGTGGGCGAGAAGATGGAGGCGCTGGAGCCCTTCTACCCCGAGCGCATGGCCTCCCGCATCCTGGGCATGGGAGACGTGCTCACGCTGTACGAGAAGGCGGAAGCGGCGATCAAGGTGAGTGTGCATTCTTCCTTAGTGCTGAAAGGACAAAGATAGGTTCACTAGGACGATCGAAAGGAAAATGGTGTTAGGCACCTCGGGGTAGTGAAGCTCTGGAGATTGCTACGTGCTGAACCTGCATGCAAGCGCGGAGGTGGCGGTAAGGTACGTAGGCAGGTCAGCAGAGGATGAGGGGCGCATGGCGCGGAGCGGCTGTTGTCTGGAGTGTATGTGAGTTTAGGCACACACTTACCGTACGTATGTGTGATCACCGCGCACCCTTACTGCAAATGTAAATTTTTTTGCACCGCGCACCCCCAAAGCCGTATCTTTTTGCCACCGCGCATACCGTAATGTGGAATTTTACGGACACCGCGCACACTGGTACGGTGTACGGCGGATCTAGAATTCTACTGGTCTCACCACTGGTACCGCCACCCATATCGGCATGCTTGTTGCGCTTTAGTGCACTACTGCTGGCTAGACCCACAAGCAAGCAGTGTCGTACGACACGGAAACGAAGGGACGCCAACGAGGGCGCATGGGGCACTGCCAGCGCCACCGCGCACCCCGCTAACGGTAATTCCAGTGCCACCGCGCACTGCCCCGAAAAGTGCGCGGTGGTGCACCCTTTTTGGCAAATTAATTAATAATATGCGCGGCGATATGGATCAGGTACGGTACTTTACCAAACATGTAGAACACTCTTAGACTGCCCGATCCCCTGCAGGAGGAGGACGCCAAGCGCACCGTGGAGCGGCTGCTGGAGGAGAAGTTCGACTTCAACGACTTCCTCAACCAGTGGAAGGCCATGAACAACATGGGCGGCATGCAGATGCTCAAGATGATGCCGGGATTCAACAAGGTGCGCGGGGGGGGCGGGGGGTGGTATCTGAGTGGTAGCTGGGCGGTCAAGGCGGGGGATGCGGAGAGGCAGGGATAAGGGACAGGTTATGGGCCGGGTGGGGCTCGCCCAGGGGCAACGTAGTGGAGCGAGGACGTGAGCCCGGGTGAACGTGGTGTTGTTGGTGTGGCTGCGGCACGCCGTGCACTGCCAGTGTGGGTCGTGTCCTGCTCCAAGCATCCTTGCTAGGTTGCTCTGCTTGTCAGTTCACGACACAGGAAGCCTGTCTGTTTTCATAAGTTGTTTCACTTGCATGTTTGCTCGCGCTTCCTTCTCCTCAGATTACTGAGAAGCAGCTGTACGAGGCTGAGAAGCAGTTTGCCACGTACGAGAAGATCATCAACGCCATGGACGAGGAGGTGGGTTGAACGGGGTGTGGGTTAGGTGAGGTGGGGTGGGCTTGGTGAGGTGGGTTAGATGGGTAACCGCAGAGCGGCCAAGTAATGGAAACGGAAGCCAGCGGTGGGCTACAGGGGTTGGGTAAGGGGGATAGCCACAGAGTGGCAAAGTGGCAGGACCGAAAGCCAGTAAGGGGCTAGGGAGAGTGGGTTAGATGGGCTAGTGGGCGGAGGGGGGTTGTCACACAGATGATACAGGTAGATATGGTTAGCAAGGAGTGCACTGACCGGGATACGGGTACGCTGTTTGGAGCATGCGGCCTGGTGCTCCCAGCTGTACACCCATCTCTGTGGCCCCACCACCTGCTACCGTTCCCCCGCCTCCAGGAGCGCGCCACGCCCGAGGTGCTGATCAAGTCCATGGCCCGCCGCCGCCGTGTGGCGGTGGACAGCGGCCAGACGGAGGCAGAGGTCACCAAGCTCATGGGCGCGTACACGGCGGTGGGTCGCGACGTGTGTTTTACTGCATGTTCCCACGTGGCGCGAGGTCAACTTTTAAGGACAACCTACCCCGCTACACGCCCTCGCCGCCCGCTCTGCAGACAGCGGGACCCGGTGCACCGTCATCCCCTCCGGGTATCCCTCCTGCCTCCTGCCCCCCAGCCGTATGTACACCTGCGTCCGCCGTGCCAAGCACCATGTGCCCGACCTCTTTTTGATCCGAACCACTCCACCACTCCGCTCGCCCAACTATCCATCTTCACCCTCCGAAACCCCGCGCACCCCTTCCCTCTACAACTACCACTACTACTTCCTCGCGTCAATAGTACTTTCTTTCCCCGCTTACCCCCACCCCCAGATGAAGTCTCAGGTTGGCGGCATGTCCAAGCTGCTCAAGCTGCAGAAGGCGGGGGCCGACCCCGCGCAGGCCAACAAGCTGCTGCAGGTGGGTGTGGTGTTGGGGCCCGGGTTGGGGGCGAACCAGGGCATGGGGTGGAAGGGAAGGGGCCGGGGGTTAATGGACAGAAGAACACATCGCACGCCTAGTCGGCTGCTGCAGGTGGGGCCGGGGGCCGGGGTGGGGTGGAAGGGTTGGGGACCAGGATCGCGCAGGCGGGGATGCAGTGGATCAGGGGGAAGCTCAGCTTATGGTATGAAGTGCGTTAGATAAGCATAGCTGATGCTGCACGGGGCGCAGGCCTACGACAGCTTCGGGCGGGGGACGGGGCGGATTTTGGGGTGGGGTGGGGTAGGGCAGGGGATTGAATGGGGTTGCTTCTTGAATTGGAGTTGCGCAGCGCCACGCTGTACCTTCGTTAAGTGGGTTAGGCAACAAGCAGGACGCATTTGGCAAGAGAGGACCCGTGTGGCGTTTGGGATGCGGAGGCGAAGTGGCCTCGTCAGACACGGAACTCCCACCTGTATGTCTGTGCACTCCCCATTTATCACCTCACCGCGCTTGGGTTTGCCTGGGTGGCCCATGCAGCAAGTTCCTTCACCGTTCCCCCACACCTCTGCTGCTCTATCGCTGTCCATCCCTCTCCTGCCGTTACTACGCGAGTGCCTGATGGTAACCTTCTCCTCCCTTCGTCCCTTCCCACCCCAGGAGCTGGTGGCCAGCGCCGGCAAGAAGGTGGACCCCAACAAGGTGGGGGGGGGGGGAGTGCGTGTGTGTGGTGCGGGGGCCATGAAGAGGGGTGGTTGGCTGGGAGGTTGCAGAGCGGGGTTCAGCTGGGGTGCGAACGGGTGGGCCCGAACACAGGGTACCGGTATGTATGGGAAGGGGCGCAGCTGCTGGGTGGGGACGTGGGGTTGTAGCGGGGTGCACCCTGGACTTTGGAGCCGGGGGCGCGGTGGTTTCCTTTATTTGCACGTGTGTGTTGTCCTGTGTTGCAACAGTACCGCATGCCCAACGCGTTACCTTGCGCACGTGGGGGACCGTTTGATGCTCCTTGCCGTGTATCAATGAGAGAAGCATGCGAAGCTCCTTGCCACACCCCTGGATCGGCCCAGTACACATTTAAGCCACCCCGAGCAGACCCAGCACTGCTAGCTCATCGCGTGCTGTTGCCTGTCTGCCTGCCTGCCTGCTGCCCCTTGCCCCTGCCGTGTGCAGGTGCGGCGGAAGAAGGAGGCGCTGCCCAAGGCCAAGGGCTTCGGGTCCAAGTGAGCGACAGACCAGCAGCAGCGGCAGCGGCAGAGACTGCGGGAGCAGGAGCAGCAGCCGGACGGGGACAGGGGAAGGAGGAGCCGGAGCAGAAGGGGCGAGGTCGCGAGGAGGGGCCACTCCTCCGCGAGCGAGTGCAGGCGGTGTGGAGGTGGGCCGTGTGGAGGCGGCCTCTGATGAGAGGGTGTGGGTGTAAAAGAGGCAGCAGGCTGGGGTGTCGGAAGGTGGCGCTGCGTGCTGGCAGGTCCGCACGAGCGAAATCGGCAGGCTTGCAGGAGTGCATGGCGCTGTGGCTATGCTTGCTGATCACTGAGCTTGGCAGTGATGGCAGATGGCGGGGGCTGGTGTCAGGGTACGGACAGGGCTACCCGGTGTGCATATGGGGTACAGCCGTGTGTCACAGCGCACGCTGTGGTGTCCAAAGGAGGCTGAGCAGTGGCCAGGGGGGCTCACAGCGTCACAGCTGGGCGGATAGTGGGCGGATACAACGGCCTCTTGGGGTCTGAACTGGCAGTCTGTAGGTACGGCTAAGATTGGAGTGCGTGGGACCACGTGAGCAGATGGGCAGGACACGCTGGGGCCAGCGGACACGTGTGCTAGGGCACTGAGTGGGTGTGCTTATGCAGGCTGATGTGTTGGGATCACGTACTCGAAAGCAGGCTCTGCCCTGCCTCTCAATCACGTATGGGTAAAGCTGTGGTGCTGCGGGATTTGGCATTGGGTGCACAGGCATCATACATCGGATCCTAGCGGGGCGGAAGGCACCCGAACAGCTGGACTCGCTGGAGCAGGTGGCTCTGCATCAAGGGAGGTAGGGAGCTCCTCGCATCCCCTGCCTTGTAGTGCGCGGTGGATGCTCGGGCGCTGTCAGCATCAGTAATATCCAGTTCATTTTGTACGTAGTACATTACAAGACCCGGCCTGGCAACGCCCAGTCGCTACCAGGCCGGCATGTTGGCAAAAACTGCACAAGCAAAAACGGTTACGACTGCCCTGCTCTTACAGAGTGCTCCAGCGCGCATCATGAGGCACAAGCGCCAGAAAACTGCCCGTGCAACGTAACCCCCTTGCAACTCACTGCCTTTCTCTCCACACTCCACGGCCCCCGCTGCACAGCATGCACAAGGGTTTGAAGTCACTCACCCGCTGTTGAGGAATGTCACCACAAAGAATAGCAAGCACAAGATCTTTACAACAGCGCCGGCCAGGGCGCACGACTCACGGCCAAAATGCGGTGCCAAACTGGATGTCCGTACCATCCTACCGCCGCCGTAGCCTGCGCCCGTGGACACGGCCTCAGTTATCCGTACAAAAGGGCCCTCCCCAACGGCCCAACTCCCAACCACTGCCAACAGCCACGCAATTACGCTCCCCACGGCCGCTGGCCCGCCTCGGCTTCCCATTGCTGCCATCTGCCCAAAGGCCGCAGCCCGGCTCTCTCAGCCCTGCGCCACAGGCCTCCGGATAGTTGCTGCCCGCAACAGGCACCCTATCTTGGAACTCCGCGTGGGTGCACTGGTCTCTGGGTGGCTCATGCGGGCCAACCCGCCGCAGCTGCACAGGCCATGACGGCGGCTTTAGGGCGGCGAGCACCTCCCCCGGGTGTGGCTTAGGTGCGTGTGTCTTAGATGACGGTGTTGTCGGGCACCACGCCGCCCTTGGTGATGACCACGATGCCGCTGCGGATGTAGATGCCCCTCTCGTCGCTGGTGTACTCCGACACGCCCTCCTTGTTCACGATCTGCACGTTGCGGCCTGGGGGCGGAGGGGGGGCAGAGGGAGGGGAGAGGTGGGCGTCAGGGGAAGAGGAGGCGCGCAGAGGTGTCAGGGCGTGAGGACGGGGCACACGGTAGATGGTGTTAGGTCGACAGGCAGACACAGCTGTGTGGATTGCGAGGAGGGGTGTATCCACGGGGACGAGAGGGTATGCACGACTGAGGCTGGCAAGCGGCGCGCCGACGCCATGCAACTTACCTCCATGAACAGAAGCTGAGCGTTCGCCGCTTGGTGCACCCCTACACCTGTGCCCGTGGCCCATGAACCCCCGCAACCGACCCGATACCACCCCAGGCACTCACCGACGCGCGCGTTCTTGTCGATGATGGCGTTGGTGATGACCGAGTTGGCGCCGATGCCCACCGGCACGCCGCCGGAGGCCAGCAGGGCGGCGCGCTGCTCGTCGGACTCGTAGTAGTCGGCGCCCATCACCAGCGCGTCCTGCATGCGCCAAGGCAACGAGAATGCATATCTGTCAATCTTGTGTATGGTGGAGCAGCACACATAGCTGACTTTCAACCCCTGTTGTGAAAGGATGGAAGGGCTGCTGAGGAGCTTCAGATACCAGTACTGGCGTCGCAAGCTCCGAAAAGGGTCATCCCCCGCTACGTTCCACGGGATGCTCCGTCCCCGCGCTGATCAGCAACGCCTTTAATGCCGCTCTCCGCGGGCCGTGTGACTGATTTGCGCTTTCGTTATTTTGTTGCTCTGCGGTTGACCCCCACTTCCTTCCCCGCCTACCCATACTGCACCACACGATTTGGATTTAGACTGACCAAAATACTGCACCACACGATAACCACCAGGGCGGCACCCACCTGGATGGTGCAGTTGGCGCCCCCCCCCCCCAACCCTGCCCTTCCGATGCGTATACGCTTTACTACTACTTCAACCCCGCCATTCCTCCCCACCCCCCCGCCTGCCCACCTGGATGGTGCAGTTGGCACCGATGACGGAGCGGATGCCCACCACCGCGTTGGTGATGGTCGAGTCCTGGGGGGAGCGGGTCACAGGGTCACCAACACGGGATTAGGTGTCGGAAACAGCCAGCACACAGTGATAGCCACACCAGTGAGCGGACGGACGCCAGTCCTGATGCCAGCCCCGCTCCCAGCCTCCAGTCTTGCCCCTTCACTGCTGCCCTGAACTCCGTACCCATCGAGGCCGCTGCTTCCCGGCAGCTAACGCCGCCGAACAAAGGTTCCATCCCCCCAGACACCCATTTCATCCTCACCGATAAACACCAGATTTCCCCACACGCACCCGGTCCACCCCCTCACCCGCTCGATGCTGCTGCCCTGTGCGATGAAGGCGTCCCCAAAACCCACCTGCCCAGCCTCCTCGCTATCCCGACACCCACCAACGCTGACCCTATCGGGACGCTCTGGCCCCCTGCGCGGTAGTGACGTCCACAGCATCCACCCATCCAGCCGCCCCACCAACACCCCACCAGACGACCGGCGGCTGTACATCTCCTTCCCCACGCCTTCCATCACCCTCCTGGATGCCGCTGCCCTGTGCGATGAAGGCGCCAGCACCCACGCACCCAGCTGTCAATTCAAACCCCTTCCCCTCAGCCGTTCTCACCCGCCGGGATGCTGCTACCATGCGCGGCAACGGGATCCCCAGCACCCACGCGCCCGTCCCCTGCAGCCTTTACTCCCCGGTAACCTTCCCTCCCTTTTTACCACCCACCTGGATGCTACTGCCCGGCGCGATAATGACGTTCCAAGCACCACCCCACGCAACCAGCCTTCCCACCACCAACCAACCCAACCGACCGTTCAGTTGCGCAACCGCCGTACCTGGATGCTGCTGCCCTGTGCGATGATGGCGTCCGACACCTTGCAGTTGCGCACGGTGGCGGGCGGCAGCACGCGGGGGGAGGTGTAGATGGGCGACTGGGGGTCGTAGAACTCGAACGTGGCGGGCTGCAAAGGAGAGGAGGGGAGGCGACGGCAGGGAAGGTTCGACAGGGTCCAAATGTAACCAAACTGAGGCCAAGGTCTGCCGCGTGCGCGTCCGTGCAACTTGAGCCTCTGCGTCCCTTGCGGTCACGAAAGAGCATATCCCAACTGCACGGCGTGTGTATCAATATGTGTCAATGGTTCCTCGGCTTGTGCTGCTGCTGCTCACGTGTCTGCACAGCTTGAGGTTCTCCTCGAAGAAGCTCTTGATGGTACCGATGTCCTCCCAGTAGCCGTAGAAGGGGTAGGCCACCACGTTGTAATCCTTGGCAGCCTGTACGACACCACGGCACACGTGTACGACACAGCACGTGAGCCACGTGTACGGCATGAAATGGCGAGCGTGTGCGCACTGAGACGGCGCAGCCCGGCAGACGTTGCTTCTGCCCAGTGCATACCCTCTCCAGCGTGACGCTCTGGTGTGGCACCTTCCCTGGTCCCCGCCCCTCCCATCCCTCCAGCCCAAAGGCTGTGTCAGCAGGTGTCACCTTGTCCGCGCCCCCTTCCACCACTGCTCCCCCCGCCCACGGTACCCACCCCGGGGATGATCTCGCCACCGAAGTCGTTCGCCTGTGGGTGCACACACCGAAGCCACAGATAAGAGTAAGGATCGTGTGGCAACACCACCTGGAATGTAAGATAAATGCCACCAAGACCCGCTTTAGCACCTCGGCTTCCCTTTAGCCCGCCCCCAAAACGCGCAAGGAGTCATGGCAGGTGAAACGCCGGCTGGTACACGTGCCTACCCTGCAAGGTACTGGTGAATTGCGCGCGTGCCTCAGGGCCGAGCATTGGTTCAACTGGCGCCGCAAAAGGGAAGCTGCGGTACCGGCACCTCCCTTGCGCGCATACCGTCACCTAGAGTGGCTGCAAGCGCAGCCCTGCCCCCCTGCTGAAAACTGTCGTTGAGCAGCAGCTGCGTCCTAGAGCAGCTTGCTTTTTTCACTGCGTTACTACAGTAATACTGTACCCACAGTCCTGAACTTCTCGTTGAGGAGCTGCGTGAGCACGCTCTTCTTGAACACGTAGATGCCCATGGACGCGATGTACGGCTTCTCGGCAGCCTCCTCGGGCGTCAGGCCTGCGGTGGATTGCGGTAGGCAAGACGGAGAGCTAAGCATACGGTATGCTTATTCCACGGGATATATCTCGACGGGCAGCGCAGGATCCCTGGCCCTAAACCCCCGCTTCCGTTTCCCTCAGCCAAAGCCTTCTTCACGTTCTCATGCTCTAGCCCTTAGCCCGTACGTGCAACACCCACCCCGCTGAACCACGCCCAAAAGGAGCCGTACCCCGCCCCGGAAACAACCCCAATGCAGTCAAGGGCCGCATCCTCCAACACCGGCCCATACTCTGCTGCCTCTGACCGGCACTCAAACCCGCATGGCATACAGCTGCCGAGCGTGTAGACGCATACCCGCACACCTCCCTAACCCAGGCCCGCAGCGCAACCCACCCACCCCTAGCACGCTGGTGCTCAACCGCAAGGCCTCAAGCAACTGCGCATTTGCCTGTAACCCCACGCCCGGCGTTCGTGCGTCAGTAACCCACACCGCTCCCCTAACCCAGCACGGCGCGCATGGTCTCCAGCTGCCCCGTATTCCTATGTTAACCCACACCTTAACAGTTAACCCACACCGCTCCGCTAGCCCACACCCACCCAGCACGGTGGTGTCCACGCGCATGGCGTCCAGCGCCTCAGCCGTCTTGGGCTTCTCGGCGAACGACTGCACGCAAGGGGGGAGGCGAGTCGGGGCCAGCCAGTCGGTTTGTACGCAGGCGGGCGGCATTGCAAGTCGTGTCGCAGTGTCAGCCCGTCAACCCGTTTGCAGACAATCGATGACTCACCGTGACGCGGCGCTTGTCGTCGATCTTCATGAGGCCGAACTCCTTGGCGCGGTCGGAGCCGTAGGCGATGCAGCCGATGGTGATGTCGGCGTTGGTCTCGCGGTGGTAGTTGACGAACTTCATGTAGTCCATGCGGTAGCTGTGGAGGGGGACAGAGGGGGAGCAATCGCTGTCGGATAGCAAATGGGCGTGTGGAGACGTGTCTCCTGTGCGCAGTCGGGCGTACACTCCCTTACTGGGAGAAGACCAACTGCAAGGGACCCAGACCACCCGCACCCCCTGGCCCCTGGGCCATGGAGTGGACTCCCCTGCACCCTGCGTCCCCTCACGCCCCGCTCACAGGTGGTCTCCCGACAGGATGAGCACGTCCTCGATGGCCCTGTTCTTGGTGTCGTCCAGCAGCCAAGAGTACTGGCGCACGGCGTCGGCAGTGCCCTGCAGGAAAGAACGGAAGGGGACAGCGTGGGGCTTGTGTCCATGCGTATCATGTCTATTTATTCCCTTGAACCGCTCGCGGCGTCAATCGTCACTCCCTTTCGGTGCGCCTTGTGCGTAGAGCTGAGCACTTCCACAGCCATCCCGCAGACCCGCGCACATGTCAGCCATGCTGCCGCCGCAGCCGCTGCAGATAGGAAAACGGGACATCCGGCGTGTTGTGGGGTATACCGTCATGCTGCTGCTGCTGCTGCTGCTGCTGCTGCTGCCCGTCCTACCCAGCCACCACCTGCCATGCATCGGCAGCGACCCCAAGCACGTTCACGCCATGCCTTGCTGTTCGCGGCCCTCCGCCAGTCCCCAGTACCCAGCAACCAGGCCAGCGGTCCCTCCCGTCCGACAGCCGTAACCAGGTGCGCCTGCTGCTACCACTAGCGCTGGCACTGCTGCTGCTGCTGCTGCCGCCGCTGTGTCGCACAACCCTGCACCGCCTGCGCCGCCGCCGTGCCCGCTGTGTAACACACGCAGCACGGCCGTGCATGTGGCCCGGGTGTGCTGCGCGCTTGAAGCTCCACGTCGCCTGGGGCCCGCCACACCTTGCTCTGCAACCCCCGGTGCTGCTCCTGCCACCTGCTGCGACGCTGTGCCCCACATGGCATACGAGCCCTCGCGCCAGTCGGTGGAAAGCCCCGTTCCTGTCCCCACAACACGCCTACCGTGTCACGTACACATCCACAAGAAACCACCCGTGTCGAAATGACTGACCAAAGACATCAGCCGCCCCAAAACTCTCCTTATCCAGCCCTCACCGCGGCCCATCGAAGACCATTCCTTCCCCTTGCCTCCCCACACCCCCCCTCACCTGGAACCACTCCTTCTCGGTGGGGGTCTGCGTGGCCGCCAGCACCTCCACGAAGCCGTCACCGCCGAACCGAACGCCGCTGCGGAGGGGTTGCGTTGAGGAGAGTGGAAGTAGAAATATGGCATGTCAGGTGGTGGCCACTTCTTATGGGTATTACTCACGAAGCCCGGCACACATGCAGGGCTCTTCAACAGCACAACCGTCGTGAGGGGGTTGCAGGGGTTGTGTCCACCCACCTGCCCCTTTGACGGGCGCGCGCCACACCCGTTCACATTCCTAGGCCCCTCTTGCTAAGCCAGCGATGTTTGGTCACGGTCGCAATCACAGTCCCAGAGACGCCATAGCACCCGCTGTTTCCCCGCTCCCTCACCTGCCCATGTTGTAGGCGCGCGCCAGGTGGCGGTTGAGCGAGGTGGAGTTGAACTGCGTGAGGATGTAGATCTTGGACAGGCCGCTGTTGATGCAGTTGGACATGGGCACGTCGATCAGGCGGTAGGCGCCGCCGATGGGCACGGCGGGCTTGGCGCGCTGCTTGGTCAGCGGGAACAGCCGGGTGCCCGCGCCGCCGCCCAGGATGATGGCTGAGGGGGAGGGGAAAAGAAGGGCAAGAAGGAAACGGTTGGATAAGAATTCGATACTTGTGGGAGTCCTGAGACGTGCTAGGTTGCTTGATGCTTGTTGAGTGGAAACAGGCGGGTGCCGGCGCTGCCACCCAGGATGGTGGTTAGGGGAGGGAGTAAATACGACGAGTAAAGGGCCCGTGAGTATGTAATTCTCATACTCGTAGAAGTTCAGGGGCTATGAGCAAGGGCTGAAGATGCTTGGTGTGTTCAAAGCGGCTACAGACTGGTGCCGGCGCCAGCCCAGGGTGATGGCCGGGGCAAACTGATAGGTTGGGTTGGTGCAGAACGGCAAGAGGAAAAGCGAGTTGGCTTGGGTTGGTGCTTGGCTACACGCTTCTGGATGAGTGCATGCCCGTTGCCCTGCCCGCCGCCCAGGGTAATGGCTGGGGAGAGGTGGAGGGGGCAGCAGCACGTGTCATCACACGTGTGGCGTGAAACGCGACCACAGCCGGCCCCGGATGCAGAGCCTACGCCTGTCCTCGTGCAACAGCGCACGCAAACTGTGCATGTTGTGCATAGCAGCCCAGGCCCTGTCGAGCTCCGCACTATCCGCCCCGTCCGCTTCACACTTCTAGCCCGCAGGTGCGCAGACTTTCCACCGGGGCTTGAGAACCTCCCCCAATGCACACAGGTATGCATGGTGACACTCATGAAGAGACTCGATTGTTGCATGATAAAGAAAGTGCTAGCGAAGCGTGGATAGCGTCTTTAATGGTTGAGCGGGTCCACCGCAGCTCCAAGCCAACGGGCCTTCCGCTGCTTCCTGCCACCGCCACCTGGCGCCGGAGACCCTGGCATGCAGCATAGCGGTACAACTGTGCACCGTCAAGTGCCCTGACTATTGCACCGCCCAACGCAGCAATATTGGCAACGGCCTGCTTCGTGCTGCGACGTACATCCCCAACATAGCGTTTGACACACGTGGCAACACTCTGTGGTCGCGCATCGCCCCGATAACGTCCCCCGACACTTACACAGCACACTGCTGGTGCGCGCCTTGGTAGCCGGCTCATAGCGCAGCTGCGGAGCCTCAATAATCGCCTTAACCTGAGCAACGCGGCGCGACCTGCATCCAACCCGATGCCGAGCGGAGTGACATGGTGCATCGATTGACAGGGACGGTGTCGCACGCTCCGTCTGGCGAAGTACCTGGCAGGGACTCCACGGGAAGCACGACCGCGAGTGGAGACTCCAGCGGTCGCGGGGGTGCCCTGCAGCGCCTGGCCAAAGCTGGGCACGCTGAGCTTCACATTGCTAGTGGATCGGTGCGACGAGGCAGCAACGCCGCGTTGGGCCTGAAGACTAGCCATTTTGTTGTGTAATGGATATCACTGTTGATCGACTCAGGGCGATCCCTCGGTACCTAGGGCCGTGCCGGTGAAGGGCCGGGAGGTACGGTGGATAAGCCTGGTTCCGATGGTCAGGAAAGGGTCAGGGCTCCCGATACCCCAGGACACACACAGTTATTCTCTCGCAAGTCACTTTATTGCATTGCCACATTACTAGCTGGTATGTAAGCGATATGACGTCCGCTTGTGTGCGTTAGGTGTCGCGAGTCGCTGTGAGACCTATGCAGGCGCTGTTCCAATGTGTGGTTATTACATTCATTTCACGACAGAATTTCTTTAACGCCGGCTAACCTTAGGCTATCCTGGCTCTGAGGGAGCAGCCATGCTCAGAAGGAATTGTTGTGCAGTGCAGGGTCCGATGTCGTTGCCAGACCCAACACAGGTAGTTTAAAGCACATATGGCGAGTTTGTAATTCGCGGTGTTGCGGGGGAGGGAAAGATGTTGGTGTGGGTGCGCGTGTGCGCGAGGCACGTGTGAGCGACACGGACGAGGGCCATCGCCGCCCTGCCACCAAGCCCATCCTGCCTTCTCGCTCTGTAGCAGTACAGCGCCGGTGGCAGCCGTAATGGCTCAATTGGTGTCACTAGGACGACGTCAAGCGCACGCAAGACCCTGCGTAGTGCATGACAAGGTGCAGGCGTGAACCGGTGGCGCCCTGGTGTCGCCCTGCCAGAGGGGCCTGCAACCGCGTGCTGCAGTGCAGAGCGGGTTTGGACCAAACTTTGACTCTATGAGAGGTGTGATGTTGTCGTTGACCGTTTCTCCGGCGCGGGGTCTGGACCAGTGTGTGCTGCCACACAGGCAGAGCTCCCCGTGGGAGCCCCTCTTTGACGTGTGGTAGGCATCCACGCAGGGCATACCACAGCGTGCGGGCAGCCGTTGCAGCAATATCCCTCAGTCTGATGGCTTATGGGGCCCCGCAACCAGCCCAGTGGCAACGGTGCGCAACGAAGAGACCCTTTGCTTGGGTATGGTTTCAGCCAGGGGGCCCCCGACCGAGCCGCCCCGCGCTGCCAACAACTTACGCGATCACACACAGACAGACACGCCCACGCGGTGAGCCTACCCCCAGGCCAAGCCCAGTGCCGAAAAGCGTTTTTTGTGACGTCCCATGCGCCCCTGCGACAACTTTAGCCCTACGCTGATTAACCCCTGGTTTCAGCACCGCAGGTGCACGCTGGTGCACGTGGTGTGTGCCGCTACCGCTAACACATACCAACGTTCCACAGTTTACCGTACCAACCAAAGCCGGCTCGCTGCCATGCCGCCCTAAACAGCCAACCCTGCACCGAAGCAGCAATGACGAACACCCGGCGTGAACATTAAAAGCCTCCCAGCACGAGCGTTAGGTAGATTCAGGACTATACAAAGCCACCGAGAAATGCCAGGCAGGCCTTTGGCAAGTCACGCCCCAATTTGGATACAACACCCACGGCCTGGGACGGCCAAGAAACGGCACCCTCCAGCATCTCTCCCCAGCGCCCAGGCCCGAAAACGCAGTGTCACCAGTCTAACCTGCACATAACGCGCTTTCTGTTCACCCAGATTGCTGACACATCCGTCCTCCAAGTGACTTTGCAGGCCCACCAGGCACCTGTGCCTTGCACATGCATGCCCATGCAGCCGTGCGCCCTCCCCGTCACACTGTCCAGTTCAGAGGATGGGGAGGGCCACTTCTTCCTTCTGCTGCGCCAGGCCAGACCCGCTAACGCCGCAGTTATAGCCGCTTTTTCCCACCCAAACTATAAGTGGCCTCCCTGCCTTGCTTCCACCCCTGCCCCAACCCCTCCGCCCCCACATACCGTACCGGTACTACCGAATCCGCATCGGTACCATGGCGCAACGTCTTAGGCCCCTCCCTCCCTGGCCTGCTCGACAGCCCGCCGTGTCCTCAAGCACACGGCATGCTCGACGCAGCACTGCCGGCTGCAGTACACAGGCTTCCCGTCAGCAGGGTCGCGATCCTGGGACTGCCACGTGCCCGTGTCACCAGCCATGCTGCTCTCCTCACGCCCTCCGCTCGCTCCGCTGCAGTCGCTCTCCGTGCCACCACCCTCCCCTTTTCCGCTCCCCGCCCGCGACCCCGACCCCGACCCGGCCCCGACCTCCCACGCCTGCAGCTCCAGGTCTGCCTCGCTGTCCCCCTGCAGGTTGCTGCACAGCAGGTTGCTGCATGTGCGCAGCACTCGCCACGCCTCACACGGCGGCGGCAGCATGCGCACTGGTGCTGGCGGTGTGCCCTCCCGCCCGCCTAACGCCTCCACATCTCCACCCGTACTGCCCACCTTTCCCTCCCCGCGAACACCGCCGACACCACCGCTGCCGCCCTCCTCGGAACCCCGCAGCACCTGACCCCCCGCGGCACCCTCCTGCTCACCGCCGGCCCTCGTACTGGAGCCGGCACTGCCACCAGCACCGGCACTGCCACCAGCATCCACGCCATCGCTCTCTGCCACGGACGCAGGGGCCCCAGCGCTTTGCTGTGCCATGCTCCCACCTGACGCGCCGGTACCCGCTACCTTGCATGCAGGCATGGCCGCAGGTGTCCCTTGGAACGGTCCTGCCAGGGGATTGTCGCTGGGCCCCACTGGCGCCCAGCCCCTGCGGTGCCAGCAACACGCCTGCCCCTCCAGGGGCCGCACCTCGTCCAGCGCGTCCCGTACCCACCCGTACGACGCGATGTCGTACAGCAGCGCCCGCCAGCTCCCCAGCGCCCGCCCGTCGCCTGCCTGGTGTGCGGCGTCGCACGCATCCAGCACCATGGCCGCAGCCACCTTCACCATGTGCTGCAAGCCCGCGGTGTCCGGCGCGCCAGGCACGGCGGCGTGCAGCTTGCCGCACACCTCCGTCACGTAGATGCACAGCAGGAGCCACCGTGGCAGGGCGAAAGCGACCAGCTGCAAGAACTGCTGCTCCTGCTGCTGCTCGAGCCCCACGTCTGCGCCGCCTGCCGCTGGTCCGGCCTGTGCAGCTGCCCCGACTGCTCGTGAAGCCAGGCGGTGGCCCGAGGAGCAGGCAGCACCACCAGCGCCACTGCGGCTACCGTTGCCGCTGCTTGGGCTGGGGGTGCCATGCAATCCCGACAGCACCGCTGCAGCTGACGGGAACATGGGCCGGCGGCAGCCGTGCGCCGTGCTGCTGGGCTCGAGGGACACGGGGGAGGGGGCAGCCGCGCAGGGAAGGACCAAAGCGCTCAGCACGCGCTGGGCTCCGCTGACTGCGTTGTGAAGGGCCACTGCCGCAGCTTCACGGCAGGCAGCTGCAGGGCCGAGGGCGTGCCTGCCACGTCCGCCGACCCCGCCATCGCCCCCACCGCCACCGCCACGTCCACTGCCATTGCCGCCGCCGCCACTGCTGCCGTCGGTCGCTGCAGCTTTGGCCGCTTCGCTCATCGCCCTGCGGGCCATGCTGAGCAACAGCTTCCCCACGCTGACGCTCAGCGCCGCCGCCTGCCGTACATCCCCGTGGCTTAGGAGCAGCTGCAGAAGGGGCCCCTGACAAAGAGCGGACGGCAGGTTCGCGCACGATTTGGTGAAGCTGGGCATGTCGCTGATGTTTAAGGTCATGTACAGCACCAGGTGACGGCGCAGCATTGCCTCCACGCAGGGGATGTACCCCGCAGCCAGGGCGGCCTCGAGGCCCGGCATGGTGCCTGCCGCCGGGAGCTCCTTGACGTCTGCAACACGTGTGGTAGTGGCGGTGGAGCCGCGCCGTTAAATACATGGTCGCGCTATTAGCGGTAACGCGCCTCCTGAATTCTCATGCAGCTATGGAAATATTCTGCTGTACGACATCAGCAGATGACAAGGCCTAAAACACCGCTATACGCCATCCGCTCCATTGCCGTACACCCAACCTGCTTTGCGGCATGCACCCACCGCAGTCCTCCAAAGCCGTCACGTCCAGGGGAAGCAGCAGGATGGCGAGGTCGGAAGCACTGCACTCTTCCTCAACCGCCAACTGGGGTGGCTGCTGCTGCTGTTGCACCTCACGTTGCTGCTGCTGCTGTTGCCCCTCCTGCTGCTGCTTTGCCCGCACAATCCCCAGCACCAGCCGCCACCAGCCGACGGCAAACGACGGGTCACGCAGCAGGGCAGACATGCTGGCTCTGGGCTCCCCTCGACCCGGCCGCCCCACGCCCGCAGTTCCGGTCGCCCCTGGCCCTACTGCCTCGCCGTCAGTACGGGTGCCGTGCATGTGCGCCCGGTCGTACGGGTCAACGCGCATGCTGGCGCCACTGCTACCGCCACCACTGCTGCTGACACTGCTGCTGCCGTTCTTCTTTCCGCCGCTGCCATCCCCAGACCCGCGCCCGCAGCTATACCCACTGCCGCTCCCACCAACGCCTTCATCGCAAGCGCCTCCACCAGCGCCGCTGCTCCTGCATCTGCTGCTGCTCATCCTGCTGCTGTCGCCGCTGCTGCCGTCACTGCCGCTGCCGGAGTCGGTATCGCTAGCGCTACCGCTGCTGTCTTTGGCGTCGTTGCTCTCGCCACTGCACCCAATGTTGCCTGCCCCACGCGTGCCACCGGCACCCCTGACTCCTTGATAGAGGTCCTCCGTGAGCATACACATGGCCACGCCCAGCGCATAGCCAGCCAGGCCCAGGCACTTTCTCGCGTCGAAACGCCTCCGCAGCTCCATCGGCCCCAGCAGCGCCCAGCCGGCCGCACCCAGCCGCTGCAGGTCCGCGGCACAGACGCCGGTGCCCTCCCCCAGGCCCACGCCTTGCCTAATCTGGGCCTTCGGCTGCTGCCGCTGCTCCTTTGGCCCCTCCAGCTGCTGCGGCTGCGGCTGCTCCCCCTTCTGCCCAATGCGCTGCTTCGGGTCGAGCGACCCCAGCGCCGCCCGTGCGGTCCGCAGGCACAGCGCCAGCAGGTGCCGCGGGCGCAGGGGGCGCAGCTCCTCGTGGGGGCACATGCGCAGCGACGTGAACCACAGTCGCGTCATTGATCTTAGCCCGTCGCACGACAGCTCCTCCTGCGGCTGCCCTCCTGTGCCTCCCGACTTGGATGCTGTGATGTACGGCAGCACGGCGTCGTACGGCAGGCCGTAGAGCGGCCCGCCGTCCGCAGCGTACAGCTGCGATACGGCCTGTACTGCCGCAAAGTACTGCAGGCTGCGCCCGGACAGCATCTGGCGTGCTGCGGCGGAGGCCTCCTGGCACGTGGCACGCCGTGTGCCATGGGGGCCGCTGGGGGGCGTGAGCAAGGACGACAACACGTTTTTGACCACGAAGTTGAAGCAGTTCAGCGCCTCCACCGTGCAGCCGATAGAGCTGCTGCTGCTGCAGGCGGGCGCGCGCTGGCCGCCGCGCCGGCTGTTGCTCGCCTGTGTCTCGCCACAGGCCCTGGCCACCAGCCCTGCGGCGCAGTGCTCCATGAGGTGGCTGGTGGCAACGGCCGGCAGCAGCTGCTTCTTCAAGCGCTCGTCGTAGGTCGCGTAGGAAAACAGAAACATCAGGAACTGCTGGAATACCAGGTAGTCCGCCGGTGACAGCAGCTTGTTCCTCTCGGGGCGGCGGTTGTCGGCCGCCAGTAGGCGACTGACGGCGGCCATGGCGTCCCCGCCAAACAGCGCCGCGGCGGTGCTCACCCACCCGCTTGTACCGCATGCGGCACCTCCGATTGTGATGGCGGCATGGTCAGAGAACAAGTTTGACCAGATTATGTACGTGCTGTTGATTAGGATAGACATGATGTGTTCGTGCTGCCCCGTGGGTCTGCTGGCTGCTGGCGCGGGTTTTGTCGCTGGGCGCGCTCCAACCCCGTCCTCGGCTACGCTGCTGCGGCTGGAGCCAGGGCTGCAGCTGCTGCCGCTGCCGCCGCCTGCAGACTGTACCGGCTGTTTCGCGTGTGCCGCCTCATCGGGCGGCGCGAGAATGCGTAGCGCGTCGGAGAAGAGCTGCACCAGGGCGGCATAAGCTGGCGCGGAGCATATCGTGGCAGTGTTGAGCTCCAGTATTTCATGCCTGCCGGGTTGTCCTATTGCTGGTGGGCGAAGCAGCGAAAGCGCGCGGTTCAGCTGAATAAGCTGGCGTGTAGAGGCGCTGGCCAGGCCGCCGCAGTCCCGCGAAGGGTCAAGCGCTGCCGCGAGGTGGACGTATTCACTGACAGCATGCTTGCACTGCTGCAGCGTGGCAAAGGTGCGGTGGCTTTGCGTCCGAGGCGGCATGTGATAGTTGTGGGTGCGATGAGGTGCGGGCAAGAGGCTACACCATGTCGCTCATGCGTTCAAATTACCATGTAGAGGATGAAGTCAATATAGCAAGTAGGAGCGGACTGCGGCACTTCAGGGCAGTAAGAAACGGCGGGAAATGACGCTGCATCCGTACGCTGCATCTTGGGCGCAGTTGGGCGCCATGGGATTTGATGCGAGTGTCACGGTCTATGACCGGCAGACACGCGTTTTGTGTGAGTACGAGTCACTATGGGGGTGTCGCAGGGGTGGAAAGCGCGCCGGCTACCACCAGTCTGCTTGGTAAA
>VFQN01001818.1_pt1 | contig 34593 bp, 49 predicted proteins | sample 3512371 | NCBI WGS metagenome assembly VFQN01 (sample SAMN10412370, study PRJNA504923) | tailings metagenome | isolation source: Replicate 2 from Balatoc abandoned mine | place: Philippines: Itogon, Benguet | collected 2017-08-28 | reverse complement strand
GGGGGGGTGGAGGGGGGGGGGCGGGCTGGGGGGGGGGGGGGGGGCCCGCGGGGGGGGGGGGGGGGTGTGGCAGCAGGCGCAACGGCGGGCCCGCCGGCCTTCGTGCTTAAGCGGCTGCGGGGCAGCGGCGGCGCGGGCGTGCTGCTGAGCGGCCTGCGGGAGGCGTACTTTGGCGGGCTGCTGTCCACACTGCGGGGCGGGGTGGTGGCAGGGGGTCCCAGCGCGGCTTCGGCGGACGAGGGGCTGGGGTTTTACCACCTGGTAAGGGATCCGTACGTTGGCTAGGTCGGTAGCTAGCCCCTGTGGGTAGATTGGGCCTCACGCATTAGGGTCTTATTGCTCAGCGCTGTGCGACTGTCAGTTGTGGCCGCAAATGAGTCGACACGCGCCGGGTTTCCCGCGCTAAAAGTGGCTAGAACAGCATGGCAAGGGTGACGACCAAACACCGCCAGCCTGCTCTGGCCCTTGCCGCGAAGGTGGACTTCCAGAAGTACCTTGTCAAACACTTTTTCTAGATGATAGGGCGGTCATTCGCTTTCAATAGCATATACAGCTCAACCGCACCCTTGTCTGTTCATCACAGGTCGACTTCCACGAGTCTTTCGAGGTGACAGCAGCTGTGGTGGCGGGAAGCGGCGGCGGGGGCGGCGGCGGCGGCCCAACGGACCATGACCGTGGTGGCGTTGGTGACGACGACGACGCCGCGCCGCCGGACCTGTGGCTAGTGTTCGGGGATGCAGGGACATCCCTGCATGACCGCATCTACAGTCCTGTGGGCCTGCAGGCACATGAGGTGGTGCAGGACGACGAGGAGGGGGCAGACGACGGGGGACACCACGAGCCCGGTCAGGAGGAGCGTGCGGGTGAGGAGGCGCCTGGCCATGGCCTTGGTGGAGAGGATGGCGGTGGCGGCCATGGCGGCGGTGGCGGCGGTACGGCGGCGGGCGGTACGGCATTCCAAGTGATGGGCCCCAGCGCGTGGTGGGCGGCCATGCGGCGCCACCCCCGGGGCAACGACTTCATGCGGGACCTGCTGCGGCAAGTGCTGCAGGGGCTGCAGGTGAGGGCGGAGGGGCCGGGGGCCATGGCCTGTGGGGACTGGGTCTGTGCTAACCGTTTTACGGATCTGGTACTCAAGCAGGCAGGCTACACGTGGCTTTGCCATCGTGGAGCGTTTATGAGTCCTGCCATTTGTACTGCATTGAACCACGTGGCAAGCACACGTGTGCAGGCCCTTCCGTGTCGCCTTCGTGTGCATTGGACCAGTGCAGTTACTGGACACCCCCTTGCCTTGCCCTGCAGGCGGTGCACGAGTCCAACATCACGCACAGGGACGTCAAGCCGGAGAACCTCATGCTCAGCCGGGGGCCCCCGCCGGGGCACCCGGCGTGGGGCCAGCAGCCGCGCAGCCGCCAGGACCGCAGGGAACACCGGGATGCCGCCTTCAGCCACGTGGAGCGGAGCAGTCGCACCGGCGGTGGCGCAGGCGACGGGCAGGCAGATGACACAGAGGGCCGCGGTACGGGTGTGGGTGTGGATGGCGGCGCGGAGCAGCAGCAGCAGCAGCAGCGGCAGCAGGGGGTGCATCAGGAGCAGCCGCAACATGGGCACCACAGCAGTGCATGGCAGCGGCTCGGGGAGTGGACCCGGCGGGCCGCCGCGGCAATGGGTGCCGGGGACTTGGGCGTGGGCATGGGAGGCAGCGGCGGAGAGGGGGCGGCAGACGGAGGCGGGGGTACGGCGGCAGCGGAGCACGCAGCTGGGAGTAGGGGAGCGGGGCCGTCGTGGGCAGGCGCGGGCAGCACAGCGGCAGGGGCGGGGGCGGAGGACGATTCCGTGGTGGCGCCGGTGTGGGTCCGGCTGATCGACTTCGGGTCGGCGGTTGACGGTTACTCCGTGCAGCACCTGTACGGCAGCGAGGGGCCCACCTCGCAGCAGTTGACGCTGGAGTACGCGCCGCCTGAGGCCCTCTTCGGCCGGTGAGCTTTGACCAGGGCGACTTGTTGAACAACTGATCCGTCCTGCATGCCTAATGGCATGGATGATTTGCATTGGGCTGCTTCATAGCAAACATTGCGAGTGCTTCCCTTGTGGTCAGCAGTGGGGCGTACCACGCGGATGAGGCTCTGGTTGCAGCATGCGCGCTTCGCTTGGCGTGGCGCCCGTTAAACCGTGTCCGCCGTTCGCCGTTCCCTTCCTCCGGTGCAGCTACTGGGAGGGCACACGTGGCGTGCGGCCCCGGGCATGGACGTACGACATGTGGGGCGTGGGCGTGGTGTGGCTGGAGCTCATCATGGCCACGCCGCAGGTACGTGGCCCTTCTTCCATTCGTAGACAAGCTGCCCTGGCTTATCATGCCAGGTCTATCTTACACTTCACTTGGGCAAGCAACCCTTACCCAGTACGGTATATGGTGGGGAACCTGGCCCTCTTCCCGCGGGCCCTCCCGCCGTTCTACAACTTGAGAGCTTCGGTTCGGTAGTGTCCGCTCACCTGCGCCAAACAGCCAATGCGCTGTGTTATGCATACGGCGTGCGTCCTGTCTTGCCCACATGCATGGGCCTCTCATCCCCTCGCCCCTCCGCTTTCGTCCCCGTATGCTGCCTCTTGACAACCGTGTCGTGCATCCGCCACCACGTGCACCCCTACCCTTGGACTTGCGTCCACTCCGACCACTACCGGGCTTTCCCGCTCACGCCCAGGCCTCACCTGGCCCCAACCCCATCCCCAACCCCGCCCCTAACCCCGCCCCTCGGTGTGGCAGCTGCTCGTTGCTCCCTACCCTTGACGTGTTCCTTCTCGTCACACCTCCAGCTTAAGCGAGGGCTTCTACGTGTCCTGTACTGCAACGTGCATTTCGATGCCTGAACTTGAACCACTGCCGTCCACTGCCGTGCGCCACCCCTCCGCCCCGCCCCCAAGCGTTGTAGGACATACACTGGTAGTATCCATCTCTCTTCGTCCCCGCCCCCGCCCCCGCCCCCGCCCCCGCCCCCGGCCCCAGGTGTGGCAGCTGCCCGCCGCCACCCGGGCGCTGCTGGAGGCCCGGCTGGCGCTGCGGGGCCGCTCCGAGGCGGAGCGCCAGATGGTGTTCCTGCTGCGGGGCCTCATGGAGTGGTGCATCTACCCGCCGCAGGTACGGCCCATGCACACATGCGCACGCAACAAGCCACAGTGCCTTTCTGACAGCGCAGATACCTCACAAAGTCCTAAGGTGCTCTTTCTCATGCTCCTGGCTAGCATGCACGTATCGGTTTTACTGTTTGCTGCTACGCCAACATCCCCGCTTACGTCCGTTCCCACAAACCTCGCCTGCCGCTGCCAGCTCTCCCAGACCGTGCACGACCTGCACACCGACATGTGGCAAGACACATCTGCGCCTCCCTCGCCGCCCCCACACAGGCCGCCTCCAACCCTGGGGGCCCTCCCCTGCGCGGCCGCAAGTCCCGGCTGCTCATGAGCTGGAGCTGCACGGAGGAGGCGCTGATGGCACTGGCCAGGAGCAGGGACCCGCTGGGTGGGTGCGGGGTCGGCCAGGGGTGTGTGGGCGAGGATGCGCTTAGCGTGCTACCGTGGTGTCGCGTGTCGAGCCCATGCCCTCGCAGCCGCAATTGGTGTTTTGCGGGTACTGGTGTGCCTTGAGGGCAGAGCGGAAGAACTTAGTGACTCGAGTACGGATACGTACGATACGCCAAGGTGGTGCGTACGAGGGCCGCTTCTATGGCTGTAAGCTCGAGTTCAAGGCCGGAAGCGCCTTCGACCAAACACTACCTGTGATTGTCAGGGACCTAACGCGCCCTGCGTGCTGTAGCAAAACGCTGGCTGTTGGGCTGCCTGGTGCTGCATGCCTAGAGACTGCTAGCCTTTGCACTTGCCTGTTACGACTGACCAAGCAGTAAGCACGCCGCCGTGCCTCTCCCGTGGTGCGACGCAGGTGTGGGCCTGGAGGGGACCATGGCGCTGCGCCTGCTGATGCGGCTGCTGCACTGGGACCCAGCCAGCAGGCCCTCGGCGCGCCAGGTGGGCAAATTGCTTTCAGCGATGGGGGCCCGACGGCTGATGGGGGCAGCAACCATCTTGCACAATGGCCAAAAAAAGGAGGATGGTTGTAGTAGTAAGAGATGCGGCGGCTGGTGCGTGCCACTTATGACGCTGTGCCTTTTCTCCTGGTGCTGTGCCGTGTGCTCTGCAGGCCCTGAGCCACGCCTACTTCACGGTGCCTCCAGCAGCCTGGCCGTCCCACACGTGTGCTCCCCTGGGCCAGCGGGGATGGTGCTGAGATGCTGAACCGCTGAGCTGTTGAGGGCGCCTATGTGGTGGTGAGCAGGGTGGTGAGTGGCACCAACCAACTGCCGGTCTGGTGCTGATGTGTGGACTTGCACATCCTAGATCTCCTAGGCGTCTGGAACGTGTGAAACAAGAGCAGGAAATGGCCAAAGGGAATGGCCGCTGATGGCGAGGCCGTTGCGAGCACAACGAGGCCATGCATGAGCACGACGGGCCCTCGTGAAGTAGCCACGTGGCACCCATCGCGACCCCGATGCACGGGGGTATTGCCCGACTGTGGTTACCAACAATCAAGATGTAACAGGCATTTTACTTTTCAATTGCAGCGACATAAGCCACAAGAGCGACGGACCTTTAGCTCTAGTAACATCTCGGCGGTTGGTCCAGTACAGGTCCAGTCCTGGAACTGCGCCGGAGCACCAGCATGATAGTGAGTAGGGTATCGTTGTATTCCAACACGTATCTGCATGCGGTGAACTAGAGCCTGCCGCAGCCTGCCGCAGCGACTGCTTTCACTACCAGTCACCGCGTTGTGACTCCAACGCGTTGTGACTCCAACGCGTGAGCGATCCGTAGTAAAACGCTAAACACGGAAGTTTGCGACAGCATTCAAGCGCTCAGCCTGAGGTTGCGTTAAGCTGTCGGGCGGACTGAACGTCATGTTGTTTGGCTGAAGGGCCGCCGCTATGCACGCCATCACGGCATACCGTAGGTAAGTTGTATTGTGACTCTGGAGGCCGGGGGGCTGCAAATGAATCGCAAGGCAGACCTCGTGTTCCGGGCTTCTGGAGTCTCAAGCGCGTCAGTGTCACAGAGAAGCGCCCAGCGAAACTGCCCTCATTCGTATTTGCGACCTACAAACCTTGCAGAGTGTCTGTGGACGCCTCGGACGACTGTTCTGCACTGCGCGTTGGACACGGTTTGCTTGAGCCGCCCGTTGGCTCGCTTGAGGACTGGCTCCCGAGGGCAGCCAAGGTACCGCATTTCCGGTCGCTCAGCTCGTCGCCGGTACCGGTGCCCTCCGGTAGTCGAGGCCGACGGCCCCGTTCCGACAGCTTGGGTGAAAGCAGTAGCCGTAAGGGCCTCATGTCATTCCTACAAAGCGACAATAAAGATAACTGTGACGCGATGCGCATTTTGCTGTCGTTTGGAGAAGCCGACAGCTCTGCGGGCTCTGACACATCGTCCGCCCCTCACTCACCGGCAAGTGTGCTCGGTGCGCGCGCGGACCTGCGGAAAGACGCGATGCCTGAGGACGCCGCTTCCTTGTCCAGCCCGATGGCCGTTGAGCAGCGGCTTATGCGCTGGGCAACGCGCGGCTCGGCTGCTCGGCTGACCCAACCGCCGGGTCTGATGGTCACTACGCAGCCAGCGGCCGAGTCAGCTGCGAGCGCGGTTGCAGGCGTGCAAGACCGCTACCACAACTCTTGCGGCTCGGTAGAGGGCCTCTCCGCATCGGTGCCCTCGCCCCGCCACATGGCCGCCGGTAGGTTGTCTTGGAGCTGAACCCATGAAGGGGCTACCCCTGCAACTCGACCGGTGGTGCGCTGCAACGCAGCTTGGACCCAACGCTTTCTTCCACCCGCATGCTTCACTCGCATTCTGTTCACTAAGCTCCTTCGCTCCGCTTTTGCAGATGGGCCTCTGGACCCCACCGCCGCGGGCACCGACATGTGCACCGCGCTGTCGTCCCCGCCCCCGGGCCTGTGCAGCTGCTCTCCAGAAACGCAGCCGAAGCCCCACTTCGCCCGGACCAGCACCGGCAGCAGCAAAGACGACAGCAGCCCGGGCCTAGGGGCACTGATGGAGCAGCTACAGCAGCAGCTGCACCTGCACCCGCTGCCCCTTCCGCTTCCGCCTTCCACTGCAGCGAACGTTCCCGCCCCGAGCCGGCCCCTCCATGGCACCGTTGGACACCCCCTGGCTTCAGTCTGCATCGACAGAGCCGGCGCGTCACCCCCAGCTGCTGACAGCTCCGCCCCTGACGCGGCGTGCAGGGCCCGGGATGCAGCCTGCTACCTCCCGGCGGGCCGCCGTGCCGCCAGCAGCCCCTTGCCGCGGTGCTTCGACCCGGCCTCCATGATGTACGGCGATCACGAACACCACCTGCAGCAACAGGTGCAGCAGCATCAGGACTCAGTCCAGCCTCCTGCCCGTCTCAGCGACCCACGATTCTGCGAGCTAGGCAGTGGAGGCCGGGGTGGAGGCAAGGCTGGCGGCGGGCGAATCATTGGCGGCGGCAGCCTGGACGGGGGCGCCAGGGGTGGCGGCCAGGGCTCGCTGCTGCAGCAGCTGGTGCTGCTGGAGCGCGGGGGCGGCAGCTGCTCGTGGCCGGGCGGGCAGCCGGGGGAGCTGCAGGAGCGGCGCAGCCGGGGAGGCATCCTGCCGGAGTGTACCGTGCGCAGGGGCAGGTAGGAGGGCAGCTCCAGGAGGGTGGCAGCCCATGTGGGACTGCCGCCTGGGCAAGCGTACGGTTGACGCATGGCTGTTGTTCTTGTGGGTCCTTTTTGAAGTGTTGTATGCGGCATGGTGGACCCTTGTGGGTGTGGCTTTTCGGCACGGGTGAGAGTAGTGCGGGCGGCCAGGAGCGCGCGACCAAGCGCAAAACCAGGTTTGCACCCGCGCCAGTAACTGCTTTTGAGTGTTACGGTGTTGACATCAGGTTGGCGCGCACTGGGACGACTGTGACGCGGGGAGAGAGTGACGGGCGGCAGATGGGCGACCTGAAGCTACGGCTCGGCCGCGCCTGTGCAGTTGGCTTCCGGGGAACAACCCTTGAGAAGCAAATGGCATGGGCAGGGCGACATATGACACAGTGCGGGAGGCGGGCAGGAGGCTTGTCGCGGTGTGGCGCTCTGCTTGTGGAGCCAGGTTGTGTGCTGTGCCGTCAGCGCACCGCGAGCGCCGGGTTCTCGACATTGGGTGCGTCCTTCAGGGTACAAAGCAGCACGTGTTGGCCACATGTGTGGTCATGGAGAGTGACGGATGCCTTTTTGCATTTTGGCGGGCCTGACCAAGGCCACGTCGTTGCACATTCCCTTTAATGGCTGTCCGACGGCGGCATTCCGCAATGCGTTGAGCGGAGCACTGGGCAGTTGACTGCGTATCTGTGAGGAAACTGGCACAAGTCAGGCACAAGGAGATCAGTGAGGTAGGCTTGGTGTTGAGTTGCACGGGAACGGAGTCAGGCTCTGGCAAGGCATGAGGCTTGGATGTTGCATCAGGTTGCATTGCTTAAACCTTAACTTCTGCATAGGTTGTTCCTGCTGCACAGCACCGGTTTGTCTTTGTGGAACTGAACGCATTTTATTGTTGCATGTTGGCCCCGAACGTGCGCATGTGAAAGCTGGGCCACCTCTGTTATGTGCTTGCTAGTGTGCTGATGCATTTCGGCTTTGCGGCAATGGTGTAGTTGCCATGTGCGCGCAAGCAAGACCGTGGGACCACAGACACTCTGCGCGCAATGAAGCGCTTACACACGGCATGGCACGGCTGTGGTTCGTTGCGATACCGTCCCGTTGTGACTAGGTACCCAAGGGTTTGTGCTGTAGGATGGGCCCGCGACGGGCCCCGCCCCGTAAGGTTGCGGTCAGGTCGTCGCTGTGTTAAATGGGCTGCGGCCCGGAGTACTGCGGCATTTTGACGTACGTGTTGAGCTTGGCCGGTGGTGGCCGTTGTGTTCTGCCGACTTGGTTGCTTGTGGGAGAACTGTATGGTGCCGATGTGGCGTTGTGTTGAAACAAGTGTGTTGGGAATTGCAGGCATGAGATAGGCACGCATGAGGCTGTTTCGTTCGGGGTCCATCGGTTGTTTATTGGCAGCACAGCTGTTGGGCGGGGCGTACAGGTGTTGATGAGCTTCGGTGTCCCATCCAGGAGGTGTGCGTTGCCTCTTCCGTACGGCCTGGAGTATGAGGGGCGGGCAAGGATGAGGACACTGCTGCAGTACAGTAAGATGGGCACTAGCCCAAGTGTGTTAACATGGAATTGTGCATTGGGCAATGGACACCGGACACGGTGGGATTGCTGACCGGCACCCCGCATTATTGCTGAGTGTGTGGTTTGCAACATGTCTGGGTTTTGTTGGTAATCTATGGCTGTTTGGAATGTATGTTGCATTGTTCCTTATGCTGCGGTATGTGCCGGCAGGGTGGGAGGGAAGCGGTCAAGAAGGGAAGCTTAGAGAAGTATGTAGCGAGGTTCGTGCGCCGGCCTCCACACGAGCGGTGACGACTGTCTCGGCGTGTGGCCCAGGCGCCAGGGGCCCCCGAGGTGTGGTCCCTGGGGTGTGACCAGGGGCATGGCCGTGGTGTAGCCACAGATGTAAGTAGCGCATGGTTACCGGTAACGTGTCTAATCACGTTACCTTTACTAGAGTTTGGCGTCTCATCAACTAGTGTTTATTACCTGTTGCGCTGAATGGCAGCCTGGGACGGGGATCGCCTGAGTGCGGGGTCGCCGCCCAAGGGGTGCCAATGTGCCATACGGTAACACACCCTGCGTTGTAATACGTTGAATGCAAACTCAAGTCCGGAATGTGTCTTCTTGAAACGCCGTCATGACAACTCCCTGGCTGCCAGTTCCCTGGCGTCTCCTGGCGTTTGCTTTGGCCGGCTTGACCTCCTTTGCAGCCTATGCCACGCACGTGTACGCCCCTCAAACGTTACAGTTGGCACGCTATTCGCATTCCCTCTTGCATAAAAGCCACGCAAACGCAACCTGGGTTGGCCTAGCAGACATGGTGTCGGGGCAGCTGCGTGCAAGCTGTTGACGTACCGTCGGGGGCAGCTTGTCTGGGGTTGGCGATCGTCGGTGGACCCCACTAGGGTTTTGGCGACGTGTGTACAAGCGGTCAGCTGCCGCACTCGCTGGTATGAATATTCTGATGAAACAACTTTTGTGTGCTCACACAGCCTAGCGGCTCATATTTAGTCCCATCGGGTGAAACGGTACTTGCGGCTGAATCTTTTTGGATCAATTTCTAGGGTCACGTGTCACAACCGCAGTAACCCAGACGACGACAGTCTCCCTTTTTTCAGCTTGAATATATTAAATAATATTCATTTGAGGACGGTTTCCTGATCAAAGCTCACTGGCAAACACCACACGGAGGACCCCGTGCGCCGTTCCCGAACTTCCAGCGGTAAGGGCCGTTATAAAAGCTATGCGAGCACCTATCTTACAGATAATGGTTGCAGACTTTGGCCGGAGCTGCGTTCCCCCGACTCGGGCTTTCAGGGTGATTGTGCATAAACGAATGCCAGCTCAAGCGCACAAACACCCTTGGCACAGTCGCAGCAACATCCCAAAACCTGTTGGTTTACAAAATCGCTTTAGGATATGTTTGTCGCGCACAGGGCGCGGGTGGGTAGTTAGGTCTCAGTGGGTCTCGGTACCTCCCTCCTCTTACCAAGCACAGGGAGCGTGTCGGTGGTAGCGCAACAAATATGAGTTGTTTATTGTTTCATGATTGCATATTGATCATCTGCAGGGCCGGCCGAGGCGATTGACACGTGCTTCGGTGGCCTGACCACGGGTCTATCCGCTGCCGACAACCCTTTCAGGCACCAATTGACTCCTAACAGAGCTCCGACGGTGCCAAAGGCTCCGGTACACACGCTGTCCGCCTTCCACCAACGGGGGAGCCGCTCTTCCACAACGGCCAATGGCGCAGCCCCTCCGGCGCGCTCTTACGGCGCACCTGGAGTCATCTGATGACGAGGACGAGGCCAACAACGGCCTACAACGGACATCAAGCGACGTCAGCGACGTGAAGACGCATGGCAGCAACCGGGCGTCCCTGTTGACCAAGCAGCTCCGCGACGCAGCGTCCCTTCCGCTAGCCAGCGTGTCAGAAGCCCACGCTGACCGTGGGCTGGCAGGCGACACTGCTGACAGCCAGCGGCATGACGTGCAGCTGCGGAGCAGCAACGTCACGACCGGCGGCCCCTCGCCCATCCACTTGCACCCGCGCGCAACCCTAGACCCCGCCGCCCTTTTGGCAGCCCGGTCATCTACTGGGACCATCACCACTGCAGCACCTAGCCTGACGGGGGAGACAGGCTCTTGTGCTAGCCGTGGAGTGGACATCGTCCCTCCGAAGCGCGGGGCCTTGACGGGAGCCCGCGACCGCAGCGGCCCGCTGGCGCTGGCACCGTTTGGCCCTGGGGAGGGGTGGGAGGCTGAGGCTGCCCACCGCAAGTGCTCTTCTTTGCCCGAGCACAGCAACACTAAAGGTGGGTGGGTGAGATGGTGGGTCAATTGGTCGCTGCAGTGCGTCGCAACTCAACGAACGGGTACGTTCGTCCTCAGTTTGCTCTTACGGTTTGCGTTCTCAACGTGGTGCATCGGTACGGTAAGCAGTCGTGGTAATGGACTTTTCGGGCTATTTTGAAAGGGGACCACCAGTGTGAAGCAACCTGTATCAAGTCTTGTAACCTGCCGGGTGCACCACTTGGATACAATCTGGCTTTGCTGCGTGCACCACCGCACCACTGGTGCGCCTAACGCTCGCGCCCGTTTTTCCCAAGTGAGTCTGTTGCCACACCCTCATCCGTGCCGGTACACACGTTCCCCCTGCCCTTACGCAGGCCTCCCCGACTACCTCTCCCACGGCAAGGCGCTGTCCAACCCCCAACACGCCGCCGCCACCAGCCTCTCCTCCGCCTCCCGCAGCGCCCCCGCTGGCACCACCGCCGCCGCCGCCGCCGTTGCATGCGGCACAAACGGCGATGCGCGCGGCACGACGCTCACCCTGCCCGGCCTGCCACTGCCCCTGCCCGACCGCACGGCCAACGCGGTCAGAGGCCCGGGTTCGGTGGCAGCAGGCCCGGGTGCGGTTGTGGCAGCAGCTGTGCAGTCGCCGCCGGCGCAGTCGCTGGCTGCGGCCGTGGGCCCGGGCACCAGCCTCAGCCTCAGCCTCAGCCGCGGCGGCTCGCTGTCGGCGTCTGGCTCGCTGCAGCAGCTGGCGGGCCCCAGCCTGGAGACGCTGCTGCAGCAGGTGCTGGCGTCAGCGTCCCTGCTGTCCAGCATGGACCTTGTGCAGCCGCAGCAGCAGCTGCTGCAGGCTGCCACTGCAGCGTCACTGGCCCGCCTGTGCTCCGTGGACGAAGACGCGGACGCGCAGATGCCCGTGGGAGCAACTGCCCCACAGGCAGCCTCGGTTACCGTGGGGGCCGCCGCGGGCAGCTCCGGATCCCGCCGCCCCATGCGCACTGCGACGCACTCCCAGCCGGGCACCGGAGGCCGTGTGCCCCACGGCAACCATATGGCGTCCCTGGCTGGCTTGCTGTCCTCGGCGGCTGCCGGTGCCTCCGCCAACGGCCACGCTGCCGACGCTGCTGCGGTCGCAGAGGCGGAGCGCTGCTCGCGGGGCGCATCGGCCTCTGGGCCGCACCCGCTCATGCACAGCCCCTGGAGCTGGTCCGGCGGCGAGCGGCTGGACCTGTTGGCGGCGGCGGCGGCCACGGTGGCGGCGGCCGGCGGCGAGGCGGGATCGTCGTACGACCCTGTGCCGCTGGTGGCGGCGGTGGCGGACCCGGTGGCGGCGGTGGACGAGTTTGAGCGGCAGGGCCTGATGGAGGGCACCGTGCGTAGGGGGTGGCCGCGCAAGGCCATGAGCCTGCCGCTGGGCGGCCTGCTGCTGACGGCGGCGGCGCCGCCGTCGCCGGGAGCCGCGTCCGTCGGTGCGTCGGGTCCGCCGTCATTCGATGCGTCGTCAACGGACATGGCTATGTCAATGGGCGGCAGCGTGTCGGGCAGCCTGGGTGCCCTCAGCCGGGCGGTCAGCGGCGCCCTGCCGCTATCGGCGAGTCGCTTCATGTACGGCAGCGGTGGCAGCGGCAGCGGCGCCGGCGAAGGCGGAGGCTTTGCAGGTGTTGGCGGCTCGCGGCACGGCGGCTGGCCGCTGTCGCCGCCCCGCATGACGCTGCCGCCGCTGCTGCAGCGCAGGAGCGGCGTGGCGTGTTGAGGTAGTGGTTCTTACTGTTGCCGCTATGGACGGAAGGCGGGTGGCGTGGCAGGGGATGGGGCGTCGCAGCTGCATGTGTGCGTGCAGCTGGTGGCCCAGCGTGCAGCAGATTGCCGCAGGCGCGTTCCTTGCGAACTATAATAGCTGCATGCAGTCGGGGTGCGCGAGTGACCTGCAAACGCAGGGGGCAGCTGGGCACGCGAGCAACCTTGCCCCGCGTTGCGCAGTCGCTGCATTGTAAGGACACGGCAGTTGCAGTGGAACGGTGTAGCGGCTGTGCAAGTACGGCAAGGCACTTCTGCTGTGCTTCCTGAGGTTGTACTATTGTTTGGCCGTTCCGGGCATTAGCGGGCGGGATGCCCGATGTACAAGTTGCATTAATCCCTGGTGATGCGTGCCTCGGGCTGGTTGCTGCACATTGGGTGGCCCTTATCACGTGTGCCAGGTCGTCAGTGGGCGTAGCATGCGGCGCCGTGCCACATGGCACAGGTGCCATGCCGTTCCATGCTTGTCACACGGCATCTTGCACCGTGTCTTGGTTTTCATTTTGGCTGCCGGTTGTGCGTTGCTACGTTGGCAGGCGACTGTTGCCTAATCCCCCGGCGCTCCCTGTGCTGTAGCCAAAGGCGGCGCGGCCACGGTTGGCCATGGTTGCATAAACTTGAGTGCTCGGGCCAGAGAGCCTCTTGATTCGGCTGCGTGTTTTGTCGGGCGCACGGTGGAAGCAGTGCCGTATGGTTGAGCATTTTTACGCGTGGCGCTTGGCCTTTGGCGGTGCCGTATGCAGCTCCTGGATTGCAGCTGCGCGTGTGCACACGTGTGCTCCTCGGCTCGGCGACACATGTATAGGGACGGGTGCATGCAGCGCCGCCGGCATGCATAGTTGCATACCGGAAGTCGCTTCGGCTCAGTCTTGCGGGCCGCTACTTTTTGATACATGTACTGTGACGGCAAGGGGCAGGCCCTGGCCTCGTTGCTGTACAAAAGTCCTCGCTGTGACGTAACGCCTAGTGACTGTGGTAGGTGTAGAGTGCGTTAACGCACGCCTAACGATGCGAGGGTCCAGGCAGGATAGAAGATGTGCTGTGGAAGAAATGGGCTAAATTGCAGCATTGTGTTCCTGGAGCCGCCGTGCATGCTTGTACCGTATTGACGGAGGTAGGTGGGGTGCTGCTGGAACCACGGCTGGGCCCACCGCCACGCTGCCCGGTGTTCGCCACAACGCCGCGTCTGGGAGCATGGCTGAGCCAAGAGCGTGAGTGTTGGAGCGTATTGTACGACGAGAAGTGTATGTGCCGCCGGGTGCCACCCAATGCCGAGTAGGAGTTCGCCAGGCTGTCCGCGTGACCGCTTGACTCGTTGCGCCGGCCGCCTGCGTCAGCCTGCCAGGCGTCGGGCTCAATGAACAACCATGCTGGAGTGTGTGTCAATGTATATGTGCAAGTCTAAGACCAAAGCGTGGATGTATTTCGAACGCATGGGCAGGCTGACAGGTTTGGGGACGAGGCGCGTTCGTGTTCTTCCCGCACGACTGGTGCGGGTCTGTGGCCACTCCGTGTTGTCTTGCACGGCGGCACGCATGTCTTCCGGTGCGCAAGCTGTGGGACTCATAAGCTAGTTGCTTGCTTGGTGCAAATGCCACACTTTGGCAGTACGAGCCTGGTACGGCCCTCTCGCTTGCTGGGGTGCGCTCTTGGTGGCTCACATTGCACGCTGTGTTGGGCAACAGGCATATGGCTACGTTTGTCCGTACGCCGCCCCAGAGACGTGTTGGTTGGTTGCGGGCATTGCTTGAGCACGCAACAATGCTGTTGCAGTGTCAACAGGCGTAGAGTGTCTGTGTGCACTTGCTGTGAAAATGTACAGAGAATTTTTGTGGACTTGCTCATGGCAACTGCTGCCGTGCCGAAGAGAACTGCGGCATCGCATGTGCACTGGGGCCGCTGCTGCCGCCCCTGGTTGTGTCGCAAGTGCATGCATGGCAGGTATGGCGCTTGGTCTTGTCACGTGGCTCCGTTGCTCGCGTGTGCTCCGTTACATTTGTCGTTCTGGTCCATTCCAGGTTGTACCCTCAACGAGTACTGGTACCGTGGTACGGTATGGAGAAGACGTCTTGCGCACGTGGCTAGCACGTACGGCAACAGATGCGTCGTCGCAATGGGCGGAGAAAGGCATGGCTGCATGTGCGCATCAGCATTTGACCCACACAATCCGTGGGGCGAAGAGATGTAGCGTTGTGGGCCCACACGGCACGTGGGGAAGGAGCGCGGCCTGGGCATGAGGGTTAGTCACTTGGTCATTCTTTCGGCGGGGCTTGCTTGCTCTGTTGCGCAGCCTAGGAGCCTGTTGACGGCATGTCACTACAGGAACAGCCGTCACGGCGATGCACATTTGTGTGTGTCGTGCTGGGCGCGGGCATCTGCGGGTATTGTTTTGTACAGTTTCAGTGGCTCAGGGTGAAGTAGTATGCGTGGTCACCGTCATCTTGGGTACGGGGCTACGGGCCAGAGGTCAAGAAGCACATTCGTAGGTTTACTACATGTGGGTGTATGGTCTAGGTGGGCTATTAAGTTGGTGTGTTAGAGCGTGGGGTGGGCTAGCATGTTGGGCGGGAGTGTGCTAAGGCGCTTAGGACCAGAGGAGGTCCCCTAGTGACAACAGCGTCCATTCGTATGATGTAAACAACCAAGACCGAGAAACTGTTGCAAGGCGGCAAGGAAACACCACCACCGTGCGCTGGCGTACGTGCCCCCAGCAAAGGGATTCACGAGGTGTGGCGCCGGCGGTGCCGCTTGCGAAAAGGGGTATGCAGGAGGGGCCTTTCGGTTGACACCTGCATGGGTAGAAAAGTAGCGCTGCGTAGCAAGCAATGTTCACACAACCACACGACGCGTGCGGCATACAAGTATGAATGGGGAAGGGCAAATGGGGACATGGGGCCATGGCCAAACCTTCAGGGTAGAGGCGTGGACGACGCTGGGCAGCACGGCACGTGGTCTGCCAGGCAGTTGCTCTTTTATCGTCAGGACAGTCTAGCTGTAGGTACCACGGATGTAAATCTCGCGGCTTTACATACAAGATGCATCTTTACCTACCACCACGAAGCCGATCTGATCTGCGGAAGCGGTCCGACAGGACGCACGGTCACCAACTGCCGCTGTCACATGGCTTTTGTGTGACCGGCTAGTAGGCGCGACAGGCATGGCCAACACGCGTGTCTGCTGTATATATGCGATGTTGCTGCTAACAATGGACTTGTTAGCATAGGGCGCTGGGCGTGAAGCATGTCCGCGCCAGAAAGCCTCGCGCCGTTGCCGCGATGGTACACGCCGGCGCGTCTGCTTGCATTCTTCTGCTTGGTGCTACTGCTGACATGGATGGACCAGGGCTTGTTCGCTTCCAACCCGGGTGGGGCATGCTCCGAAAGAACAACACAGTGTGCCCCGTTCCCGCGCGTACGAGAAGCCGCTCTCCCAATGCACCTTATCCTTAAAACGAACAACCTTATAGCAATATAGCATATCAGCTAGCTTCCTGCAATCTCATGGCGTTACGTCCCGTCCTCGCCCGTCCTGCCCCCCTGCCGCCCCCGCACCTTCTCCCCAACACCCGCCTCCCCCTCCCCCCACCACCCGCCCTCCCCCTTCCAGTCACCGGAAACGATGACGCCGGCAACCCCTTGGGCGTCAAGCGCCAGTTCGGGCTGTCGGGCTTCCAGCTGGGCCTGCTGCCCGCCCTCTACACCGCCGGCCTGTGCGTCGCCTCGCTGGCCTTTGCCGAGCTGGCCAAGCACTGGAACGGCTTCCGCCTCATAGGCGTGGGCATGGCGCTGTGGGCGGCCGGCTGCGTGCTGACGGGCGCGGCCCAGGCGTACGGCATGCTGGTGGTAGCACGCGTAGTGGTGGGCTGCGGTGAGCGGGGACCGGGGTATGATAGGGATGGGAACAATGGGATGGGGCTAGGAGTGACGCTGTGGGCCGCCAGCTGCCGTACACGCTAGCACACCGGTACCGTGAGAGCGGGCGGGCAGTACTGTCGGTGCCCGCGCATCAGGACTGTGGACCCGGGCAGGTCCTTGACGGCAGCGTTCCCATGACCAACCGTAGTGATGGCTTGTGCTCGGCGGTACCCGTGGCCGTACGCGAGGCCCCCCTGATGTCGCTGCTGGCTGCGGTGCTTCCCTCTCAAATCCCAACGTCCTCCCAACCACCACCTTACTGCCGTACCCTTCGCACCCGTGCCCGCAGGCGAGGCCCCCCTGCTGACGCTGACCTTCACCTTCGTCGACGACTTCGCGCCGCCCGCCACCAAGAGCCTGTGGTTCGGCGTGCTGGGGCTGTTCCCGGTGCTGGGCACGGCGGCGGGCTACGTGCTGGCAGACCCGCTCACGGCGGGGCTTGGCTGGCGGGGGGCGTTCTTCCTCATGGTGGGGGGCGGAGGCGCCGGGGTGCGTTGATTGGGTGGGGGGTTCAGGGATGGCGGGGATGCTTGTGGGCATGGCATACCTGCGCGGATGTTGGAGCGGGTACCTGTCTGAACCTTGCGCGTGTGGCGTGTCACCGTGTGTCTGGTGCTGCCACACCCCTTACCAACTGCCGCTTGCCGTAGAGTGAGACCGCGTGCTACTCCCGCCCCGCACCCCCTAGGCGGGCCTGGCCCTGCCCCTGGTGGCCTTCTCCCTGCTCATGCCCCCAGTCAGCCTCAAGGCCGGCGGAGCAGCAGCCGCCCCGTCCCTGGCCACTGCCAGCTCACACCAGCAGCAGCAGCAGCGGCACCGGGGGCGCCTCTCATCCGGAGGCCTCCTGGGTGACGTGCGCGAGGTCGCTAGCTCCGGCGGCGCTGCGGGCTGCCCTCTGGCGGAGCTGCACCTGACAGCGGTGCACCACAGGGAGCGGCCAGCTGCCGCTAACCCACACCGCAGCATCAGCAATAGCACCGATGGTGCAGCAGGAGCCCTGGAGCCCAGCGCTGCCATGCTGAGGGTGCCGCTGGTGGCCGGGTTCGAATCCTCGACGTCACAGCAGCATGTGGATCTCATGCCGCCACATGCCGGCCAACCCGTGGCAGCCAACACTGGCAGTGCGAATTTTGCCGCGGTTGTTGCAGGGACAGACCCGTGGGACGGTGGGTCTGCAGGGATCACAGGCGGGCAGGGGAGTCACGCCAGGCGTCGACAGGAGGACCCAGAGGAGCTGCTAACAGCAGCAGGGCACGGCAGTGGTCACGCCGGCAGCGGCTTGCTGGACACGGGGGAAGGCTCTGGGCTGGGTTCAGGGTTAGGGATGGCCACTGGAAGCCGTGGTGTGGATGCAGGAGCCGAGGCCCGGGGCAGGGGAATGGGGGATCGGGGGCGTGCTCCCGGGTGCATGGACCGCGTCGTGGTGATGCTGCGTGACCTGAAGGAGGTGGTCGTGTACCCCGCGTGCGTGTGCAACAACGTGGGCTACGCACCCATCCAGTGGGTCTTCGGCATCGTGACGTTCTGGGGGCCCAAGGCGCTGCAGGACGTGTTCAGGTGCGGGGGGGTTGGGGGTTGGGGGTTCGCATGCGGGGTCTGGAGGACAGTCAGCTGGCGTGCGCCCCCGTCTGGACTGGCATGTTGATGACGCTCGCCGACGTGCGTGTGTCGCGGTCCCGCGCTGCAGCTCTTCGTCGCAGGCCTGCATCCGGGTCTTGCCGCAACTGCAAGCCGCCACTGTGTGCTGGCCAGCACGTGCGATGTCGCGTGCCCCGTTCACCTGGCGCCTACGAGCACTACCCACAGTGGCGACTGCACCACCTCGTCCCCGCAGGGTTACCGGCTCTGGACCGGAGCTGGTGATCGGAGCCATCACGGTCATCACAGGCGTAGTGGGCACACTGGCCGGAGGTGGGCGCTGCCTGGCTGGGCGTGCGTGCTTGTGGGCATTGGGGGCTCGCGAATGGGGTGCATGCGCACATGGGCGTCCCGTCAAGTTCCATGCGGGCGCCCCGTCCAGACTGAAGGGCTTCTTGGGCCTAGGGGTGCTGGTTCGCGTGCCGGGGGAGTAGGGATCCATTTCACCACACTTAAGGGCAATCAACGGCAGGAGCCATCAGTTGAACCTTTAAACACCGTCACTAGTGTGTTCCACCCGTCCGGCCGCAGGCTGGCTGCTGGACCGGTTCGGCTCCAGCCTGCGCAACGGCTTCCTCATCCAGACGCTGTCCGTGGCGCTGGCGCTGCTGTGCCTGCAGCTGGCCTTCTGCGTGACGCACAGCTACGCGGGTAGGCACGAGGCGCACACGCGTAACCCGGGTCTCTATGAACTTTTGCCGGCCTAGCAATGTTCGCCTGTCGCCCCAACTCTCCCGGGTGTCCCGACCAACCGCACCGCCATACCTCCTCTCACCGCCCTGCTGCATGGTTGCTGGCGCGTGTCCTCCGTGTCCTCCTTGCCTTGGCTTTTCCCAGTCCGCCTACTCTGTGCGCTGCTCCGTGCTCCCCGCCCTGCCGCCCCCGCCCGCAGCCTTCTGCGTGGTCCTGTCCCTCGGCATGACCGCCATCTTCCTGGCGCAGGCGCCCTCGTACGCCCTGTCCATGTGGACCGTGCCGCGGCAGCACCGCCCGCTGTCGCAGGTGGGGACGGGCCGATGAGGGCGCATGCAGCTGCACGCACTTCATCAGCCATATGGTGTAGGCATCGTAGTTGTGTCCAGTGTGGTTGCACCGATGCGCAGTGCGCCGCGTACAGTCATATTTCTGTGTGCTCCCTCGTTGTATCCTCCTCGTCCCTGGACACCATTAGCGCCCCTTCCCTCCTTCAGCTCCATCGTTCGACTGCTCCACAACTTCAACACTACCGCTCAAACTGCTGTTCCGCACAGCCCTGGAGTAAACACCCTTGTGCAGGCATGCAAGCTGCACGTTGCATGCTTCAGTCGCGCCCAACTCGCGCCAGGCATCCAATTGCCGTCCCATCCCGATCGCCCTTGCGGTTCCCGCCTTTCCATGCAGGACAAGTCTCCGGCCCTCGCCCCTCTCTCCTTGCCGTGCCCCGCCTCAGGCCGCCATCCGCCTCCTGCACTCTCCCCAATCCCGCATTGTGCATGCCCCCGTCGGCGGCCCACCTCCCCGTCTAGTGTATTATGACTCCCCCGGCCCCTCCCGCCCCTGCCCTGCCCCACGCCATCACCACCCTGCTGCAGCATCTTGTCCCCAGGCCGTCAAGCCCTCACGTTTACGTTCCACACGCCACCACCTGTAGCCGCCTTGGTGGTCCACCCCCGCGCTGCCGCGCTGCCACTCCGCCCCTGCCGCCCCAGGCCGTCGACATCCGCCTATAAACGCATTGGCGGTCCACCTGCCTCCTACCTGCCACTGCCGCTCCGCCCCTGCGCCCCTGCCGCCCCAGGCCGTCATCATCCTGCTGCAGCACGTGCTGGGGGACGTGCCCTCGCCGCCGCTCACAGGCGCGCTGCACGACGCCACGCGCGACTGGCGCAAGAGCTTCGCGATCGCCATGTCGTACCTGGGGCTTGCCGTACTGCTGTACGGCGCTGGACTGGGGCTGTGCGTGGCGGGCAAGACGCGCGACTTCCGTGATGAAGATGATGATGAGGAGCGAAGACAGGAAGGGGAGGATTTCGATGCGGTATTGGCGAGGCCTGGTGTGGTGGATGTGGATGTGGAGGGTGGGGAGGGGCACAGGTGGGCTGCGGCTGGGGCAGGGACAGGGCCGCAGCAGGTGGAGCCGGGGCGTGCGACGAGCTTGCGGCTGCCGCTTAGCGGCAATGCCATGTGACGTCCCTGAAGTCGTTGCTTTGTACCGTTTGGTGTGCGGTGCGTGGGGCCGGGATCAGATCCGATTGCGCGGCGATCTTGGTGGCGTGTCTTACGGCACGTGCTGGGGATCGAGTTTCCTGTGCTGCTAGCTGGCAGCAGGCGGCATGCCATGTCACGGCATTTCTGGGAGTGCAGCAGTCAATGTTTTATGTATGGTCTGTACTTTGTGTGGTGCATGGCGGACGCACCGTACTGGTGAGTTGTGTGATCAGGGTAGTAAATGCAGGTGGACCTCCCCTAAAAGCAGCAAATCGCGTAGTGTTGCCAGGCAGGGCGTGGGGAACACCTACGTTGCATACGAGCCGTCAGACCCAAGCGTGCAACGCACACGCTGTGCTGCGCTGTGCCACACGCTGCTCCTGGCTGCACCCAAAGGAGCCCAACGTCAGGCCCCTCAACACTCACAAAGGGGAAGGCTGCCGTGCTCTCTCCCGCCCCCTGCACAGTCTCATGGCGTCATGGGGCGAGGTCACACACGGTATGACACCTTCCAGCGCCAACCTGGGCCCACCAGCTAGAAGAGCAAGGATCTTGCGGGCATGCACAGGTGGCGCAGCTGCCGGCGGCGCCATGGCCTGCTGGGGCAGCCCAGCCCAGGTAAGCACCCCGTGGCTCCCCTGGAACAGCCTTGGTGTACTCCGACGCAGAAGTCGCTTTCCCTGCCGTGCCCTGCAGACCGATGTGCACGCGCAGTAGGAGGGTGTGGCACGTCCAGGGCCACCGGCCACCCTCCGTGGCTACATGCGTTTGCACTGTCCCACCGCATCGTCCCTACGCATGGTGGCATTTGGCTACCAGTAGCTGCCTAGCTCCCCTGATCAAGGCTAAATCACTGCGTCCTTTGGACTACCGTATGGTACAACGTTGTGACCAACGGCAGGCGACCGCTCGGCACGTGGCAACTGGAGCATCGTCCATCCTTGGTTCCTTGCTTTGCATTCCGAAGGGAACGCTGTCACTGCCGAGCGAGTCCTGCTCATTAGCGGCACCACGGGAAAGTGTAGTGCGGCCGGGGACAGGGGAGCTTTTCTCGCCGGAGGTTGCTGGTAGGGATGGGGGTTAGGGAGGGGCGTAGGGAGGGGGCCAGCCTTGGACGGGCGCTTCTGCCACTCGCATGCGCCCCCTGCCGCTGCCCTCGTGCGTCATTCCTTCTATATGGCCAGGCCCTCATCACTAACAACGCTATGCTCTCCTGGTCATTCTCGACGACCGGTGACGGTGAAACACAGCGGACATACGCTAAACACAGCGGACATGCCGTGCTGGTCACTTCATCCCGTGCGTACGAAGGCTCCAAAACGCAAAAGCTCCAGCGTGGTCACAAGTTTGGGCGCAGACCTGTTGTATTATCATTAAGAACTGACCATAACTTGGGCAGACATACAAACCATTCCAGCACGTAGCAGGTTCACCGTCGTATCTAAAAGGTCTTGTCCACTCGAGCCCCGCATTTGTGAAGGCTGACCTCTTTATAACAAATGATTGTGCCATATAACTAGCTTGTAGCTTGCCTATTTGCGTTGCCGTCAAGAGCCGTGCGCTTTTAGTGCCTGCCCAGCCACATGACAGGGTTTATGCGGCAACGCTGAGTTCTATAACTCCTAGGTTAGCGTTGCTATGACCAAGTGCTTACGACCGAGCAGCTGCGCACCGTAGGCGCCACCTAGGAGCGCTGCTTACTAGGGGCGGATACTATGGGCGCTGCTTTCTCTTGTACCAGCAAGGGATCCTTGCTACTCGTCGCTGCTGCGAATGGGGACCTCGTGTCAGCCCAAGAGGTAAGCGCGTCTACCACCGTGAGTCAGGGGACCTGCAGGAGCGCAAACGCGGCTAAACGAGCACCCCCCCTTATGCCGCGTGCGTAGTTGCTGGCAAAATATCCAAAGTCAGCGGCATACTACAACTTTAAGGACCGGAGCTCTCCGCTCCTCCAGGCAGCAGGTGTGCCACTTCAGCCCTTCAACCGTGCTCGTTTTTCGTTGGCCCTCATGTCCAGCGTGCTTCACCTATGTCATGAGTCTGCATGCTAATTCTTAGCCCTATGGAATGCAGCTCGCGGCCACTTCGAGCTTGTTCAGCTCATCCTCGAAACGGCCGTTATGACAGAGGGGCCAGAGCGCGCGAAGAAGAACTGTATCGACCACGCAAACTCCAAACGGCAGACGGCACTCATGGTGGCTTGCAAGCACGGGTAAGGCCTCCAGTTCGGCCTGAGCTTCCTCACAACAGGTGCCAGGCTGCCAGTGTGCTGCGTCTATATCTGTTTCGCGTGTCCTCGCTTGTCCTTGAATGTTAAACCGTTTACATTGTGTGCAGGCACCCGGACTGCGTGGAGTACCTCGTAACAAACGGGGGCGACCCGTTGCTCGTGGACGAAAGGCGACACAACACCTGCTTGCACTTCGCAGCTTTGTATGGGCACAGCGAGTGTGTTCACAAGCTTCTGGGAAGCAGAGCGGCTTACCGTGTGCAGGCAAGTCGTCGTGGCCCTCCTGAGGTCTCCCTTGGTCGCAGCTTCCGTACACCTTGCGCCGGACTGGCAACTTATAGCCCTACGACTGTCCTCAGCTACGCTGAGGCTACTATGGGTGACCCATTACTCCTGGCACCGTGTACTGCCTCTGGCTGCAGGGCCGGCAGGTGCCTGTTGCGCAGATACCCTGCGTGGAGGATAGCCAGACAATGAAGTTTATCGACAGGCACAACGGCTGGGGCCTCAGCGCACTGCACATTGCGGTGTTCCAGGGGAGTGTCAGCACAGGTGGGTGCTGTTTCGCGGGCAGAAGTGTGCACTGGGGGCTTTCCGTTGGACTTGTGGGAGGATTGTAGGCTGTATGGCTCTTCCTGAACGTATCAGCGCAGCGACACGCTGCCACCACACACACCTATCGGGGGTGTGGCCGTGGCAGCAGAAGGAGCACTGCCGTTAGAACACTGGTCATGTCGCCGGTACACGGCCCTGTCCGGCAGGTGCATCCAGCCATGGTGAGACCACCTTATGGCCAACTGTGCGATGAAGCCCGCACGATGGCAGCTCCTCCCGTGCATCGTCGTCTCAGTCCCCTAACCTATCCACGAGCAACCAGTTACCAGCACCCCGCGCTTATTGTATGCGCTTAGCGGCACGCGACTCTCTCACCTGCAGCACAGCCACCCGGTCCTTCCGTGCGCGCGTTGAACACTATCCCCGACCCCACGGCCCGCCGACCCATCCCTGTCCGCCCCACCGCCCCAACGGCCCACCCCAGTGCGCGCGCTGCTGCGCCACGGCGCCGACATCGAGAGCGTCATCAGCGCCTCCAAGGTGGAGAACAGCCCCATCCGCTGCGCCGTGGGCTCCAACGCGCTGCACATCGCGGCGCTGACGGGCAACATCATCATGGCCAAGCTCATCCTGGAGACGCAGGTGCGCGCAGCAGCACCAGCAAGGAGGCGGGTCGTGTCGCACCCTGCACCGCAGCACGGAAAGCAGTACGGGCTGGTGTGCAAGGCGCACCCCTGGCGTGCGGGGCGGTGCGTCGGTGTCGCGTCTGCGGCTGGTGCCCTGGGTGCTGCGCATCTCAGCTGGCGCAGACGGCATGGGACGGCCCGCGGCCACAGTGCAAACCAGTGCTACGGCATAAAGGACTACAGTATGGCCATAAATCTTAATACAATATTAGCGCCTTCCTTCCGTGTGCCTTTCTGAGATGGCGTCCCGTCGTGCACGGTGTTCGCAGGAGAGCTACCCCGGCCTGGAGCTGCGCAGCCGCACCAACGCCGCCGGCCTCAAGCCGCACGACTACGCGCAGTCCGCCCGCAACCCCGTGCTGATGCACCTGCTGGACGAGCGGCTGCCCGTCACGCTGCTGCGGCAGATCTGGATGAACTACTCGCTGGAGCAGAGCCTGCCGCCCAGGCACCAGACGCTGGGTGAGCGGGGACAGAGGGCAAGGCGGCGCGGCCAGGCGGGCCAAGGGCCTGCATGATAGCAGCTGTCTGCCTAGCGTATGTGCTGGAGGGTGCACGATTCGCTTGCACTTACGTGCGTCGTTGCGTTGTTCCGCATGTCCGGAATTCCCTCGCCAGGCTCCATGCTCCAGAAGCTCAAACTGATGTTCAACCTGGAGCTCATCGCCATACAGCGCAACCTGGCGCTCCTGCAGCAGCAGCAGCAGCAAGCGGCGGCGGAGGGCGAGGGCGGTGCGGCCGCCACCACTGGGGCGACGGCGGCCCCTGGTGGTGCCAGCACAGCAGCCTCGGTGGCCACGGGCGTGACGCAGCTGCAGCTGCTGACGCCCTCTGGGGGCGTGCGGCAGCTGACCATGGGGCACGGGCACGGGCGGCACCACGGGCCGCCGGAGCCGGCGGGGGCGCGGCTGCTGTGGCTGCGGCGGCAGGACGAGATGACGCAGCTACTCAACACGGTGTCGCAGCTGCACGACCACCTCAAGCAGCTGTGCAGGAGGGACGAGCAGCCGGGGGAGTCGCCGGAGGTGAGCGGGGCGAGGTGGGGTGGAACGCGCGGAAAGGGCCTGGGAACGTGTGCGGATGGGACTGGTGCTGGCATCCCGTTGGGTTGTTTCCTCCACCTTGTGGCTGCTTGTCAACGGCGCTGGATGTTTCGGCGATGGAGGCGCGATCAGCAAGGTGCCGTAACAACCACAAGCCGCACAAGGGTGTCGCGTGGTGACTCCCGCGCGCCAGAGATATAGACCTGCCTGTACTTAGGCAGTAACAAAGTGCCGACCGAACCGGGTAGAGGGGATCGGCGTCCCCATGCCAGGCCCCCGGCATGCCGCAACTGTCAGTAGTCCAGGAGTTCCAGACCACTCATCCACTGAGTCCGCACTGCACCTGTTACCCCACAGGGCGGCCCCAGCCGCGCCGACCGCGCCTCCACCTACGAGGCCGTGCTGGACTTCATCCTGTCCACCCTCATCACCCCGCGCACCGTATCCGCCATCCTGCACGCCGCCAAGAAGCTGGTCTCGGCCTCCGTCAACGGCTCCGCCGCCGCCGCGAGCGCCGGCGGCGCCGCCGTGCCGGAGCCGCCGCCGCAGGGCGACTCGGACTCGCAGCACGGGCTGGCGCTGCTCAGCACCGCCCTCAGGGCCGTGGAGACTTGCCTGCAGGTGCGCACGGAACACGACTTGACAGGATGAGCAATTCCGAAGAGGCGCTAAAAGATGTGATTAGTTGCATCGTGCCCTGATTGCACTTGGTCCGGTGGTTACAACACTGCTTGCGACTTGATCGTCGTTCATGCTTAGCTTGCCCGTTGCAGCTCTTGTACTGCTCTTGACGTTCATCAAGCATCCCTTGCTCACCTGTTCTCTACACCCTGGTTGGATCTCCCTGTGCCCCAGGCGGCCGTGTACCTCACGAGTCCCGGGGCGCTGGACCAGGAGGCAGCCGCGATCTCAGCAGCAGGTGCGGGTGGGGCGGCTGTAGGGGCGGCCGGGGCGGAGGGAGCCGCGCCAGCAGTCCACAGCCAGCCGGCAGACGCCGCGCAGGCAGGTGCAGGTGCTGACTCCGGAGCAGCAGCCGGTGCCGCGGCAGGGGGCCACGACGGCGGCAGCAACGGGCCCACGCTTGTGGGGACGCCCTCGCCCTCCCCAGAGACCACGCAGATCGGCGGCCGTACCCTGCCCACGGAGAGCGCCTCAGGAGCCACTCCCGCTGGCGCCCTGCCGCGCCTGCAGGGCAACTCCGCGGCCCTGCTGGCGGAGCCACCAACAGCCACGTCTGGCGACGCCAACGTCGGCGCTGCCAACTCCCCACGTTCCGCGCTGGTGCCGGTGCAGCTGCTGGGCATGCCACGTGGGGCGGGCACGGGCGCACTGGGACTGGGGGCCGCCGGCGCGGGGCACTCCGGCCTGCTGCTGCCCACCAGCCGTGGGGGCCTGGACCTGCCCTCGCACTCGGCCTTCGCCACGCACTGGTCCGCCCACCTGCACACTCTCATTGCGCAGCTGCAGTGGGACATCGGTGTGCAGCGGCATCGCCGCCGCAGGGCGCACGCCGCCGCCGCAGCGGCGCGCACTGCTGCGGCCGCCGCCGCCGTCGTGGCTGCCACCAACACAGCCAACGGCTCGACAGCCGCCGCCGCTGCTCCCGCCACGGCCGTTCCCACGGCCATCGTCGTCACTCCGGTGGCGGCCGCGGCGGCTTTGAACGCTTCATCGGCACACGCCGCCAGCACGGGAGGCACCGACCAGCTGATACAGGCAAACATAGCGCGAATGGGCTCTTCCGGCGGCCCCCCCGCCCCCGCCGCCTCGGCCGACCCATCGGGCCCCACGCCGGCCACGCTGCTGCGCGTGCTGAGCTCCCGCCGCGGCGACGCCGTGCAGGACGTCGTCACCACCTCGATCACCTCCGGCGGCGGCGCCGTCAACGGCAGCAACACAACGCTGCCTACCATCCGTGGAGGGGCCTCCGGCACTGACTCGGACGCCTCCACGCCCCACACCGCCGCCCCCGCCACGGCCGCCTCCGCGGCTGGCAGCACAACCGCCACAGCGGGCGCTGCCGTACAGCCCTCGCACGGCTCTGTAGGGTCCGCCTCCGCCGCCGCACCCTCGGCCGCAGACGACCTGGCGAGCCACGCAGCGGCAGGGCCCGCCGCGGAGGCGGGCGGCAGCAGCCTGCTGTACTACAGCCCAGGGGCTGGCGGCATTGCCATGGACGAGATCATCCCCCTGCCGCCTTCCGCTCACCTTCCCGTCGACGCCCTAGGTGCCGCCGATGGGGCCCCCCTGGGAGACGAGGAGCTCTCGACGCGGCCGGATAGCAGCCCGCCGCCCCGTGCCGGCCGTGGCGTGGCGGTCAGCGCCATGGAGGACTTCGGCCGCAGCAGCCTGGCAGGAGACGCCACCAAGCCGGCGCCAGGCGGCAGCCCGGCCGCCGCCGCCACCGCCGCGGCCGCGGCTGCGGCGGCGGCGGCAGCAGCAGCTCCCTCCGGGAGGAAGGAGTCGGGGAAAGAGAGCCGCGACGGCGCCGCGGGCGGCGGCGACGGCGGGCTGGACGGTCACGACGACTCGCCCGCCGCCAGCGAGAGCGGGTCTGACTGGTCGGATGACGACAGGAACGTGTGCTCCATCTGCATGGACCTGCCGGTGGCGGTGCTGGTGGCGGGCTGCCAGCACGGCCTGTGCGTGCAGTGCGCGTTCCAGCTGTGCGTCAAGGGCCGGGAGCTGCCGTGCTGCCCGTTTTGCCGGCAAAAGATTGGCGGGTTTGAGGCGAAGGCGGTCATTCCCGTGGCGCCGGTGGGGCAGCCGCCGGCAGCCGCAGGGCAGGGCGCGGCGGGGCTGGCCGCGGGAGGGCCTGTTGCGGCGGTGGCCACGCCGTCATGATGACGCTGATGACGCTGCCTCGTTGTACATCCAATCGGATCTGTAAGGGGTCGGAGGCATGTGACGGATACGTTTGGGGGGCGCTGTGCTGAAACATGTGTGGCGGGAGTTGAAAGGGTGGGGCGGCGGGCGGCGGTGGCGCAGGAAGGCAGTTGACGCAGGGTGTGGGCGTGGGACCTGCTTCCGGGGCATGGGCTCGGCAGTGATACTACCAAGCTGTACTTTCGCCCGCGTCAGAGTGCTTATTACGTTGAGCAGGTTGGCATGTTGACGCATGTATGTAGCGATGCACGCTAGTACCATAAGCATGTGTCGTACTAAGCTGCAAAGGCATGTGTGCGTTGTCGTGGTGGTCATACGAGTGGGCGTGACGTGGCTGCCATGGTGTCCAAGTCGCTCCCTGTATCGTGTTTAACGTTGGAGCCAAGCAGGCAGGACACATGGGACGACTGACGGCTTCACTCGCATTGAGTCTGCGGGCGTGCTGGGGACGGAGGATGATAAAACTAGCATGGTGATTACTGCCGGTTCATGCGGGTGTGTGTGTGCTCATATGTTGTTGTGCTCCCTGAAACAGCGCCTGTCGTGCGAAGGATGTGGCAGTCAAATTAGCTCCTGCCGTGAGCCAATCAGGGCATGATAGGCCTACTGGTCGGCTGTGGCAATTGGGGGAACGGGCAGTATGTAGAGGTGTGTCTTAGTGCGGTGTCGATCTGTTGGTACACGTTAATCGTTCTTGCAGAAAGCTCTGAGATGGAGCTGGCACACGTGGGGGCAAAGGGCTGTGGTGGCGTACCCGTACGGCTGCCTGTCCCCTGCCTCTGTGATGCCGTGACGCGTGCATGCACATTGAACGCCTGGACTGGCACTCGTGCCTGCGTGCCGCACCATCCCGTCCTACTGGCCGGGTCGCACATGCGGGACAGAGGGAAGGTACGTCTGCATGTAGCAGTACCGCAGTTGGCTGTTTCTGCGGCGGCAGGCACCCTTGTACGTTGCAGTTGCTGCTGGCACAGTGATGGGCTGGGTTTGGAGCGGGGTAGGAGCTGTCATCCTGTGCATTGCAGTGCGGAAGCCTCTGGAGGGTACCAGTACTCTGCATGTGTTGCGCAGAAACTGCAAGGGGTGATACACAGGGAGGCGCTATAGGGGTAGCAGGGCGACGAGGACTGATAGGATGTGCGGCTCAGCTTAACTGCATGCCGGCACCCCTGTGAAGCGGTCCGTGTGGTGGCGCCATAGGCACGCTTTGCCTCTTTCGCGCAACCTGATAAGGCGACGACAGTGCTAAACATGGTTCAAAATGCCAAAGTTCATCTTATTCTGCGCGGCATGCCATGCTCTTACTAATCGGCGCAAACGCCGCAATAAGTAACGTGTAACACACTGAAAGACATGCAACGCAGCCAGTGTCAGCTGTCGCCTCCGTCTACGCATGCGCGTCACGCAGAATACAGCAATAACGTCCTCACCGGCTCACGCTGCCATACGCAGCAACCTCACGGCGGCTTACGATGTGCAAGCACCCCATGCAGTCAGTCCTGAACTCCTACACCAGTGTCATCCTGTCATACGGCAGGACCACGAGACCGCATATTGCTCACGCAATAGGCTAAATTGGAATCATGCCTGTTATTGGCTGCCGGTATAGGACAGTGCCACGCAGTGCACCGCACCTCCCAAAGTGAGTAATACGGACCGATCAAAGCCAACAAAGACCCCTTCCCCCGACAAAATTCCACGCACGAGCGCAGCCACTCGGACTCGGGTTTCCGCCAAGCCGCACACCGCAACCCTTCGGCCTCCTCACTGCTCCTCACAGCGTAGCACCCGCATCCCCGTACGTCGCGCCGCCGCTGCCAGACCCGTACCCGCCGGCGTAGCCTCCGCCCGCGCCACTGTTGCCGTACAGCGCCGCCGCCGGCAGCGCGCGCGTCCCCGACATGGCCACGGCGCCGCTGCCCATCCAGGCCGCGACCTCGTCCGCCAGCGCCTGCATGCCGTCCGTGACCGGCCCGCCCACCTGCCCCCCGAACGCGGACGACATGCTGGTCACGCCGCGGGACAGCTCCTCCAGCGGGCCGGTGGCCTGTGGGGACGAGGGCGGAGGCGGAAGGGGCGAGGGACGCCAGGTTTAGTTGATAGATGTTAAAAGCTGACGCATGCAAGGGAGGCCACGTGCGGCCCCTTGACGGCACGATAACCGCCCAGCCTGGTTAGCATTCACGAGGGACCTAGCTGTATGACATGACAGTGCCAAAGCCCAGCACCAGCCGCAATCGCACCCACCGGTACCGCGCACCCACCTGGTTGACCCCCAGCTGCGTGGCCACGGTGGCCAGGCGGCCCAGCGCCCCGCCCGTGCTCTCCACCGCCCCGGCAGCCAGCCGCGCAACCTGCACACCGGTACAGCACAGCACAGCGCAGTACAACACAATGTCACATGTCACACGCCAAAGGCAGGCACCCACACCGAGCTCCAACACTCCACGCCAGCTGATGCAGCAGCACCGTGCGTCCGGCCTTCCCTCCAGTGCATATGTGCCAGCCTGAGACCAAAGTCGTTTCGTTGCTGCCCCACCTACGGCCCTATGCATTCAGTGGATGCACGCCCTATCCCTCAATCCCTGCCGGGCAAGCAGCCCAAGTGTTGCCCGGACCACACGGGCCTACGGCCGCCTTCGCCCCTCGCTCGGCCCACTAACCCCCGCCGGCCCCCGCCGCACCTCCGGGGGCAGGTCCACGATGGCCTGCTGCATGGGCCGCAGGTGGTCGCCCGGCAGCGTGCGCACCGTCAGGTCCAGCACCTCGCCCACGGCGGAGGAGCCCTGGAAGGGTGGAGGGAGCGCATAGGAGGCGTGGGAAGGAGGGGCAAAGGCTCCAGTTACCGGTATTGACAAGGGGAAGGACGTGGGTACACGACAACATGGGAGCAACCAGGGATCTGCCTTGCACATTGGTCACTTTAAACGGGAGGGTATGCCGCCGCCGTGCAGGGCCGCACTGCCGCTCCCAGTCCCGCCGCCCTGGCCCGGACCCACGCACGTACCTGCAGCAGCTGCACCAGGTTGTTGGTCTCATCGATGGAGTCGTCCTTGAAGCGCAGCAGCATGTTGCGCGACACGCCGTAGTAGGTGCGGATCAGCATGCGCGTCTCCTCCGGCGTGGGCAGGAACTCCTGGCGGGGCACAGCCGCATGGACGGGTCAGGAGCTTGCCCACACGACACAGGAACACATGTCCGCGCAGGCGGAACTGCAAGCGACGTGCTCTCTGGCGTCCGCTAACCGCTGCACCAACCTGAGTCTAGGGAGCCCACCGTCTTGACGGTATGTCCGGCAGTGTAAGGGGCAGCAGTGCAGGGTAGTGACAAAGGCAAACGGTGTGGCCCTGCTGTGCGTTCCCTGCCCCACCTGCTTGCCCTGCGCCGCGTCCAGGTACAGGGGCGCTAGCTGCTCCAGCAGGGGCAGCACTTGGCGCACCAGGGAGGGCGACATGCCCTTGAGCGTCTCGGACAGCGACTGCGGGGAGGGGAGAAGGGACGGGCGCATAGGGGAGGGGGCATAAGGGGTAAGGGCGGGAGGATGCAGGGGTGAGCTGGCTACGGGGGACGCTCCAGAGTCAGGCGCCCGAGCCTCAGACATTGCGGGTACACTGCGGCTCCCAGTGCAGCGATGGAGCTGGCCGGCACTTGCCCACGGCATAGTCACACGGTTCAACGATGCGGTCAAAGGTATGACTAGCACTGTACTGTAGGACATGCGCTACTGCTGTCACGGCTGGCATGTCTCACCTCGACGGTGGTCCGGATGGGCGATGCGGCGATCTGGTTGATGACGGGCCCCAGGATGCGCGCCGAGGGCACGATGACGGGCGACAGCAGCGGGATCACGTCCGTGGCGGGGCGGTTGTTGTACGACAGCAGGCAGTTGCCGGCGCGCTGGGTGAGAGGAGGAGAGGTCGGGGGCGGGGGGCAGGGCGTGGGGTTAAGGTCGCAGGGGCACCATATGACGACGATGCCTTGGAAGATGTGGACGCCTGGGTCGACTTTCGCATCGGGTACGGGCTCTCTCCCCCTGCTCAAACCCAGCCCTGCACCACCCCCGGCAAACATGCAGGGCGTACCACGCGCAGGTACCGCACTGCCTTGAACGCCGCCCGCTTGCCGCTCCGTACCCTGGAACTCCCACCCTGTGACCCCGCCTCCACCCATGTGCGGTACCGGCGCCCCACCTGCACCGCGTATCGCGCCGAGATGAGCAGGTGGATAAGGCCGCCCACGCTGTGCCCCACGCCGTAGCAGGGCAGCAGCTGCGGGGCGGACACGCCGGCCGCCGCCAGGTTGGGCCCCAGGGCGCGCATGGCGCGGTCGAACTTGTACTGCGCCTCGTCGGCGGAGCGCAGGTAGTCGAACGAGGTGCTGCGTCACAAAGAAACGGCGGTGGGCAAGGTGGGGTAACAGGCTACTGCAACGACTATTACAGTTTATGCCATACGCTTCTTGTAGTTAAGCCTCGTCAGACACGAGCTACACTTCGTGCATCCGTGCTGCTCGCCATACTATTTGAGGCCTGCCCTGCCGGCTAGGTGCTGCACCCTCTCTCCATGGACGACTTGAATTGCTTGCCCCGCCGGGTACGTCCACCATGCTGCAAACCTGCAACCTAGGACTGCATGTTGGTACCATTACCGCCCCCTCCCCGCCCCCTCGGCCCACCTGTAGGGCGTGGCCACCACCAGGATGTCGCGGTTGGCCAGCGCCTCGAGGAACAGGCGGTACGCCATCTGGGGTAGGGGTAGGGGTAGGGGGATAGGCGGTAGGGGGAGGGGGAGGGGGAGGGGGAGGGCGGGAAGCGAGGGACAGGGAGGTGGAGTGGCAGACGCGGCCGCAGTGAGCATGCGTACTGGGTGTGCCAGTAGTGGCGGAGGACTTGGTTGGCTAAGGGTCTGCATAGTTAAGACCCGATGGAAAACCGAGGCGCCAGCGCGCTTCTCATCCAGCGCACGTGTGCCCATCAAGCGTGCCGTACTGTAGCCTGTCGTCCACTGCAGGAACAGGACCCTGCCACGCCGTCACATGCCAGCCTCGCCCGAGGGCCTAGGATCCACCCAACGACCTCTTCCCACGCCGGGTTACGCAAGCCACAGTTGGCACCGTGCCGCGGAACGTTCCCAGCACAGGACCCACCTGCGGCGCTGCCCCCACAAAGGCCCCGCCAAGGAAGTGCGCCACGGCGGCCGGCGTGCGGCCGTTGGGCGGGAACAGCACGTAGGCGCCCTCCACCTCCCGCCAGTCGTTGCGCTGGCCGGGCTGGGTGCTGTTGAAGGTGGCCTGCGGGGCGTGCGGGGGAGCAGCCGGGTGACCAGGCCAAGGGTACCAGTATCCCAGTGTGGCAAGCCTCGTTGGGGTCATGGGTATGGGAGGGGTGACCGCGGGTATGGGCGGGGTGGGGCTGCGCAGGAGACGTGTGCTGCAAATTTCGGTCCTTCAAGGGGAGCAGCAGGCGTGGCCCAGGAGTCGACTGCTCACCTGGATCATCTTCTCAATGTTGGCAAAGATGGTGGGGGTGGCCGGGGCGGTGCGCACGGTGGGGGATGCACCGTTGATGGGCGTCCCCTGGGGGGGCTGGTACGTGGCTGACACCCTCACCACCCGCCGGCGTAGGGAGCCGGACACTGCAAGCAGGCGTGGGTTGTGGCAGTGCAGGCGCAAGGGTGTGAGAGAGTCCCTGAGATGTGGCTGTGGTGCCCGCCCCTGCACCCTCCGGGTCGACGTGAAGCGCACAGTTAACAGCTGCGGCTTGCCTTCCCAGACCAGCAAAGCTCTATAACTTTGTGCCAGATGTGCACGGAGCGGCGCTATCGAAAAGGCAACGGCGGTGGCGGTGACAAACGCCGAGACATGTGCGGTCGTGCAAGAAGTAAGAGCAGGCCGACAAAAGGCCCGATAAAAACGTATGCCATTATGCAACCTCAAGCTCTGTAATGAACAGAAGCGGGGTGCTGCCGTCGACTCATGGGTTCCGCATGGCAGCGATTATGGCCAGCTATGCGCCCTGTCACAGAAGGCTATGTGGCCACAGCTAGAAAGTAGCCACTGCTGGAACACTGTACTACGATGCCAGCGCTGCACTCGCACCATGTGACCGCTGGTTCCACTCGCGACACTCACCCGTTGCAGCCTGCTTGACGCCTGCTTGACGCCTCTGCGCCGAAGTGGCCTGGGCTGCCATCCTACCACACTGGTGGACTAGCGCCATGATTTCGAGAGAGTCCCGGTAGACGTTCCGATGCGGTAATGTGGCAACCAGCAGACGGAAATTCGATGACAACACAGAAAATGCCTGCACTCCTGCTTTTAAAATATTGTAGACAATATTGGGGATAATATCCGGAGGAGGAGGCCGAGGAGGCGCGTTGCTACGACTCTTTGACTTCTGCCGTACTGTGGGCGCCCTGGTGCCTGCGAGGCCGGCTGCCCCAGAAGGGGCAGCCCAGCACCACTCCCCTCTGGCCCACTGGACACGACGCAGCGCCATGTATGCCACGGTGCGGCCGTGTACCAAGGGCCTGTGCTTCACAACTTGGGTACCCCAAGCCCGTTGTGTTCCCTACGCCTGCCTGGCTCACCTGGCGGTCACCTGGCGCTCACATGGCCATACCCGACAGAGATATCCGTCCTGGTCGGTGTCATGCCTTCTGTGCTCAATTCGTGCCGGTTTTGGTATGCCAAAACTGAACAGCTCATCGGCTATCGTGGACTTATTGACAGTATTGCGCCGTTTCCTCCCTTGAGCAGCTTGGTGACGCGCTCAGGGCGGCCGTCAGTGGCAGGGGGAGACAGCAGGCCTTCCCTGCTCCCATCTACCCCAGGCCCCCATATGTTATTGGCAGGGTACTCCCCTGGTCAGGCCCCTGGTTCTGCCGCAGGCTGTAGTGGGCGTGGCGTGCCCGTTGCAACCCTGCCACGCCGGCTGTGCAACATGCTCTGAAGGCATTGCTCTGTGCCAGGCCTTTTCCCACAGTGCAGGGCTATGGTGTGCAGAGAGGCAGCAGCCACCACAGGAACGGCCATTGGAGGAGCAGCAGCAGCGGCATGTGGCTGGGCGGAAACCGCCGCCGCCGCAGCAGCAGCAGCAGCAGCAACAACAGGGGAAGTCGCAGCAGACGGCCGTGCCACCGCCGCAGCAGCAACCGC
>VFQN01001817.1_pt1 | contig 34600 bp, 47 predicted proteins | sample 3512371 | NCBI WGS metagenome assembly VFQN01 (sample SAMN10412370, study PRJNA504923) | tailings metagenome | isolation source: Replicate 2 from Balatoc abandoned mine | place: Philippines: Itogon, Benguet | collected 2017-08-28 | reverse complement strand
AACACTTCCGCGATTCCCTGACGCCTTACACGGTTTCTCGCGTTTTACGCGTACCTCCCCCTGACCTCTCCCCTGGCCTCCCGGCGCCCCGCCCCTCCCCATCGCCGCCCCGACCCACACTCATGACGTACTGCTGCCGCCCCGCCATCTGGCTCTGCGCTGCCGCCGCCTGCCGCGCCAGTGTGTCAGGGTCCATGCGGGACATCTCGTTCCGCGCTCTCTCCCAGTCGTCGGGCTTCATGTGCTTCATCTGCTCCATGGCCGTGGCCATCATGTCAGGGGACACGTTGGACGGCATGGAGCTCATCATGGCAGCGCGCTGCTCCGGGGTCATCCGGGACTGCGTTGGAGATCAAGAAAGGGATGTTGTTGTTGGGGGATTGATGGTGCGGGGGGCGGGTGTGCAGGAGTGGAAGGGAAGGGTGGGGAAATGGGGCAACGGGTGGAGGGTGCCAAGCACGGGGGCTCCCCGCGTGACGTGCGTGGTGTCACCGACAGGGTGTTTCCAGGAATTATGTCTGTTGTTTATACTTACCATTTGCTCCATGGCAAGCTTCATCATCTCCGGGTTCATCATTTTTGGGCGGCCGTGTCCCTTCCGCGTGCCAAAGGCCGTTCAACGCAGTACTAGTCTGTCCTCCGCGATCGTGATGCTTATTTGGCTGAAACAACGTTCAGCGCGTCCGAGGTATTCGCTATGCGAGCGGCTACTGCGAAACTACTCCAGAGACTATTCGCTTCCGCGTACGCCAGCACTGAACTTTGCCCCTATAGATTCCAATTGCAGTGACAGTCAAACGTTTTTGTGATGTTGATCAACGAAGCGTATTTTGGGTACCGTGAAACGGTCACAGCGGGGCACGATGCCCTCACGCCGTGTATGTGGGTTCAAGGAACAAACAGTTATAGTTTGTAGGTACACTGCTGCATAAAATCTCGCTTCCCATAGCAGGACGCTTCCACTGCACGGCCAACGGGATGGTCTCGCCGTCCCGCGGTTCCGCACAAGCGCAGGCGGCAAGGTGCCTGAGTCACACGTACACACCAGTCCCTCTATGCGCAACGCTCCAGATGCCACAGCGCGAAGGCTGGTCCAGCGAGAGGTCTTTGTAAGGGGGGGAGAGTGCAACACGTGGACTTGGAATTCTTGTGTGTAGATGTGTGCGCAGAGTGCGGCAGGCGATGCATCCTCCTGGTGCGACAAACCCAATCTGCACGACTGGGTGGTGTGGCTCTTTTGATCTGTGTCCGCCCTTATGCCAGAAGTGCCTGGTGGGAATGGGTAAGAGGCATGGAGTGCAGGAGGAGTGCCTTCAGGTGCAAGGGCACTCCCCGCACCTGACCGTCAGCTGACCCCGTTGAGTACAGGACTGAAGCGTGAGTGGCCCCTTATTCCTCACTAGCAGTATCAAATCGGACCGTACACCCCTCGAACCCCAGTGCGAATTAGCTTGCGTGCAGGCAGGGCTACCCGTATGCAGCTGGCATGTCGGCCCCTGGAGGCCCCTGCACTAAAGGGGCACGCACTGACTGGCACTGACGACGGGGACGATGGCAGTTACAGTGTTCAGTGCACACCAGTGCCTTACACGTCAGCAAGTGTGCAAGCAGGGTCCCTCGACATCGTTGCTGCTGCTCATTGCGTGTCTCCTGGTCTGCAAGTGACGAGTATCTCGATGTGTCTCCCCTGGCATCAGTGAGTCTCCCTCGGACGATGATCTGGCGAGGATTCGACTTTGAGGCCATCCCGCTTTTGCCACGCATCCGAGGTCGTTGTGAAACTCTTCAGCTGTTCTCAACTCGCAAACTTCATTGGGATACAACCGGTGGGCGCGCTTGCATACTTCACTTCCGTTTTGTCACTGACAGTGTTGCGCGGATCTCCTGTAGCGCCTGATTGACATAGAAACTACAAAAATGCAGCAGCAACTTGGTAGGTCGCGCTCGGCAGCGATCGGCCGCGCACCCGCGCGAACCGTGGGGCGAGCCCGGGTGCCATGCTGCCGCGCTGCCGCTGCACAAGCGCCTACAAAGGCCGAAGCCACGTTCGACGGCTTTGTGGACTACATCCACACGCTGCAGCATAAAATCCTCAGCACTGCCGAGGAGCTAGAGGGCGGCAAAAGGAAGTTTGTCGTGGACCGGTGGGAGCGCGACGCTGGCAACCCCAACGCAGGTACGGTACAGTGTCCCTCGGCTTGCCCGTGGGTTGCCGCTGGAGTAGTGGGCTTTCGGGCTGCTGCTGGTCTTGGTACTGTTGTTAAGGCCCACACCCTGGCCATGGGTGGGGGAAGGCGTGCACCTGCACAACATTGACACGCTGGTGCCTGCAATCCGGTATGATGCGTCCCTACGCCATGCCACAGCGTCGGATTTCGCCGCCCTGCTGCACTATCACACCCTGCATCTACACGAACCTGCCATAAGCCTCCCTCCTTTCGAGTGTGGCACTGGCATACTGCCGCTGCACCGCATTGATGTCCCATAGGCCCCACCAGCTTTCCACCCCCGTCCCCTCCTCGGCGCCGCCCCCACACCTCCCCCTCCCCCTCCCGTCCCTCCCCCCATTCCCCAACCCACAACCTCCTTCCCCCAGGCTACGGCATCACCTGCGTGCTTGAGGATGGCAAGGTGCTGGAGAAGGCGGCCGCCAACATCAGCGTGGTGCGCGGCACGCTGTCCGCGGCACGTGCCGCCGCCATGAGCAGCCGCGGGCGCGGCACCATCGACCCGGCGGGCGGCCAGCCGTACGCCGCCGCCGCCATGTCGCTCGTGTTTCACAGCGCACACCCGCTCATACCCACGCTGCGGGCGGACGTGCGGCTGTTCCAGGTGAGTAGGCGGTAGGGTGTGAAGGGGCAGGGGCTGAAGGCCGGCCTGGTTGGGTATGAGAGAGGATGGGACCTGTGCTACGAGGTGCAGCTGCAAGGAGCTCGCGATCAGGAGAGCACAGATCGAAGGTGGTGGGTTCACGTTCACAAGCAGTTGAGCAAGGTTGGAGTGGTTAGCGAAGTGCAGGGGACCAGGCTCCCGCGGACGCGCCGCAAAGGCAGGGGTAGGAGGCGGGCAAACCCTGCTTTGTAGCACGCACTATCCGCAAAGCCACATGCCCACGCTCTCTCCATAACCATTCATACGGCACGGCTCCCTCCCACCCCTCCGCCGTACACCGTACGACAGGTGGCTGACGAGGCGTGGTACGGCGGCGGCTGCGACCTGACGCCCTTCTACCTGGACGAGCAGGACACGCGGGCCTTCCACACCTACTGGAAGGACGTGTGCGACGGGCACAAGGCCGGGCTGTACGGCGAGCTCAAGACCTGGTGTGACAAGTGCGTGGTAAAACTTGGTGCAGGGATGAATACGAAGCATGGTCAAGGCTATTGTAGGAGACTAGGGAGAGCGATGGCCAGAGGGGTGCACAAGGGGCTGTGGAGGGTGGCAGAGGGGTGCGCGTGAAGCGCGATGCGACAGGGTAAGGCGCCGGGAAGTCAGCGATACGCGCGCAAACAGTGAGCGAGCTGGCAAAGCGAAAGTGAGAGGGGGGACCGGGAACGGGCAGCGTGCCGCAGCAAAGCCCATGCCATGTGAACTGCCTGCTGGACGGCATGTGACTACAGGGGGCGCCCCGCAATCACGTTACCTTGCATGTCATGGACGCGCTGACTAGGCGTCAACGCATCCTGACACATCGTGCACTACGTATTGCGTACCGCACTTCCTACGCCGCCGCAGGTACTTCTACATTCCCGCCCGCAAGGAACACCGCGGGGTGGGCGGGCTGTTCTTCGACGACCTAGCGTCCGCCGAGGCGGGGTACGACGTGGAGACGTTTGTACGGCAGGTACGTACGACAGGGCGGGGCAAGGAAACGGACTGGCAACTTGGGGTGGCACGAACAGAGGGCACGTGGGGGTTGGGCTGACTGGTAGATGTACGAACGGCAGCAGGAGACATGGCCAGCGGCAAGGTGCCTCAGTGCAGCACAGGGCAGTTTTGCTGGGGTGGCACTCATCTGTTAAATGACATCAAGGTGAGGTCAACGAGAACCGATGACATGTCGTAGCCTGCCACGGGGTGATGGCCTGGGTGCACCTGGGTGCACGGTGTCGTGCCCATGCCCCGTCGGCCGGTAATGACTGCCACTCTCGCCCATTTGGCGCCCGCCCGCACTGCCCCGGGTGCCTGCAGGTGGGCGACGGCATCCTCTGTCCTGGTTGGCATGAGTACGGCTGTGCTACTTGTCGGCTAGTTCCCTACGCAGATATCTCGTCGCACCCCACACACCCCTGCCCTCTCCCTGGCGTCGGCAGGTGGGCGACGGCATCGTGCCCTGCTGGCTGCCCATTGTGGCACGGCACCGCGACACGCCCTTCACGGAGGAGCAGCGCAACTGGCAGCTGCTGAGGCGGGGGAGGTACCTAGGTGCGTGGGTTGGGTGCAGAATGACGCGCGTGGTCGTGGGCATGGCGCAGGGTGTGTGCTTGCGTGGGTATACGCGGGCGGCGGTACAGAGGCAGGGCGCCCTGGGAGCTTCTGACAGGGAGCTGCAATACCGATATAATGGCTGCCACTCCTATCGGGAGGGTTGCCTTGGCATACGACGAATGGGCACGCTTTAGTGTGATGGTGTCTAGTCAATACCCACCTGAAGAGGCATGGGCCCGCACGCAGCGTCGTCAAGGCCGATGACACGTAACAAACCTTCCTTGCCGCAGCGCTGCCCAGCAGAGCAACAGTCTTCCTATACCCAATGTACTGAGCAGCTCGCCCGCTTGCCCCGCGCCCGCCACCTCCCACGCACAGAGTTCAACCTGCTGTACGACCGCGGCGTCAAGTTCGGTCTGGACGGCGGGCGCATCGAGAGCATCATGGTGTCGGCGCCGCCGCTCATCGCGTGGCGCTACAACGTGCAGCCGCAGCCGGGCAGCCCGGAGCACCAGCTGGTCCAGGTGCTGCAGAGCCCCAGGGAGTGGGTGTAGGTGGATGCAGTGCGGCCCCGGGAGAGGGTGTAAGGGCCGGAGGCGGATAGTGGAGGCACGTAGCGAAGCAAGTGTGGCAGTAGACTGGATGCAGGTGCTGCAAAGCCCCAGGGCGTGGGTGCAGGTGGATACAATGCCGGGGCGCAGGGAGAGGGTGTGGGGGCCTGGGAGGGAGAGGGACACATAGCGACGCAGGAGTGACAGTGAGTGGGTACAGGGCAGGGAAGCGTGGAGGAGCTGAATGCTGCAGGTGGAAGGAGTGCTCTTGGGTGCTTTGGGGCCTGGCCTGCTCCCCTGCCAATACGTATGCTGTGGGGACGGCCGTTGAAGCTGGTAGGATGCAGTGCTGGAACCCCAAGGAATAGGTGTGAGGGCCTGGGAGTGAGGGGGCACGCAGGTATGACGGTGTAGCTAGGTGAGGGGTGGAGAAGAGTTGCGGCCTTGAGTAGATGATGGGAGTGCCAGGTGGTTGGGCGTGTGTAGCCTACCGTGCTTCCCTGCCAACACTCGTACTGCCGGGGCTGGGGCCGGCGGTTGGAGATGCGTGTTCATGTCTTGGGTATTTGCGCGGAGTCGGAGCTCGTGCGTTGGAAGCAATACCGGCATGGGGGGAGCAGCCCAGGGGAGCAGCCCCTGGAGCAGCTGCAGGCTGCCGTTATTTGGCCTTCCAAAGCCGCATGGGGTGGCGTATGCGAGGGGCGCTGCTCACAACAGAGTGGCCTTCGCTGGATTATGGCGCTGCCTCTGTCCAGCTAGATTCCGGCTGTATGGCGGTGACGGCACGGCCAGGCTTACAAGCTGTTTCCATTCGCTTTGACGCTAACAACGTGGGGCACTCTATGCTTATCCTAATAACTGGTTCGCGACGAAGGGAGAAGGCAGGACACCTGTCGATGTCGATGTGCACTTTGCTGGGCACACGCCGGGCACGTGTGGACCAATCGGACGGAGGGCCAGGGAGGGCCGATGTGTATAGGATACGCGTCCAGCCTGTCACGCTGGTTGCGGGTCCTAGCATGGGTCATGCACGCACACAATCGGGACCCCTAATGTTACACGACAATGGGCAGTTTTGGGCAACCTTGCGCCCCGTTCTGAGCTGCGGCAGGTTGATTGCAGCGCTCCGCGTCCACCAGTGCTCTCATGCTGTCCCCTAAGAAAAAATACGTGCAATGCTTGTACAAGCAAACATGAACCTCGGCTACCAAAAGGGTCTTGACCACGTGTCCACTGTCCAGCCTGGTCCAGCGCCTCACATCTCCAGCCCCCATGCATCTCCGTGTCTAAATGGCCGTTCACGCAGCGGGTGGCTGTGTAGGTGTACAGAAGAGGAAGCAAGGACCTATGCCATAATGATCCCATGACATGCACGGTGCTCACGACACTCTCTGGTGCATCCCTAATTAGGACAGTGCGCAGTGCTCATGCAAAGAAGTGCACATGCAGAGTGCCCACGCGGGCCCTCCGCCCAGCTCCCACCGCCCGCACTGGGCAACCCAGCGCCGCCTCAGTTCATCCAGTCCCGCGCATCGGGCTGACCGTTGTTGCCAACCGCTCCTGCGGTGCGCTGCTCCTTGACCTCCTTCACCGACTTGTACGCCGCCTTCCCCACAGCACTGCTCTCAAAGTTCTGTTGACGTGCAGCTGCCTGCGTGGCGCCAGATCACAACAATAATAAGGGTAATTAACACACAGCGTGAGAAAGCAACAATAATAAGGGTAATTAACACACAGCGTGAGAAAGCAACGGAGGCCCTGCGAGGACGCGTGTGCTTGGGGGTACTGGTAGGTTGGCAAGCTGGCCCTTGGGCCCTCGGCCGGTCCCGTTGTGTGGAGGCGCTGTGCCAACCATGTGGCGCAACCCTAGGTAGCAAGAATGAGACCACATTGTCTATAGACAGCTTCTGCTGTGCGGGGGTTTCGGACCCTTGGAAAAGAGGCAGAAGGTATAGCACACACCAGCGTACATGGTGTTTAGGGGTCCGGTCGAGGTGCATGGCCTATGTGGCTTACCCGCTCTGCTGCAAGGGCCCTTGCCTCACGATCTCGCTCGGTCTCGGGACCCGTAGTGTGTCCCCCGCCCGTCCTGCAGGTAATGTTCAGGTCAGCATGCCTGCCTGGCGCAACGCAGCTCGCGGTGCGTGTCAACCGCCCGGATAGGACCCCACCCTTGGAAGGTGGAGTACGGCCCGCTTTGCCTCGGCTCATCCGCGCAGCAGCTGCAGCATGCGCCCATTTTGCCTTTAAGCGACTGCGGGGCTTGCCTCGTACGCTTTGGAAGTGTTGAACAGAACTGTTGGACAAACAAGATGAAAAGCTAACACCCTTCGCTTATCTCAAGGAGGGTGCTGCAATGCTGAAGCTAGTGCTTGGTTACTATCAGCAGCAAGAGCAATACGCGCTGGAGGTAAATCGGAAGGATAGAAGGTGCCGCGAGCTGCAGCCCTGAACGTTTGGGCCCACTGGCGTGCACGTAAGGTATAGCCACCTGTGTCTAGTAGTTGGACTTGATGGATGCGCTACATAGGGCGCTGGCCAAAGCACGATAGACGAGGTCGGCACATCCTACAGTTGGTCGTTGTTGCAACGGAAACCGCCCCTTTCCTTAGAACTCTTGCAAATCCTCAAGCCACTGAGAGACAAACAAACTTCTGCTTTCATTTAACGTGACCAAAGCAATATTATTTATCAAGCAAGGCTTCCAAAAAAGTATAAGCCTGCCGCACGCAACTATTCAATCCATAGCGAGTTTCGCTAAGCCTTCTGGATAACAGGACCCAGCTAGTTTGTGCACATAGCTGCGGATAGGCTATGCCTCCGCAGACCCCGCCCCGCACCATGGGGTGAGCAGTCTCTCGGCTCTGGCTCAGACGCGTTGCGCTCCCTAAACAGTGGCAGAGCACCAAACATATTTACTGTTGACTGAATTGCAGTTATCGGCCTGGCAAAGCGAGCTACGTGGATGAGACGCTGTTCGGGAGTACAAAGCAGCGGGCGCAAGGGGTAAGAGTGGCAACCCAGTTGCTGCAGACTCAGGCCACCCACCTATTGTCCTCAAATCTGTGATTATACGTGCCATCTATTAACAATGCGTTGCGCGCCCGCGGCCCACAGGGCGACACTCTCGAAGCCCTCGGCTCGCTCAAGCTTACTGCTGGGGCCCGGACCATTAGCCCCAAGGACCGCGACGTCGTCACCCTTACAAAAGGGGACCTAACACGGATGCTGAAGGCTTCGCCGGTCATGACTGCGGAGGACATTGCCGCAGCCAAGCGGGAGGCCGAAGCCAAGCGCGAACAGCTACAAGCAGTGTCAAAGGCGCGCAAGGAGAAGATGATGAAGCTAGAGGAGGAGGCCAGGAAGCAGGCTCCTCCCACGGAGACTGAAATCCTGCAGCGCCAGCTCAACGACGCCACCCGCTCACGGGCGACCCACATGCTGCTTGAGCAGAAGGACCCCGTCAAGAACATGAACCAGATGATGCTGTACTCCAAGTGCGTTACCATCCGTGACGCTCAAATAGAGGAGAAGAAGCAGATGCTGGTGGAGGAGGAGGAGGAGCAGCGTCGGTTGGACCTGATGATGGAGATTGAGCGCGTCAAGGCCCTCGAGCAGTACGAGGCCCGGGAGAAGCAGCGGCAAGAGGAGAGGCGGAAGGGGGCAGCCATCCTCACAGCGCAGATCCAGGACAGGGAGAGGGAGCGCATCCGGCAGGAGGAGCTGAGGGACCAGGAGCGCATGCAGATGCTGCGTGAGATGGAGCGTATCAAGGAGGAGGAGATGCAGGCGCAGATTGAGAAGAAGCTGCAGGCCAAGGCGCTCATGGAGGAGGTGGCGGCAGCGAACTCCGAGCAGATTCGGCGGAAGGAGCACCTGAAGGTCCGGGAGAAGGAGGAGGACCTGCGCATTGCGGACTACATCCTACAGAAGGAGCTGCGAGAGCAGGTGGGTTGAGACCGCGGGGGCGGCGGAAGCGCCGGTGCACAAGGGGAGAGAGGACTGCATGCGTACGGTTGGGTCCACGGAGCCCTGCAATGATATCCAGGTTTGTACCGCATAGCAACTCAGCCCCGGCACGTGCTGCTGACACGGTAGACACGCCCACGCGTGGACGGGGTTGCCCCCTTGGCGCCACCCATGTCGCTCGCGACAGCCCGCCCGTTTCTCTTCAAACCACACTTGCACGCCTTTAAGTCCCTCCACGCCCCGTGCACCCGCCACTGCCGCCAGCACACCCCTGCTCCTCCCACCGCACCCACCTGCCCTCCACACCAACCCCTTTCCCCGTCCCCTTTCCCCTGCTTCCCCTCTCCAGTCGCTGGCTGCTGAGAAGGACCGCATCGCCAAGGAGAAGGAGATGGAGACGGCCCGCCTGCGCGCCATGCAGGAGCGCGCCGCCGACAAGCAGGCGGAGCTGGACGAGCTGCGCGCGCGGCGCTACCAGGAGGCCAAGGAGCGCGAGTGGCGCGCCAAGGAGCGCTCCTTCGCGGAGCGGCAGGCGGCGCTGCAGCAGGAGCTGAGCCAGGCGCGCACGGCGCAGCAGGCGGCCAAGCTGAAGCAGAAGGCGGAGATGGCGGCGCTGGAGCACGATGAGTTCATGCGCGTGCTGGACGTGAACCGGCAGAAGGAGTACGACGAGCTGCAGCAGGTGGGCGGGGCGGAGCGGGGCGGAGCGGGGCGGGGTGTGGTTGGGGGGCGGGGGATGACTACGCGCCAACAGCTGGTGGTTGGGTTGGCGCAGGTACCCGGGGGCATGGAGGGCAAGGAATTGGCTGTTGTGCTGCGGTCCGCATGACACGGAGTAATGCACCGTGCATGCCACCTTTCCTAGCTTGCTGCTACAGCACCAGCGCTGCGGGCACAAGCTGCAGTACGCAGGCTTCCGCACTCCCCTCCCACCCTGCCTGCCTTCTACTTGTTACCCCGATACCCAGATACATTACCGCACACCCCGCGACGCCGTTTGGCACCGCAAGCCTTCCCACTGACCCCCTGCGATGAATCAGCCACGTACATGCTGATCGTGTTGCTTGGTGTCCTCCGCCTGCTGCAGACGGTGAACGGCATGCAGCTGAACGCGCGGTACAAGGAGGAGCTGCTGGCGCAGATCCAGGCCAACGAGGAGCGGCGGCGGCGCGAGCGGCAGGCGTACCTGGAGGACGGGGCGCGGTTGCGGGAGGCGGCAGAGCGGGAGAAGCAGTTGATAATGCAGATCAAGCAGCGGAAACTGGGGGAGCTGGAAAACGCGGGCGTGCCCGCAAAGTACCGTGCGGAGCTGGAGAAGATGAAGGTCCGGCTGTCGTGAGGATGTTTGTAGTACCGTATGCGGTTGGGGGCCTTGGGTTACAACGAAAACAGTTGGCTGCTAGGGCGGAGCGTGCGCTTGGGCGGTTGGCGCTGAGAAGGCCCTTGTGACTTGCATTTTCAGGATGAGGGGTGAGCTTGTGACATGCGTTACCAGGACAGACTGGAACGATACGGTAAACCGGATCCGGGCTGTGATCCGCTGTTTGAGGCACATGCGCGCGCCGCCGGAAGGCTGTGCTTGACACATGGCATTTCTCTGTGCATTATAGAACTGACTAGCGCTAGGACAGACAACGCCGCGCTACCTCTACGGTGTACATAGGCAGGACTAGGCAGGTTTTGTGACTGCGGCAGGACTGGTGTGGTGTCGAACTCTCTTTGCCACGTGGTTGGGTTTAGCGTGTCCCCGGGGTGATGGTGAGCAGTGGGCTAGACTGGGCGCAGCAGGGCAGGTGAGCTGGTAGGCTGTGCCCTTTTTACACAGGTTGCTTGACAGCTGATGCTTGTGGCGCATAGGCTGGTGTGCGGTCAAGGGCTGGCGCGATGACTGACACCAGGTGGGCCCTGCACTGTACCCTATGCTTGCGTCGCCTGTGCGACAGCTCGCAAGCTGGGATGGCATCACGTGGGCGAGCACTTTTTGGGCACGAGCTATTTAAACGTGTAATATCTAATGCCACTGTACTGATGTGCTCTGGATTGAACCTGTGGGCTTTTGAGCACCAACCACGTCTTGATCTGCGCAATTGTGACCCAGAAACCCTGACGACTAGAGGTGCTACATTGTGAGGCTGCCAGCAAGTCAGTGCAATTGAATTATCATTTTCATGACAGCATATTTCCAGCCGTGAAGCGTTGTGGTTCTGCAGCTGAGCACATCCGTCAGAGAACCAGCACCAAATCCATGTTTGTGCGAATCCCCTGATTGCATGCGAACTACTAGTGACAGCTGTGATGTGTTAGGGGCTCGTAGGGTCTGGCCCAGAAACAGCTTTGGAATGCCACGGACGGCTGCCGAAGGGGCGAGACAGGTCGGCACGCACGGGAGCTCAACAGAAGCAAAGGGCTGACATGGATCACGCCTTAGTCCAGTTGTTGATTACAATTGGCTCTTGTTGAGGTAGCCGGGAGGTTTCCACGCCACGCGGACGATGGCGGGACGTGGCGGTGGCCGGAGGGACGCGGGCGACGGAGCCATGCTGAACGCCTTTTGGCATAAAGCAATTGCGCTCCTGGATGATAGGGAGCGTCACATAGATACGGCGCAGTGCGTGCTGCCGCCCGTATCAGCCTTCTTCTCGTCGCCACCGTGGGAGCTGTCGGACGTGTCCCCTGTTCGTGCCGAGCTGGACGAAGCCAAGGGGCGGCTGGATGACCTTGACAACACCGCATGGGACAAGATGGCTTCAGGTTAGCCTTATCACATTGACGTAGCAGGTGTACAGGAGCATGTGGGCAAGGCCCTAGTCTCAACACACTGTTGGGTTACCAAGCTCTAGTGTTCCTGAGCAGCAGTGCAGCCGCCACCCGTGTGGGCGCCACCCACATGGGCTTTGCATTTTTGGCGGACCGTGTGTGACATGGTGATGCACTGGAGGCTGTCCCATGGGCACCATCCGTATGGCTGATGCCGTCAGTACAAACTGGTGCTCAAACTGGTGCTCAGTGGTCAGGTCACTCAGGCGCCAGGCCCCTCGAATCCCACGGCTTGTGACACACCGTATTCCGCGTGTTTGCAGATGCAAATTACTCGGACTACGTCCGCCGGGACCTTCGCAAGACCTTCCAGGTCGAGCTCGCAACCGTCGCATGGGCCAAGATGTACGAGATGCTCGTACGGCACGACCTGCTGCCCTGCGACAAGTCAACACACGACCGTCGGCAGCAGCAGCAGCAGCAACCATCACAACAGTCCCTAGGCGGTAGCGGCGGCCGTCGTGCAGGCCAGGGAAGCAACGCAGCCTCCTGGCGTCCCCGGAGGGAACCTGATACTGAGCAGACGGGTGACGCAGGAGCACACCCGAGCGGCGGGCCGTCGGATGCAGGGGAGGGGCCGGCTGTGACCGAGGGCCGGGCCGGCAGCCCCGGGCGCCGCTCGCTGCTGAGCGTGCACCTGTGCGAGGCGCCGGGTGGCTTCGTGGCCGCCACAAACCACTTCCTGCGCACGCAGCGGCCGGGCTGGTCGTGGGACTGGCTGGCTGTGTCCCTCAACCCCTATTACGGGGGCAACGACCAGGTGGGCACGGAAGGGGCAGGGGGATGCAGTGGGCTGGGGAAGCTTTTGGCCATCGGTAGGGCCTTGCCATTTGGGACCTGTGTGCGCCGCATGACACCACGACACGCCCTGCGTCCCACAACGGACCACACCCTAAACCTATCTTACCCTCCCCCTTTCTCTGCCCTCCCAGTTCTGCATGGTGGACGACGACGCCTTCATGCGCGCCACGCTGGACCACTGGTCCTTCGGCGCAGATGACTCGGGCGACGTGCGCCGCCCGCACAACATCGCCGCGGTGTGGGCCGAGGCGCGCCGCCGCTGCCCCAAGGGCGCCGCGCTGGTCACCGCGGACGGCGCCATCGACACCAGCATGAACCCCAGCCAGCAGGAGGCCATCAACGCCTCGCTGCACTTCGCCGAGGTGGTGGCGGCGCTGGGGCTGCTGGCGCCGGGAGGCAGCTTCCTGTGGAAGGGCTTTGTGCTGCTGGAGCACAGCTCGCTGTGCCTGGTGTACCTCATGGGCTGCCTGTTCGACAGCGTGGCAGTGTGCAAGCCGTGCACCAGCAAGGTGTGCGGGGTGGATGGGCAGGGGAGGAGTATGAGCAGGAGGAGGACGAGAAGGAGGGCCGGGGGTGTTGCGCTACGGTGCGGGGTGGTCCCCTGCTCCAGCAGTAGGGCTTTGGTGATTTTTCACCGTACGCCAGTTGCTTGTTTGATGCAGAAGTGGACAAGTTTTGAAATGGCCGCACGCGGAGCTGCGAGCCGCGTCACTAGTGCCATGCCAACCATTGCCTACTCCTCGTCCCCCGGTGGGTGCCGCCTTGCCCTGCCCCCAACAGGCCGCCAACAGCGAGGTGTACGTGGTGGGGCGCGGCTTCCGAGGCGTGGACCGACAGCTACTGGAGCTGCTCCTCGCCCGGTGCGGGGAGGACGCCTTCCGCGGCAGGTGCGAGCGTGCGGCGTGCGGCAGGGGCGGTGCTTGACAGTCGACACGGCGTGTCGCGCACGGCACCAAACGGAGGGAGGACATGGCCTAGAGAGCACCGCTTGAACGGCGTCCCCCTCCTTGCCCCGCTTGCCCTTGCACCGCGCTGCCGTGCTCTCTAGAAGACGAACGCTCCCCATCTCATGTTGCTTCCTTGCCTCAGGGCCATATTCCCCCTGGACCTGCTGCCCGCCCCTTTCCTGGACTCGTGCCTCTCCGCCGCCGCCTTCTTCGCCCGCTGCACCGCCGACGCAATCGCCGACGCGCTGTCCTTCAGCGGCCTTCCACCAGCGGGGCCCACCGCCAGCGCGCTGCGGCGCTGCAAGGAGCGCTTCGCCGCTGAGTGGTTCCTGCGCATGCAGCTGGTGCGACTTGAACGGCGGTCCTTCGTGGCGCCGCACGAGATGATCGACGGCTCCAACAACAGCACCAGCAATGTGCTGGGCCGGCGGAGGGAGCTGCTGGGTACGCTGCAGGAGCGGCAGGAGCAGTACCGCAAGCGCAGGAGCGACCTGGGACTGGACGCGGGGGCCATGGGGCACGCGTCGTACGGCACCGGGTGTCGTACGGGCATCAGCTTTGGCGGCGGCGGCGGAGGAGGAGGAGGGTCCAGGGGTTGGTGTAACGGCAGCAGGGCGGCGGTCGTTGGCTCGGCGGACGGGTACGGTAGCGGCAGGTGGCAGCGGCAGCACGCGAGGAGCTTGGCTGGGTCGCTTGGGATGGGAGGGTGCGGCGTGGGGTACGTTATGGGGAGCAGCGTGGGCAGTGGGGCTAGCCCGGGCAGCAGCCCTGGGGGATGGGGCCTTGGCTGGGGCAGTGGCCAGGGCGTGGGTTTGGGATACAGCCCTGGGTCGCAGCGGGATAGCTGGCGGCTGGGGACGGGGGCGGGCCTTGGGGGCGGCTTGGGGCTGAGTGGCTGCAGCCTGGAGGGCGGCAGGGGGCTGGACGGCGGGTTGCCCATGCCCGAGCAGCTGCTGCTGCTGTTGGAGGAAGATGAGGAGGGCGCGGGCGGCATGGGGAGGGAGGGAGAGGACGAGGAGGAGGATGACGAGGTGGCTGGTGGCCTGGAGCGGGATGACGAGGAGCTGGAGGACGGGGGCGAGGACGGGGCAGGTGGGAGCGGGATGGACCGTGGGGCGAGCTTGGGCTTGGAGCAGGAGGAGTTCGGCGGCAGCAGCAGCGATGGCGAGACGGAGGAGGACGGTGTGGGGCTGCTGGCTGGGCTGGGCTCCTCCCTCGGCGGCATGTTCGCGCCCCTGCTAGCCCGCCCGCTGCGCCGAAGCACCCACAAGCGCCCTGCAACGGCCAAGCTGGCAAGCGCCACCACCATGACTTCGCCCAGCCCCAGTCCCCCGGCACCTGTTGCCCCCACCGCCCTCACTCCGCCCGAGGCGGAACCCTCGCTTGCCGTACAGCCGCCGCAGGCGCCGTCAGCACACATGCACGTGTCGTACACGGCTGCAAAGCTGATGGCCAAGATGGGCTACGTAGAGGGCTCGGGGCTGGGCCTTGGCCGCCACAGGCAGGGCATTGCGGCGGCGGTGCCTGCGGTGGGCAACGCGGGCCGGGCAGGCCTGGGCCTGGGCACAGGGGCGACGGCGGGCCTGGGGCTCGGACCGGGTTTGGCGTTCAGTCCTGGAGCGCCAGCAGCTGCCAGCAGCTTCGCCACTGGCTCAGGGCTGGACGCGAGCGGCTCTGGGCTGCTTCCCAGCGGGGCAGGTGGCGGCGGCGGAGGTTTTGGGGCAGCGGGGCTTGGGTTTGGAAGCCGCAGCAGCGGGTGCTTGGTTGGAGGCCCCGAGGAGGGATGCCACCCGGGTTTGGGGTATAACAGCCGGCGAGGGGAGGGGCGGGGCGGGGCTGCTGTAGCCCCGGGCGTGGGGGGCAGTCTGCAGCCGGTGGCGTTTGTGCGTGAGGGCGCTGCAGCGGCGGTGCGGCAGGACTCGGAGGAGGGCGCTGCTGCCACCGGCAGCGCTGTTGCAGCTCCGGGGTCGGAGCGGTCGGTGCAGCCCGACTCGCGCGTGCTGCTGAACGAGCGACCGCTGACGGCGGAGGAGGTGGCGGGCTGGGGCCCGGGCTTCGCGCGGCAGGCTGTGCCAGCCAAGCTGACCAAGAGCAAGATGGTGGTGGACGATGCGGTGCTGGTGGGGCTGCGGAGGGCCAGGGAGGCGTACCTGGCGGCAGCGGAGGCAGCAGCGGCGAAGGGGCCGGTAGCGATGGAGGCAGCAGCAGCGGAGGGGGCGGCAGGGGTGGGCGCGGCCGCGGGGATGGCGGCAGCGGCCGGTGCGGGGGTGGGCGTGGAGGTGGTTCAGGCGGGCGTGGCGGCAGGCGGGACCAGGGGGGCCTGTGGCGTGCAGGCAGGGCAAAGCAGCGACGAGGCTGGTGCTGGTGCGGACGTTCGGGGTGAAGGGGGTGAGGCTGCTGCTGCGGCGGTAGCGGCCTGCCATGCCGGCCTCGCCCCAAAGCTGTGTCGCCATGTGGGAGCACCGTGCGTGGCGCCCAGGCGGTGTAGCGCTGCCGCCACAGACGCTGCCGCACGTGTCGACGCGATTAGCAGCACAACCCACAGCAACACCTGCAGCAGCGGCAGCGCCACCAGCAGCTCTGACACCACAGTAACCAGCTGCTGTGCCCCCGAGGGCCTGTCCACCGAGGCCGCTGTCGACCACCCGAACGCGGAAAGGGGCGGCGGTGCAGAGGATGCCTGCATGGAAACATGCGCTATGGTCAGCTTCGCCGGCGCGGGCGGGTCGTTGCGCGACCGGAGCTACTGGAAGCTGGCGTCGCTGGACGCAGCTCTGGGCGTGTGCTCGTACGCTGCAGCTGCCGTACAGCCGGGTGAAACTCCGGTGGCGCTTGATCTGTCGCTCCGCAGCGCCGGAGCAGCGGAGTACCTGGTGACACGTGCCGGGCACTCCGTGCCCACCGCTACACAACGGCGGAGCGGAAGCGCAGGGAGCGGAGGTGACGGGGCAGGAGAGGAAGGCGGCGGCAGGGCGGAAGGAGGCTCGGGCGGGGCTGGTAATGGGGAGGTGGCAGAGGTCAGCGGCAGCGACAGCGAGGGCCGTGGTGGTGTTCGAGGCCTCAGCTGCGGCAGCACCACCAGCAGTGTTAGTATGGGGCCAGGGCAGGACGGGGAAGCACCCCGGAGCGACGGCGGGAGCGATGCCGTGGACTTGCTCCTAGAGGGGAGCAGCAGCAGCGGCCGCAGCAGCAGCACCACCTCTGACCATGCGCGCCCGGCCGGTGCGGACGGCGAATGCCCCTCGGCAGCAGCAGCAGCAGCAGCAGCAGCGCCGCCAGGAGGCTGCGGCGATGGCACGGCTAGGGATGCGGCTGCAAGCAGCTGGTCCTGCCTCCTGCTGCCCACCTCTGCAGCACATACTGCCGTGCGGCAACACTCGAAAGCCTCCGCCCAAGGCCGCCTGCGTCTTTGCCCCAACAGCCCATGCCTCCAAAACAACGACTGCCTCCCACCCCTATCCCACTTCACCGCCGAAGCCGCGCAGTCGCTGATGTATACCCTTTCCTCACCTCCAGCTGAAACCCAGGCCGATGGCGCAAACCCTCCGTCCCACACCACCACCCAGCCTGTGCACCTGGTAGTCGGCGACCTCACCTCTCTAAGACACACCCGCATGGGCTACCCCACGCCCGCCGCCGGCCCCATGGAGCACGAGTACGACACGCTGTACCGCCGCCGCCTGCTGTACGAGGCGGCGGTCGGGCTGTCGTACACCGCCCCGGGCGGATGCCTCGTACTGCGTCTGGGCGACTGCCTGACCATGTTCACGGCGAGCGTGCTGTACTTGCTGCACAGGGGCTTCGGGCAGCTGGCGCTGGTGAAGCCGTTTGCGTCGTGTGCTTGCTCAGAGGAGCGGTTTGTGGTCTGCATGGGGCGGCTGGAGGACGGGGGCGTGGCGGCGGGTGTGGTGCTGAGCGCATTGCGCGCGGCGGAGGAGCTGGAGGGCCCGGGGGTAGGGGAGGTGGGGCTGGGGGCGGATGGGTTGGTGGCAGGGGCTGAGGCGGAGGCGGAGGCTACGCGGGAGGACAAAGTGGAAGGGGACGAGGCTGGGAGGCTGGCGCGGGATGAAGGGTTGCGGGCGCGTGGTGGGCAGCCGGCAGAGCGGGAGGCGGGGCAGATGGCGGGGGCTGGGGAGGAGCACGATGCAGCCGGGGAACCGGGTCCAGGAGCAGCGGCAGCGGGCGGGGCGGATGCCCGGGTCCCCTTGCCAGCCACCGAGGCTCTGGTGCTGGCTGGCGTGGTGCCCCCCAGCGTGTGCGTGTGCGGGCCGTTCTACGTGTACCTGGCGGGCAGGACGCAGGAGCTGGCGCGCAGGCAGGCGGCGGCGTGCGAGGCGGCCGTGCGCCGGGCGGTGGCGGGGGCGGGGAAGGAGGGAGAGGAAGGCGCCGTGGCCTGCACCCCAGCGGAGGTGCAAGTTGAGGATGCGATGGCCCGTGTGCGCATTGTACGGCAGGCGGAGGCGGCGCTGGCGGAGGCATTGGACGACGGCCGCAGGCGCGCCGGTAGGTTGTGTAGGGCGTGGGCAGTCGGTTGTAGGGTGCCGGGCATGGACAGGTTGGCTGCCTGTCTGCCTGCCACATCCGCTTGCCTTCGCCCGCTACTGCTGCTGTGCGTCCCTGCTGTCCTATTGCTGCTGCCTCGATCTGACTCATGCTTGCATTCCCTCGCCTGTTGCTCCCGCGTGACTCGCCCCAACAGCCATGGGACCTCTTCGCTCTCAATCGGTTGCCCACGCCGCCAGCTGCACCCGCACAGCCCCCAGCCCAGCCCCCCACCAGCCGTGCCACGACGAGCTGCCCCGCCGCCACCGCACCCCTTTTACGCGCGAGGGCCCTGGAGAGGGAGCACACAGCCCTGGGGCGGGGTTCGGGGACAGGCGCGGGCGGAGCGGGTTTGTGGTGGGGTCGGCGCCCATGCCGCGACCCACGTGGGCCCGCGGGCCTCCCATTTGCGACCGCCCTAGTGCAGCAGCCCACGGCGTGACTGCAGGCTCTGGTGGCGATTATGGGTGTCGATTGTCCGTCAGCCCTCCTGCTGCTGCTGATGCGGCTGCCAGAGTAGACGGCAGGGGCGGCGAGGGCTCAGGGCTGGGGGCTGCGAGCGGCGGTGCGCAGTCGCCGGCTGTGGCCCACCGGGGTCGGATTGCAGAGGCGGGAGGAGGGGGTTATCGTTGTACGGGAGCGCAGGACAGCGGGCGTCCGCCGTACTGCCACAGCGGCAGTATGGGCGGGTTCATTTCGTTGGCGAAGCGTGATAGCCCTGGCCCCCGCGAGTGTGGTGCCGGCGGGCGGGATGCGGCGGGTGGTCGGTCGCACGTGCAGGGTGCCGGCGGGGACGCACGTGACGGATCAGGACACGTGCCGTGGGGCGGACGCGTGGGGCGACAGCCCGGCTCCGGTAACTACGAGCGCCGGCCGTCGGCTGGGCTGCATCAGGGCTACGGCGGGGGTGGAGGCTACGGCGCCACGACACCCTCGTCGTCTTACAAGTACGGCGGCTGGGCCGGCGGGGGAACTACCGCAGCCTCCTGGCGGGCGGCACCGCCACCGCCGCCGCCGCCGTCCTCGGTGGGCGCAAGCAGCCCGCCGTCGGTCATTGGCAGCCTATCCGCCGCCAAGACGCCGTCCGGGGGGAATACGCCGTACGGCACCAGTCCCCCTACCCATGGCCAGGGCCAATACTATTCTTCTTCGTGGCAGAGGACCTCGGCGGTGTGGGGCCACCAGGCGTACGGCAGCAGTCAGCAGGGGGGCACCGGGGGTAGCCACGGCGGGGGGCGCGGCGGGGGCCACTGGGATAGGGACAGGGATCGTGACCGCGACCGGGGCGGTGGCACTGCCAGGCATGCCAACGGGCAAGGGCAGGGGCAAGGGCACCACAGTTTGAGGTGCACGGCAGGGGGTGAGGATGCCTCCCCGGGTCTGCTGGGCACCAGTGCTCCCGTGGATGTGCCGTCGCACATGCACAGGGCCAGGGGGCCGGGGCGTAGGGGCGGAAGTCCTGCGGGTGTGCATGGGGATGTGCCCAGCCTGGGCGCTAGCCCGCCTGCGGTGGGGGGTAGCTGCAGTGAACGGGGGCACGGCTTGGCCTGGCCTGGGCGTGGACACGTGGGGAGGAAGGGTGCAGGGGCGGGGCCGGGGGGCTCGCCTGCGCCTCAGGGCAGCATAGCGGCTGCGGCGGGAGGCGCGGGGTCCGGGGCGTGTGCGCGGGCTGCGGTGAGGCGGGAGAGGAGTGGCAAGGGGCCGCGAAGCTTCGCCGAGGCTGCGTGTGCGTGTGCGGAGGCGGTGCAGGTGGAGGTGGAGCCTGGGTGGGAGCTGGTGAGCCATGGGCGCAGGGGGGCACGGGTGCCGCAGAGCGCGTGTTAGGGTCGGTGCCTGGTGTTGGGTTTGCTGGACGGTTGCTGGGTGGTGGATTTAACGCATGGAGTGATTGAACGGTATACCATTGTTGGTGGGGTGCATGTGCAAAAGCTTACGAGTAGGTGATGACAAGAATGCACTGCAGGCATCCCTGCTAGTCCAAGCATTTATTGTGGGTCTCGACGGCGCTGTGCGCGTGCGACACCACTTGCTTCCGTGCAGACCGCCTACGGGGTACCGGTATGGCGTGTTGGTGGGACCGGAATATGAAAGGGTTCAGTCAAGTCCTGTTGGTATTTTTGGGCGAGGCCCCCGCTTCGGGGGGCGGAGCCCCCCAGGTTCACCCCTGTCAGTGTGTGAGTGTGTCAGTGTGTGAGTCTGTCGCCTGCCGACCAAAAGCTTTCGGCCTGCTGATAATTTGTATGGAAAGAAGCCTTTAAACTCTATAACTTCTCTTTGCCAGAATTCCCGGCAAAATTCGTATGTGAAAGTTGGAACCAGTCGGAGCTCGGCTGCGGGAACAGGGCGTTGACCAAGCTGTATGGCTGTCAGCTACACTCCGTCAACATAAAGCAACATTGATTCCGCTATAGCACCTATCCGGTAATGGAAGCAGTTTAGCCGCGTGCTATGGCCCGCAAGCATGTCTCGTGGTTGAAGGTGCCGCCCTTGGTAACCATCCATAATTGTTAAAATGTGAACGGCTTAAACATACAATATAGCCATTCAACGCTGTTTGCCGCGTCGGGGCACAGTCGAGGCAACGCCCACAGCCAGGGTGCGGCCAGCTCCGGACCAATCAGCTTACAAACCAGACATGTGGGAGCAAATCATTAAGGGAAGTCCACAGTTGTGCTGCGGAGAACGATATAGCAACCGTGGGATTACCCCACCGTGGGCAAGGGGAAGCAAGCACGGGGGCCTAGGGACAAAGGGAAGAGGCATTACATCAGGGCATACATGTACCAGCATGAACCTCCCACCCAACCCTTCCCCAACCTGCGCAGCAGCAACCTGTGCACGCTGACAGCACGACCGGTACACAGGTCGCAAAATGCCAGGGCCCCCATGTGCCGGTGTGCATGGCACCTGGGCGCGTAATTAGCACCAGCCCCCGTACCGGGCCTCGCCCTTTTTCTAGCGCTTCCTCAGAAGCGCCTCCAACCCCTAGTCTGCGCTGCTCCTGCTGCAAGTATTGGCCAGAATGGGCCGACGGTTTGCTGGTTAGCGCGGCACAACGTTTCAGTGTGATTATGCAGCGCATCTGCCCGTACCTGGTTTGCTCCTGCTACGAAGCCCAGGCCGTGACTTACATCGCCTTGGTGAACATGTGCATTGTTATGTGATATCCTGGATTGAGTCGAAGCCAAAGCCGGTAGGGCCGCCATCGCAGGAGTTGTAGGGAAGAAGAGGGCGGCCAGCAGGCGTGACTGTGTAAGAAGCAAGTTGGGGGTTCTGACTGTTGCCGTACCATACCTGGGCATGAATGGGTCACCACCTGTGAACATGCGCCTTGATGCACGACGGCCTTCCTGTGACTGCAACGGTGGCCGTAGTCGCAAAGGCTCACCTGTAGCACTTCACAGGCACAAATGTTGAGTAGCAACGTACTCCTGTCGTGCTTCTGTGACTCATGTACGAGTTGGGATAGGGTGTTGCGGACAGCGTTGTACCTCTCGACGTGTTTCGCACTTGGCTGGTAAGCTAATGCTTACGCGTGACTGCAAGCACTGGCACCGCGCAGTGTTACCGCGGGACAAGCCACGATGAGTCCACTCGCCAGCGCCGAGGAGAGCCTTGATTATGTTAGCCCAGAAGACATCTCCCTGGTGAGTTTAATGAAGTAACAGTATGCTTGAGACCTGGGGCTGCGGTTCGCAAGGGCGGGAGAGCGGAATGCCATGCGGACACGCTGCTAAGGCCCGACGGGAAGATCATGCAAACAACAGCCTGCGCAACTTCATCTTGCTACAACCATAATGTACAATCTCTGGCTCGTCTATCGTTGTGCTGCCCCAGTTCAAGAGGACCTTGGTGGCGCGACGGTTCCCCGGGCTTCAGGCCATGCCTGATAGCGAGATTATAAAGCTTATCAGAGCTGAGAGGCGTGCTACTGGCCGTAAACTGGTGGCAGACACGAAGACTCGCCCCAAAACCCAGTTCACTCCACCGCCCCCCAAGCGAGAGCTGCAGAACCAGCAGCCTCCGCCCTTCGTCCCCGTCAGCGCACCCCAAGCCAAGGAAATGACAGCGAGGCACAACACAGAGGTAGGAAGCGGACCCGCAGTGGAATACTCTTATTGATTTGGTGCACTGTACAACGCAGCACTTCCCCAACCTACCTGGCACGACCTTGCTACTGGGCTTACTCGTTGTGGCCAACAGCAAGCCTAGCGTATAGACCATACGCGCCTTGCCATCCTCGCCATGCTCGCGTTGCAGCGCTTCATCAACGTCAACACGCCCTACGAGGCGCACCGGGAAGACTTCAACACTGGCCGCCTCACGGATAGCCGCAAGGGTGTGGCACCTGCGGCGTTCAAGTACACGTGTGCGGCCCAGGTGAGCTCGTGGCAGATATCGTTTCCTCCAAGGACATATGCCCTCGAGGCACCAGCTGCGTGCAGTACCCGGTATGCGTGCCTCCCAGGACACACCGCAATCCCTCCTGGTCACCAAGCTGGGCGCGCTTGACTGGCATACGTCGATACTTGCCAGCGTTCAGCGGCGTTCCACCTGCCTGCCTCCTTCCCCCTCCTGCGACAGGCCAAGGAGAACATCAAGGTCAACTACTACCTCAACAGTCCCATGGGCGGCCAGCAGCCGCCCTTCGCCAACTTCTCGCGCGGCGCGTCCCGGGAAAGCCAAGCACAAGGACAGGAGCAGGGCCAAACGTGGGCAGACGATACACAGATGGGAACCACCACAGCTGTCACTACAGCCGGCGGCCTGTCCACTCAACCCTCCGAAGGAGGCGTTTCCGTAGAGGACAGGCCCCCCAGCGTGCGCTCAGAGCGCTCCGTTGCCCGTTCCCACACTGGCAGCGGCGCTGTGGGTGCGGAGCCTGGCGCAGCGGCCTCGGAAGCGGGTGTGGGCTTCGAGCGCCTTGCATCCGCGCACAGCAGCCAGTCAGGCGGGCTGCGTGCTGGCAGCGTGCAGGGCGCAGGCTCCCGGCCCCAGAGTGCCCACTCAGTGGCGGCGGAGGGCCAGGGGCCATTTGGGTCATCACGGCCACAGAGCAGTGCATCGATTGGGCGGCAGGATGGAAACCCAGGGCAGATGGGGTCGTCCTCCAGGCCCCACAGCGGGCAGCAGGTGCCGGGCAGCCCGCGGGATGGCAGCGGGTCTGTTTCAGGCTCTAGGCCGCAAAGCGGCGTGTCCATGGGGCAGCGGGCGCCCAGTGTCCAGGGGACGTCGTCGCGGCCCGGCAGCGGGGCGCTCGGGGGCCAGGGTGCAGCGGCACAGGCAGAGGCAGGGGGTACAGGGGATTCACGGCCGCACAGCAGCCAGCCTAGCGTGCGACCTGGAAGCGCCACGTGGCAGTCCTCTCGCCCGCAGAGTGCGCTGTCCAGGGGAGGAGACTCCCAGGAGCCGGCGGTGGAGCCCTCAACGTTGGAAACCGGGATCATCGCAGAGGGCAGTGGGCAGGAGCTGGACGAGTACGGGCAGCCACCCGAGAGCGATCAGGGTGGCGAGCCTGGGGCGGATGGGGAACCGAGCGCGGGGCAGGGTGCTTTGGAGGGGGAGGAGGAGCAGGAAGGTGGGGTGGAGGCTGGGGAGCAAGAGGGCGACGAGGTGGGGTTGCAAGGGGCTGCAGAGTACGGCGCGGTCTTGGACGAGCCTGAGCAGGAGGGTTCTGTTCCTGAGCTTGGGGGACAGTATTGAGGAGGATACTTGACTGCGGCTGGCGGCCAGTGGTGGAGCAAAAGAGCAATCGTTGTTGCTTATACCCTGTGCCGGTGGCGACAAGTGTGAAACCAAGGGGTGCAGAAAACCGCATGGGGTTTTGGGGTGGTGTAGCACGGTTTGGCAGGGGAGGGGCATGCACGTGCACAGCGCAGCTGCAGGGCACAGACACTGATGGCTTACGAAGTGAATGCATTGTTGTAGCGATCATTGTACAATTGTTGCGCGACGCGACATTGCAGCGGTACATGGCTACAATCAGGCCTGCATGAGGCAGGCTACACCACCCTGGGCTACACAACAAGTAGGGTGTAAGTTGGGTGTAAGCTATAACTTTGTGCACATTTTATCAGAGCATACCGCAATGAAACGGGCTGCCGCCCTCTCCCGCCCGAGGGGCAACGTACTGCGGCCAGCGTGTTGCCGCGCTGGCATCATCGCGCGAGTGACATATCATCCGAGGCGCTTTTCTCCAACAGCAAAGGCAGCTAAGCAGGACGACTGCGCCTCTGCGGACGTGAGTGCAGTCCCCGAGGGTGCATTTTTCCTTTTTTTTAGAGGGTGCCTTACGACTCATGTCTGTTTGCTTGGAGCTTTAAAGCATTCTCTATGACTGAGGTAGCATCCTACATGCACCCAATGCTTACATGCTGACAGGAATACGAGGGACTGAGCAAGGAACAGCTCGCCGAGATGTTGAAGGCGGAAAGGGCAGCCCATGACGACAACATCAACAAGGTGCATATCTAGTATAGCTGCCGTCAGACCTGGGTTTCATGGTTCAGGTTGCTATCCATTTTCACTTGGTTGATTGTCCTGCTCTGTATGCTGCGCAGAACTTCTTCTTCGTCGCCTTCCTGTTCGTCATGACTATGGCGGTCTCAACCATCAACATTCGCCCATGTTGAAGCAGCAGCGGTAGCGCATGGCTGAGCATATCGCCAGACCCAGGCTGCGGTGGCGTGTCAATCTTGGTGCCGGGCCCTGGGGACGGCTCCACGGGCGAGGAACGTCATCGGCGTTCTTGATAAGGATAAGAACTGGGCGCCTGCACTGTACCATTTTGATCCTGACGTAACGTACTCTGAGCACGGCTTGGACCGAGTAACTGATTGGCAGGGGAGATTCTCCCCTGCTGATTGGTGATGCATGGTGGCACGTGGCCGGCGGCAGCGGGTGCGGCCAGGTGCTGCGCAGCAGCATGTTGATTTCCCGTTTCCTGTCTCAGGACCCCTTTCCCCTGTTCGTGAGTGTACTGATAGCAGGCAGTGCGACGAGTTCTTCAGAGTCTTGGGTAGAGTACGTAGGTCGTGGTGATCTGTGGAGCGTTCATATCCGCCCACATGTGCTTGCCAAGCACGAATTCCTAGCCCCTGTAACCTTCTTACGAAAAAAATGTTACGAGTACCGGCATCCCGCTGTATGTGGTGGACGGCATGGTGAACCTCCCCCTTAGGGGATCCTGCTTTTTCCTCCCTGGGTTGGGCTGTCAGGCACACCACCTAACTCCAGCTCCCTACGGTGGATCAGGGTGGATGGGGGCCGGGATGGGTGCGTCCCGGGGACAACACAGCCCACCTCCTTAACCCACGTGGAGGTGCTTCGCATCCAGCGTTAGTATCATTATTATCATTAATGGTGGACGGCATCCCACTAGGGTTGCTGGGGTGCAAATCCCAGAGCTTACATGCCTATTCCCCTTGCGCCTTGGGGAGATCAGGTGCAATGTCGACAGCAGGTGCGTCCATCAACTGCAAGAAAGCAGCAACCAAACCGTATTCTGCCCAGGTTGCAAACCGTCAGAATTGTTCCTTGCGCAGGCATACGTGCGTTGACCATGCAGGTAACCACGAAGTCGATGTTAGCTCCTAAAGTCTGAGCTCAAACCCCCTTCGTGCAGCCCGCCCGGTCGTCCACCGTTCAGGTCCGCAGGGACAGCTGTGTCGTTGTATGGCGCCGAGACCACGCGCGTTGACCATGCAGGGTTGGCCGTTTCCCCAGTTGCTAAGACGTGGCCAAATCAGTTCAGTAGTAACATCCACCAGCTGCTGTTACGCTTACACCGTGCACTGTTCCAACTGAACGCTCCGCGCGCCACAAAGTGTACAGTGTGTGACTGTATACATTTGCCACTTTCTGTCTAAAAGATTTATTCTTGATTACAGCGTTTCGGGGCTATGGCCAAGGCTACGACAATTAAAGATGCCATTAAACTCTTCGAGGAGAAGAGAGGCGTACCAGCCACAGAGGCTGAAAAGGTGCCGCATTGCAACATCAGCAGTTATCATCGTGAGCGAAAGCTGCTCAAGTCCGAGGGAATGAGCAAGAGGTTTGCGCACTGTGCATGCAGGTGGAACTCCATGGCATGATACCACCCATTGAGAAGATGGACGCGACGCTTTCAACTCTAAAGGCCTGCAAGTAAGGTGTCTGCCAGTCGCGGAGGGGAGGCTCCCCAGCGTAGCGGTGCAGCGAGGGTGGTACCGCGGGGGTGGGGGGGGGGCATCCAACACGGAGAAGTGACCTTCGTCGCTGGGTTTGCTGGGCGCTGCGCACCCTCCTGAGCAGTGCGTGCCCGACAAGACGCCTGGCAATGCTGACTTGCTGTGGACGTTCCGTTGGCCGTTTCGCCATGTGGAAAGGCGCGTGCAGCTCACAATCCAGCACCATGAGTCCACGACCCACACACATCGCAGTGCGGAGGGCCGCCGTGGCCGCCTGCTGCTCATGGTGCATGGGTCTCTGCCAACGGATCGCTGATGTGGTTACAGGCACCTGGCCCTCTCCACCAACAACATAGAGAAGATCAGCAGCTTGTCCGGCATGGAGAACCTGCGCATCCTGTCGCTGGGGCGGAACCTCATAAAGAAGATTGAGAACCTGGACGCGGTGGCGGAGACACTGGAGGAGCTGTGGATCTCGTATAACCAAATCACTGGCCTGGTGAGCTGCCTCGGCGTGCTCACGTGAGGCGCGGAACCGTACGGCACCAAATTACAGTTCCCTACACGCAACATGGGTCAGGCTGTAGACCCGCCCGCGGAGACCGCAAGACACCCCTAGCACGTCCCCACTTTAGCGCTCCTTTTACACCGAGTCCGCACCACCCAACACCTTTACCGTTATATGCCTTTCAGTCCCCTTGACCCCACGCTCTGTGTGCTCCTCGCACCGCAGTCTGGCATCGAGAAGCTGGTCAACCTGCGTGTGCTGTTCATGGCCAACAACAAGATCGCCGGCTGGGGCGAGGTGGACAAGCTGGGCGCGCTGGACAAGCTGGAGGACCTGCTGCTGGTGGGCAACCCGCTGTACAACGACTACAAGGACAACAACGCGACCAGCGAGTACCGGATAGAGGTGAGTGCTAGCTCTGCGGGCGGGAGGGTAGCGGCAGGCGGCGCAAGGGTGCGGGGTAGGTGATTGGGGGAGCGGCACGCGGCTATGCGGGCATGGGGGGAAGGCGTATGGTGCAGCGGCGCGATATCGGTGCGTGGGGTGCGTGGTTCCCCTACGGGGCCTTGCGTGCAGCTACACGTGCGGGAGTGCTGGCAGCAGCCACCCGCGGACCGCTTCAGCCTTGCTGCCTGTGCCGAACGACCCAAACCTGCATATGTACCTGTGCCAAAGGACCAGCGCAAGCCGGTTGGCAAGGCCGTAACAAGTTGCAACATTGCCCGCCCTGCACTGCGACAGGTTGTGAAGCGGTTACCCAACCTGAAGAAGCTGGACGGCATTGCGGTGGACGTGGACGAGCGGGAGCAGGCCAACGCAGCGCGCGGGGCGTGAGGATACGCGTAAAACGGGGGGCGTGAGGAGTGGAGGGGCAGTCGTGGTGGGGACGTGGCGGCGGGGGTTTGTAGCTGTGGGCGGGCCGCATGTTGCAGTGGGCTGGATTGGGAGATAGAGGTGCATTGGTAAAGGAGGAGGGGGAGGGGGAGGGGGAGGGGAGGACGAGGAGGGGACTGGGGTTACGGTGGCGGAGGTAACTGGTGCACCTAGCACGTGGCAAGCCATCAAGACGGGCTGCTGCTGGCTAGTGGCTGTAGTGAAGCGGTTTCTTACTGCAAGTGTTTGTCAGCTGTTTGTAAGGCAAGGAAGGTGTGCGTCTGCGAGGTTTTACTGCCGGTTGCATGGGGTCACAAGGAGCGCCACAGCTGCTACCGGTACCCAACCTACCGGTAGTAGCGGGACAAGAACGGGAAATGCGCAGGCATGGCCTCACGTGCTCAAGATGCCATGCTGTCCATCGCCTCGGTGCTTGGCACAATCCCTCGCTGGTTTATGCCGGTAAAGTGGCCCAGCCATTAGTACACTGGCGCACACGTGGGGACGTGGCCATTGCATAGCGCCAGAAAACACGTAGGGGAAAGATTCTGTCCGTGTTGCCCCTTACATCTGATTGCCTTGTGATAAGTCGCAGGCCGCACAACAGCAAACATAGTGCGGGCTCAGCTAGCTGCCCCCATGCGGGCAGTCATGTGCAGGATCACGTGGGCAGCAGGCACACTCATTACGGCCCCCAGTATGCACACCGGTTTCACGTCAAGCCGTTGGAAGGTGTCAATTCGTGCTACCCGCATCATCCTCCCGTCGAAGCATACTAGGCGGCCTGCTCTGCCTCCAGCAGGTCTTGTTTGTCAGCGGCGTCAGCCCCTCGCAACAGAAGGAGCCAGCCGCGCATTCACACGGCACACGCACAAAAGCAACAAGCCAAAAATTGTCCACCAGCCATAGCGGGGTGCTGTTGTGGATACCAATACCAAGAAGCGCGACGGCCAATGCGACGTCTTAGCCTTAGCGAATACCGAAACCTCCCCCACCGCGAGCTCACAGGTCCTCGTCAGTCTCATCCAACGCGTGCCAGCCACGTGCCTCACTCCCCCAGCCTCCTACTACGGCCCCCGCAGCTTCGGCGCTACCCCCTTGGTCACCAGACCCTGCGCCCCAGTGCACACCACCACTCCACCTAACGCCATGCGCCCCCAACCTCATGCTGCAGCCACACGCTGCCTCCCTAGCACCCCAGCAAACACAACCCTGGTGCGCGACTGAAACGGATACTACCACGGTTCCCTTTTCTTTCCCAGTAAGCGGGCGCTGCGCTGCGCTCCGCTCCTCCTTAGCCTTTACTCCCACTCGATGGTGCCCGGCGGCTTGGACGTGATGTCGTACACCACCCGGTTGACGCTGCGCACCTTGTTGCAGATGCGGTTGGACACGTCGCGCAGGAAGGCGGGCGTGAAGGAGTACCAGTCGGCCGTCATGCCGTCCCCGCTGGTCACGGCACGCAGCGCCACCACGTGGCTGTGCGTGCGCTGGTCGCCCTGCACGCCCACCGCCTTGACGGGCAGGAATACGGCAAACGCCTGCCAGATCTCGTCGTACAGGCCGTACTCCTTGATGGTGTTGATGTAGATCTCGTCCACCTCGCGCAGCGTGTCCAGCTTGCCCTCCTCCGTCACGTCGCCCAGCACGCGCACCGCCAGGCCGGGCCCCGGGAAGGGGTGGCGCTTGATGAACTGGTCGGGCACGCCAAGCAGCCGGCCGATGGCGCGCACCTGGGGGAGGGTAGCGCGGGCGAGAGGGGCCAGGGAGGAGGCTGGATTAAGTCGACAGTGGAAAAAAGAGGTCAATGACAGGCAAGGGAGGCTCAAACGTGAAAGCGCTGACGTGCACAACGTGGTACCAGTGCGTGACCGGGTGTGAGCTTCAAGTCCTGCGTGCGGCGGAATGCTGTCAGCGGTAGCAATCGATGACATGCATGGTACTATCTGGCGTTGCGCTGCGCCGTGCGGAGGCGGGCACGCACGTCGTCCTTGAACAGGACCCGGTGTAAGCGCAACACACGCAAGCTACGTCCTGTGTGCGGCAGTGGTCGTAGCCTGTTGCCAAGCCGTGCCGTGCGACGCACCTCGTCCTTGAAGAGGTCGCGGAAGGGCTCGATGAGCGTGAACTGCAGGTCCTTGGGCAGGCCGCCCACGTTGTGGTGCGACTTGATGGTGTGGCTGTGCTTCTGGCCGCTGCCCGGGGGAGGGCACGACTCGATCACGTCGGGGTACCTGGTGAGCGGTGCAAAAGTGAGGGCGGACGGTGTGAACGTCAACCTCACACATCCAGCCGCTCCTCTACTGCCGCCGAGGCTCTCTTTGCCATTGCCACAGCGCTGATTAGGCCTCGTGGTGGCCTTGGCCCGTTTTCATCACTGCTGCCCCTCCGACCCTCCTTCCGCTCGCCCGCCCCTTCCCCAATGCCCCTGGCCCGATGCCACCCACGTTAGAGTCCTCTGTATCAGGTCACGCCCCCGCGACGGTCCCGCGGACATATCCTCGTGCGCCGCCGACCTGGGGGCCCTCACACTCTCCCCTGAACCGATGACCCCACACTCATAGCTCAACCCAGACTCCTATATCCGCCGGCGCCAGTGCCCCCGCGCCTCCATCTCACACACGGTCACCCCTGCACCAGTGGCCCCCGCCTGGCGCCACACTCACAATGTCCCCTGCACGAGGAACTTGGGCCGCTTGCCAATGTCCCGCTCCAGCTTGTCGCGGTAGGCCTTGAACACCTCGATGAACTCCGCGCCGATGGCCTTGCGCTTGGCCTCGGGGTCCGACACGCCGCGCAGGCGGTCCAGCATCTGCGTGCTGTGGTCCACGCACGTGACCGGCAGGTGCAGGTGGTTGGTGAACATGTCCATCACGCGTTGTTGCTCCTGCGGGGTGTGGGTGCGGGGTGTGGGTGGAGGCGGGGTTGGGCGGGCTCAGGGAGTGAGGGACGGTTGATTACACGGTGTGCCGGTGGGTTGACGGTTTGCTATCGTATTGTGTTGTGGCCTGAAGCAGCGCGGTGCCCGAGCACGGCTGGCCGGTTGGCTGGCGAGCCTGGTGGGACGCAGAGCGCCTGACCATGCATCTTGCCGTTGCCCCCTCGCGCCACCCCCGCCCCTGCATCGGTTTTTACAACCAGCTCGTTACGGGTGCATGTCCTTCGCAGGCTAGACGTAAATGCTTACGGCGAGTCCAGTGCCCTCCTGGGCCAAGCTGCTGCACATTAACCGGACAGATTAAGCCACACAACGCCCTGCAACAGTGACAACATGCAGTTGTCAACCCTTGACGCGGTGCACAAGTCCTATTGTGAAACTACCACACACAGCGATGGCGTGAGAGCCACATGGCGCTTTTTGACACACGACCGCTACTCCTACTACTGGACATGTCAGCGCCTCAACCAAGCTGGTCGCCGAGGTACGCTGCTGCTACTCGTCTTCTCCTGCTGAACGTGGTAAGTCAATACACTGGTTGGTGACCTTGTATCCCATGGCAACCGCCACCCTGGCCTCTGGCTCCGCCTTACCACCCGCACGTTCAACGAGAGCCCCCGTCGCACCAGCCGCGCCCCCGCCTCTATCTCCCCTTTCTCCGAACTCCCATGCCCCCTTCCCTTCCACCCCCTCCTGCAGTCCCACCCTCTCCCTAGCCCCCAAGGACGAACACTCCTGCATCCCGCTGCAGAACCCGCGCCCGCACCCAGCTGCTGTGAACCCGCACACCCTGCCACGGCTAACCCACACGCCCGCGCACCTGGTACCGCAGCAGTCCGTTGTCCACGAACACGCTGTTCAGGCGCCCGTACCCCGCTGCAGCTAACCCACACGCTCCGCCCTACCTAATACACACCCCACCTAATACATGCCGGGAATACCCACCTGGTACCGCAGCAGCCCGTTGTCCACGAACACGCAGTGCAGGCGGTCGCCCAGCGCCTTGTGCACCAGCGTGGCGGCCACGGTGGAGTCCACGCCGCCGGACAGCGCGCAGATGACGTGCTCGTCGGGGCCGACCTGGGGAGGGAGCGGAGAGGGTGCGGGACGTCAGGGGCGGGAACGAGGCAAGTTCAGGGCACCCGTGGCCACGCGTAGGAGAGTACCACGTGGCGTGGTAGCCTGTGCAGCTGTTTCTCTGGTGTCCTGCGCCTTGCCGTTCCTGCCCAGTAATGCGTCTCCCCCAACCTCAACCCACTACCCTTGCAGTGAGGCGGCACCCCCGTCCAAACAAGCATGCCAGTCACCGACCCTCAAGACCCTTCCCGGAACCCCAACTCCAGCTCCCCCTTGCTTGCGTCCGCACCTGCGCGCTGATGGCCTTGATCTGCACTCCGTCCTATATTTGTAATGATAAATGTATTGTATTTGTAATAATATGTATGTATACAATGATGTCATATCCTCCTCCTCTTCCGCACCTGCGCGCTGATGGCCTTGATCTGCTCGTCCAGCACCTGGCCCATGTTCCAGTCGGCGGGCACCTGGGAGATGCCGATGAGGAAGTGCTTGATCATCTCCATGCCGTGCTCCGTGTGCATCACCTCGGGGTGGAACTGGAAGCCGAAGATGCGGCGCTCCGTGTTCTCAATGGCCACGATGGCGCCCTGGGGTGGAGGTGGGGTAGGGGTGGTGGGAGGGCGAGGGAGGGGTACAGGTGGGGGGTTGAGAGAGGGGAGGAGAGTGTGAGGGTGGTGGGGGCGAAGAGGAGACGGTTCAGGCGAAGGAGTATGCACAAAAATTGCTTGCAATGCGGTTTACCGGTGGAGGAAGCGAATAGTGACAGGGCGAGATAAGCTGGGTCGGGGCCCAGTATGGGAAGGGGGACGGGGAGTGGGGGTAGAGCGGCGCTGGTCGGCGTGGAGTGGGAGGCAGGGGTCGCGAGGCAGGCAGTGTGGGCAGCTTGGCACTGGGCACGAGCAGCGGACAATGGCAGTAGCGGCTATCCAGCTGTGGACATTGTGGTGGAGCCTGAATGGTGAGCCATGCCAGAGGCCATACGCGCGGCGGCGCGCGGCATGGCAACGGCAGTGCGGCCGCCAGCCACCATACCAACCCCAGCCACCTCCCTCCGCTCCTCCCGCCGCCTCCTCCTGCCCGGCCCTAGACGCACCTGGTGCGACTTGGCCACTGCTACGAAGCCCTCTGGCAGCTTGACGGCCTCGTCCCCGTGGCTCATCCACACGTTCACGGTGGTGCTGGACAGGAAGGAAAAGAGCTGCGAGGCGGGGGCGATGTCCATGGGCATGCGCCCGTATTCGCCGCCGTGCACAGCGGACTTGACCTCGCCGCCCAGCAGGTGCGTGATCATCTGCATGCCGTAGCAGATGCCCAGGACTGGGATGCTGTTCTCCTTGCAGTACTCGAAGAAGCCGTCGGGGACGCGGGGGGAGCCCTCCACGTGAACGGAGTTGGGGCCTCCGGAGAGGATGACGACCTTGGGGTTCACGCCCTTGATGCGCTCCTGCATTCAAACACAACGCGGCGCTGTTCAATTGTCCTTAAGAGTTAAAATTTGATATTTATAATAACCTGCGGTAGCTGGAACTTACCAGCGAAGCGTCGCCCGGGAAAAGCATGGAGAACATGCTGAGCTCACGCACGCGGCGCGTGATCAGCTGGGTATACTGCGAGCCATAGTCGAGGATAAGCACCACAGAGTGGTGTTGCACATTGGAGTTGCCATTGGCCGACATTATTGCTGCGCAAAAGCCCCCCCGCAGTGTCGGTAGTCGGCGGGCTGCGGCAGTGCTTTTGGTCCTGGCAAGGAAGCAAGTGGTTTTGACCTCGCGGCAAGTAACCTGCAGCTAGGGTGTAAGTGCGGTCAAGTCGCTTCTGCATCGGGGCGTTCCCGCACACGTGTGGAATGGGCAACGTGCGTACGGAATGTGTGCTGTGGGCTGTGGGCCGGCAAGGTGTTGTATCCTGTATACTAATTCAGTTGGAGCACCCATAGGTTAGCACCGCGTATGGGTTAACCGACAAGTGTTTGAGAGGACGATTGCTCAACCAAACTCCAGGTCCGCGTCCGAGTTATGAGATTGGTAAAGGCTTATCAGCATGCACGCCGTTGTTGGATATGCTTTGGTCTCTTCAATCCGTCGGGTTCCCTGGTCACGAAGAGCGGAATGTTAATCAAATTCCAGCTTACCAGCCGGGGCAAGCGGCACACAAGCCTTTCTACGATGTTAATGCACAAATGCTTCATAGCCGATGCCGAGGGATATGCTGCCGAAGCGCAGGGCCCGTTGTAGGGGGGCAGCTCTGCGCCTGTGTCTGCACCCTGTACGTCTTGTATGGTGGCCCCGTTCACGTAAGGACGCCAGCGAGTCGTCTATAGTCTGCATGCGTGTCCAGAGTTAGTTGCATGCCGGCGATGGGGCACCACCTGAACAGTGGCGCCTTGGAACACCCTAGGAACACCTCTTACAGGAGGGACCAGCAGGACCTGGCATGGACTACGAGCGTTGGGTCAACTGCTTACGGCTGTAGTCCTATCCTGACGCCCGACCCCTTGCCGTGCCTGCTTTAGCCTAGGCTGTTCGTGGTGTTTGGGGTTTGGTCTTGGTGGTGATGGTCTTGGTGATGGTGGGGAGGGCCAGAAGATGCAGGCGCTGAGGTGGTGGTGGGGCTTGGGGACGCGGCTTTACGCAACAGTGGCAAATCCTTCAACCTCAGCCTATGGACTTTCCTATCCTGACGTACCAAGAGAGGCACTGGAGCGTTGGGGTTTTGTGGGTTGGCGGGAGGCAATTCCCGGAGCAAACTGCCCTCCCTGGAGGGCAGTGCGGAGGGATACCACCCCGATAAATCTCCCTGGCTGCGTCTGCCGCACCACGGGTCGTCTTCCTGCACCTACCGCACATGTACGTCCTGCGACCTGCGTGTGCGTCCTGCGCTGCGCTGTCGCGCGGCGGGTTCGGCGAATTCGGACCGAGCGACCCGTGGGGCGCCGCCGCGCCGTTCTCGGCCCGCCGCGCGAGCTCTGATGCCGTGTA
>VFQN01001815.1_pt1 | contig 34612 bp, 48 predicted proteins | sample 3512371 | NCBI WGS metagenome assembly VFQN01 (sample SAMN10412370, study PRJNA504923) | tailings metagenome | isolation source: Replicate 2 from Balatoc abandoned mine | place: Philippines: Itogon, Benguet | collected 2017-08-28 | reverse complement strand
CCTGGCAGAAGGCCCCAATCTAGTACTCAGCGTTTTTCAGAGTGGTACCCGCTTGGCCGAGGTCTGCATCCCAGTGCAGGTGGCCTCACCCTCCCCTCGTCCTTTCCTCTAGCCCCCTGACGTGTTTGCATGAGTGTGTGCTATACCCCTCGGACCACATGGTCTCTGGGGATGTGGACGTGCGCACCTGGATGATGTGGACGTTTCCCGCCACTGTGATGCGCACCAGGAAGGTACCGGGAACGGGGTAGGCCAGAGCGAACGTCATGGCCACCGCGAAAGCAATTGGCAGGTAGTTCTCCACGACAAACGTCCTGCGTGTATGCATACACAAAGTTGTACAATACCTCCAACAGAGCAGCCTGGCTTCTTGCACGCATTGAAGTCCCCGCGAGCGGCACTCACTGCACGCGCTCCAGGCGCTGCTTCCATTTCGGTGTCGTCTTGCTTTTGTCCGTTGCACTCACTGCGGCCGAGCCTGGCTTTTGCGCTGCAGCCGGCGCCGTGGCCTCCGCTCGCAATGCTGGGCTCGCAGACATCGGCACGATTATGAACGAAACTACGTCACGCAGGTGAAACAAAGCATCAAAGTCCGCTGTGGCATTTTTCGCTCGGGCAGTACCACGCGGGCGCTGTGGCTTTTCGCACCCAGGCCGGCCTGGTGGCCTGCCGTACGACCAACCGAGTGCGTGCAGCGCGTCAGACTAGGTCGACGCCTTTTCCGCGTCAGACTGCCTGCCAGGGCCCCTGATGAGGCCACCCTCCTGTAGCCATGCCTGTAGCCACTCTGCCATCGAAAGGAAGAAATGCAACGAGTGCTGTCATACACGGGCGCTTATCGGACGGCTGAACGCTGAAGCCCTTCGCCGCCCAGCCTAGAGAAGGGCAGGTGAGCACTCAGCTTGCCCTGCACCCTGGTTTGTACCGGCCCTATGTCAAGTGGGCTGAACGTCTGGTACTAGTACAATTGTAACACGTGGTCCACCATGTGTAGGTGAAGCATTGATGTACGACTAAACTGAGTAGGGACCGTGCGGCTGCACGCATGCGGTCAGGTCGCCGGCGTTCCTGCTTTTCTTACTTCGTGAGAAGGTTACAAAAGGCTTAAAACCTCTTGTGTTGATTGGATTCGCGCATTCGCGGAGGTGGTGCGCACAGCCCCTGTGGTGCACACGCCCGCACCGCCACGGCCTGCCTGTGCAGCGTTCAGTGCGCCGTACGTCCAGGCACTTCGTCATGGTGAGTTCCCGCTGCACATACGGTACGGCCAACAAATGCCGCATGCGGCAACGCCCAATGGCTCATTCGGCTGCCCGTTGGGGCGTATGCGCAAGAGGCCCTGCCGACAGGGCCCACACAAGGGCAAGACGTACAGCCGCACAAGGCACACGGAGGATCACGTGACGCCAGGGCAACGTTGACCCGCCCACCACTCCAATCCTGCCAACAACGCACCCAGCGCCACTCGCAGGCACTGCTGCAGCAGCCAGCGAGCTGCGGGCAACCACCTCCATCAAGCGGCACGTCGCACTTACGCCGGTGCCGGTGGGTGATCACTGCCTACAGGCCTTGCCGCCAACCCTCTGCCCCAGCAAGGTAAGGCGCCTAGTCACCAAGCGCTGGGCACCCTCGCGCTCGCCTCCAACATCCCTGGTGTGGGTCTCAAGTAACAAGCAAATACCTCAGCCCTCTCCCCTCATCCCCTCTCCGCTTTCTTCCTTATTCCTCGCCACTCTCTTCCCGCACTGCCGTCCATGATCAAGGTCTCTCTATCCGCTTTCTTCCTTCTCCTCTCCACTCTCTGCCCGCACTGCCGTCCATGATCAAGATCTCTCTATCCGCTCCTTGCTTGTCCTCTCCACTCTCTCCTCCCCTGCCGTCTATGAGCAGGACCCCTCTCTCCGGTTCTTGCCTGCCCTCTCTCCTCTCTCCCCTCGTTGCTGTGTATTACCAATATGTGGGGTACCTCCTCCCGGGCACCAGGTTGTTGTACAGCAGCGCCATCACCACCATGACGCACGACCCAGCCAGCGCCGTCACCAAGTACCGGAAGCCCGCCCAGGCGGGGATGGGGTCCGCTAAGGCGGCAATCAGCCCCGTTGCGCCGGCTGAGGGGAATACGGGGATGCGCGGAGCAGGGACGGGGGGCGGGTCAGTGGGTGCAGCGCGGGCAGCTGGGAGGTCCATGGAAGCGATATGTGGCGGGATGTGGCAGTATGTAGGGGGATGTCGCGATACCTCAACACGGGGTACACAAAGAATGCGGCATGGGTCCAAGGCGCCTGGTGAGGCCAGAACAACAGCACGAGGTTGCCAAACACCCATTTCGACTCCCGCCTCCTGGCCCCCGACCCCGCGCCTTGCCCCCGACCCCGTCCCCCTTAACCCCTCGGCCCCGTGCTCCCGCCCTCGCCCCCGACCCGCCTACGCCACCCCACCTGGCGGGTGCGTGGTGCCAGTGGCCTGCATGGCGGTGAGCGACAGCGACATGCCCAACGCCCCTGACACGAAATTGACACTGCCGTCCGCGTAGCTGGGCCGGATGATGTGCCGTACCACGATGCCGCACAGCGCGCTGATCACGTGGCCGCCTGGTGGCCGCGGGTGTGTGGGAGGGGAGGGAGAGAGGTCCATGTTTTGGGTTCGGGTTGGGCGGCGCGGCAAGAAGGCGCGTGCTTGGGGGCTCAGAGTGGGCTTCTGGGGGCTGGACACCGCCGGCCAGAGGCCCAGGATGCCGGGAGCAGCCCGGCAAGGGCTGGACCCAACCACTATCCTCAGCGCGCTCCAGCACCACCTGCTGCTTGGCGGGCCCCACCACCACTCTTCCGTCCCGTGCTTCGACGCCACCTGTCCGCCCATCCGTAGCTTGCCTGCATCAGGCCCGCCGCCCCATCGGCATGTGCAACTCCCAGCCGGGACGCACACCAACACTACAAGCACCATGCTGAAGCTGCAGGTAGCCGCCATCAGCGCTCAGCCACCCACGCCCACGCCCATAGCCAGCCCACCCCGCCACCTGTCCACTCCCCTGTCCACCCGCCCATCTCACCCGCCCATCTCACACACTGCATTGCGCGGCTGCGGCAGCTTGGCGGCCGGCCTGTAACCCGTTTACACCCCCACGCACGAGCTCCCATTAGTCACCAGCGGCATTGCGCCATCCCCAAAGCCAGCCACCCCACCCCACCCCATCCCCGCACACCCCAAGGCCAGGCCCCTGTCCAGTTTCCACCCACCAGCCCACCCCGCCCTCCCCGCCCGTCCATGTTTCCTGCATTTCTCCATCATCGCGCGCAGTCACCAGCTCACCAGCCCCACAGGCCCCCGCTGCACCCATCTCACCCACTACGTTGCGCGGCTGCGATAGCTTGGCGGCCGGCAGTCCGAACATGAGCACCGCGCTTGCGCCGAAGCTGGCAATGAGCCAATCGAAGCGGCCCTGCGGCCCCGCGTGCTGGTCCAGCGCCGCCAGCAGCAGTATGACCAGCAGCGCGCCCAGCCACGACACGGCCAGCTGCCGTAAAGGCTCCGGAGCTAGAGGCGTGTCGGTCCCGCCGCGCCATTTGGAGAAGTAGGCGGTGCAGGCGTTACGGCACGTTGCGAGGAGGGAGGGCGGCGGGGGTGGGGACGCGGGGAGGGAGGCTGGGGGGTGGTGGGGGGACTCGATGTCGCCGTTGGTGGTGGTTGTGGTTGTATCTGAGGGGGAGGAGGTGGCGCCTGTCGAGGAGCTCGGGGGGTGGTTGGGGACGCCGGGGGGCTGTGGCTTAGAGGACGGGGCTTCGAGCGGGTGTGGGACAGGGGAGTTGACCCCGTTGGGCGAGGTGGCTGGGGCGGGGGGAGAGGCCTGCGCGTCCGCGCCTCCGTCCGGCTGGGCTGCGGTCATGCCGCCTCACCGTCCGGGCTTACTGCAGTGCTGTGAAGCTCGGCTGTGATATGAAGAGGTTGTGAGGTGGCAGTTTAGCGCCGTCCACAGGCCTCAGGGGTTTTCCACTACCCTCCCAGGATCACCTCTGGCGCTCCAGCTGGTGCTGAGCTCGTTTGTGGCTGCGTCCCAGCAGCGGAACCGCACTCCCCGTTCCACCAATTGCCTGTATGATAAGTCTGGAGCTGTTGAAGGTGGTTGCCTGGTGCAGGGGTGAGGGGCAACGCGACGTAGCATGGCCACTGGGGTCAAAAGGGCTCCCTGACCAGGAGGCATGGCAAGGGAGAGCCTGCCTGTCGTCGACGGCTTTCGCGGCCACGAGCTCACCTGTCCAGAGTTAGGGCACGCTGATGCTATGGAGCTGCGAATGGCGGTGACCAGTCCTTTGTTGCTGTGTGCGAGTTGGCTGTGCCGATGAGGGGCAGGAGGCAAAGCTTTCAGCTTTGTATTGTGAGTTGTATAGGAAAGGTTCAATGGTAAAAGTATTTGTTTCAAGCCTTATCGTCAATCCGGAGGTTGATCTACAATTGTTCCTGCTTGAGCGTAAACTACTGTGGTCCGCTTACGTCGGTGTGAAAGGTACCGCTGCAGCTACGCAGCGCGAGGATATAGGCCTGAAACAGGTCACAATTGGCGCAAGGGCTTCAGTAAGGGGCTAGACTGCAAAGCGAAGCGACCTAACGGCCATGGCAGTTGGGGCCGTTACACAATGGGTCGCTTGCAGGCTGTTCGCCTCTCGTTTCCTACTACCCTCCAGGCCCCGTACCAAGCCCTGCCATTCCCGCCAGCCCCCTCCCCTCCTTCAGCCTCCGTCTCGCTACCGTTACCGCTCAACAGTTTCCAACGCACATGCATGGCGGCGTGCCGTGCATCACCAACATTGCTCTCATCCGTCCACGCAGCGCAAAGCACCCCAGTCCATGTCTGCTAACCAACACGAGCACTCCACATTCCTTGCCCCCACCAAGAGCACAGGACCGTCAACAAACCCAGTACACTACGACACGGCTCACCCACACATCGCCATCACACCGCCAGCATTAGGCTGGACGCAGCCACCACACTGTATGCCGCGTGCAGCTGCTGCAGCTGCTTACGCAGCTCCCCCAGCCGCACCAGCGATGCCTCCCTCCAGCAGGCGGCCCCCGCGCCCTCCGCCGCGCCCTCACCCCCATCCCCAACCCCACCCCTGCCCACGTCCTCCATATCCATCTCCATCTTCGCCCCTTGGCCCCCAGCCCCTTCGTACTCCCTGGACAGGCATGCCACCTGCTGCAGCCGGTTTAGCTGGTGCTGGTGCTGGTGCTGGTGCTGCTCCAGCTCCACCCGCACCCGCTGCACCGCAACCGCCAACCGCCGCAGCTCCCTGATAGCTTCGTGCAGCTTCTCCCCAGACTGCACCGCGGCGCCACCGGCAGGGCTCCTCCCTCCACCCCCCGCCAGCCCCCGCCCCTCCCCAAGCGCCCCCAGCAGCCCCCCTTGCAGGGAGGCCAGCAGCTCCGGGGAGTCAGCCACCAGCTCCAGCCGCACGTCCAGCCGCTGCGGATGCGCTAATACACACGTTGCTCCACCACCGTTTCCGCCCTGCCCCTGCCGCTGCCCCGCAGCCGCCTCCTGGCCAGCTGCCGCCGCTCCCTGTGCGCCAGTGGGCCGTAGCTTGTCCTGCTGCTGCTGCTGCTGCTGCTGTTGCTCGGCCAACCCTGTCTGCCCCCCTCCTGCCCCCGACGGTACGACCTGCGCCGACCACGCCGCCGTCGCCCTGCCTCCACACAGTCGAAGGCACCCGGAGGCCTGCAGCCGCCCCTGTCCCTGCCCCTGGCCCAATCCCTGCGGCCTCGCACCGCCTCCTCCCCCAGTCTGCCCCTGCCCCTGCCCCTGAGGCACCAGCCACACCTCCCTCAGCCATGCCTCCAGCTCCCGCCCAGCAACGAGACCCGCAGCTCCCCCACTCCCATCCTCCCCCCCGGCCCCAGCACGGCAGGTGAACAGGAACCGTACCGGCAGCCGGAACGGGCTGCCGTTTGCCTGCCCAACCCCCAACGCCCCGCCAGCCCCAGAGCCATCAACAGGGGTCGTCCACCCTTGGTGACCCACGCCTCCACCCCACGGAGCGCTGGGCAGCTGCAGCAGCGCGGCCCCACACAGCGGCTGCTCATGCAGCAGCAGCACCGCACACGCTGGGCCCCCAGCTCCAGCCACGGAACCAGAGCCAGCATCCAGCGCACCGCTACCCCCAGCCAAGGCCCCTGCCCTGGTCCTGCCCCCAGCTACCTGCGTACACGCGCCAGGCTGTGTGCGGCTGTGTATGTGCTGCTGGTGATGGGACGAGGGCGGCCGCAGCAGCAGCACCTCCAGGGTGCCGCTGGCGGGCAGCTGCAGCGGGCTGCCCCCCGCCGCTGCTACTGACGTTCCCGACACACCAGGAGCGCCTCGCGAACCACCTGTACCAGCCCCTAACCGCGCTCCGCCAGTGCCTAATGTTGCGGTGGGGAGCGGCAGCACCAGGCGCAGCGTCGTCGTGCTGGTGCTGTGGGTCCCACCACCTGGAGGCATGTGTGTGGCTAGCGGCTCGCACACCGTGCTGCACCAGCCCGCCTGCGACCACGTGTGCTGAGCGTGCGGCACTAACCGCACAGCCACCTGCCACCCGGCCGCGTGCGGCAACGCACCCGCCGCCCCACCACCGCCGCCCCCACCAGCTGCGCTTCCTGCTCCTCCTGCTGCTGCTGCTGCTCCCATGCCACGTGTGGGCAGGCGGAGGTCGAGATCCAGCACCAGCTGGCAGCTGCCGGCAGCTGCCGCCGGGCCCACGTACGGCAGGTACGTGGCGGTCGGGGCGGCGGGCAGCAGCATGACGGGCCGCAGGCGGCAGGCCAGGGGCGGCGAGGGGCCGGCGGACAGGGCGCGGGCAAAGCGCAGGTCCTGCATGGGGCACCAGGGGCAGGGCGGTGACTTCGTCGTGCACAATGCGGAAGCTGCCAGCGAACTGTGAGGCCCCAGGAGTAATCGTGGCATGATTCAAGCCATGGAGGCAGCATGGAGGTGTTGTTTTGTGTTGTGCAGGAGCAATATGGCAAGCCTTGCCAAATAGCTGCTCTCCATAATCGGAAGGCCCGGACGGCTCAGCACTTCATCCAATCATGGCGTCAGGGCGCCGTACGGAGTGCCGCTGCTGGCGCTAAAGCCCCTCACATCCTGGCACCAGCACACTAGGCCATGCCTTCAAGGTACAATGCAGCGCAGGCCGCCAGCGCCCTCTGGCCCCTCAGACGACACGGGACGCACGGCATGCAGATCGTAGTAGCACGCAGAACGCAACGCACCTGCACCGCCCGGTTGAAGGCGGTCCACTGCGCAGCCGCCGCCGCCCCTAGCAGCTGCTCGTGCCCCCCCAGCCCCACCACCGCCCGCATAAGCTGCCGCAGCTGCAGCTGCAGCGCAAGCCGCCGCCGGCCCCCACCGCCGCCGCCACCCCCAGCGCCAGCCCGGCCCAACGCGGCGTTGCCCCCGCCGCCACTCCCTGCAGCCTCTGCGCCCCTGTGCCCCGCCAGGGCCGCTAGCAGGCCCGTCGTACAGCTCGCGCTGCCGCCGCTGCCGGGTTGAGCTTTGTTGCTTTCTTTGCTGACAGCTGCGCTAGCAGATCCAGCAAGACCGCATGGTATCGGGTCTGCCACGTGTGCGGGCAGCACGTAGGCCGCCCCGTCCTGTGCGACCGCTAGCAGCTGGTGTGGGGAGCCCGGGCAGGGCGAGATGTGTATAAGCGGCCCTGGGGCGGGCAGCAGCACTGGCTGCAGGTGCAGCGCCAGGGTGCATGCTGATAGGGAGCGGGGTGGTTGCGGGAGCTGCAGCAGCTGTGCGGCCAGCAGTGCGCCATGTGGGGTGACCCAGGCCAGGGCGCCGGAGGGGGTCATGGCCGCAGAGCACAGGGGAGTCCCCAGGTGCCACTCAGCGGTGCGGAGGCTGGTAGACGGCGCGCCTGTGAGGAGGCCTGGGGCAAGGAGGTGGAGTTGAGGCAGGTAAGGGGCCCAGCCAGTGGTGCCTCAGTGCCGCTTAGTGATCATGGTAACGCGTAACGGTTAAACCCCGGTCGGAAATAGAGTTCCAAGGTGGCCAAGGCTGCACCCGGCCCCCAGCTTCAGTACGCATGACAGTTCTTGTCCCAACAGTGTTTTCATTGGTCTGCCCCTGGTACTGCGTCCCACGGGCTTGAGTACCATAGCCCTGACATTCAGTGCTCATTACGGGGCGACTGGAAGCACGCCGCTCGTCGTCCCACAGAGAACGCCGACTCACTACAGCTCCGCAGCACTCGGATGACGTCCCGCCCGCCGCCACCGCCACCGCCGTCGCCGCCAGCACCACTAGCCCCTCCGGCCACCGCCAGCGCTGCCGACGCCGCATGCGGCGCCGCCGTCAGCACCACCACTCTGCCATGTGCTCCCACCACCACCAGCCCACATGCGGGACCACCACCACCACAGCTACTGTCGCTGGTGACCCCAACATGGCGCACATGTTGCCGCCGCTGCTGCTGTCCTTGCTGTTGCGTGCATCCCTGCCCTCCCAGAGGCAGCACCGCCAGCAGCGGCTCCTGCAGGTCCAGCAGCAGCACCCCGCCGTCGGTTCCCTTGTGTGTTAACACACACTCCGCTCCCTGTTGCACCGCTGCTCCTCCCAGGGCCCCACGCCCCGCACGCTGCTCCTGCCCCTGCCCCAGACCCGCACCCTCTTGCTGCTGCCCCTGCTGCCCCTGCTGCCCCTGCTGCTGCTGGCGGTCCAGGCGGTGGGCCCACAGCCGCCCCGTGTCAGTGCCCACCAGGAAGCACCCCCACGGCAGCGCCTCAGCGTAGCCCACAGGCCCGCCATCACCACCACCCGTTCCACCGCCCACCGCGACGCCAGCGGTCTTTGTTGTTGCTGCTGCTGCTGCAGATGGCGTCAGCAGCGCGTCGTACAGCTCGGGGCAGACCGCGGCGTGGGGGCACCCGCTGCGGTACGCCAGCTGCTGCAGCGGCGGCAGGCGCCGCCAGGCCGCCTCAGCAGCCCTGCCGCCGCCACCATCGCCACCACTACCAACCGCCGCCACGGCCTCCTCCTCCCACGGCGGCAGCAGGGTGCTGGTGGCGGGGCTCCACGCCTCCAGCAGCAGGCGGCACGTGGCACCCGGCAACGCGTGGGGCCACAGCCAGCCGCCGGGCAGCGGCAGCCGCAGCACGCTCCAGCGCCCGGGCGGCGGCGCAGCGGCACCACCACCACCACCAGCATCAACAGCGCCGGCAGCCGGCACTGCAGCAGCAGCGGAGGGACGTGCTGCTGATGCTGCTGCTTCCATCGGGTGGCCTCCTTCAATGGTTGTTGGGTCTTGGTGATACGTCGAGCGCAGGCGCTGGCGCTTGGCTGCTGCCTGCAGCCGCCCGCCGCCAGCCCGTGTGCCCCCACCGGCCTGCGTCGACGGCAGCTGCGTAGCCGCCATCTGTGTGCCGCCCGCACCGCCGTATGCGTCTGTCCAAGCGTGTGGCTGCTGCTGCTGCTGCTGTTGCCCCAGGCCCTGCCCCTGCACCTCACGCCCTGCTGCTGGTGCTGCTGCTGCAGGTGCGGAGGCTACCTGCCTCAGGACCCAGCCACCGCCACCGATGCCCTGGACTGCCTCCAGAGCCAACCTGCTTGGAACAACAGTGGCAGCGCCGTCTGTGTTGATCATGCGCGACGTTGGTTGTGGTGCTGGCGTGCAATCGCCAAGTAGTGTGAGCATCAGCAGGTGGCCGCCCTGGCCGCCGTCATGCCGGTGTGGGGGTGGCGTTGCAGATGACCGCTGCGACCCGAAGCACGCGACCAGGGACCGGAGGCCTGGCAGCGGATGCAGCAGCAGGGGCTGTAGGGGGTGCTGTGGTGCCGCATGAGGGCTGCCCGATGTGGTTGCGCCGGGGGTGACTGTGGGCGCCGTCGGTGACGAACGTGCATCAACTCGCTCAGAGGTGTGCTGCGGGTGTGTCAGGTGAGGAGCCCGTCAGAACTCGGCAGAAGGAGGGAAAGGGGCACCGCACAAGCGGCCACTGGCATAGGAAGCGTGCACTCTTAATGCGTTGACAAGTGTACTAGAGCGTGTTGCGGAAAGGGGCTGCTAGGGTGAAGCTGGTGCTTGCGCGGGCATGGGCCCTACCTGGTCTGCCCCCGGGCCCCATAGCCGCAGCGTCACGCCTGCGCATTCCTGCTCAGTATCAGCTGTGGCTAGGAGCAACAGGCCGTCGCTTGCTCCTGTAGGGCCGGGGAGCCAGGTGGCTCCGTGCGCCCCATGTTCCGGAGGGAGGAGGAGGGCTGCCGCTGGGAGGACGCCCGGGCCGATGTGCTCCGCAACCGGAGCTCCGCAGAGCATTGCGAGAAGCTACCTGAGCATAGTACAAATTATACAAGATCTAGTATGTCGGCAAATACTGGACTGCTCATATTTTGGCACAAATATAAGCTCATGGCGACATCGATCGCCTCGACGAATGCGGTGTGCTGCGTACAAGCAAGCTCTAATGGCTATTCCCTACGATAATTACGCAACGTTGCTTTCAGTTCTAGGCGACAACCATGTCGTGGCTCTCCCGTGGCCCTAGGGTCTTTCCCGCCAACACGTACGGCAGTGCGCCTTCCCGGCTGTGGCATGCCTGACAGCCCAACACCCCAGCAGTGTGCCGCTCTCCGCTATATTTAAGGGTCACTACTGACAGCTACACCAGCAAATCTTCACTGCTGTGGGGGAGTGGGGCACACACTGCTGGAGCTTTGCCGTGCCGCCTCCACCGTGCGAACGCAGATGACCCAAGCTGCTTGACCACGTAGTTGCTATTCGTTACGACACGACAGCCTTCATCTGTCATCTGGCTACTCATGGTGCATGCAATGGAAGGCGACAAGCATGTAGGTCTTCACGGCCAGTACGGTGTGTGTGCTTACCAACCACAGGCACGCAGGTTCTTGTCCCTTCCTTGCAATCCTTTCCGCTCCTGCGGTGGACATTAGCCACAGCGGCACGGACCTGATGTGGGATTAAAGCAAGTTCATGGAAGTTGATCACCCAAGCACTCAAGGCCTGTCCATACAGCCAGAGACAGCGGCTGACAACCCTGGACCTGCCACCAGCCCGGTGCAAAGTGAGCGCCAGGGATGAGGATGCAATGCACAGCAGAGCTCCGCAGCGTTGCTTACATTGCTGGATGTCCAGTAGCCTGATAGCTTATGGCATGGTCCCTTTGGCAGCCCGGCGGGCAGGGCCGGCACACCGGTGACGGGGGCTGCCCCGTTGGGCAGGCAGGGCCATGCCGCCCCGCATGCCGATTCCGCAGGTATCGCATGTGCCGAATGCGCTGCCATGGTGACATGTCATACCGGCAATACGGGCCCTGAGTAGATACTCTTGTGTCACTGTTTGAGCTTATGTGCCATTCACCGAGCCTTGGCCTTTACCGATCGCGCATGCCCGCCCAAACACTAAGTGGCCGGGCTACTATAAGTAATCGCAAATTCATTTGAACATCATTATAATATTGGACTAATATAAAGCTCGGGAGCGATCTTCAGGCGCCGCACCCACTCGGCGGGAACCGACGGGCTGGCCCCTTGGGGCCCTGTTTGTCCGTCTAGCAAAGCCGTAACTTATAAAGACCCAAAGTTACAACATGCCGTTCTTCGGGGACACGGTCGGCGCGTACCTGGTGCCGCGAGCTGTTCTGGAGCTGCTCCAGCAGCCTGACAGCCCCTACCAGGCCGGCGTCTGCGCTACCTCCAGCTTCGCATGGCTGCTCTCCGGCCAGCAGCTCTACATATGGCGCTACCACGAGGGCAAGGACGCCCGCCTGCGCGTCCTCTCCCTCCCGCGCGCCCCCTCCCCCGCCCAGCCGCCCTCCGTAGTCCTCATCCCCCACGGGCCCCCCTGCCCCTCCCCCGCCCTCCCGCACCTTCCCAGCACCTTCTCCGGCCCGCTGCTACCCCCCGCCACCGACGGCCCGCTCTCCGTCGCCGTCTGCGACGCCGACGGACACCTCACCGTGTGGCTTGACGCACACCACCTCGCCTCCCCCGTGGAGCACACCCTGCTCACCCGCACCCCCTCCACCCCCGCCTCCTCCCCCCTCGTCTCCGCCTTCTCCGCCGCCCGCCTAGACCTCGGCTCCGGACCCGCCTTCCTCGCCGCCCTGTCCGCCACGGACGGCTCCCTGCACCTCCTCCAAGTGGGCGCACAGGGCATCCACACCAAGCAGCTCGCAGGCCCCGCGCCCCCCGAGGCACACGCCCGCGGCCTTGTGGGCGCCCTGGGCAGTGCACTAAGCCGGGCGGTGACGGACGCGTTTGACCCCAGCGCGCGCTACCTGCGCAAGACGCCAGCGGGCCGTCCCGCGGTGGCGGGTGGGCTGCACGTGGCTGCTGCCCCTGGGGGCGGTGGGCAGCACTACCGGGTGCTGGTGCTGACGGCGGACGCGCTGGACTGCTGGGCGGTGGGTGCACGGGGGCATGGGTGCATGGGCAGATGATTGTACGGTGTGGCCGCAGGCCAACAAAGGCCCTGGGAAGCGCAATGCATGGGTGTGTGGATACATGGGGGTTGGGCTTGTGAAGGTGGAACGGCTTCGGGAGCATGGTGCAAGGGGGGTGCAGATGGGGCGGGGGCAGGGTGCCTGGCGTGGGGCTGCTGATGGGGCTTGGGGCCGATGGTCCCTGTGGAGTGGATGCACGTATTGCCCTTACCACCAGTTCCGCGGCCGGAAAGCGGGGCGGGCGACGTGTTGGGAAGGGCGGCGAGTCAGCTCTCAGGAGGGAAGGCTGTGGGTCGGTGGAACCTGTTGCTTTTATTGCCATGTGCTTACCCGTTGCCCCGCCCCCGCCACCCCCGCGTCGCAGGTGAGCGTGGGTCTGCGCCCCTCAGAGGCGCTGCAGTGGTCGTTCCTCAACACGGCCGTGCGCACCGCCGACAGCCGCCGGGGGGTGGCGGCCGCCGCCAACCTGGCGCTGGCGGTGGCGGGCGGCGGCGGCGGCGGGGGCCACCCGCAGGTGGCGGTGTGGATGATGGAGTCGGGGCGGGGCGACAGGAGGCAGCACGTGGTGCAGCTGTGAGTGGGGGGCGGGGCCGGGCGCGAGGGTGGGGGCGGGGGCAGGCGGGAGGGGGTGCGTCTTGGCTGCGCCGATTGGAGCGCAAGATGCCGTGGGAGACAGGGAGGCAAGGCGGGAGGGAGGGAGGTACATGACGCCCCTTTCCACAGCCGCTTCCCTGGGAGGGCAGCACATCCCGCCATGGCCTGACACTCTACCTACAACCCGGTCCACATCTCCCATGCCTGCGCCAGGCTGGAGCTGCTGCCGGAGGGCGGCCCCGGCGTCCGCAGCAACGTGCATGAGGTGGTGGAGGGGTACGAGGAGGTGAGGGGCCGGGGTGGGGGACACTGCCTGGAGTGGGGAGCGGTGTCGCTTCAGTCAGCCGAGCCCAGGGGCTGAGCGTTTGCCAACGCCCCGCCTGAGCAACGATCCATTCAGTCCATTCGGTTCAGTGCTGATCAATTCTTTCCTCGGGGACCCAAACGTTACACCAGTAGGCTTTCGGTAGTATCCTTGATCAACCGCGGCTTGAACGAGCCACTTTATAGGAGCACTCCGTCTCCCAGTCCCACACCCGCTTGCCCCCCTCCCCGGCACTTACCCTCGCAGCCGCGCGACGTCGCGCCCGCCTCCCTGCGCCGCCGCCTGCTGTACGCGCCGCACGCCTCCACGTGCCTGCTCATGCGCTGGCAGGACGCGCCCGCCGCCGCCGCCGCGCCCGGTGGCGGCTGGGGCTTCGGCCTGACGGCGGCGCCGGCGGCCGTCGCCGGCGGCCGCTCGGGCCGCGGACTGTGGCTGTGGAGCCCCACCAGCCCCAGCGGCACCGCCACCTGTGTGTCGGAGGACCCAGACACCGCCGCCGTCGCCCTCAGCGACGCCGCGCCCGCCGCCGCCGCCGGCGGCGGCGTCCCCCTTGCCCGCTGGGTGCTCCTCAGCGCCACGTACGGCGTCGTGGAGCTCGACGCCGCCGCCTCGGCTGCGCGCCGCGCCTCCGCCGACGCGCGGGGCCCGGCGGTGGCGGCGCCGCTGGCGGCCGCCGCCGGCGACCTGGACCCCGCGGCCGCCGCTGGGCACCTGCTGGACGCGCTGCTGTCGCAGGCAGCGGCCGTCGCTGCCGCCGGGGGCAGCCTGCAGCCGCTGGTAGCCTCCTTGGAGCGCCGCCTGGCGGCATTGGGCGTCCTGGGCACACCGGCAGGTGGGTCTGCATACTCCAATGAAGTGCACGTGTGCCTTGGAAAACTGTTGCCTACGATCACTTAATGTCATTGGCAAAGTCGGACATTGTTTGACACACTAGGAAGCTGGCCCTGATGATAGGGCTTGCAATGCAATGCCATTACCCCGGCAGGCGAGGCCGCCATCGCCCGCTACAGCACACAGCTGCTGGACCTGCTGCCCAAGCAGTGGGTGGGCAGCGGGGAGGGCGGCAGCCCGGGGGAGGGCGCGGGCGGTACGGCAGGCGGCGGCGGGTCCGTGGTTCCGGCGCTGCTGGCGGCGCTGCCCGGCAGCGTGTCTGAGCAGCTGGCGGAGAAGGAGTCGCGGCACGCGCTGCTGCTGCAGTGCCTGGCGCTCAGCGGGGCGCTGCACGCCTTGGCGCCGCAGGTGCTCAGGTGGGTCCGAGAGTGCAGGCGCAAGGTGTGTTGCTCAGCTTGGTGTGTCGGTGTGGCCACGTACCGGTAGGCCGATCATGCAGGGACGCAGGCTGTGAGGGTGTAAGGGATACGGGCGTTTGCCAGGCGGGCACTGCGTATTGGCCGGTCCGAGTGACTAGCTGCAGGTTGGCAGGAGCTTAGGTGAAAGCTCAGATGGTTGGTGGAGTTGGGTGGGTGGTGAAGTGCTGCGCAGTTGGCGGAGGGCCGGGCCCGCCTGGTGCCTTACCCCTTCCCCCGAGTCCCTGCCCCGCCTCCTCTCACACCTTTCCCCAGGGTGCTTGTGGAGAACAGCGAGAAGCTGGCGGTGGCTGTGGCGCTGCACCGCCTGCAGGCGCACCAGCGGGACACACACGTGGCGGGGGCGCCCCCGGCTGCTGCAGCGCTGCTGCTGGCGAGGCTGGTGGCGGAGGCGGGCCGGGACAGCAGCGCCAAGGAGTACGAGGTGGGGGCGCGGACCAGGACGTAGTGATGGGCTGATGGCAGCTGGGCGGGGGCAGGGACAGGTCGATAGGGTGCGGTTGTTGGCGCGCGTCAAAGGCTCTGTGTGAGCCCGATGCAAGCAGTGCCCGCGGTGGTTGTGCGTATTTGCGGTTGCAAGAGCCATGCGCTGCAAGCACCAACGTCTGATGTGAAGCCTTGGCAGCTATGCGCAGTCCTTGCGATTGGACTGGACAGAATGCGACGTACACCTGTCATCTGCTCGTTCGCCCTGCCGCTGTGGTACGTGGACGGACTTCAACGTCGAGGTGGCTGTGGGCTGTGGGAACTGCTATGACGCACGGCCATGCGCAGATCGGGCATCCATCGTCCTTTTGGACGACCTTGCCCTCCTTGCGTGCTTCCGCAGGTGCTGACGCCCCCCGAGATCTTCTACGCTCGGCCCTCCGCCTCTGTGGAGCGGTGGGTGGCGGCGGTGGGCCGTGCAGCGGCGGAGGTGGCGGCGCAGGCGGCGGGCGGCCTCGGCCAGCGGGGAGACGCGGGTGAGGGTGCCATGTGGTGCTTGTCGGACGAGGGCACTCTAAGGATAGGGCCACAGCAGGTGGCTGCCTGTGCTTGACGGCAAACAACGGGTTTCTGCCACTGCCTGTCATCTACAACATCCACGGCCCTACCCCGCGGCTTATGCCCTTTTAGTATTGCCATCGAATCACAGCCCCCGGGCCTCACGTTCAACCTTTTCCCTCCTCCCCCTCCCCCAGACCTGTCCTCCCTGCGCGGCACCGTGCGTGAGCTGGGCTCCCTGGTGGGGCTGCTGGTGGGCGCCGCCGTGGGCCGCCGCGAGGGCCTGGCGGCGCAGCACCGCCTGGCGGCGGCGGAGGTGGCGGCGCGGCTGGGCAGCCCCGACTGGCTGGCGGGGCAGGGGACGAGGGAGGCGCTGGAGCAGCTGGCACGGGTGCGTGGGTTAGCGGGTGGGCGCCTGCGGTGCTGCTCAGCACGGTGGCCTGGTGCGGGACGGTGGATCAATGGGTGGGTCGTATTCACGATGTGGTGTTGTAGTGGTACGACCTTCAGACTGCGTGCTGCTTAGGCGTGCACAAACGTGATTGTTTTTTAGGGTGGCGTGCTGCAGCGCTAACACGCAGCTTGGGACAGGCCGGAAGTCAGCTCTGGCAAGGCGCAATAGGGTTCTTGCGTGAGGGCTGTCAAGGGCAAGTTGCCTTCACCGCTTCATCCGGTATCCTGCCTTGCCCGCCGCTCACTTCCTGCCTACTACTCCCCACGCTTGCGCTTCCCGCCCCACAGGCCATTCAGGCGGTTCGCCCTCCCCCTCCGCCCCCCTCCGGCCCGCCCGCCCCGCTGCCCGCCCCCGAGCTGTCCCACTCCCTGTACGGTGTCACAGACGTACTGCTCACGTGCTTCGCGTCCGCCGTGGCTGCAACGCGCAACGACCCATCGACTCGCGCCGCCCTCATGGCCGCATATCGTACGGCACGTACGGCACTGTTGGACGATTTGCTGGCGGACGCGGTGGCCGAGCTTAGGGCGGCGGCGGTGGCGGGCGCGGGGGCGGGCGGCCTTGGCGGCGGGGCGCAGGCGCCTGGGCAGCAGCAGTGGGGAGCTTTGCCGCCCGACCTGCTGATCTGGTAGGTTGCGCGGTGCAGGCACGGCAGGGAGGGATTTCTGGCGAGCTCGTGCTGTGGTGGAGGAACGCTCCGTGCTCTTGCACCCTCTGACCCAGCTCTACACTAAATAACAAAAGCTTTGATAAATGCCTGTAAGGCAGGTCCACGCCACCGTGGGAAGCTTGCACTATTGAAAGGACCTACCCGGCCTACTCATGCGGTACCCATTCAAACCCGCAACCCCACACCCGACCCAACAAGCAGGTGGAGGCCCTCAGCCGCCCTCAGGGTAACACGCCAGTGCTGCACACCAGGATCCATTCCCCCCGTCGCAATGTGCTTCATTCCCCTTTACCCTTTCACGACCACCACAGGCAGGTGGAGGCCCTCAGCCGCGCCCATCACTGCTACGCCCACCTTTTCGACTCCTGCGAGGCCCTGGCGCACGTGGCGGCCGCCGCCGGCCAGCCCGCCGCCGCCGCCGCCGCGCTGTCTCGGCTGCACGCCTACATGGCCACGCAGCCGCCGGAGGAGGGCGCGCCGCCCGACGCGCCGGGGCTGTGCCGCCACGTGTTCGGGCGGCTGCTGGAGGGCGGGCGGCCGGCGGATCTGCTGGACCTGCCCGCGCAGTTCCACGAGGGTAGGGGGACAGGGGGTTTACAGTGTCGGTATGCTCGAGTTTGTTCTAGTTCGTTATGCCCTAGTACGCGGCATCAGCGAACAACCTCTGGGGTCAGCACCGTGCCTTCGCCTTACGGTACATTCTTGTCATGGCATCGCACTCGGCCCGTCGCTGGCTGCACGTGTCCGCCGTCACCGACCCGCGCTCACCAACTACCGATTTGACACCCGCAGGCATCACGCAGTTCCTGCAGTCGCTGCACCCCGCCCACTCCGACCTGCTGGCGCTGCACCTGCTGCGCACCGGCCAGCTGCCGGACGCGGCGGCAGTGCTGCAGCAGGCGGGTGCCAAGGGCCAGGTGCAGGGGCAACAGGGCGGCAGCGTGCTGGGGAGCTCCCGGCGGCAGCTGGCGTTGGCGCGGCTGGCGGCGCGGGCGGGGGGTGCGGGCGGCGTGGAGGGGGGCTGCGTGCTGCAGCTGCGGCTGCTGGAGCTGCAGGTGGGTGTACGGCGGTGGCTGACAGGAAGGGTAGCACGGTTGATGGGAATAGCGGGGAAGCAAGCAGGCGGGTCGTTGCGTTGCGATACTGGGTGGCGGCGCGGGCGGCCTCGTCCACTGTCACGCCGACACTGTGCCCTGCATACAGCGCTTTCTTGTCTACAACTGCCACTGTTGCCACCTTGGGCACGCATTGCATGTCGCAACGCCGAACACCCGACCCCTGGCGCTGCGACACCTCAGGGTCGGCTGGGCCTGTCCCCCGACGGGCCTCCCCTGGAGCCAGCCGTACTGCTGGAGGAGGCGCTGGCGGCGGCGGCGGCGCCCGCACGCGGCGGTGGCGACACGGCACGTGCCAAAGAGGCGGCGGTTGTGGCAGTTGAGGTGCTGGCGCTGATGGCGGCGGAGGAGCGTAACGCCCACGGCAGCAAGTGGCAGCAGGCGTGGCGGGCGGCGTTCGAGGCCGACCCGTGGGACGGCGTGGCGGCGGCGCGGGCGGAGGCGGCGGGCGGCAGTGACGGCACGGCGGCGGCGGCGGTGGCGGCGACGGCGGTGTACCGTGCGGCGGCGGCGTGCGCGGGGAGCGACGTGCTGGGTTTCGGGGCCAGCGTGGTGGACAGCGCGCCGCTGGACCAGGTGGGTACGAATGGCATGTGCTTGTGCCAGTACAAGTATGGTACACATACTTGTTAGAGATGCTTCCAACGCGGTTATCATTGGTGGGTTGGAGGCCGGTTTCGCGCTGCCGTTGCTCCTCTGCGGCATAACCTTGTCAACTGCCTGCTGCAAAAGGATGCTTGCTGTCCCTTCATTCTGCTTCTCCTTCCCCTCGCCCAGGTGGCCCGCTGGCTGCGCACATGGGCGCTGGGTGCTGCCGCCGGCGGGGCGCGCAGCCCGGGTGGCGGCGCTGCAGCCGCAGCCGCCGGCGACGTGGCGGCCCAGCGGCGGGTTGACTCTGTGATGGCGGCGCTGAGGATGGGCGTGGAGGGGCAGCGGCAGCAGCAGCTAGGGACGGGGGCGGGGGTGGAGGGCGGGGCGGCGGAGGACTTCATGGTAGTGGAGTGAGGGGCTGTTGGGAGTGGCGCGTTGGCGCACCGGCGGGTTGTGGCTTAAAGGGCTTGTTCACATGCATGGGAAGGGCTGCGGCGCTTGTGGTTACAGGGTCTCAAGTGGGTTATACCTTGTTGCGTGGCGGTCAGACGGGGCCTGCCGCCAGGAGATGGGAGGTTGAATGCTACGATGTGGGATGTTCCGTTCCCTAGGTGGGGCTCCTGTTTTACTGAACGCGGGCCACGATGTACACTTGGCCTCAGGGCAGTCCCGTACGCCACGTGGGACATGTTGCTGCACGCTGACGCTGCGCACACATGGCAAAAGGCACCCTGCTGATATAACCTCGGTCTGCTGTCCTCCTGCTGATTAGCCGCTAAAAAGCCATCCCAGCTTCCAGTCGCTGTGTGCGTAAGGTAGCGGTCACACGACGTCACGTTGACGTTACGTTACCTCGGTAACGTAACGTGGGTCGGGGTCACACGTGCCGTTACCCCACGTCGCTGTGTGCGTAACCCCCATGTAACCAGCGTGTTGGCTGATGTGCCACAGCTTGACGCCCGGGTGCATCAGCGCTGTTCGATATTTGCCCTGTACGGGCAACCCTTTTACAAGACATCCCAATCACGGAATTTCTGCCTGACAGCTCCATACATTGTGCAGGGCGTGCAGCTTGCTTACAAACTGAGTCAGTACTGTCAACGGTGATGCATGACGCGGAGGAGAGCCGCGCGCTCAGGGCCCAAGGGTCGATGACGGAATCGTCAGTCAAACGCACGCCTTCTAGCGTTAGAACCTTCATTTGCCCACAATCCGTTGACTTGTCTAGATGTCTGTTCACAGGTGACACACTCACTTTGTCAGATTTAGAGTACCGGTAGGACTCGCGGGCCCTAGGCCCGAAACACAGTCACGAACGAGTGTTGCTGATGCGGCGATGGGCCGACGACGACGACAACACAGCTGGTGAAGGCGTGATGCACCGCAACACCAGCAGCAGGGCTCTGTTGATGCCGAGGCCTATGCTGCCGAGGCGGTCGGCAGCACTGGACCGGTGTTCTTGTGCACTGTCGACCGCCCTCGGCAGCGTGGGGTTCAGCATTGACAGAGTCTTGCTCCCGGTGTCGCGGTGCGCTACGCCTTCCCGAGCTGTGCTGTCCTTGATGCATTCCCACTGCCAGCGTCGCACGTACAGAGCACAGCCAGTCAGCTGCACGGCCAGTCAGCCACCCGCTCTCTGCAGCTACAACACTCACGGCCCCATCGTTGCGGAGGAACGGGTCGGGGCACGTTTCAGTACAGTCCTGCTAGCTGGAAAGGGAAGGTCTTGCAGCCTGACGAGGCACCCGCCTTGCAGTTGCCTATCGCTGGTGCGCCCCCCTTGTCTGGGGCCCTGCGGTGCCCTCAGGACGCAGCAGTTGGCTCGTGGCGCATTCTCTCGTCGTTCTCACCCCACACGCCATTGACCCTGACCCCGTTTTGCGGCCCCCTGCTGCCCCTTTCCCTCCTGCAGTGGGGCGCACCTTCTCCTTTCCCGGCGCCGTGCCCAAGTCCCCGAACTCCGACGGCACCACTGCCAGCGGCCACCCCGCCGCCGCTGCCGCCGCCGCTGTACAGTGCTCCATCAGTGTCAGCGGCGCCGCCGCCGTCGCCGCCACCAAAAGCTCCCACAACGCGGCGCGCCGCCGCCGCCGCCGCCGCGACTGTGCCTAGCCCTTCGCTCGCTGCCCCTGCCGCATCAGCCCTCCGGCACCGCCTCCACCTCCACCACCTGTGTATGGTGCCTAGAGTGATCGCGCGCCCACCAGGACCACCTCCCAACGCACTCGCCCAGGGTAGCAGCAGCAGCGCCACGACCGGCAGCACCACAAGCAGCAGCACCTGGAGCAGCAGCAAATGCCTACACACGCATCGCGGCCGCTGCCCCGCACCGGCTTGCCCGAGCTCCGTGTCTTGGCCGTCGGCGTGCTATGCAGACCCGCTGGGCCGACAGCGCCCCCAGCCGCCCAGCGTTCCTGCCATGGGGGCTCATCCTGTGCTGGCTGATGCGTTTGATGCGTCACGACGTTCACCCCTGGTGCTTCAACGTTGTAACTGACCGTGCTTTGGATGCAATACCACTCGCTTTGGCACCCCAGGTCCCCAGCCCAAACAAGCACAAGTAGGGCCGCACGGGGGAGCATGCCCTGGGGCAGCAGGTCTATGCATGTGCACCTGTCCTGTACCAATTATTTTCAGGCATCGGAAACAGGTACGTCGCCCATCCCTAGTGCGTACTGTGTCGCACGGTATGCCGTGAACCGGGCGCAAGGGGATCAACTGCTCTGTGGTGTCTAGTGATGTAATCGGACATAATAGCACGCTGTGAAGCAGTGAATGGTGGAGGGCGGCGCAAGTGGCATGTCAAGCGGTAAAGAGCGAAGTGCTCTGTGGTGTCTGGTGTGGAAAGCCTCCGCCTCCCGTCCCCGGAGCAGCTAGCACGAAGTGGAGAACGGTGAGCCATGCGGGATCTCTCTGATTATGTATATACCAGGCGACGGCAAGCGCTCAAAGTGAGGGGATGCGTTAAGGTCAGTCAAGCAGCGGGGCGCGGTCGCATGAGCTGTTTGCCCACGATGGGCGTACGACATGTGTCTTACATGCCCGACACGCCAATTGCCTCCGCCAGCATACGGTACGGTACCCTGCTGCATGCACGCAGGCCACTGGGAGATTGCGCATGACTTTCTTATCTGTTCTATTGACACCAGAAGGCCGCTTTTGATTGACACAGGGTTGGCACTGAGGGCCGACACATTGTGACAGGGATCCTTGCACGCACGCCTGTGCCAACCGGGTTCCACTCCCTAGGGGGCACATGTCCTCACTTTGGGCTGCCATAACATTTTTCCTGACAAAAAAATAAGGTCATGCCGTAGTGCTCTGGATAGGTCTTGAAGCAACGCTTCCGGTGGTGGCAAGCAGATCCTTATTTTTTGTCAGGAACTCCGTACGTGACCTGCCGTACAAGGGGTCATTTTGGGCCAAAGGCACGTGGAAAGGCCACATAACGGGCGGAACTCGCGTGCTTGCACCCTGAATCTTGCTATATAGATGTGTAGTCCTTATTGCCTGCTTCACCCGGACCGTCTGGGTGGTAATTTGCCAGAACGGACCTAGACATGTCGCTCGGCATGCAAGGGAGGTCCTAAGATTGATGGAGCCAAACACGGCCCGCACCACATTAATTATCCATCATATATAGTAAGAAGTCACCGTGTTCGGCCGGACAGCGTATCTCTCGCCGTAAGGCACCTGTAGGGACCCAAGGCAGGCACGGCAGGCAGGATTTGAGCCGGCCCAATGTCGATGTGCTCCTCTCGCACTGCTGGCTATACAGGTGCATAAAGTAAGTATGTAAATCATAGTTATGATGCCGAACAGCTGGTCTGGCGCGGATTGTTGCACTTCTCTGAAGCCGTCGCGTGGAACCAAACCAAGGCACAGGTTGTCCGAACAGCGCCTTGCCGCCAAGCCAAAGGCTGCATACAATGACTGTGGGCTGTATAGAGGGCTGTCATGCCTGTAATGTGCTTGTGGAGCGATTGCCAGGTCGTTCTCGACGCATGTCTTGAAGAGCGCTTTTTCTGCAATTCCACATGAAGAGCGACCTACATCCATCTTAGAATATGCATATTTTAGCGGCTTGGTCGGTCGGGGGGCCTAAAAGCCGCTGCCATGTCATTTCCGCCCAGGCCAGGGGAGGTGGAACCCGGTTGGCCTGTGCCCGGATGGTTGCAGGTAGATGGCAAGCGCACGGGTGCACGCAAGATGCACATGCGCGCAGTCCAGCAACGCGTCACACAACTCCTGGCTCAAAACCTGAGGCTAGTTCTGGGCAGGGTTAACAGCAACCACCTCACTCACCATGCACACAGTTGCATCCTGCAGTTGCACTGCTGTCCGAGCAACGCCAGCCGGTGCTCCAGAGGCACAGGGCCCCATCATGCACAGCGTCAGTCGCACCCTCCTCCTGCTTGCATTTCAGCCCATGCAACGAATTCCCGTTCCTTTCCCGGCCTCCATCAGTGTTCCACCTAGCCGTTCCCTACAGCCCCATGCAGCTCGACCACCACACCACCCTCATCCACCGAGCTACCCTTGACACTAGGCAACAGGCGGCAACGCATCAACAAGTATCCACATAGCAGCAACACCACACAAGAAGCCCGCAACGCACTTGCCGTACACTGCCGTACCAACACCTGCACGTACAGCACGTCCCATACAGCGTCGCTACCTCTACTTGCAGTACGCGGCCGTGGTCAGCGCCCCCTCGAACACCGCCTCCCAGTGCCTCGCCGCCCGCCCCCAGCTCGAGTCCCGCCGCATGCCCGCCACCTGCACCTCCCGCCACTTGTCCGGGTGCCGCTCGTACACCAACAACGCAGCAGTCATCGCATCCATAAGCCCCTCCACAGTGGCGGGCGCGAACGTCCATCCCGTGCCCACCCCACGCCGCCCGCCATCCCCGCCTGCCGTACCGTCCCCGTCGGACCCATCCGTCTCCCGGTCCCACGCGTACCCGTCGTCCTCGTCCTCCTCCTCGTACCACCGCCGCGCGCCCGTGTTGCCGTACAGGCTGCCGCGGCCGTTGGTGCCGTTGGTGCCGCTGCGGCTGGCGGAGGCGGTGGAGGTTTCGGAGCTGCTGGTGCTGGTGGGCGGCGAGCGCGGCGCGGCCTTGTAGGCTGGGTCGATGTCCAGCATGAGGTGCTCCCGGTTGTTGAACTCGGGGTCGTCCAGGGCGCGGGCGCCAGTGGACTTGCCCCACGCCAGGGCTGTGAGGGAAGGCACAGGGGCGGGCAGGGCGGTTTGAGAGGGTGGTGACTGGGCAAGGCAGGTGAATAGGTGCGTGGGGCAAGCAAGTGGACTTGCCCCACGCCAGGGCTGTGGGACAAGCATGGGGGTTGTGGCTCGCGGGCAGGGGGGCGTTCGCAAAGGGTGTCAGGGAAGGGAGGTGCATTGCATTGAACGTCAAAGCTGCCGGGGCATTGACGTGGTTGTGGAGCGCGATGGGAAGGGGTGCTGTGTGGGCAGGGCACGGCAGGCGAATAGGTGCATGGGACAAGCAAGGCACGGGCATTCAAGGTGGGCGGGCGGGCACAGTTGACGCATGCCAAGCGTGCCACATAAGTGTCCTCCGCGGTTGCCCCCCATCCTTTATCGCCCCTCCTCCCCGTCCCTTCCCCCCTTCCCTCCACCCCCCCTGCCGCCCCCTCACCCGTCCTGAACAGCTCCTCGATGTCCTGCTCCTCCTCCTCCTCCCCTACGAAGGGGTCCACGTCATCGATGGTGTCGCGCAGCCCACCCGTGGCGTGCGCCACAGGCACAGTGCCGTACCTGGTGGGCAGCGGTGGTACGGCAGTGGTGGGTTTCGGTGGGTAAACGTGTGGTGGTGGGGCGGGGTCATGGCGCTGAAATGTGGGCACCAGGGCCACCTGCGTTACGTCAAGGGTGCAATCACAAGGTTCCAGCAGTCATCATGTCCCCCAGCACCCACGGAGCTGACCCGCCACCCGTCGCTCGCCTTTCCTCTGTCCTGTGTGGGTCCGTACCTCATGGCGTGCAGCTGGTTATGGCCACACGACAAGCCAACAGGAGCACAGCGAACCCACCCCACGGCACCTCAACCCATACCCTTCTGCCCTTCTGGCCACCCACTGCATTGCGTCCAGCTGCACGAATCAGAAGCCCCCACACACAAACCCACAAACCACCCCGACCCCACCTCATTGCGTACAGCTGGTTGAGGCCGCACGGCTCGAAGCGCGAGGGCATGAGCAGGATGTCGGCCCCCGCCAGGATCTTGTGCGACAGGGGCACGCTGAAGCCCACGTGCGACCGCACGGAGGCGGGGTAGGCGGCCTGCGCGGCGCGGAGGGCCTCCTCGTAGTCGGCGGCGCCGCTGCCCAGCATAACAACCTGGGGGCGAGGCGACGGATAGGGTGGGCGGGATCGGTGCAGGTGTCATGTGCGGGGGCTGTGAACCAGACCCGCAGCCCAGCATCACAACCTGGGGACGTGGAAAGTGGTGGGTCGGCTCGGAGGCTAGGTCACCAGCGGCTGGGTCCGGCATCGCCTCGCCCCTGACCCACCGCCCAGCGCCCAGCGCCCTTTCCGCCTGCCACCTGGCAGCCTACAACCACCACCTGGTGAGGTTCATCTCCCATCCACCCCTCCCCGTCTGGCCCTCCTTTGCCCCTGTACCCCCGCCAACCCCCGCCCTGGCCCAGCACCCCATGGGCCCCACTGGCCTCATCCCGGCCCGCCCGCCCCCACACACCCTACCCCCCACCCAATGGCATCCCATAGCCACCAACTGCACACCTCACCTGCCACTCCTCAGGTTCGCCCTTCCCTGTCGTTTCCTTCCCGCCGTTCTACCCCCTCCACCGCCCCCACCTGGCACCCCACGCCAACCAGCTGCGCCCTCCCCGCCCAGCCCTCTCCCACCTCCACCGCCCCCACCTGGCACCCCATGGCCACCAGCTGCGGCAGCGCCCCCAGCACCAGGTCCGGGCCCTTCTGGTAGTCCAGCCGCCCGATGAAGCCCAGCAGGGGGGCGGCGGGGTCCACAGGCAGGCGCAGGGCCTCCTGCAGGGCGGCCTTGCACAGTGCCTTGCCGCCCAGGCTGCCTGAAGGTAGGGGGCGGGTGGCGGGGGGACAGTATAGGTATAGGCGTCAGGGAAACGCTGCCTGTGGGGTGCGCGGGTAGCGGGAGGGTGCGGGGAGAAGGAAGTGAGGCCAGTGGGCACATGGGGGACTGGGGGACTGGGGGCCTGGCCATCATCGCAGCACGTTGGGCCCCAGACCGCCGTCGGGTGGGTGCACGGGTACCAGGAGGGTGTGGGCGCGGGCCACAGACGGCGCTTGATAGTCATGTCCTCATGGATGTGATAGGAATAGGGTGGAAGGGGACGATGCTCGAGGTGCTAGAGCGCAGAACGGGCGGTGCATGGCATTGATACACGTGGATGCACTCCCCTTTTGCACACGTTACTGCCTACCCAGGGGGAACCCCGTTGCTAGCCCCCATCCTCCCCGCTGTGCACACCGGGTGCTAAACGTCCTCTAGCACCCGCGCACTCCGCTCGCCCACCCTCCTGCCCCGCCGTACCCACCCTCGTGGTAGTTGTGCGGGATGTAGGGGTCCGTCCGCGGGTCCCACTCCTTTGTGTCGATGCCGTTGACGATGCCCCGCAGGTCCGCACTGCGCTGCCGCAGCAGCGACGACAGCCCCATGCCGTGCCCCGCCGCGCCCGCGTCGCCCTTGACGCCGCCGCACACCTCCCACGCATACGCCTGGCTCACCGTCACCAGCGCGTCAGAGGTCACCAGCGCAGCCTGTGTGGGGCGTGTGGGTTAAGACACACATGAGTGGGTTAAGCGTGACTGGGTAGTGGTGCGCCTGGCTGACCGTCGCAAGTGCATCCGGGGTGGCCTGCGCAGCCTGCCCGGCCGTGTGTGGTAAGCAGCGTACAGGTTGGGTAACATCAGGGGCTCAAGGTTCATGCGGATGGAAACACCCAGAGCACGGCCACACCCTCAGCAACCAGGAGAGCGCCCACCAGGCAATGGCAACCTACGACGGACGCAAAGCACATACTGTGCCTCCCTAACCACACTGCGCCTCCGCCCGCCCGCCTCCCATCGTCCCATGCCATACCCGCCCTCCTGCCACTTCGCGCCCTACCAGCTGTCCTATACCTCCCACCCCCCAACCCTTGCGCCCTCCTGCCCCCACCTCGAGCACGTTCATGGTGCCCAGCCTCCCTTATCCCTCCCCGCCGGCCCTCCCCACACACATGCACGTCACTGGTACCCTGTTCCCCTCCCCCCACCTTGAGCACGTTGATGGTGGGCCGCCGCGCGCCGCCCGCCGCGCCCTGCCCCCCGCCGCCTCCGCCCGCCGCCCCGCCCGCCCCCGTGTCCACCCACTCCATGGCGCCGTACCACTCGCCCGGCACGCCCAGGCCGTCGAAGGCGGCGGGCGGGTGGCTGCCCTGGTGCGCCAGGTTGTGCAGCGCGAGCACGCAGCGGGCGTCGCGGAACACGCCGTGGCGCCTGGTGGGGGGAAGAGATGAGGTAACAAAAGTTGAAGAGCAAGGTCCATGGTGTCGAAAGGACCGGCGTACAGGGCATGTACGTACGCCGCACAGGCAGGCTGCGTCCTAGGGGCGCCTAGGGACGCCGGCCGGGACACGTGAGCGGGTGAACGGTGGGCCAGCCGCCTCGCCCTGCCCTGGTCCCCGGGGGTCGCCCAAAGCAGTCATGTGATGGCCTTCCCCCGGCCACGGCCCTGTACCTGCTTGCTACGGCACACGGGAATGGCGGTGTGTCTCGCGTGCGGCCTGCTTCTTGGTGCAACGTGCGCTGCCCCGCCCTGGCGGACATGTCAAGCCGGCATGCCTAAGACCAGCCCGCACGCCAGCCGTACAACGTACAGCCGCCCCTGCCGTACCTGTACTTGGCGGCGACGTACACGGGCACCAGCCCCGCGTGCCAGTCGTTGGCCACGAAGGTGACCCGCTGGCCGTACGGCAGGCCCGGCGGCTGGCCGCTGCGGTACCCCCCGATGTGCAGCAGCAGGGGGGCCTCGCAGGCAGCCATGCACAGCAGCGCGAACCTGGGGGGCAGCGCGACAGGAGCTGTTAACGACGGCTGTCGACCATGCACACTATCGTGCACTTTCCGCACCTGCGCACACCCTCCCCCCTCCCCCAATCCCCGCCACTCCTTACGGCTTGCACCACCCCCTGCATCCCAGGCTGGACCCATGGCCTTTACCCGCGTCCTCGCCTGCCCCCGCACGCACCGTACCCCAACACCCCGCCGTTCCGGCATACACCGCACCCCCACCTCCCTCGCCTAACCCCCGCAGTCCGCTTTCTCGCGCTTAACAAGGTGTCTCCACAGCCCCGTTCCCCGCCCACCTGAACAGGTTGTCGCCGTACGTTCCGTGCGCGTTGCCGTACGGCGTGCCCTCCCTGTGGTACGAGATGTGGTCCACAAACACCCAGTCCACGCCGTCGCTGTGCTGGTGGTGGTAGCCCACCTCGTGCACGCCCCCTGCACGGCCCAGGTCCAGCCGCGCGCGCACCCCCGTGTCTTTGAGGCCCTCGTAGCGCCGCGCAGTGCTGGGGTGGTAGTACCTGCGTGTGAGGGCAGCGCGCGATGAGGAACTAGACTGAGGTGTCGGCGGAGTTGCGGTTCGGGTGCTAGCGGAATGCTCCTCCCCTGCTGCTGTGCACCGGTGCGTGTGACCACCCACGTGCACACGAGTCCACCGTCCACGAAACTTGTTCACCCACGTGCACACCGCGTCGCCCCAGTGCGTTCCCACACCCACCTGGGCGTGACCACCATGACCCGGTGGCCCCTTGCCGCCAGCGCCTTGGGCAGCGCCCCCATCACGTCGCCCAGCCCGCCCGTCTTGGACCACGGCGCCGCCTCAGCCGTCACAAACACAAGGTCCCGCGGCTGGCGGGCGCGGCCGTGCTGGTCGGCGGCGGCGGGCGGGGCCACGCCAGTCGCCGCCTGCTCGTCCTCCCGGCGCTCGGCTGCCGTACGCCATCGATCCGGCAGGGGGCGGGCGGGTAGCGGCATGTCGTACAGGGTGTACGGATTGGTGGATGTGAGGGACTCAGGGAAGAGGGTGGGGCGGAGCTCGGCGTTGGGGTCGCGGGCGGGGACGAGGGGCTTGGTGGTTGGAGCGGCGGTGGTAGGTTTGGTGGTGGGTGAAGAGGAGGTGGTGGCGGTGGTGCTGGTAAGGGGGGGTGTCTGGGGAGAGGGTGGAGGGGGCTGAGGGGCAGGCACTGGGGAAGGTGCTGCAGGCTGCTGCGGCGGGGGTGCGGTGGGGGCGGCGGGGGCTGTGGGGGGCGGCGCGGCGGCTCGAGGTGCAAACGACGGCGTTGAGAAGGTGGGGGCAAGGGACGGCTGTGACACCGGCGGGTGCGCAGCAGCAGGCGGTGGTGGTGGAGGTGGAGGCGGTTGGGTTACGGGCGGCGGCATGGCAGCTTGCTGCTGCGGCTGCCCTGTGACCCCCGGAGCCCCAGCCAGCCCCGGCCCCGCCCCTGCCACCCCCGGCCCCTGCAACCCAGGTGCCCCCAAGCCTCCCGACCCCGGCAGCTCCACAAAGGAGGGGCGGGCCCCGGGGGAGCCGTACCGCACACTGTACCGTTTGTACGCAGCCTGCCCCTGCCCCTGCTGTCCCTGCCCTTGCTGCCCCTGCCCTTGCTGCCCCTGTCCCTGCTGCCCCGCCCCAGGGACAGGGGCATCAGGAGCCCCAGCGCCCGCCCCAGCCCACGCCGACGGCCCTCCCGCGCTGCCCTGCTGCTGCTGCTGTTGCTTCTGCAGCTGCAGCTGCTGCTCCAGCTGCAGTATTTGCTGCTGCTGCTGCCGCCGCCACTGCTCCAAGGCCGACATCGGCGCAGACCCGCCGCCACCCGCCGCGGAAGTGCCGTTGCCACCGTTGCCGCTGCCGCCATTCGCCCAACTGCTGCCAGCTCCGTTACCGTTGCTGCTGCCGCCATTCCCCGCCGCCCCCAGGCCTCCCCCTGTTCCCCCCAGCCCCGCCGCCCGCTCCTGCAGCTGCCGCAGCTGCTGCTGGCGCGCGGCGGACTGCGCGGCTAGGGTGGCCACCCAGCTGCGGAGGTCCTCGGGGCCGCCGCCGCCGGGGCCCCCGGGAGGCGGCGACGACGAGGGCGGGTAGGGGGAGGGGTCGGCCGGGGCCTGCGCATCTCTCTCGTCTACAGGCTCTGGGGGAGCGAGTGTGTATGCATGCAGAAGAGAAAGAACCCACCGTTAGCACGGCGGAGAGCGGGCTGAACGGTGTTTGCAGGCCACTGTGGTGGGTCACATGCCCCCGTTTGCAAGCTACAGAGTATTTGCGCTGCCAGCCATCGCTTGTACACGCATGCTCACCTTCCGAGTCCGAGTCCGTCGCTGACGCCTCCACCTCCATGTATGCAGCCAGGAAGTCCTTCTCCTCCTTCAGGCGCGCAATCTTGTCCTGCAACCGCTTAAGCTTGGCAATGCGGCTGGACAGCTTTCGAGCTTTGAGCAGGAAATCCTGCTCGGCGCTAATGGCCTCGGCAGTGATAGACTCAGCGCTAAGGGCGGTGGAAGGCCGAGAGAAGCCGCCGCTGGTGGTGCTACTACTGTTGCCCGGGATGGCACGTACGGGAGTGAGGCGGCGGCAGGAGGCGCAGGTGGAGGAAGTTTGTGAGTGGGAGGTAGGTGAATGGTGGAAGAGAGCGGCGGTGGGGCGGAGGAGGTTGAGGGTGGGGGTCAGGGGCGTGGGGTGGCTGGGGGCGGAGGACCGGGGACCGGCAGCGCCCGACGCGCGCCCGACGGCGCCCAGCGGGTGGTGCTGTCCAAGCGGTGGCATGGTGTTATTTGCTGGGCGCCTTCCAAGTGAGGCCTGCGTCCAAGGGCCTTGTTTCCGCGTTTGCGGTTGCGCTCCTAGCGGAGGGCGTGTCAGCAATTCCGTTTATCGGGGTTGCTTGACTGGCGACCGCAGTCGCTAGACGGGTTATAACATGCTGGTTAAGGATAACGAAACCGAGCTTGTATGAGACGCTGCGAGTCTCTAGAATACTGACAGTGGGAAGGCCTTGCACGCAAGCGACAACTTTAAAGGACGTGAATGAAACAGGCATGAGAAGTTAATGTTGCACAAGATAGCTTGTCAGGCCACACGCCAGGTTACGCTGTGTCCCTTGTCGAGCAGGACAGCAACGACTGGTTCCAAGGGAGGTGGTTCCAAGGGGGAATCCCGCGCAAGACCACAGTCTTCTGCCGTTGTCTTCATCCTAGTAGTGTAGACTTATTTGACCTCTTTTGAACCTTTAACGGAATTTGTAAGGGCCCATCATAGGCGCGCGAAGGATTGCAGGGGCTCCCCGGGTGCCCACGGCAGTGACCTCACTTGCCTTGCGTAGGAGTAATCCAAAAGAACCAGAACGTATTTGGAAGTTAGTGACAGCGATTGCGCACTGATCGTCGAGTTGCCTTGAGCAGCGATGAACGGTATGTTACGGCCGCCCGCGCCCGTGGGCGCTGGCTGCCCCACCCAAGGCGCTGCCCCAGCATCAACCAGCTATGCCCATGTCGGTCGGTGCGGCCGACTCGCCTCGCGCGGTCGACCTCAGGCGCAGCCCTGCTCGCTGCGGGCGAACGCTCGCCAGTCGTTGGGGGTTTGGGGCACCAGAGGAGTCCTCCCGGGCGGTAGGAAGCCGGCCCGCGTGCGGTCAACAGGGGGCCAGGCTGACGGCATTCTGACTGTGGTTGAGGCGGAGGTGGAGGCGGGCGTGGCTGCCAGCGTGGATGCAGCGGAGGGGGTTGCTGTACAGGAGGAGCAGCTGCAGCAGCCCCGGACGGGTGTGGAGGTGGTGGTTGTGGAGTCCTTCATGCAGCTGGACCCAACCATCCCAGGTAAGTAGCCATAACGGGTTCTTGCAGTTGCCCGCTTCATGCACCACCGTTACCGGGTGCACGATTGCCATCGTGACCTCTGTTTACACAGCCGGGGTCGTTCCCAGGAGGCCAGCCATGCTCGCCACTCAGTGTAGGCACGGTCAGGGACTGGGGCCCTTCCACCAGGAACGGCTCCGGTCGACACTCGGGCACCTCCCCATGCCCTGTCCTGCGTCCCCCGCCCCCTGCTCCCCCGCCCAGGCGACGGCGACGGCGACGCGCCCCCCTCCCCTCCCACCGCCAGTCCCACCGCCAGCCAGGACCAGCTGGAGGCCGCCGTACTCGCAGCGCGCAGCACAGCAGCCCCTCCCGCCGCCACCCCTGCACCCCAACCAACCACTCCCGAACCACCCACCGAGCCACCTACCCCCACCCCTGCGGCTGAGTCCGCCCCTGCCGCCCCTGCCCCCCGGCGCAAGGCCCCCCGCGTAGAGCTGCCCCTGCACCTGCTCGCACCCCCCGCCCCCGGCACCCCCGGCGCCCCCGACCGCACCATCCCACCCGCCCTTGACCTTCCCCGGGTGGCAGAGGCCGTCCTGGGCGACCACCCCTCCATCGGCCCCGTCTTCTCCGCGCTGTTCGACCTCGCCTCCCTCAACACCAACCCCGACACAGGCCTCCCCGCTCCCCTGCTGTACGCCCCGGGGGTGCCCCGGCCCGCTGGCAGCCCCCCAGCTGATACCCTGCCTCTGCTGGTGTACCTGCCTGGAATCGATGGGACAGGGCTGGCGGCGTACCGGCAGTTTGTGGGCCTCAGCGGGCGGTTTGACTTCCGGGCGCTGTTCCTGCCACCCGAGGACCGCACGCCCTTCACGGCGCTGGTGGATGTCGTGGCGCACATGGTGGGTGTGGATTAGCTTGGTGGGGTGAGGGTTAAGCTCGTGGGGCTTGAGGGTCGCTGCGTGCTCGTGGTGGACATGGTGGATGGGCGTCAGCGTCGTGGTGTGTGGGGCAACGTGGCGGCGCGTAGGGTAGCGGGAGCTGAGCTGTCATGGTGGGGTGGTGGGTTAACTGGTTGCTTGCCCCTGTCGGGGTGTGGCTGCTGCACTCAGCTGATTTGGGTCGTTCAGCGTCTGCCAGTGTCCCTGTGGTGCGTCGTTCGGCTCCTGCTGGTAACCTTGCCCTTACCCCTCACCCTGTGTTCCAGATCGAGGAGGAGGTTGCGGACATGGACCCCTCCCGCCCGGTTTACCTCCTGGGGGAGTCCTTCGGGGGCCTCCTGGGGCTGGCGCTGGCGCAGAGGCTGAGGTGCGGCATCTAGGGGCGTGTGAGGCGGTAACAGCAGCGCGGCAACCTAGTAGCATGCGCGTGTGTGGGGTATAATGGCATGATGTAGCGGGTGCGGTGCGGGATGTAGGCAAAATAGGCCTGATACAGTTGCAGGCATACAGGAATAGCAGACAGGGTGAGGCGAAGCAAGGCAGGGAAGCGGCAAATCGGTGGCTATGGTCGCGATCGCTGTTTCTGATATGCTGAGGTACTTAGCTGCAATAGAAAGCCGGCTGTGTCGGTTGTGTGGGGTATAATGGCATGTGTGTGTTGCCAGGGGTGCCTGGATTACAGCGGAACGGCTGGAGGGTGCGGGCGGGGTTAGAACCAACGCCTGTCATAACGACGTTCACCGCTCCCTCCTCTGTAAACCGTTGTGATCAACTAACTCTTATCTTCCCCTCCGCCCCCATGCAGCTGCGTTGACCGGCTGGTGCTGGTCAACCCCGCCACCTCCTTCGACAGCTCCCCCTGGCCCGCCCTGGGCCCCCTGCTGCCCTCGCTGCCGGCCGAGGCCTACCGCCTGCTGCCCATCGCCCTGGCGCCCGTGCTGTCCAACCCGCTGGCCATGGTGCGCCGCGCGGTGGGCCCAGGGGAGCCCCTGCCCGTGCAGCTGGCGGACCTCATGCACGTGAGTGCGAGCGGGGGGGAGGGGGCGTGGGCGCGGGGCGAGGGTGAGGGTGAGGGCTGAAACGAGGGTCCAGCAGACTGGGGGACTAGGAGGTCGTTGGGGTATTGAAGTTAACGCGGTACGAAAGGGCGGGGTTTAAAGCTTGAGGGGAGATAGGACTGGAGCAGGGGCAGGCACTGTCATATTTCAGGGGGTACGTTTGGGGCCGGCGCCGACTGCCGCGATCCCCTCTTCTGCCCCTTCTTCTCCCCTCCCTTCACGCCGAAACCCCGCCTCCTGCCCCCCAGGGCCTGCTGGACCTGCTTCCGGAGCTGTCTGCGCTGCGCGTGGTGCTGCCCCCCGCCACCCTGGCGTGGCGCCTGCAGCTGCTCAAGGAGGGGGCCGCGGCCGTGAACCCCACGCTGGCAAAGGTAAGGGGGCGGCAGGGGCAGCGGTGGCGGTGGCGGTGGTCACAGTGTACCGGCGCGGCTGGGCATGGGGGTTTCCTCACCGGTTCGCCCAAGAAGCTCCACGCGGGCACCGGCCATAGACCGTTCGAGATTACGGTTGCATCGTCTGCGGCCCTGACGTGCAGGGGAGATCTCCCCTGCTGACGCACAGCGTGTCATATGTCCTGCCAACCCCGTACAGGTCAAGCCCTGCGGGCGGTCACCTTACTAAGTCTACCCACCACGCACCCCTAGAGTGACGCCGTCGCCCTAACATGCCATGGCCCCACCTCCCACTCCCCGTCCAGGTCAAGCCCCGCACGCTGCTGCTGGCGGGGCAGAACGACTTCGTCATCCCCTCCGCCGCCGAGGCGCGCCGCCTGCCCGCCGCCATGCCCCGCTGCCGGGCACGTGTGCTGCCGGGGCGCAGCCACGCGCTGCTGCAGGAGGAGGGGGTGGACCTGGTGCGCCTGCTGCAGGTGAGGGTGGGCGATGGTGTGGGTGCGGCGGTGTGGGTGCGGGCAGTGTGGGTGCGGGCGGTGTGGGTGTGGGTGCGAGTGGGGGGCGAGGGTGAGGCGTCCTAAAGCCCTTGCTCATCATGTCCCGCCTCCCCGCCCTCCCCGCCCCCCCAGGAGGAGGACTTCTACGTCTCGCAGCGTGTCCTCACCCGCAGCAACGTGCCGCCGTCTTCCTCCGCCTCCTCCCGCCGCCGCCTGCCCCCCGGCGGCGCCAACTTCGGCACTGCCGGCCCCCTGGAGCTGCCCACCCCTGGGGAGCTGCGCCGCGCCAGGGACGACGGAGGGCTCAGGTGGGTCCCCTGCGCTGTGCACCAGGCACCAGGCACCAGGCACCAGGCACCAGGCACCAGGCACCAGGCACCAGGCACCA